>Ga0160462_100645_pt1 | contig 9695 bp, 10 predicted proteins | sample HID1975K_E6MG_FD_108219 | JGI IMG/M metagenome (GOLD analysis project Ga0160462, IMG submission 108219) | Enriched soil microbial communities from UW Madison campus, WI, USA - HID1975K_E6 MG | ecosystem: Environmental > Terrestrial > Soil > Unclassified | place: USA: Madison, Wisconsin | collected... | reverse complement strand
GAATACAGCCGCGACTGCCTGGACGAACTGCGCGCCGAGACCGGCCTGACCTGGGAGGGCCGGCGCCTGGGCACCACCCAGCTGTTCCGCACCCAGGCCCAGCTCGACGCCGCCGCGCGCGACATCGCCGTGCTGCAGGAGGCCGGCGTGCCCTATGAAGTGCTCGACCGCGCCGGCATCGCCCGGGTCGAACCGGCGCTGGCCGCCGCCGCCGACAAGCTGGTCGGCGGCTTGCGCCTGCCCGGCGACCAGACCGGCGACTGCCAGCTGTTCTGCGAGCGCCTCGCCGCGCTGGCGAAGATGCGCGGCGTGGAGTTCCGCCACGGCGCCACCATCGAGGCGATCGAATCCGACGGCGACCGCGTCACCGGTGTGCGCATCGACGGCAAGCTCGAAACCGCCGACCGCTATGTGCTGGCGCTGGGCAGCTGGTCGCCGAAGCTGGTCCGGCCGCTGGGCATGCGCCTGCCGGTGTACCCGCTGAAGGGCTATTCGCTGACCATCCCGATCACCGATGCGGCGATGGCGCCCAATTCGACCGTGCTGGACGAAACCTACAAGGTCGCCATCACCCGCTTCGACCGCCGGATCCGGGTCGGCGGCATGGCCGAGGTGTCCGGCTTCGACCTGTCGCTGGATCCGCGCCGCCGCGCCACCCTGGAAAAGGTGGTCGGCGACCTGTACCCGGCGGGCGGCGACCTGGTCCGCGCCGAGTTCTGGACCGGCCTGCGCCCGGCCACCCCGGACGGCACGCCGGTGGTCGGCGCCACGCCGCTGCGCAACCTGTTCCTCAATACCGGCCACGGCACCCTGGGCTGGACCATGGCGTGCGGCTCGGGCCGCTACCTGGCCGACGTCATCGCCCACCGCCCCACCCGGATCCGCAGCGAAGGCCTGGACATCTCCCGTTATGGCCGCCGCAGCGAAACCGCGGACGGCGGCGAGGCGATCCCGGCGATCGCCGGCTGAGGGCCGCGACCGCGGGCCGGCCGCGGCAGCGGCGACCGTTCGACGGCTGTCGCGGCACTCCTGTTCGACCCCAGCGACAATCGATCAATCGCTGCAGCGACAATTCCGCCCACCCGCGGCGACAATCAGTCCACCGTCGTCCCCGCGCAGGCGGGGACCCAGCGACTCTCCGCTTTTCCGTTGCCCGCCCACGCGTTCCCATCCACCGGATTCCCGCCGCTCCATGCGTCCCGCCCGCGCCCTGATCGACCTCGACGCCCTGCGCCACAACTACCGCCTGGCGCGCGAACTGGGCGGCGGCCGTGCGCTGGCGGTGGTCAAGGCCGACGCCTACGGCCACGGCGCCGCGCGCTGCGCCGCCGCGCTGGACGGGGAGGCCGACGGCTTCGCGGTCGCCTGCATCGAGGAAGCGCTCGCCCTGCGCGAGGCGGGCATCGGCAAACCCATCCTGCTGCTGGAAGGCTTCTTCGAGGCCGACGAACTGCCGCTCATCGTGCGCCACGACCTGTGGACCGTGGTCCACGCGCCGTGGCAGGTCGAGGCGCTGGAACGCACGCCGTTGCCTGGCCCGATCGATGTCTGGCTGAAGCTGGACTCGGGGATGCACCGCGTCGGTCTCGATGCATCCGCCTACCGCGATGCCTGGCAGCGCCTGCGCGCGCTGCCATACGTGCGCGACATGGTGAAGATGAGCCACTTCGCCCGCGCCGACGAGCTGGACTGCGCACGCACCACCGAGCAGCTGGCCAGCTTCGCCGCGGCCACCGATGGCCTGTCCGGCCAGAGCAGCGTGTGCAACTCGCCGGCGCTGCTGGGCTGGCCGCAGGCGCGCGCCGACTGGGCGCGCCCGGGCCTGATGCTGTACGGCGTATCGCCGTTCCCGCAGCCGCACGACATCGCTGCGCGCCTGCGCCCGGTGATGACGCTGGAATCGAAGGTGATCGCCGTGCGCGAACTGTCCGCCGGCGAACCCGTGGGCTACGGCGCCCGCTTCGTCACCGAGGCACCCACCCGCATCGGTGTCGTCGCCCTCGGCTACGCCGACGGCTATCCGCAATTCGCCGCCAACGGCACGCCCGTGGCGATCGACGGCCGCCCCGGCCGTCTCGTCGGCCGCGTCTCGATGGACATGCTTACCGTCGACCTGACCGGCCACCCGCAGGCCGGCATCGGCGGCCGCGTGGAACTCTGGGGTCCCCAGGTCCCCGCCGCGCAGGTCGTGGCGCACAGCCAGACCAGTGCCTACCGCCTGCTGTGCGCAGTGAAGCGGGTGCCGCTGCAGTACGCGGGCTGAGCGCCCCGCACTTCGGCCCCGGTCGGCGCCGGCATTAACCCGTTACACCCGCATTTGGGCCGCATAACACCGGCCATGACACGGCTGCCGCATAACGCGGCGGGTGATCCATCCCCGGCACCCCCGGCTGTGCGCCAAAACCATGATCCGGAACGGAAAGTTCCATCTGACAGCGCGGCACGCATGTATGCATAATCTGCGCAACACCCCGCTTGAGGGGTCTAATAGCAGTTAGCTTGTAGAAAAGCATCCTCGGTTGCGGGGTGAGTACAAAAGAACGGGGAACCAAAGATGAAGGGGTCTCAAAAGCTTGTTGTGGCTGTTTTAGTTCTCGTAGCAATCGTCGGATTGTTCATTGGCAACGAGGCCTATAGAAAGAACAAGCAGAAAAAGCAATGGATGGAGCAGGTAGTCGCTGACTTCTACGACCCTTCCACCGCACAGTTCCGCAACCTCAAGCAGAACTATCAGGCTCTTTGCGGAGAGGTGAACGGCAAGAACAAAATGGGTGCTTATGTCGGCTTCAAGAGGTTCTACTCTGGCAGCACTGGCGCCCGGATTGAGCCTGACACTCCCGATCATCTGGATCCGGACTCGGTAGAGGCCGGCTTGTCCGCTAGCAATCGTCGGCTGTGGCAAGCAGTCTATGACGCTAATTGCTCGGAGCCATGACATGGCTGGTCATTGGTCATGGCTACAAGCTAACAATTCATTCAAGCCGACGCCGCTTCGCGGCGCGGCTTAATTCAGGCGTTAGGTGCGCATGGAAACTCTGTCGCAACTTCAAGAAGCGGTCGTGGAACTACGCGGTCTTCTCGCAAGGCCCGATAACGATTTCTCCTGGTCTAGCTGGACAAGCCAGGAGGTTGCTTTGTTAGAAATGGACCAACACTTAGAATGGCTACGCAGGGGAGCCGTACCGGATCTATGGCAGCTAGTGGCTCCAACAGGACCGGCGCAGGAAGTTAGCCTGAGCAGCGGATGGGGCAACGAGTACTTGTTGGTGGCGGAGCGCATCGAGACTGCGTTGGCGCGCACCTAACAATTCATTCAAGCCGAACCCGCTTCGCGGGTCGGCTTAACTCAGGCGTTAGGCCCCTATGCAGACAAACCACGGTCTTTTGCGAGCAATTGCTTACTCTGACTTCGTACTGGCGGCTGCGCTTGTCGTATGGGGAGTCTTCTTGGCAACATCTCCATTGCACCCGCTTCCCGGCGATTCCCACGGCGGCCTTATGGCTGTCTTTCCCGGTCTTCTTCTCATTCTGTTGGCCGCACTTGCCTATGGTTCCGGCAAGCTTCTGCTACGCAAACATATCTTGGGTTGGGTCCTGCAAGCTCTCGTGGTCGTATGCCTGGGCCTTCTTGTCGCTATGTTTTTCACCTAGCAGGCCGCCGTGTCGGGGCCTAACCATTCATTCAAGCCGAACCTGCTTCGCAGGTCGGCTTAATTCAAGCGTTAGACCTCACAAATGGCATCTCGAGTCACGGCAAACGAACTGCTCCACGCTATCGCCGCCACGGGGTACTTCACTCGCCCCGACCTGCAGCAAGAACTGTTCCGCCGAACTGCCGAAGACAAACTCAACATCAGCCTCGACCGCGCCATAGACCTCCTCAAAGAAGCCGGTCTGGCCACTTTCAGCTACCCAGCTGATCCAGGAATGTCCCCTCGAGACGTCCTGGACCAGTGGCAGGTCAGTCTCACTGTTGCAGGGCAGGCGGTACTTTCCGGTAAGGTCTAACTAATCATTCAAGCCGACGTCGCTCCGCGACGCGGCTTAACTCAGGCGTTAGGCCTACATGACGAGATCTCTGCTGGCCATTGCGGCTCTCCTTCTCGCAGCATGTTCTGCGAGTCGGGAGCCGTCCTGTGGCACTAGACCTCAATCAGCTTCACTAAGCCCATTAGAGACTAGGATTCTTGATAGCTCTACTGACCGGGCGGCTAAAAGTTGCGGTGCTGCCGGAGAGAAGTGTCATTTCTCCGTCTTGCAATCTGTTAACGGTGAGTGGCAAGTTTTTGGGCAGTTGGCCCCCTATCGCAACGACAGGTGTGTTCAGATTTCAGGCGGCAATTGGATAGATATTTATGATTCGCAGGGCTACTTCATTCGCCGGCTTACCGGGCTGTAGGCCTAACAATTCATTCAAGCCGAACCCGCTTCGCGGGTCGGCTTAATTCAAGCGTTATGCGGTAATGCAATCAGTATTGCGGTAATTCTTCCTTCGGCCACAGCGCCGCATCGTCCAGGGCCGCCTCCGGACAATTGTTTCCAACTTTATTGCGCCCATTCGTCCACCGCTTCGATGTCGGCGGATTGATCTGGGTGCTTCGATTGGCGTTGGCTTCGGCTGTTCTTCGGCTGATGGGTTCTTGCCAAAGCTCTGGTCATAAAGACTGTTAGTATTTCGGCGGGGCGGTGGTTCCCGGTTGCGTTGGCTGGTTTCCAACCCTTCTGGGCATCTACCGCATAACAAGTCATTCAAGCCGAACCCGCATCGTTAGCGCAGCGATCTGATGCACTGCGGTTTAGCGGGTCGGCTTAATTCCGGCGTTAGCCCCCTATGCAGATTCTTCGCAAGCTTGTAGTTGGGAACATCGTTGCCTTCCTGCTTGCGGTGGCTCCCGCACTAGCCCACAAGCCGCTAGTGGCGCCGCCGAACTACCTGAAAGATGATTCAGCCCTTGCGGCTCACGTAGCTTCGGACCGGCGGCTAAGCTCCGTGCAGAACTGCCGCACTCCAAGCCTGAGACGGGCCACGGAACACGGCACTGCAACCTTCACCTACTCTGCTGTCTGTGACATGCGGCCGCCATCCAACGGACTATGCAGGCGGTATCGCGTAATAGCTACGGGGACAGTCGATACGGCCCAGACCTACAGCGCATTTGTCAGAGAAGTCACGCTGACGACCTTATGCGAGTCGGGGGCTAACAATTCATTCAAGCCGAAGCCGCTTCGCGGCTCGGCTTAATTCAAGCGTTAGGCCGCTATGAGAACAGGCCGCTCCTTCAAGTTGATCTTGTACTTCTCCGTAGCAGGTGCGGCAGTTGCGCTCGCACTTCTACTTCTTGCACTAGTTCTACCGCTATTTCCGCTCTGGCTGCAGAACCTTGCTCTTGTTGTTTGCCCTCCATCCCTGATGCTCATGGCCACTGAGGGCTGTGGGGGATGGGCTAGCTGGTGTTCGCTCCAAGTGGTCCTTCTTGTTGTGCTTTGCAACACAGTTCTGTATGGCATCTTTGGCTCAGTAGTTGCGCTACTCATCTCGTTAGTTGGGCGCAGCCATTCGCGGGGCGCGGCCTAACCACTCATTCAAGCCGAACCTGCTTCGCAGGTCGGCTTAATTCAAGCGTTAGGCGGCAGTGCAAAGCGCTTCCTGCATGTTCCGCTTCGGCCACCTTGCAGCCGCTTCCGGCATGTGGCCTTCGTCATCGTTCGCGCCATTCCTTTCCGGTTGCAAGCACAGCCCAGTCAGCCTGGCTGCCACAGGCCAGGCGCCTATGGCATGCTCGGCTCGTGGCGGGGTGCTGGGGAGCACAGGTCCAAGCCTGAAGGCTCGCCGGGCACTGCCGTCTAACCATTCATTCAAGCCGAACGGGCTTCGCCCGTCGGCTTAATTCAAGCGTTAGACGACTCAAGGGGGAGAGGATGGACCTTAGCAACGTTACATTTAATAAGAACCAAAAGATCGAAGCGGCCGCAAAAGACGCGGCAACAGGACTCAAGCTCCTGACGCTAGCTTTTGTCGCTAGCATCTTTGCGACCGTCATTCAAATTGCCGCAGAGAACCTGCAAAATCCAATTATCAATCTAGCTGTCGTCGCCCTCTATGTGCTCGCTTTCGGTTCAGGCGTGTATGGCTCTTACCTTGCTGCGAACGCATTGGATTGGGCTGGCTATATCACTGGCGCCATTGTGCTTGGCGCACTTGTTCCATATCTCAAGTTGATCCTCTTCATCGTTCTCGCAGTTTTCTCAATTGACCTCATTAGGAGGGCTGGCTACAAGTTCTCTTTCTTGGGTCCATTGCGCAAGCGGGCGGTTGTCTAACAATTCATTCAAGCCGATGCCGCTTCGCGGCACGGCTTAACTCAAGCGTTAGGCCTCATGTCTATGAAATTCTCGCAACTCGAAACAAATCTCCGCAGGGCCGGCGCCATCATGTTGTCGATGGTTCTGGGTGGCATCCTGCTTGCCGTCATACTTCCTTTCTTCGGGATGGATCGAGGGCTGGTCGTTCTGTTCTTTTGGATTGCCAATTTGCCTGCTGTATGGTTCTTGGCTCAGGCGGCTAAACATCAAGGGCGCAACGCATGGATTACTGGCTTCACTTCGATACCTCCCTTGCTCGCCCTCGTGAATTTCCTGTTGCTGTGGGCCACTGCAAGTGCACATCAGTCCAAGCAGGGTCCACGGCAATGAGGCCCAACCACTCATTCAAGCCGAACCTGCTTCGCCCGTCGGCTTAATTCAAGCGTCAGCGCGCATGAGCATAGCCGAGCACTCCATAGTTTCATTCCGACTCTTCGGTGACGATCTCGTTCCGGGCGAGATAACGGAGCTTCTCGGCTGTCAGCCCACCAAGGCCTATGCGAAAGGCGATGTGCGGATCGGCTCTAGCACTGGCAACCGCTACGTCGAGAAGACGAAACTCCCCGTCAACTCCACGCACACGCCGCTCTTGCCTGTAGCTTTCGGGCGACAGCCGCCTTTCAGTTTGTCCCGCGGGTTGCGTACCGCTTGTCAGCGTGAGCAGCCCCAACGTTGGCAGACCGCATTTCCGCAATCGGTCTTGTTGGACCTTCGTCCTGCGTCCGGACCAGTTAAAACCACAACCGGAGGCCTCTTTCATTTATGACACATCAAGAGAAGCTGGAAGCGATGTATAGGCACATGGAAGTGCTCGGCGTATCAAAGAGCACCGCAGCTCCGCCAGCTTGGCGGCTGCTTTGGCGCCTCGGTTTCGAGGTGCCGCCGCCTGTGTTCGCCCCCTTCGCGGCGAACGCACTGGCAATGGGTGCCTTCTTCGGCCTGTTTTGGGGCATGGGTATGTGGGCCATGCTCTGGGCGCGTCAGAGCATGCCTTTGGCTCTCATGGCGACTTCGGCACTTGCAGCGGGAACGCTTTTTGGCCTCGTCATGGCCGCCTACTACCGTCACCTTGCACGCAAGCACAGGCTGCCTGCCTGGGCGGAGTACGCCGGTGCCGCGTAGCGGCCCCAAAATTCATTCGAATCGAACGGGCTTTGCCCGTCGGCTCAATTCAAGCGTCAGGCCGCTTGGGCAAGCCAGCTTGATCGGAGGGCGCCAATGATCGAGCTTCCCATCAGGGATCCGTGAGACCTTTGCGTGGCGAGTCGCGAGGAAAGATGGAAGATCATAGAAGAAGGCGAACATGCGTTAACCATGATCAATCCGTGGCAATTCGAAGTTGGCCAGTGCTGCGTTATCACGCGTCGGCACGTCGCGACGCTGCTCGATCTTTCTGACCAGGAATGCGGAGCCATAATGGTCTCGGCCAGGAGAGCCGCAGAGGCGCTCGTCAAGACCTATCGGCCCCTCGGAATACTTGCGTTCCAGAACAACGGGGTCTTCAGTGGACAGGAAACGCCGCACTTCCATTTCCATGTCGTGCCTCGGCAGAGGGGCAGTGATTGGGGCGTAGGACCGCCTCAACTCGCAACATTCGATGGCGCAGGGCGCAAAAGAGGCAGCCCGCACGATCCGGGCCGGGATGCACAGCGTCGGGAGCGGGTTCAAGTTTCTGCCAGGCAACTCGCTGAAACCGCGGACCTGATCCGTTCGAATCTGCCGCAGTAGCCAGGTTGCTGCAGTGTTCCGGCCAACGGCTTCCAGGCCGACATCGGCATGGCGCAGGTGGACGCGCTGCGCTCGCGCGGCGGCATGGACAGCATGCTGCTGACCGGACCTGCGGACCTGATCCTGGCGCCGCGCCCCGCCGGCTGGCGGATCGTGCGCCTGGCCCGGGCGGGAGGACGCCGTGACACCGGCTGCCTCTGTTGTGGACGATGGCAAGCCCGTGGACCGGCACGAAGTCTGAGAGTTTCCGCCTGCGCCGGACCGGAGCTTTCCGCGATACGCCCCGTAGCGTGCCGCTCAGGACCCGGCGACCGCCTTCGGGATCCGCACCATCCGGTCCATCAGGTGTTCCAGCGTGGCCGGCAGATCGCCGGTGCAGCGGCCCATGTGCGCCGGCGAGGTCTGGATGATCGCGCTGCGCCTGGCGGTGAGCCAGTGGAAGCGCGCGCGCGGCGGCAGCAGGCCGATCGGCGCGGCGGCCTCGCCGCCGCGGCAGATCGCGGCGATCGCGTCGAGGTGGCGCCGCACCCGGGCCACGTCGATCGCCGGGTCGAGCGCACGCAGGCGCGCCTCGTCCAGCCCGATGCGCGCCTCGAGGAAACCGGCGCGCTCGCACGACAGGATCACGCCGACGTTGACGAACTCCTCGCGCTCCACGCGCGGCACCACGCGGACCACCGCGTAGTCGTAGGTGTCATGCGCGTGCACGGATCGCCTCCTGCACGAAGGCCTGTCGCTGCGCCAGCCGCCGCACCAGGTAGTCGACGTACGCCGTGCGCTGCGTGGCCGGATCGGCGAAGGCGTCGGGACCCTGCAGCCAGTCGTCGGGTACTTGCGCGACCACGTCGCGGATCACCTCATCCGGCAGCCGCCGCGCCATGTCCGCGTCGACCTCGGCCAGGCGGTCGGCCCAGCGCAGCAGCACGTGGTCGCGGATCAGCGGGAACGGCCGCTCGACCTGCGCCGTGTCGCCGTCCCAGCCGTGGTGGAAGTACAGCGAGGCGCCGTGGTCGATCAGGTACAGGCGCCCGTGCCAGACCAGCATGTTCGGATTGCGCGCGGTGCGATCGACATTGCTGGTGAACGCGTCGAACCAGACGATGCGCGAAGCCAGGTCCGCGTCGGGCTGTTCGGCCACCGGATCGAAATTGATCGCGCCGGGCAGGTAGTCCATCGCCAGGTTGAGTCCGGCGCTGGCGCGGATCAGGTCCTGGATCTCGGGGTCGGCCTCGGTGCGCGCGAGCTCCGCATCCAGGTCCATCAGCACGATCTCCGGCACCGGCAGGTCGAGCGCGCGGGCCAGGCCGCCGCTGATCGCTTCGGCGACCAGCGCCTTCGGGCCCTGGCCGGCGCCGCGGAACTTGAGCACGTACAGGCCCTGGTCGTCGGCCTCGACCACGGCGGGCATGGAGCCGCCTTCGTGCAGCGGGGTGACGTAGCGGGTGGCGGAGAGGCGGCGCAGCGGCATGGGTGGAGGATACCGTCCGCTGCAGCGGGAATGGCGGGCGCCGGGCGCGGACGCCGCCGGAATCAACCCCTGCTGTTGCGGGCGTCGCGCTTGCCCTGGTTGCGCTTTCCACGGGTGCTGATGCTGCCCTGGATCG
>Ga0160462_100641_pt1 | contig 9703 bp, 10 predicted proteins | sample HID1975K_E6MG_FD_108219 | JGI IMG/M metagenome (GOLD analysis project Ga0160462, IMG submission 108219) | Enriched soil microbial communities from UW Madison campus, WI, USA - HID1975K_E6 MG | ecosystem: Environmental > Terrestrial > Soil > Unclassified | place: USA: Madison, Wisconsin | collected... | reverse complement strand
CCCCACCTGTCTTCAGCCATGCGCCAAGGCGGACAACCATGGCCTGACTGGAACGGCGCGTTGCAACAAATGTAGGAGCGGGCTTGCCCGCGATGCGCCGCGCGGGCGGCGCTCGATTTCCGCCCCACTCACAAAATCACGCCAAACCCGCTACCACCAGCAAGCGTCAATCCTCCGCCTGCTCCTCGCCACCCTGACGGCTCATGCCGTACTTGCGCATTTTCTCGACCAAGGTGGTGCGGCGAATACGCAAACGTTCAGCGGCACGTGCCACGATACCGTTGGCATCGTCCAGCGCCTGCTGGATCAGCCCCTGCTCCAGGCTACCGAGGTAGTCTTTCAAGTCCAGGCCCTCGGGCGGCAGCATGGCGTGGCTGGAAAAACTCGGCGCGTGGCCATTGATCGCCACCCGCTCTTCCAGGTCGCTGCGCAGGCTGTCGACCAGCTGCTCGTCTTCGTCGTCGATATAGCGGAATTTCTTCGGCAGCTCCGACACACCAATCACCCCATACGGGTGCATGATGGCCATGCGCTCGACCAGGTTGGCCAGCTCGCGCACGTTGCCCGGCCAGCCATGCCGGCACAGCGACATGATTGCTGCGGAGTTGAAACGGATCGAACCGCGCTTCTCGTGCTCCATGCGCGAAATCAGCTCGTTCATCAGCAGCGGGATGTCTTCCACGCGCTCACGCAGCGGCGCCATTTCGATGGGGAACACGTTCAGGCGGTAATACAGGTCTTCGCGGAAAGTCCCATCCTCGATCATGGTCTCGAGGTTCTTGTGGGTCGCGGCGATGATGCGCACATCGATGCTCTGGGTCTTGTTGCTGCCCACCCGCTCGAAGGTACGCTCCTGCAGTACGCGCAGCAGCTTGACCTGCATCGGCAGCGGCATGTCGCCGATTTCGTCGAGGAACAGGGTGCCGCCATTGGCCAGCTCGAAGCGCCCTGCGCGGCTGGTGATGGCGCCGGTGAAAGCACCCTTCTCATGGCCGAACAGTTCGCTTTCCAGCAGCTCCGCCGGGATCGCCCCGCAATTGACCGGCACGAACGGCGCATCCCGGCGCTTGGAGTGGTAGTGCAGGTTGCGCGCCACCACCTCCTTGCCGGTGCCGGATTCACCCAGGATCAGCACGCTGGCATCGGTATCGGCCACCTGCTGCATCATCTGCCGCACATGCTGGATGGCACGGCTGGTACCGACCAGGCTGCGGAACAGGTTGGGCTCGCGCTGGCGCCCGCGCTCACGGGCCTGGTCGTACATCTCGCGATAGACCTGGGCACGGTGCAGGGAATCGAGCAGCTGACTGTAGCTCGGCGGCATTTCGAGGTTGGACAGCACGCGACGGCGAAGCTCCTCCGGGTAATCCGAAGAAGAAATTTCACCAATCAGCAACACCGGAAGGAACTCATCCCACCCAGCCACTGTCTTAAGCAACCCCAGCACATTGCCTGGAGCGTTTACGGTGCCGATCAGCACGCAGAGCACTTCACGGCTCGAAGACAACGGCTCTACGGCCTGCTGCCAGTCCTGGCTCGAGCAGGGCAGGTTTTCTTCGCCGAGGAAGTTCAGAACCACCGCCAGATCGCGGCGGCGGGCGCTGTCGTCATCGATCAGGAGAATCTTGGTTTCACGCCACATGCAATAGCAACTTCCCTAGTCATATCGGCGCCCGAAGGCGTGCTCGACATCATTCTGACTGAATGGTCAGTGGTCGGACGTCTGAAATTCGAAAACAGCCACTAGTAAAGTCAAAAAAACACATACAGTCAAATTAATGGCGCACGACTTTTAGGACATCTGTGGTCAACTGAACAGATGGTATACCTTAGCCGCGTTTTTCGCCTGACGGATTTGGGTCATCTCGTCGACTACTGATTGACGTTCACCACTTGCAACCTCGATTAATTGCCGGTAAACGTCCAGCAACTGCTCAAGGCTGTCACGCACGTCCGCCTCCTGCCCTTGCGCTTCGGTAAGCACATCGTTGATACGCAGGCGGCATTCCAGGTCCAGCTCACCCACAGCATCCCAATCACGGTTCGCCAAGGCGCCCAGCAGCAACTCGCGGGTCTGTTCGATACGGGTGATCACATCGCTCATGGCATCCTCCTTGTTCAGGGGGCCGGCGACTGGTCGCCGATCGCATCCCAACCTTCCTTGACGGTAATCAGCAGGCGCGCGACTTCGTCGATGATCGCCGGGTCGCTTTTCACGTTGGCTTCGATCAGACGTCGGCTCATGTAGGTGTAAAGGCTGTCCAGTTCGGCCAGGCTGTCGGCGTGGTTTTCCAGGTCCAGGCCTTCGCGCAGGCCGCCGATGATGTCGATGGCCTTGCCGATCAAGATGCCCCGCTGGGCGATGTCATTGCGCGCAATGGCACCCTTGGCCTGAGCCATGCGGTCAAGACCGCCCTGCATGAGCATCTGTACCAGGCGGTGCGGGCTGGCCTCGGAGGTCTGCGCAGCGCCGTTGACTTTCTGGTATTGCCGAAGAGCCAACATCGGGTTCATGAATCTACCTCGTTGCAGCGAAAAAGGTTGCTTGTACCCTGTGTATCGCCGTTACGTCAAAAAACTTTAGGGCCAAAACAAAAAGCCCGGCGCGTCGCATGGACGCAGCCGGGCTTTTGTCACTCAGCGCCGATCAGGAATTCTTGGCCTGGGCATTGAGGGCGTCGAACACCGATTTTATCTGGTCGGCCTGGGCATTGAGCTTGGCGACCATGGTATCCATCGCCACGTACTTCTTGGTCAGCGACTCGGTCAGTGCCTCGGTACGACGATCCAGGGCCAGCTGCTGGTCCGACAGGTTCTTCGCCACCTTGTCGAGGTTGGCCTTGCGTGTGGCCAGGCTGCCGTCGGTGGCGTTATACGGGTCGATGGCCTTGTTCATGCGCTCGATGATGCCATTGCTGCCGGTAAACAGCTCCTGCACCTGCGAACCCAGCTTCTTGTCATCCATCGCCGAACTGAACTTGGTGGCGTTGAATTCCAGGGTACCGTCCTTGGTGGTGTTGATACCCAACTGGCTCAGGGTGGTCAGCTGATCACCCGAACCCACTTCGGAAAGCACCTTGCGGATATCGTTTACCAGCGAGCGGGTAGTCGGGTCGTTGCTCAGCGGGCCGAGCGAGAGGTTGTCATCCTCGTCACGGGTACTGGTGGTCAGCGCGGTGATGGTTTTCTGCAGCGTGTTATAGGCATCGACGAATGCCTGGACGTTTTTCTTCAGGCCATCGTTGTCCTGAGCAACGGTCACGCTGGTCGGCGTGCCGGTGGCGCCGGACTTGGGGCTGACACCGGTCAGCTCAAGGGTGATGCCACTGATCGCATCGCTGATGGTGTTCTTGCTGCTTTTCACCGTCAAACCATCGATGGTCAGCTCGCTGTCCTGCGCCAGGGCGGTGATGTAACCTGCGCCGCTATCGCTCATTTTCTGCGTGCCGTCGATTTCCAGCTCGGCAATGCCACTGACCTTCAGGTCGGTGCCTGCGCCAGTGGTGGTCGAGCTGAGTACCAGGCGCGCACCACCCTCGCCGTTGACGATGTTGGCGGAGATGCCCTGGACGCCAAGTTCCTTGTTGATCTGGTCGCGCACGGTCTGCAACGTCGAGCCATCGGCCACGTCGATCTCATACGTGTTGCCGTTCTGCTCGATGGTCATCTTGCCTGCAGTAATTGCAGACGCAGCGCCCCCGCCCAACGGGGCACTGGCAACCTTTGAGCCCGTGGCCAGCTGATTGACCACGATATCGTAGCTGCCCGCTACAGCGGTGTTGCTGGCAGTCACCTTGACCACCGCCTCATTGGCCGACTTCGCCGCATAGGCGTTGAACGCAGGGGCAGTCGTATCGTTGAGCTTCTTCATGGCGTCCTGGAACGCCGTGAGGGCACTGCGCAGCGAGCCCACACCCGAAATCATCGCGCTGTTGTTGCTGGTCTGCCGGGTGATCTGCGCCTTTTTGGCCGCAGTGTCGGCATTGACCAATGCGCTGACCATGTCGGTGATGTTCAGACCTGTACCTTGGCCGATACTAGATACCAGTGTGCTCGCCATACAGTTTTCCCTCTTTCTGGAATGTCAGGCCCTGCTCCTGCAAGGCAGACATCATTCCCGCTTGAAAACTTCGCCGCCCGTCACACCTTGGCGTCGAACAAAAGACTGTTTACATCACTCAGGCTATTGGCGATCCGCAACGCCTCTTCCGAAGGCAGCTGGCGAATCAACTCACCCGTCTCGCTGGCGATGACCTTGACCACGATCTTGCCGGACTCCTCATCCGTCGAGAACTGCAGGTTGCGCCGGGAGGAGCTGAGGAACTTTTCAATTTCCGAAACGGCGTTTTTCACCTTTTCGGCATCGCTGCTTTTTTCGGCAGCAGTCACTGCCTTGGGTTCCAGCGTATCACCGTCGCCGCGAGGCGTATCTGCCGACCGGGCAACTGGCTTGTCACCCACCTGCTCGGCCGAACGAACGGCCGGGTAGGACAGATTCAGCTTGACGCTCATGTCCATATCTACCACCTCGTAACGAAAAGGCGGGGAAGCGCCTTATCATGCACTCCCCCGCCGATTACCATCAACGATTACTGAAGCAGCTTCAGTACAGCGGATGGCAGCTGGTTGGCCTGGGCCAGAACCGAAGTGGAAGCTTGCTGCAGGGTCTGCTGCTTGGTCAGCTGGGCAGTTTCAGCAGCGAAGTCGGTGTCCTGAACGCGGCCACGAGCGGCCTCGGCGTTTTCGTTGATGTTCTGCAGGTTGTTGATGGTGCTGGTCAGACGGTTCTGTACGGCACCCAGGTCGGCACGAGTGCTGTTGATGGCGTTCAGGGCGTCATCGATTGCGCTCATGGCGGCGGTGAAGGTGGCTTCGGCCGAGGAGCTGTCGGCACCGGTGATGTTCTGGCTAGCCAGACCCGACAGAGCGCCGGTGGTGTTCAGCGCGTCGCTCAGGCTGATGGTGATCTGGTTGTCGCTACCGGTGTTGGAACCGACCTGGAAGGTCATGTCGCCAGCGGTACCGTCCAGCAGGTTCTTGCCGTTCAGCTGAGTCGAACCGGCGATACGGTCGATTTCCTTCAGCATCGACTGGAATTCTTTGTCCAGAGCGGCGCGGTCGTCTTCGCTGTTGTTGTCGTTTCGCGACTGAACAGCCAGTTCACGCATACGCTGCAGGATGTTGGTCTGCTCTTGCATCGCGCCTTCAGCGGTCTGGGCGATGGAGATGGCGTCGTTGGCGTTTTTGATAGCCATGGTCTGACCGCGGATCTGCGAGGTCATGCGGGTAGCGATCTGCAGGCCGGCGGCGTCGTCTTTGGCGCTGTTGATTTTCAGGCCGGAGGACAGACGGGTCATCGAGGTGCTCAGTGCATCGGAAGCACGGTTCAGGTTTTTCTGAACGCCCAGAGAGGTGGTGTTGGTGTTAACGGTCAAAGCCATGACGAATTCCTCGTTGGATTGGGTACTGCGGCTTCCGGCCTTGGCAATTCGCCGGGTGTGGCACAGAGAACCTTCGTAATAGTTATCGTCGTCAGGGCGGGTTGCTTTAGGGGGTTTTCAGAAAATTTTTACTGGCATCCTGCCAGCCCAATGAAATCAAGGAGTTGACGCCAGATTACAGGCACCTCGCCCCTGTAGATTAGAAAAGAAAACGCCGCCTGAAGGCGGCGGCGTCTATCACGGCGATGAACGGTCAGTCACGGCGCTCAATAATCGCCGAACCCCACGACAGGCCGACGCCGAAGCCGCTCAGGGCTACACGCTTGTGCTGCGAGCCGAGCACGTGCTTTTCCAGCAGCAGGGGAATGCTCGACGATACGGTATTACCGGTCTCGACCATGTCCTTGACGAACTTCTGCTTGTGCTCGCCTTCATCGAACCGCGCCGACACGGCATCGACGATCGCTGCACTGCCCTGATGCAGGCAATACAGGTCGATATCGTCGGACTTCAGTTCGCTGGCCTCGAGCAACTGCTGCAGGTGCGCAGGCACTTTGACCAGGGCGAAATTATAGACCTGCCGGCCGTTCATGAAGAACTTGCCATCAGTCGTGCGCAGGTGCTCGGCGCCGGCACCGTCGCTGCCGAACAGCGACTTGCCCAGCTGCCAGGTGGCACCCTCGCCCATCCAGGTGGCGGTGGCGGCATCGCCGAACAACATGGTGGTGTTGCGGTCTTCGGGGTCGACGATCTTCGAATAGGGGTCGGCGGTGATCAGCAGGCCGTTCTTCAGGCCGGCGGCTTCCATGAAGCCCTTCATCGCGTACAGGCCGTAGACATAGCCCGAGCAACCCAGGGAAATGTCGAAGGCAGCGATGGCGGTCGGCAGGCCGAGCTTGTGCTGAACGATCGCGGCGGTGTGCGGCAGGCCTTCGGCGTCACCGTTCTGGGTGACGACGATCACGGCGTCGATGGATGCCGGGTCCAGCGAGGGGTTGGCAGCGAACAGATTCCTGGCGGCCTCGACGCACAGGTCGGAGGTTTCCTGAGCGGTGTCCTTGCGCGGCAAGAAGGTCGAACCGATCTTGCCGAAAATGAAATCCTGGTCTTTGCCAAACTTCGCGCCCTGGGCGTAGTTGTCCACCCCTTCGGTAGGCACGTAGCTGGCGATGCTTTTAATGCCAATCATATGGCTTCCCAATTCAATAACAGCGAAGTACCCACTGCCTGCGCAACGGCAAAACACCAGGCGACACGGTAGACACCGATCCCTGTGTGTTTTCCAGGTGCAGCGCAGCGGCTCCCGGTTTTCGACAATATACAGTGAAGATGCGCGTTCTGACTGCCAGGTCACGCTCTTTTTGTCGAATAGACCGGCGTTGCGCGTTGCGCCCGCCCAAGGGCGTCAGAACCGGTTCAAGGTATCGCCCAGAATCTCCACCACGCGCTGCTGGGTGTCCTGGGGCATGCCCCACCACAATGGCAGCCGCAACAGGCGCTCGGCACTGTAGTCGGTCACTTCCATGGCGCCGTGTGTGCGCCCATAACGCTCACCGGCCGGCGACGAATGCAGCGGCACATAATGGAACACGGCATAGATTTCATGCTGCTTGAGCGCACTGAGCACGGCCTGACGATCAATGCCCGGGGCGAGCAGCACATAGTACATATGTGCATTGTGCTGGCAGCCCTGCGGCACGATGGGGCGGCGCAGCAACCCTTGCCGCTCAAGGCTGGCCAGGGAGGCATGGTAGGCATCCCAGGTCGCCAGGCGGTTGTCGGTGATCGCCTGCGCTTCTTCCAGCTGCGCCCAGAGGAACGCCGCGATCAGCTCCCCGGGCAAGAACGACGAGCCCACTTCCTGCCAGGTGTACTTGTCCACTTCGCCACGGAAGAAGCGGCTTCGGTCAGTCCCTTTTTCGCGAATGATCTCGGCCCGCAGCACCTGTTCCGAGGTATTGACCAGCAATGCCCCGCCCTCGCCCGAGATCACGTTCTTGGTCTCATGGAAACTGAACGCCCCCAGGTCGCCGATACTGCCCAGCGCCTTGCCCTTGTAGGTCGACATCACCCCTTGGGCAGCATCTTCGACGACATGCAGGCCATGCTTGCGGGCGATGGCCATGATGCTGTCCATTTCACAGGCGACCCCGGCGTAGTGGACGGGCACGATGGCCTTGGTACGCGGGGTGATGGCGGCCTCGACCAGGCGCTCATCGAGGTTCAGGGTGTCAGCACGGATATCGACGAACACCGGTACCGCGCCGCGCAGCACGAAGGCATTGGCGGTGGAAACGAAGGTATAGGACGGCATGATGACTTCATCGCCCGGCTGGATATCCAGCATCAGCGCGGTCATTTCCAGGGCAGCTGTACAGGAGTGGGTGAGCAGCGCCTTGGCACAACCGGTGTGCGCTTCCAGCCACTGGTGGCAGCGCTTGGTGAACGTACCGTCGCCGGCGAGCATGTTGCCGAACTTGGCTTCGGCAATGTAGTACAGCTCCTTGCCGGTCATGTGCGGGCGATTGAAGAAGATCTTGTCGGTGCTCATTGCTGTCATTCCGCAGTAGGTCGGTGTAAGGCGGTACAGGCGGCTCAAAGCCCCTCGATGGAGCTGATCCTTCCACCTATCTGGGTGCCTTTATCGAGGTTTTCATAGAAGTACGACGTGAATCCGGCCCTGGCCATGGCTTGCTGAACCTCCCCGATGTCGTATTCGACGCGGTGCAGCTCGAACGCCTTGCCATCCCAAGTTGCAAACGCGGCGCGCGGGTCGCCGTCACGCGGCTGGCCAACGGAGCCCGGGTTGCAGTAGACCTTGCCCTGCCCCTGCCAAAGGTACTGCACATGGGTATGCCCGGACGCGAAACAGCTACCCGGCAGCGCATCGAAATAGGCCTGGGAGGGCCGCAGGTATTCATCGAGCGGGTCGTTCCAGCCGCCGTGCACGAGGCTTATGCCTTGCTCGACGGCCTGAAACGCCAGGCTGTCGAGCCACGCCCGGTTCTGCTCGCTGATCACACCCGCCTGATAATCCAGGCAGGCATTGGCACTGTTGGAGCGTGGGCAGCGCTCCTGCCTGGCCAGGTACCAGTCATGATTGCCCATGACCGAAAAGACCTCGCGCTCGCGCAACGCATTGCAGCACTCGTTCACCTGGCAGTAATAACCGGCGGTGTCACCCAGGCAGATGATCCGCGACACCCCCAGGGCATCGAGCCTGGCCAGCACGCTGCGCAACGCGCTGTAATTGCCATGGACGTCAGAAATGATCCCGATCATGGATGACCAAGTCCTCGATGAAGCGGACGGCGAAACCCGTCCTGACAGCGGGAGCAGGCGGCATCTGGTGGTCGAGGTAGAACGCCAGGCACATCGCCGCCTCGTTGTAGCCAAAGCCTCGGCGAATCGAGCTGGTCGAAGAAATCCGCGGGTTGATCTCCAGCAACTTCCAACTGCCATCGTGATCACGGCGAAACTGCAGGTTGGTCGGGCCAACCGGCTTGAATGCACGGCACAACCGGGCCACCACCTCATCCAGCGAAGCGTGCTGGCAGACCCGTGCCTTGGCCGTGGAACCGTCCGACGCCAAGCTGCGCTGTAGGGTGATCATCGGCCCCATCGCCCCCTGGCCATCGCCGAACACGGCCACGGTGAACTCCTGTGCGGCACTGCCGATGACCGGCTGGGCCATCAGCACGTCGCCCAACTGCCCGGCATTGCCGGTGAAATCCTGTTCCTGGTGCACCCACACCAGCCCTTTGGAGGCATAACCCTTGCGTGGCTTGAGCAGAAACGGCAGGCCAAGTGCCTGTTTCAGCGCGTGGAAGTCACCGCTGAGCACACTGGGGATACGGCAGGGTTCCTCCATCGCCAGCAGGGCCTGATCCATTGCCCATTTGTCGCGAGACAGGTCAATCAACTGCGGGTCATTGAGCGCTACCTGGCACGGGATGTCTTGCAGCAAGGCACGATTATCGCAAAGCCAGTGCACGTCCTGCTCTATGCCCGGAATCAACAGGTCGACCTCATGCCTGGCGATCACCTCCAGCAACCACGAGGCGTAACGCTTCTCGGCGGTCAGGGGTGCCTGCTCGAAAACATCGCACCAGGCCCGGCCCGCCGCATCGTCGTAGATGTCGGTGCCTACCAGGCGAAGCGACGAGTCTGCCTCGCGCAGCGACTTCAGCAGGCCATAGCCCATGATCGCGCCGACGCCGGTTACCATGACCGTTCTCATGCGTGTATCTCCCGATGCGCTT
>Ga0160462_100634_pt1 | contig 9738 bp, 7 predicted proteins | sample HID1975K_E6MG_FD_108219 | JGI IMG/M metagenome (GOLD analysis project Ga0160462, IMG submission 108219) | Enriched soil microbial communities from UW Madison campus, WI, USA - HID1975K_E6 MG | ecosystem: Environmental > Terrestrial > Soil > Unclassified | place: USA: Madison, Wisconsin | collected... | reverse complement strand
TGCGCTGCGTCAAGGTCATCCAGGAGACCTGGGACGTGCGCACCTTCTGCTTCATGGCCGACCGACCGATCATGTTCTTCTTCAAGCCAGGGCAGTTCGTCACCCTGGAGCTTGAGATCGAAAGCAAGCCGGTGATGCGCTCCTACACCATCTCCAGTTCGCCGTCGGTGCCTTACAGCTTCTCGATCACCGTCAAGCGTGTGCCGGGCGGGCATGTCTCCAACTACCTGCACGACACCATGCACGAAGGCGCCGAACTGCCCGTGCACGGGCCGGTGGGGTTGTTCAACGCCATCGACTTCCCGTCGGGCAAGGTGCTGTACCTCTCGGGCGGTGTCGGTATTACCCCGGTGATGTCGATGGCGCGTTGGTTCTACGACACCAACGCCAATGTCGACATGGTGTTCGTGCACAGCGCCCGTTCGCCGAAAGACATCATCTTCCACCGCGAGCTGGAACAGATGGCCTCGCGCATCCCCAACTTCAGCCTGCACATCATTTGCGAGAAGCACGGGCTGGGCGAGCCGTGGGCGGGTTACCGCGGGTACCTGAACCAGCGCCTGATGGAACTGATCGCGCCCGACTACATGGAACGCACGGTGTTCTGTTGCGGCCCGACGCCGTACATGACCGCGGTCAAACGCATGCTGGAAGCCGTCGGCTTCGACATGAAGAACTACCACGAAGAATCGTTCGGCGCGACGCCCGCAGAAGCCAAGGCCGATGCCGTGGAGCATGCCGAGCAGGCCGCGGATGCACCGGAAGTGGATGTTTCGGACCTCAACCTGGTGGAGTTCATTGGCAGTGAGAAGAGCATCCGCATCGCCCCGGGCGAGACCGTGCATGCGGCGGCGGCGAAAGTTGGGCTGATGATCCCCAAGGCTTGCGGCATGGGCATTTGCGGGACATGCAAGGTGCTCAAGCTGGGTGGCGAGGTGGAGATGGAGCACAACGGCGGCATTACCGAGGAAGACGAGGCCGAGGGGTACATCCTGTCGTGCTGCAGTGTGCCGAAAGGGGATGTGCGGATCGATTACTGATCTGCAGATTTTGGGGCCGCTTTGCGGCCCATTCGCGGCCGGTCCGGCGCGTCGGCAAGGCCGCTCCCACAGGTTCACTGCAGGCTTGAAGGTTGCGGGGACTTATGGGAGATCCAAAGGGGCCGCTCTGCGGCCCATTCGCGGCACAAGGCCGCTCCCACAGGTTCACCGCAGGCTTGAGGGTTGCGGGGACTTGTGGGAGATCCAAGGGGCCGCTTTGCGGCCCATTCGCGGCCGGTCCGACGCCTCGGCAAGGCCGCTCCCACAGGTTCACCGCAGGCTTGAGGGTTACGGTGATTTTGTGGGAGCGGGCTTGCCCCGCGAAGGGGCCATCAGATCCACACAGCATCCCAATGTGGATAATCGCCAGCACGGTCTACAAGCCCTGCTCTTATGGGGTTGGCAACGATGTACCTCGCCATTTGCAGCACACTCTCCTCCCGGCGCAAAGCCCGGTCCTGATAGCCCGGCTGCCATATCTTATCGCGCCGCATACCGCGCTGATAAAGCGCATGACTGCTGCGCGACTTGAACCTGCGCATCAGGCAGCACAACGTGCCACTTCGCAATTCGATCAGCCAATGCACATGGTCAGGCATTACTACCCAGGCCAAGGATTGGCAATGCCCATCGAGCTCGGCCTGTCTCAGTTGCTGGATCACGCCTCGGGCAAACTGCAGTTGAGTGAAGATCCGCTTGCGTTCAAGAGTGACCGTTGTCAGCAGGTATATCCCGCCCGGCTGAGAAAAACGGCCACGGCGCAGTAGGTGGGATTGGGCACGGTCCATGTGATGCTCCCTGAAATAAGATTCAGGTGAAACACTAGGTTAGCGGGTAGTGGCCTGAGACTGGAAATGGTTGCTGGATGTTGGAGGGAGGGCAGTGCCGGCCCTTTCGCGGGGCAAGCCCGCTCCCACAGGTTCACCGAGTACTTCAGGCTTGCGCATAACCTGTGGGAGCGGGCTTGCCCCGCGAAAGGGGCCGCAGGTCAGGTACGGAAGCGCGCTACCAGCCCATTCAAATCCACCGCCAACCGCGACAACTCGGCACTCGCCGCGCTGGTCTGATGCGCCCCGGTCGCGCTCTGCACCGACAGGTCATTGATATTCACCAGGTTGCGGTCCACCTCGCGGGCCACCTGGGCCTGCTCTTCCGCCGCGCTGGCAATCACTAGGTTACGCTCGTTGATCTGCGCCACCGCACCCGCAATGGTATCCAGCGCCATGCCCGCACCCCGGGCGATATTCAAGGTCGACGCGGCACGTTCGGTGCTGGTGCGCATCGACTCCACCGCCTCTTCGGTCCCGCCCTGGATACTGCCGATCATCCGCTCGATTTCGCTGGTCGACTGCTGGGTACGATGGGCCAATGCCCGCACTTCATCCGCCACCACGGCAAAGCCGCGGCCTGCCTCACCGGCACGGGCCGCTTCGATCGCGGCATTGAGCGCCAGCAGGTTGGTCTGGTCGGCCAGGCCGCGAATCACATCCAGCACTTTGCCGATGTCGCGCGACTGTTCGGCCAGGTGAGTGATCAGCGTGGCAGTGGCCTGCACATCACCGCTCATGCGCTCGATGGCGCCGACGGTTTCCAGTACCAGGTCGCGCCCGTCGCCGGCCGAACGGCTGGCTTCACCAGAGGCCTCCGAGGTGCTGACCGCATTGCGCGCCACTTCTTCCACGGCACTGGTCATCTCGGTGACCGCAGTGGCGGCCTGCTCGATTTCGTTGTTCTGTTGCTGCAAGCCACGGGCGCTTTCGTCAGTGACGCTGTTGAGCTCTTCCGCCGCCGAGGCCAGTTGGGTCGCCGAACCGGCAATCAATTGCAGGGTGTCGCGCAGTTTCTCCTGCATGCGGGCCATGGCGCGTAGCAGGCGTGCGGCTTCGTCGGTGCCTTCGGCACGGATGACGTGGGTGAGGTCGCCGTCGGCCACCTGCTCGGCGCATTTGAGCGCCTCTTCAATCGGTTTGACGATACTGCGGGTCAGCAGGAAGGCGCACAGCAGGGTCAGCACCGTGGCTGCGATCAACAGGCCAATCACCAGGGCGAAGGCAGAGGCGTACTGGCTGGCAGCCGTTTCATTGGTGGCGCGGGTCTGGTCGGTGTTGATGCGCACCAAGGTGTCCATGACCTTGTTGATCTGCTCGGAGTTGGCCAGCAGGTCGCGGTTGAGCAGGTCGCGCAATTCGTCGGTGCGGCCTGCCTGGCTCAGGCTGCGCATGCGCGCCTCCAGCTGGCGGTACTGATTGAGCAGTTGGCTGTATTGATCGTAAGCCGCTTGCTCGTCGCGTGCGCTGATCATGGGCACGTAGGCACGGCGCGCCTGGTCGATCTGGGTGTTGCGTTGGTCCAGCAGGTTGAGGGTGTCGCGCTGCGTCTCTGGGTCGCGGTTGAGCAGCAGGCGATAGGAAAGGGTGCGCATGCGCAGGTTCAGCGCAGTAAGTTCGTCCAGCGTCTTGATGCTGGGCACGCTGATGCTTTCGATGGCAACGCCGGCCTGGCGGATGTTGCCCATCTGCATCAGCGAGAAGATGCCGAGGCCGAGCATCAACAGGCCGATCAGCGCGAAGCCGAGCAGCGCGCGCGGGGCGATATTCATGTTGCGTAGGGACATGAGGGGCGTAATCCAGGCAAGGGGAAGAGGTCGCAGGGGATGGCGACGAAATATGACTTGCCTGGCTATCGGTCGTGACTGGTCAGTCTTGAGCGAGACCGGTGAAAATTGTGAGCGCGCTAACCTTTTCCTGACCGGCGGTTGATCCAGGTCGGAACAAGCGGGCGCTTACCCTGTCAATCTGCGGGTTAGAAACCTTAAGAATCCGATATTTAATGGCGAGGACTCACGCTTTTCTTTATCGTGTGCGGCCTTTGCAACAACCTGAGATATACCCCATGCTGGAAGCCTCCCTGAATCAAATCGAGCACCTGGTCAGCGACCTGATGCAGAAAAACGCTCAACTCACCGAGCAGAACACTACCCTGGGTCAGCAATTGGCACAGGCCAAGGAAGAAAACGAGACCCTGCAGCTGTCGCTGATGGAGCAGGAAGAGAAGAACGGCGCCACCGCCGCGCGCATCCAGGCGCTGGTTGACCGCGCCAATGCGGGTGTCGTCAACGCATGAGTCTGCAAGCGCAGCCGGTCAATGTCGTGTCGATCCTCGGCAGCGACTATTCGATCAAGGCGCCCGAAGGCCAGGAAGAAACCCTGGCGCAGGCGGTGCGGATGCTGAACACCGCCCTGGCCGAGACCAAGCGTTCGTACCCGACCCTGATCGGTGACAAGCTGCTGGTGCTGGCGGCCCTGAACCTGTGTTCCAAGCAGGTTGAGCTGCAAAAAGAGCATCAGCAGACGCTGGCGCGTACCCAGGCGCAGATCGACGCCACGGTGGACGCGATCGTTCGGACTATCGCCGAACAATAAAGCACTCCGCGATCCCTTGTAGGAGCAGCCTTGTGCTGCGAAGAGGCCGGTGAAAACGCAGGGATTTCCGCTGCTGTCACCGGCCTCTTCGCAGCACAAGGCTGCTCCTACAGTGTCCCAGATCACTGGAATAACTGGATACTCAAGTGTATACACTTCCCCCAAAACAATAATTGGCGGGGAGTACGGGCATGCGTATCTGGCGGCAGAGTATCCAGTGGCAATTGATCGCAAGCATGGGCGCAGCCCTGCTGGCGAGCATCCTGGTGGTGGTGATCATCTTCACGGTGGCGCTCAACCGCCTGACCGAACGCTACCTGGTCGACACAGCGCTGCCAGCCAGTGTCGAGGCAATCCGCAACGATATCGAGCGCATGCTCGGCCAGCCGCTGGTGGCGGCCGCCGACATAGCCGGCAATACCCTGCTGCGTGATTGGCTTGCCGAGGGCGAGGACCCCGCTCAAACCTCACGCTTTATCGAATACCTTGAGGCTGCCAAGCAGCGCAACAAAGCCTTTACCACCCTGTTCGCCTCCACCGAAACCGGCCACTACTACAACGAGAAGGGGCTGGACCGCACACTGAGCCGGGCCAATCCGAAGGACACGTGGTTCTACGGCTATATCGACAGCGGCGCCGAGCGCCTGATCAATATCGACATCGACGGTGCCACAGGCGAGTTGGCGCTGTTCATCGACTATCGCGTGGAAAAAGACGGCAAGCTGGTCGGCGTGGCGGGTATGGGCCTGCGCATGACCGAGTTGTCGAAGCTGATCCACGATTTCAGCTTTGGCGAGCACGGCAAAGTATTTTTGGTACGCAACGATGGGCTGATCCAGGTGCACCCGGACAGCGCCTTCAGCGGCAAGCGCCAGCTTGTCGACCAGCTAGACGCACAGGCCGCGAAAGCAGTAATGAGTGGCGACCAGGGCCTGCGTACCAGCCGCTTCCAGCGGGATGGCGAAAGCTACCTGGCGTTAGGCTTGCCACTGCGCGACCTGAACTGGACCTTGGTCGCCGAAGTGCCTGAGGCCGAGATCTACGCGCAGATGCATCAGGCGGTCTGGCTGACCACCTTGATCGGTGGCGGCGTGGCGCTGTTGTCGTTGCTGCTGGTGGTGTTGCTGGCGCGCGGCTTGGTACGGCCGATCCGCCGCGTCACGGCCGCACTGGTGCAGATCGGCAGCGGCGCGGGAGACCTCAGCCACCGCCTGGATGATTCGCGCCAGGACGAACTGGGGGATCTGGCCCGTGGCTTCAACCGCTTCCTCGACAGCCAACGGGGGTTGATCGGCGAGGTGCTGCGCACGACTGAACGCTTGCACCTGGCCGTCGAACAGGTGACGCAGGTGGTGGACAACACGGCCGAGCGCTCCGGTCGCCAACAGGAAATGACCGAAATGGTCGCCACAGCCGTGCATGAGATGGGCCTGACCGTGCAGGACATCGCCCGCAATGCCGGCAATGCCGCTGAAGCGTCACAATCGGCGCGCGACGAAGCCTTGCAGGCGCGTGACGTGGTGCGGCGCTCGATCCAGGGTATTGAAGGCATGTCCGGCGACATCGGCAAGGCGGCGGATGCGGTCGCACAGTTGGCCGACGAAGTCGCCTCGATCGATGAAGTATTGGCGGTGATCCGTAGTATTTCCGAACAAACCAACCTCTTGGCGCTCAATGCGGCCATCGAAGCTGCGCGGGCAGGGGAGATGGGGCGTGGTTTTGCCGTAGTCGCCGATGAGGTGCGTACCCTGGCGCGGCGTACGCAGCTGTCTACCGATGAAGTGCAGCAGATGATCCAGCGCTTGAAGCAGGGCGCAGGCTCGGCGGTGACGTCGATGCAGGCAGGGCAGCAGGCGACGGGTAGCGGCGTTGAGTCGAGCCAACGTACCGGTGCCTCGCTGGGGGCGATTACCGACAAGGTCGAGCACATCAGCGACATGAACCATCAGGTGGCGACAGCGACTGAAGAGCAGTCAGCGGTGACGGAGGAGATCAACCGGACGGTACAGGGGATTTCCGACCTGGCCAGGGAGACGGCGGCGGAGGTGCAGGGGTGCCGGGCGGAGTGCCAGGCGTTGCGTGGGTTGGCTGATGATTTGGCGCGGCAGATGGGTGGGTTCAAGCTTTAGATTGTTGGAGCTGCTGCCATCGCATTCGCGGGGCAAGCCCGCTCCCACAGGGTCCTCACAGATGCTGAAACTGTGCAGGACCTGTGGGAGCGGGCTTGCCCCGCGAATGCGATCTATCAGGCAGTGATGATCGCGCGGATATCCGCCGCCAGCTCACGCACCCGATCTTCTTCAGTATCCCAGGAGCACATGAACCGGGCCCCGCCACTGCCAATAAAGGTATAGAACCGCCAGCCCTTGCCCCGCAGCGCTTCAATCGCGTGCTCTGGCATCTGCAGAAACACCCCGTTGGCCTCCACCGGGAACATCAGCTCCACCCCCGGCAGGTCGCTCACCAGCGACGCCAACAGCTGCGCGCAGTGGTTGGCGTGCGTGCCGTGGCGCAGCCAGGCGCCATCTTCCAACAGCCCGACCCAGGGCGCAGACAAGAAGCGCATCTTCGACGCCAACTGCCCGGCCTGCTTGCAGCGGTAGTCGAAGTCTTCGGCCAGCTGGCGATTGAAGAACAGGATCGCCTCGCCCACCGCCATGCCGTTCTTGGTACCGCCAAAACACAGTACATCGACGCCGGCCTTCCAGGTCAGATCCGCCGGGCTGCAACCGAGGAACGCGCAGGCATTGGTGAAGCGCGCGCCGTCCATGTGCAGGTTAAGGCCCAGTTCCTTGCAGGTGGCGCTGATCGCCTTGAGCTCGTCGGGGCGGTACACGGTGCCCACTTCGGTGGCCTGGGTGAGTGTTACCACACGTGGCTTGGGGTAGTGGATGTCCTGGCGCTTCAATGCCACTTCACGGATCGACTCAGGCGTCAGCTTGCCGTTGACGCTGGGCGCGGTGAGCAGCTTGGAGCCGTTGGAGAAAAACTCTGGCGCGCCGCATTCGTCGGTTTCTACGTGGGCGGTCTCGGAGCAGATCACGCTGTGGTAGCTCTGGCACAGCGAGGCCAGGGCCAGGGAGTTGGCTGCAGTGCCGTTGAAGGCGAAGAACACCTCGCAGTCAGTTTCGAACAGCTTGCGGAAGTATTCCGAGGCACGCTCGGTCCACTGGTCGTCGCCATAGGCGCGTTCGTGGCCCATGTTGGCCTTGGCCATGGCGGCCCAGGCTTCGGGGCAGATGCCGGAATAGTTGTCGCTGGCGAATTGTTGGCTCTTATCTGTCATGACACGGTCCTGTGAACGACGCAGAACAGCACTCTAAACCATCGATTCAGCAGTTGCCTATACAACCCAGACATAAGCTGATTTCAGGGTTGTCTGAACGGGCCTCTTCGCGGGGCAAGCCCGCTCCCCCAATGGCCCTGCGTACGCGGCCATTGTGGGAGCGGGCTTGCCCCGCGAAGAGGCCGGCATGCACAACACAAAAGCGAATGTCGTAAACGCGCCATTGCAAGGCGTGCGCAGGCATCTGACCCACCCCGGCCAGTCATACCATCGCCACAAAGGGCCACAGTGCTCTACAGACAAGAAACGATCGCTGCCGGGAGACAACAAGATGTTCAGCAAGCAAGACCAGATCCAGGGTTACGACGACGCACTGCTGGCGGCGATGAATGCCGAAGAACAGCGCCAGGAAGATCACATCGAGCTGATCGCCTCGGAGAACTACACCAGCAAGCGCGTGATGCAGGCCCAAGGCAGCGGCCTGACCAACAAATACGCCGAAGGCTACCCAGGCAAGCGTTACTACGGTGGCTGCGAACACGTCGACAAGGTCGAAGCGCTGGCCATCGAGCGCGCCAAGCAGCTGTTCGGTGCCGACTACGCCAACGTCCAGCCGCACTCCGGCTCGTCGGCCAACGGCGCGGTCTACCTGGCCCTGCTGCAGGCCGGTGACACCATCCTCGGCATGAGCCTGGCCCACGGCGGCCACCTGACCCACGGCGCCAAGGTGTCGTCCTCGGGCAAGCTGTACAACGCTGTGCAGTACGGCATCAACACCGACACCGGGCTGATCGACTACGACGAAGTCGAGCGCCTGGCCGTCGAGCATAAGCCGAAAATGATCGTTGCCGGCTTCTCGGCCTACTCCAAGACCCTCGACTTCCCACGCTTCCGTGCCATCGCCGACAAGGTGGGTGCGTTGCTGTTCGTCGACATGGCCCACGTTGCCGGCCTGGTTGCCGCTGGCCTGTACCCCAACCCGATCCCGTTCGCCGACGTGGTCACCACCACTACCCACAAGACCCTGCGCGGCCCACGTGGCGGCCTGATCCTGGCCAAGTCCAACGAAGAAATCGAGAAAAAGCTCAACGCTGCCGTGTTCCCGGGCGCCCAGGGCGGCCCGCTGATGCACGTCATCGCCGCCAAGGCCGTGTGCTTCAAGGAAGCGCTGGAGCCTGAGTTCAAGAGCTACCAGAAACAGGTCATCGAAAACGCCCAGGCCATGGCCCAGGTGTTCATCGACCGCGGCTACGACGTGGTGTCCGACGGTACCGACAACCACCTGTTCCTGGTCAGCCTGATCCGCCAGGGCCTCACCGGTAAAGATGCCGACGCCGCCCTGGGCCGCGCGCACATCACCGTCAACAAGAACGCCGTGCCGAACGACCCGCAGTCGCCGTTCGTCACCTCGGGCCTGCGCATCGGCACCCCGGCCGTCACCACCCGCGGCTTCAAGGTCGCTCAGTGTGTGGCCCTGGCCGGCTGGATCTGCGACATCCTCGACAACCTCGGTGACGCTGACGTCGAAGCCGATGTGGCGAAGAACGTCGCGGGGCTGTGCGCAGACTTCCCTGTTTACCGCTGAGTGGAGTAAACGACCATGCAACGCTACTCGGGCTTCGGCCTCTTCAAACACTCCCTCAGCCACCACGAAAACTGGCAGCGCATGTGGCGCACGCCGACCCCTAAAAAGGTCTACGACGTGGTCATCGTTGGCGGTGGCGGCCATGGCCTGGCCACGGCCTACTACCTGGCCAAGGAACACGGCATCACCAACGTCGCGGTGATCGAGAAGGGTTATCTGGGCGGGGGCAACACCGCCCGTAACACCACTATCGTGCGTTCCAACTACCTGTGGGACGAGTCGGCGCACCTGTACGAACACGCCATGAAGCTGTGGGAGGGTTTGTCCCAGGACATCAACTACAACGTGATGTTCTCCCAGCGCGGCGTCTACAACCTGTGCCACACCCTGCAGGACATTCGTGAC
>Ga0160462_100632_pt1 | contig 9762 bp, 7 predicted proteins | sample HID1975K_E6MG_FD_108219 | JGI IMG/M metagenome (GOLD analysis project Ga0160462, IMG submission 108219) | Enriched soil microbial communities from UW Madison campus, WI, USA - HID1975K_E6 MG | ecosystem: Environmental > Terrestrial > Soil > Unclassified | place: USA: Madison, Wisconsin | collected... | reverse complement strand
GTGCCGCAAGAAGCCCTGATCACCACCATGCAGGACAACCAGAAGTACTTCTGCCTGCTGGACAGCGAAGGCAAGCTGCTGCCGCGCTTCATCACCGTGGCCAACGTCGAAAGCCGTGACCCGCAGCAGATCGTCCAGGGTAACGAAAAGGTCGTGCGTCCGCGCCTGACCGACGCCGAGTTCTTCTTCAAGCAGGACAAGAAACAGCCGCTGGCAACCTTCAACGAGCGCCTGAAGAACGTGGTGTTCCAGGCACAGCTTGGTACCGTCTACGACAAGGCCGAGCGCGTTTCCAGGCTGGCAGCCTTCATTGCCCCGCTGATCGGCGGCGACGCCCAGCGCGCCAGCCGCGCCGGCCTGCTGTCCAAATGCGACCTGGCCACCGAGATGGTCGGTGAATTCCCTGAAATGCAGGGCGTTGCCGGTTACTACTACGCGCTCAACGACGGCGAGCCGCAAGACGTCGCCCTGGCCCTGAACGAGCAGTACATGCCGCGCGGTGCTGGCGCCGAGCTGCCGCAGACCCTTACCGGTGCTGCCGTGGCCATCGCCGACAAGCTCGACACCCTGGTCGGCATCTTCGGCATCGGCATGCTGCCCACCGGCAGCAAGGACCCGTATGCCCTGCGCCGTGCCGCCCTGGGCGTGCTGCGCATCCTGATCGAGAAGCAGCTGGACCTGGACCTGACCGGTGCGGTCGAGTTCGCGGTCAAGCAGTTCGGCGCCAAGATCAAGGCTGCCGGCCTGGCCGAACAGGTGCTGGAGTTCATCTTCGACCGCCTGCGTGCGCGTTACGAAGACGAAGGCATCGACGTCGCCACTTACCTGTCGGTACGTGCCCTGAAGCCGGGTTCGGCACTGGACTTCGACCAGCGCGTGCAGGCCGTGCAGGCCTTCCGCAAGCTGCCGGAAGCCGAGGCCCTGGCCGCGGTGAACAAGCGCGTATCGAACCTGCTGGGCAAGGCCGAAGGCGCCATCGCCGAACAGGTCGAGCCGAAGTACTTCGACAACGCCAACGAGTTCTCCCTGTACTCCGCCATCCAGCAGGCCGACCAGGCCGTGCAACCGATGGCCGCTGCGCGTCAGTACAGCGAAGCGCTGGCCCGGCTGGCCGCCCTGCGTGACCCGGTCGACGCCTTCTTCGAGGCGGTGATGGTCAACGCCGAGGACGCCAAGGTGCGCGCCAACCGTTATGCCCTGCTCAGCCGCCTGCGCGGTCTGTTCCTGGGTGTGGCCGACATTTCGCTGCTGGGGTAAGCCTTGAAACTGCTGATTCTCGATCGTGACGGGGTGATCAACCAGGACTCCGACGCCTACATCAAGTCGCTGGAGGAGTGGGTACCGATTCCCGGTTCGGTCGAGGCCATCGCGCAGTTGAGCAAAGCGGGCTGGACGGTGGCCGTGGCCACCAACCAGTCCGGCATTGCCCGTGGCTACTATTCGCTGGCAACCCTCGAGGCCATGCATGCGCGCCTGCGCACGCTGGTGGCCGAGCAGGGCGGCGAAGTCGGCCATATCGTGTATTGCCCGCATGGGCCGGACGAGGGCTGCGAATGCCGCAAGCCCAAGCCAGGCATGCTGCGGGCAATCGCCGACCATTACCACGCCGACCTGCACGGCGTATGGTTCGTCGGCGACAGCAAAGGTGACCTGGAGGCCGCCCTGGCCGTCGGTGCACAACCCGTGTTGGTAAAAACCGGCAAGGGCGAGCGAACCCTGGAAAAAGGTGTCGCTGAAACTACACTGATTTTCGACGATCTGGCAGCTATCGCCAGAGAACTAATTTAAACGGTGCGCCTCAGGGCGCATTTTTCTCAGGCGGGCGAGCCCCGCAACGGTACATGCCACTATGTCGATCCTGCAGGCGATCAGAATCTTTCTTTTTTACCTGCTGCTGGGCACCAGTTCGCTGCTGTGGTGCTCGCTGAGCTTTTTTGTCGCGCCATTCTTGTCGTTCCCCAAGCGTTACAAGTTCATCAACGTGTACTGGTGCCGTTGCGCGTTGTTCTTGAGCCGCACCATCCTTGGCATCGATTACAAGATCACCGGCGCCGAGAATGTACCGAGTGAGCCATGCGTGATCCTGTCCAACCACCAGAGCACCTGGGAGACGTTCTTCCTGTCCCAGTACTTCTCGCCGCTGAGCCAGGTGCTCAAGCGCGAGCTGCTGTACGTGCCGTTCTTCGGTTGGGCAATGGCCATGCTACGGCCGATCGCGATTGACCGCGACAACCCCAAGGAAGCGCTGCGCCATGTGGCCAGCAAGGGCGATGAGCTGCTCAAGCAAAAGGTATGGGTACTGATCTTCCCGGAAGGTACGCGCGTGCCGTTTGGTACGGTGGGCAAGTTCTCCCGCGGTGGTACCGCATTGGCGGTGAACGCCGGGCTGCCGGTGTTGCCGATCGCTCACAACGCTGGCAAGTTCTGGCCGAAGGCGGGTTGGGGCAAACGCGCAGGTACCATCGAGGTGGTGATCGGCGCGCCGATGTACGCCAATGGCACCGGCCCACGTGCCATTGCCGAGCTCAATGACCGCGCGGCTGCCTGGAACGAGGCGACCCAACGGGCGATGGGCTCGCTGCCACCGGTGGACGAAAAACCTCACGAGCAGATTGCCTGACGTTCTGTGGATAACTTGTTAGCAGTTTTTCAACGGAATACCCGAAGTGATCGCTAAGTGTTTGAATTAGCTGTTTATTTCCGCGTATGACATTTTTCTGAAAAACGTGCATAAGTTTTTTCGAGGCATAAGAAAACCGGCTTTTACAGCCGGTTTTTTTATGGCTTCAATCAGACCTTGTCGATATCCACATCCTTGGTCTCTTTAAGGCAGAAGATACCCACCACCAGGCTGATCCCCGTCACCAGCACCGGGTACCACAGCCCGTAGAAGATATCCCCGGTGTACACCACCAGTGCAAACGACACCGTGGGCAGGAACCCGCCGAACCAGCCATTGCCGATGTGGTAGGGCAGGGACATCGAGGTGTAGCGGATACGGGTGGGGAACAGCTCGACCATCACGGCTGCCAGTGGCCCGTAGGTCATGGTCGCGATCAGGATCATCGCAACGATCAGCACCACCACCATCACCTGATTGACCTGCGCCGGGTCCGCCTTCGCCGGGTAGCCAGCCTGCTCGATTGCCGTGCGCATGGCGGTTTCGTCAAAGCCATTGATGCTCTTGTCGCCAATGTTCACCACCACCTGGCTGCCGGCCACGTTCACCGAGCTGTACGGCAGGCCCTGCTTGACCAGGAAGGTCTTGACCTTGTCGCAAGGGCTGTCGAAGCGTGCCTTGCCGACCGGGTCGAACTGGAAGGTGCAGCCTTGCGGGTCAGCGGTGACCACAATCGGCGCTTGCCGGCTGGCCATGTCGATCTGCGGGTTGGCATAGTGGCTGAGGGCCTTGAACAGTGGGAAGTACAGCACGGTGGCCAGCAGCAGGCCGAGCATCAGGATTGGTTTACGGCCGACACGATCGGACAGCCAACCGAAGAACACGAAGAACGGCGCACCGATTACCACGCTGATGATTAGCAGGGTATTGGCCTGGGCCGGGTCCATCTTGAGCATCTGGGTCATGAAGAACAGCACGTAGAACTGCGCCGTATAGAAGGTCACAGCCTGGCCGGCGTTGATGCTGAACAGCGCAGTGAGCACCACCTTGAGGTTGGGCCAGGAGGTGAACGACTCACGGATCGGCGACTTGCTGATCTTGCCTTGTGCCTTCATTTTCACGAAGGCCGGCGACTCGTGCATGCTCATGCGGATCCACGTCGAAATCGCCAACAGCACGATCGACAGCAGGAAGGGCAGGCGCCAGCCCCAGGTCTCGAACTGGTCGCCACTGATGTAGCGGCTGCCCAATACCACCAGCAACGACAACAGCAGGCCGAGGGTGGCGGTGGACTGGATGAAGCCCGTGTGGAAACCGCGCTTGCCGTGCGGCGCGTGTTCCGCCACATAGGTGGCCGCACCACCGTATTCACCACCCAATGCCAGCCCCTGAAGCATGCGCAGGATCACCAGGATGATCGGCGCAGCAATGCCGATGCTGGCGTAGGTCGGCAGCAGGCCAACGGCAAAGGTCGACAGGCCCATCAGCACGATGGTCACCAGGAAGGTGTACTTGCGCCCGATCATGTCACCCAGGCGGCCGAACACCAGCGCGCCGAAGGGCCGCACCAGAAAGCCAGCGGCAAAGGCCATCAGGGCAAAGATGAAGGCGGTGGTGTCGTTCACGCCAGCAAAGAACTGCTTGCTGATGACCGCGGCCAGCGCGCCATAGAGAAAAAAGTCATACCACTCGAAAACCGTCCCGAGGGATGACGCGAAAATGATCTTGCGTTCTTCACGGCGGCTGGGGCTGGCCGCCGTCGTACCCTGCTCTTGGATGTAATCCGACATCGTTGCTGTCCTCGGCCCGCAGGCCACAGTGATTATTCTTGTTGTTCCACTGTCGGCAGCCTTCGACCGCAAGCTGCCGGTACTGCACGCACCCGGTCAGGGCGTCGGTAGCGCGTCTTCGTTGAGGTAGGTTTGGGTTGCTGCTCCCTTGAGAATGAGTTGTGCCGCCTTCTCGGCGATCATCAGCGTGGGTGAACAGGTATTGCCGGAGGTGATCTGCGGCATGATCGACGCATCCGCCACGCGCAACCCAGGGATGCCGTGCACGCGCAGCTGGTTATCCACAACATCCAGCGGGCCATTGCCCATGCGGCAGGTACCCACTGGGTGGAAAATGGTAGTGCCGATCTTGCCAGCGGCTTCGAACAAGTCCTCTTCAGTCTGCAGCGCAGCGCCGGGCAGGTATTCCTGCGGGTCGAAGGCCGCAAGGGCAGGGGCCTGGACGATGCGCCGGGTGAGGCGGATGGCGTCGGCGGCGACGCGCAGGTCTTGCGGGTCGCTCAGGTAGTTGGGGTCGATCGACGGTGCGCTGTTCATGTCCGCGCTGCGGATGTCGATGCGCCCTCGGCTCACCGGGCGCAGGTTACACACCGACGCGGTGAAGGCCGGGAAGCGATGCAGCGGCTCACCGAAGCGCTCCAGCGACAGGGGTTGCACGTGATACTGCAAGTTGGCGGTGGCCTGCTCCGGGCTGGAGCGCACAAACGCGCCCAGCTGGCTCGGCGCCATGGCCAGCGGGCCGCTGCGGTCGTAGAGGTAGCGCAGGCCCATGCCCATCTTGCCCCACATACTGTTGGCCATCTGGTTGAGGGTGCGGGTGTTGCGGATCTGGTAGATCAGGCGCAATTGCAGGTGGTCCTGCAGATTGCCGCCGACACCTGGCATGTCGTGGCGTACGCCTATTCCCAAGGTTTCCAGCAGTGAGCGCGGGCCGATACCGGAGCGCTGCAGGATGCCGGGCGAACCTACGGCGCCAGCGCAAAGGATAATCTCGCGGCGCGCAGCGAACTCATGCCAGGCGCCTTGCCAAAACGCTTTCACGGCGCGGGCGCGGGTATTGTTCAGCAACACCTGGTCAACCTGCACACCGGTCAGCACCGTCAGGTTGGTGCGGTTATGCACAGGCCGCAGAAAAGCCTTGGATGCGTTCCAGCGCACACCGCTGCGCTGGTTCACCTGAAAGTATCCACAGCCCAGGTTGTCACCCGTGTTGAAATCGTCGACCTTGCCGATACCGCTCTGTTCGGCAGCGTCGCGGAAGGCGTCGAGGATCGGCCAGCTGTAACGCTGGCGCTCTACCCGCCATTCGCCAGCGCCACCGTGATGCTCGCTGGCGCCGGCAAAGTGGTTTTCGCTGGCCTTGAACAGCGCCAGCACGTCGTTCCAGGCCCAACCGTCGTTGCCTTGGGCAGCCCAGGCGTCGTAATCGGCGGCTTGGCCACGCATGTAGATCATGCCGTTGATCGAAGAACAGCCACCGAGCACCTTGCCCCGTGGATAACCCAGGCTGCGGCCACCCAGGCCGGCTTGCGCTTGCGTCTTGAAGCACCAGTCGGTGCGGGGGTTGCCGATGCAGTAGAGGTAACCGACGGGGATATGAATCCAGGGGTAGTTGTCGCGGCCACCCGCTTCGAGCAGCAGCACGCGGCAGGAAGGGTCGGCAGACAAACGATTGGCCAGCAGGCACCCGGCGGGCCCGGCACCGACGACCACGTAATCGAAGACAGAATCGGCTGATGGCATGTGCAACCTCGCGCCTGATTTTTATTCTTGTCGTCCCACATCTTATTGATTAATTTCGCTGAGGGAACACGTGATTTCGCGCAGCCGTTGTGCGTTTTAGCACAGCGACAAACAGGGAAAGGATGCATGTTCGACTGGAATGATCTGCGGTTTTTCCTCGAGTTGCAGCGCAGCGGCCGCCTGCTGAGCGCCGCCAAACGCCTCAACACCACCCACAGCACTGTCGCCCGGCACATCGAAAGCATCGAGAAGAGCCTGGGCACTGCACTGTTCGTGCAACACGCCCAAGGCTACGAACTGACGCCCTCGGGCCAGGCATTGCTCAAGCACGCCGAAGCCATGGAGAACGTCGCGCTGCTGGCGCAGGAAGAAATCACCCAGGCCATCACGCCGCTGGGCAAAGTGCGCCTGGGGGTGACCGAAGGCATCGGCATCATGTTCTTCACCCCGCGCATGAACCCGCTGTTCGAGCGCTACCCGGGGCTTGAAGTGGAACTGGTGGCCGTGCCGCGGTTTGTCAGCATCCTCAACCGCGAAGCGGAAATCAGCATTCACCTCGAGCGGCCCAACGCCGACCTGCTGATCACCCGCAAGCTCACCGACTACCGCCTGGCGCTGTATGCCAGCCAGGCGTATCTCGACCGCGCGCCGCCCCTGCGCAACCGTGAAGACCTCGCCCGGCATAGCTGGATTGGTTACGTCGACGACCTGCTGTTCAGCCAGGAACTGCTGTTCCTCAACAGCTTCTGCCGGGCGCCCAGCGTGGCCTTTCGCAGCACCAGCGTGATCGCCCAGCAAACCGCTGCCCGTGCAGGGTTGGGCATCGCCGTGCTACCCAACTACATGGCCCGCCACGACCCAAGCCTGGTGCGCGTGCTGCCCAGCGAAACCATCCAGCGCAGCTACTGGATCTGCACCCGCCGCGAGTTGCACAAGTCGGTGCGCCTGCGGGTGGTCTGGGACTACCTGCTGGCGCTGTGCGCGGCCGAGCAGGCCGAGCTGCTAGCCGAGTAGTGCCTTGCCGGCCAGCAGCAGCGCAGCGCCAACGCCAACCACCGCGAACAGCTGCTGCAGACGGGGCCCGGCTAGCTTGCTTGCCAATGGCCGCGCCAGCAGCAAACCGAGCACTGCGCCGACGGCAAACGGTGCACCGACCCGCCAGTGCATCACACCGGCCAGGCTGGCGCTGACCACGCTGCCGGTGGACACCAGTGCGATCACCGCCAGCGAGGTCGAGACGATGCTTTTCATGCGCAGATTGGTGTAGCGGTTCAAGGCTGGGATGATCACGAAGCCGCCGCCCACACCCAGCAAGCCGGACAACAGCCCAGAGACTGCGCCAGTCATGGCCAGTGCCCTTGCGCAGGGCAGCGTCCAACGCAGCCGGCCCTGCAACGGGTTGAGCACGCAGGGTTCGATAAAGCGGTGCGCGTCGTTGGTTTCGCCACGCAGCTCCCTGGCCGCCTTGCGCCAGATGCGCAGGCAGGCATACACCAGCACCCCGGCGAACACCAGCGCCAACGGTGTATCAGGCAAGCGGTGGGCGAGCATCAGGCCGAGTGGCGCCGCAGCGATGCCGATCAGGGCGATAAAAACAGCCGCGCGATAACGCACCAGCCCTTGGCGCAAACCGAGTATCGCCCCGACAGCAGCAGCAAGGCCCACGGCGAGCAGGCCGATCGGCGCAGCCTCGACCATCGACAGGCCAAGGCCGAACACCAGCAGCGGCACCGCCAGGATGCCACCACCTGCGCCTGTCAGCGCCAGCACCGCGCCGATGATCGCGCCCAACATAGCACCGAGCAATTGATGTTCGATCACTGCGCCGCCTCGGCTACCAGCGGCTGGGGCCGGGCCATCCACTCCCGCCCCTTGAGCATGCCATGCCAGTACAGCGGTGGCAGCACCCGCGCCTTGAGCAACCAGGCCAGGCGCGTCGGCTTGCGGCCATCGAGCAGCCAACGAGGGAAGCTCGGCGCAACCTTGCCACCGTAGGTGAATTCGGCGAGGACGATCTTGCCGCGCTCGACGGTCAGCGGGCAGGAGCCATAGCCATCGTACTGGGCGAGCGTAGGCAACCGGCCCAGCGCCACCAGTACGTTATTGGCCACCACCGGCGCTTGCTTGCGCGCAGCGGCGGCAGTCTTGGCATTGCTGGTGCTGGCTACATCTCCCAAGGCATGGATATTGGCGAATTGCCGGTGGCGCAGGGTATGCGGGTGCACATCGACCCAGCCGGCAGCATCGGCCAGCGGGCTCTGGCGGATGAAGTCCGGGGCTACCTGCGGCGGTACCACGTGCAGCATGTCGAAGGCCTCGGTGCGGGTCTCGCTGCTGCCATCGGCCAGGGTACGCACGAACGTGGCGCGTTTGTTGCGGCCATCTACCGCCACAAGGCGCTGGCTGTAGTTGAGGTCGACGCCGTACTTGTCGATGTAGGCCATCAGCGCAGGCACATACTCGGGCACACCGAACAGCACGGTGCCGGCATTGAAGAAGCTGGCTGTTACATCGCCCAGCTGACCGTGGCGCAACCAATGGTCGCAGGACAGGTACAACGCCTTCTGCGGCGCACCCGCGCATTTGATCGGCATGGGCGGCTGGGTGAACAGGGCGCGGCCTTGCTTGAGGTTTTGCACCAGCTCCCAGGTATAAGGTGCCAGGTCGTAGCGGTAATTGGAGGTTACGCCATTACGGCCCAGGGTTTCGCTGAGCCCGTCGATGGCAGCCCAATCGAGCGTAAGGCCAGGGCAGACCACCAACTGTTCGTAACTGATGGAACGGCCGTCATCCAGCAGGACCAACTGGCCCAACGGGTCGAAACCTTGAACGCGCGCCTTGACCCAGTGCACACCCCGGGGAATGGTCGAAGCCATGGTGCGAGCAGTGCTCGGCGCGTCGAACACGCCAGCGCCGACCATGGTCCAGCCAGGTTGGTAGTAGTGCACGTCCGCGGGGTCGATCACTGCAATGTCCAGTGAGGGGTCGCGGCCGATGAGGCTGGAAGCCGTGGCGATTCCGGCAGCGCCGGCACCGACGATCACCACCTTGTGGTGGTCGGAAGTGGCAGGGGATAACAAGGCAGGCATGGCGGTAAATCCTGGAAATCTGGTTATGGGCAGGGCATTCAGAGCTTGTTCAGCGGAATCTTCAGGTAGCTCACACCGTTGTCTTCAGGCTCAGGGAAATGGCCGCTGCGCATGTTGACCTGCACCGACGGCAGAATCAGCACGGGCATCTCGAGGGTCTTGTCGCGGGCTTCACGCATGGTCACGAAGCTGTCCTCGTCGATACCCTGATGGATGTGGATATTGTTGGCGCGCTGCTCAGCCACAGTGGTGACGTACTGCATATCGCGCCCGCCTGGCAGGTAGTCATGGCACATGAACAGCAGGGTCTGGTCGGGGAAGGCCAGCAGACGCCGGATCGACTGGTACAAGGTACGCGAGGCGGCACCAGGGAAGTCGCAGCGCGCGGTACCGTAGTCGGGCATGAACAGGGTATCGCCCACGAACAGCGCCTGTTCCCCGGCATCCATTACCAGGTAACTCATGCAGGCCGGCGTATGCCCTGGGGTATGCAGGGCACGGGCATGCAGGTTGCCGATGC
>Ga0160462_100618_pt1 | contig 9909 bp, 10 predicted proteins | sample HID1975K_E6MG_FD_108219 | JGI IMG/M metagenome (GOLD analysis project Ga0160462, IMG submission 108219) | Enriched soil microbial communities from UW Madison campus, WI, USA - HID1975K_E6 MG | ecosystem: Environmental > Terrestrial > Soil > Unclassified | place: USA: Madison, Wisconsin | collected... | reverse complement strand
TGGGGGGCTGTGTATACTGGCCGGCATTTTCAATCGCCTGGAACACCGCTGATGGTTGCTCACCTGATTCAATTCGCGACAGATCACTACATCCTGGTTGCGATCTTCGTTGTTCTGCTGGTCCTGCTGCTTCTCAATGAAATCCGCCGCGGGGGCCAGAGCCTGAGCAATGGCCAGCTGACCGCCCTGGTCAACGCCGACAAGGGCCTGGTCGTCGACATCCGCACGCCCAAGGAATACTCCGCCGGCCACATCGTCGGTGCGATCAACATTCCGCAAGACAAGCTGGTAGCCCGCATGAGCGAGCTGGACAAGCACAAGGAAAAGACCCTGATCGTCGTCGACGCAATGGGCCAGCAGTCCGGCACCCTGTGCCGCGAGCTGCTGAAGGCTGGCTACACCGCCGCCAAACTGAGCGGTGGCGTTTCCAGCTGGAAAGCCGATAACCTGCCCCTGGTGAAGTGATATGAAGCCTGTCATCGTCTATTCCAGCGACTACTGCCCCTACTGCATGCGCGCCAAGTACCTGCTCGAGAGCAAGGGCGTGGCCTTCGAAGAAATCAAGGTCGACGGCAAACCGCAGCTGCGCGCCGAGATGAGCCAGAAGGCCGGCCGTACGTCGGTGCCGCAGATCTGGATCGGCAGCACCCATGTCGGTGGATGCGATGACCTCTACGCCCTGGAGCGCGCCGGCAAGCTCGACGCGCTGCTGGCGGCCTGATTTGCACTGCATTCAAAAACATTAGGATAAGGATCTGCCATGACTGACCAACAGACCAACGGCGCAGCTGCCGAAGACAACAGCCCTCAGTTCTCCCTGCAGCGCATCTACGTGCGTGACCTGTCGTTCGAGGCGCCGAAAAGCCCGCAGATCTTCCGCCAGCAGTGGGAGCCGAGCGTTGCCCTGGACCTGAACACCAAGCAGAAAGGCCTGGAAGGCGACTTCCATGAAGTGGTGCTGACCCTGTCGGTGACCGTCAAGAACGGTGACGAAGTGGCTTTCATTGCCGAAGTTCAGCAGGCCGGTATCTTCCTGATCAAGAACCTCGACGCGGCTTCGATGAGCCACACCCTGGGTGCGTTCTGCCCGAACATCCTGTTCCCGTACGCTCGCGAGACCCTGGACAGCCTGGTGACCCGTGGTTCGTTCCCGGCCCTGATGCTGTCGCCGGTCAACTTCGACGCCCTGTACGCGCAAGAAATGCAGCGCATGCAGGAAGCCGGCGAAGCGCCGACCGTGCAGTAATCGCTGCCGGTATCAAGAAAGCGCCTCTCGGGGCGCTTTTTTGTTGCCTGCTCCGGCCTCATCGCCGGCAGCCGGCTCCCACAGGTAATGCACAAGTCTTTGGTGTGGTGCAATCCCTGTGGGAGCCGGCTTGCCGGCGATGAGGCCGGAGCAGGCACTGCATCAGCTACCGGCAAACCCGTTCTGGCGCCAGGCTTCATATACCGTCACCGCGACAGTGTTGGACAGGTTCAGGCTGCGGCACCCGGGCCGCATCGGCAGGCGCAGGCGCTGTGCGGCCGGCAGGCTGTCCAGCACCTCGGCGGGCAGGCCGCGGCTCTCGGGCCCGAACAGGAAGGCATCGCCGGGTTGGTAGGCGACTTCATGAAAGGGGTGCGAGCCCTTGGTGGTGAAGGCGAACAGCCGCGGGTTGCCCAGACTCTCCAGGCATCCGGCCAGGCTTTCGTGGCGCTTGAGCGTGGCATACTCGTGGTAGTCCAGCCCCGCGCGGCGCAGCCGTTTGTCGTCCAGCTCGAAGCTGATCGGTTCGATCAGGTGCAGGTCGCAACCGCTGTTGGCGCAGAGGCGAATGATGTTGCCGGTATTCGGCGGAATTTCAGGTTGAAAAAGGATGACGTGAAACATGCACGGCTCCAAGCATGAAGATGGCGAACATTCTACCCCCGAACCCGAGTCGCGTTCGAAGGGCTTGCCGCGTGTGATGCTTTCGCTGGCGATCGTCGGCGTGATGGTCGGCCTGATGATCGGCCGCCTCACCGCCCCCGAAGAGCGCATGCTCGAGCAGGTGGAGGTGGTGCAGGATGGGTTGGACCTGTGGTTCAACGACGAGCCGAAGCTGCATGGCGAGAATGTCGAGGGGACAGTCGCCCTGCTGTTCCAGGCCGAGGGCAAAGCCCAGCGCGGGCAGTTGAGCCTGCAGGGCAAGCCGGTGAGCTGGCGCTTGCAGAACAGCAAGGAGGGGTTGCTGCTGACCGTGGTGGCTGCGCGCCCTCTGCAGGGCGAATGGGCCGGTGCAGAGGACGCTGGGCGTTGGCGGGTGCAGGTGAGGCTGCACGAATAAAAGAGGGGATTTCCCGGCCTGCCTGTACCAGGGTCCCCAAAAGCGGGAGCGACTGCGTGTAAAAGAGGGGATGACACGGCCTGCCTGTACCGAGGTCCCCGAAAACTGGAGCAACTGCAAATAAAAGAGGGGTTCACCCGGCCTGCCTGTACCAGGGCCCCCGAAACTGGGTATGTATTAGCTATTGCAGGGGGCGTGCCAGTTTTGCCAGGCCTGTGAATACAGGCCTTTGAGGGGGATTTGGCCGGTTTTAGAGGGGATTTGTGCCTTGGGGCGGTGCAGAGGGCACAGCTTCGGTGCATGCGCCTGAAACGGCTGGGGCCGCAAAGCGGCCCCAGGTCTATCTGAATGACGAAGCGTCAGTGGTCATCGCCCTCATCGTCATCTCCACCATCCACATTCATCCCCAGTTCCTTGATCTTACGTGTCAGGGTATTGCGCCCCCAGCCAAGCAGCACAGCCGCATCACGGCGACGCCCAGCCGTATGCTTGAGCGCCGTCTCGATCATGATTCGTTCAAAGCTGGGTACCGCGCTGTCGAGCAGGTTCGACTGCCCGCGGGCCAAGGCCTGGTCGGCCCACTGGCGCAGGGCTTGCTCCCAGTTGGTCACCGGCGCAGCGTCCTGCGGCAGGTTGAGCAGCTCCGGTGGCAGGTCGCCAATCAGCACTTCGCGGCTGGAGGCCATCACGGTGATCCAGCGGCAGGTGTTCTCCAGCTGGCGAACATTGCCGGGCCAAGGCAAGTTGCGGATGAATTCTTCGGTTTCCGGCTTGAGCAGCTTCGGCTCGACGGCCAGCTCCTGCGCGGCGCGGCCGAGGAAGTGGCGGGCGAGGGCGGGGATGTCCTCGCGACGGTCGGCCAGGCGCGGGATATGGATGCGAATCACGTTGAGGCGGTGGAACAGGTCTTCACGGAACTTGCCGGCTTGTACCAGCAGTTCGAGGTTCTGGTGCGTGGCGGCGATGATTCGCACATCGACCTTCACCGGCACATGGCCGCCCACGCGATAAAACTCGCCATCGGCCAGTACCCGCAGCAGGCGGGTTTGGGTGTCGGCCGGCATATCGCCGATTTCGTCGAGGAACAGCGTGCCGCCATCGGCCTGCTCGAAGCGGCCGCGGCGCAGGTTGGCTGCGCCGGTGAAAGCCCCTTTCTCGTGGCCGAACAGCTCGGACTCCATCAGGTCTTTCGGGATGGCCGCCATGTTCAAGGCAATGAACGGTGATGCCGCACGCGGGCTGTGGCGGTGCAGGGCGTGGGCGACCAGTTCCTTGCCGGTACCCGATTCGCCATTGATCAGCACGGTGATGTTGGAGTGGCTCAAGCGACCGATGGCGCGGAACACCTCCTGCATCGCCGGTGCTTCACCGATGATTTCCGGCGTGCGGGCCAGCGCCTGGGGCACGTCGAGGCCTTGTTGTTCCTGGGAATGCTGGTTGGCGCGCTTGACCAGCGACACCGCTTCATCGACGTCGAACGGTTTCGGCAGGTACTCGAACGCGCCGCCCTGGTATGACGCCACCGCGCTGTCCAGGTCGGAATGGGCAGTCATGATGATGACCGGCAGGCGCGGGTGCTGCTCGCGAATCTGCGCCAGCAGGTCGAGGCCACTGGCACCGGGCATACGGATGTCGGAAATGATCACGTCCGGTTGCTGCCGAGCCAGGCGGCCCATCACGCCATCGGCGCTGTCGAAGCTCTGGGTGGTCATGCCTTCCTGTTGCAGGGCTTTTTCCAGGACCCAGCGGATGGAGCGATCATCGTCGACGATCCATACGGTTTCACTTCGGCTCATGAGGCGGTGGCTCCTTGTTCCAGGGGCAGGAAGATCGAGAAGGCGGTGTGCCCGGCGTGGCTTTCACACTCGATCAGGCCCTGGTGCTGGCTGATGATGTTCTGGGTAATGGCCAGGCCCAGCCCGGTACCGTCCGGGCGGCCACTGACCATGGGATAGAAGAGGGTGTCCTGCAGTTCACTGGGAATGCCCGGGCCGTTGTCGATGATCTCGACGCGGGCCACCAGGCGGTGGCGCACGTGGCCGATGGTGAACTGGCGCATCGCGCGGCTGCGCAGTGTGATACGGCCCAGGCGCAGCTCGTTCTGCGAGCTGATCGCCTGCATGGCGTTGCGCACGATATTCAGCACCGCCTGGATCATCTGCTCGCGGTCGATCAGTACGTCCGGCAGGCTCGGGTCGTAATCGCGCACCAACGTGATGCAGCCTTGGCTTTCGGCGTCAACCAGGCTGCAGACCCGCTCCAGCACTTCGTGAATGTTGGTCATGGCCAGCGACGGCAGCTTGTTCGAGCCGAGCATGCGGTCGACCAGGTTACGCAGGCGGTCGGCCTCTTCGATGATCACGTTGGTGTAGTCGCGCAGGCCGTCTTCGGGCAGTTCGCGAGCCAGCAATTGCGCAGCGCCACGGATGCCGCCGAGCGGGTTCTTGATCTCGTGGGCCAGGCCGCGCACCAGCATCTTGGTGGTTTCCTGCTTGCTCAGCTGGGCCTCCTCCTTGGTGATGCGCAGCAGGCGGTCGCGCGGGTGCACCTCGAGCAGCAGCAAGGTATTGCCCTGGTGCAGGATCGGCGTCACGGCGTAGTCGACAGTGATGGTCTGCCCAGTCAACGACGTGAGCTGCGCTTCACGCTTGGTGAACGGGTGTGCGTGTTCGACGGCCTGGCGCAGCGAATTGAGCGCTTCGGTCGATTCGGTGAACAGCTCACTGATGAATTGCCCATGGCTACGCTGCCCGCTCACGGCCAGCAGCATTTCCGCAGCCGGGTTCATGTACTCCAGGCGCAGCTCGGCGTTGAGCAGGAGCGTGGCGGTGGTCAGGTTGTCCAGAAGCAGACGGTGCTGTGCATCGCTGATGGTCATAAGGCGTCGTTGACCTCTTTTGGCGCTGGCTGGTCCCTGGTCGGGCCAAGGACGAGCGCGCTATGGATCCGCTGATGCCTGGAAAATGCAAGAAACAAACCAAGGCTCCGAAAAGAAGCGGGATTCCTTGATAAAGACCTGTAATTGCGCTTATTCGGATCAGAATCTTCTGATTTACCGTTTCACGTGACCTGTTTTGGTGTGGTCAGCGGCGTGATGGATGGCGTTATGCACCAATATAGAGCATCTGCGCCACTACTGTTCGACACACACTTGCGTGGTGGCGCGCACCAGCGCCTGGTGGCGTAAAGGGTCGTTGGTACGTCGCGCCAGGGCGTGAGCGAGTGCTTGCCTGCAGTCGGGGTATTTGTGCCGGTCAAAGCGGGCCAGTTCGAACAGTAGCGTCGCCTGAAGTTTGTCCAGGCGGGGTCGAATCTGGCTGGCGAGGTCGAGCGGTGCAGCGGGCGGTCGTTGCCCAAGTACCGTCCAGCGATCGCGCAGGGTGTACTGAATGAGCTTGTTGGCTTCGATCTGGTCAGCGAAGAACGCTGCGGCGCGCTCAGGGCTCAGGTTGTAGTCAGGTGCCATCTCCTGGACACCCGACAGCACCTGTCGCTCCCGTTCCGGGGCTTCCACGGGCAGCTGGTTGTCCCATTTGTGCACCGCGACCGAGGTGGCCAGGTCAAGGCGCTGCTCGATACTGGTCAGCAAGGGCTGGAATTCTGGCCCGGAAGGTGATGATGCCTGGCAGCCGACAAGGCCGAATGTGATGACGAGCGCGATGGTGGTGCGTTGCATGGTGATCTCCTTATGCATGGAGACCTGATTGTGGGTTGGGCGGCGCGTTCTGCTTGTAGGACGCGTCCGATTCGGACGATCGCAAAAACAAAAACGGCCTTCAGAAGAAGGCCGTTTTCGGTGATTTCATCGACGCCAGGCGCCGATCAGATCAGCAGCTGTAGTACAGCTCGTATTCCAGCGGGTGCACGAAGGTACGGACCTTGATCTCTTCTTCCGACTTCAGCTCGATGAAGGCATCGATGAAGTCATCGGAGAACACGCCGCCCTTGGTCAGGAACGCACGGCCTTTATCCAGCTCTTCCAGAGCTTCTTTCAGGCTGCCGCACACTTGCGGGATGTCTTTGGCCTCTTCAGGCGGCAGATCGTACAAGTTCTTGTCGGCAGCATCGCCTGGGTGGATCTTGTTCTGGATGCCGTCGAGGCCAGCCATCAGCAGGGCCGCGAAAGCCAGGTACGGGTTGGCCGATGGGTCCGGGAAGCGGGCTTCGATACGGCGGGCTTTCGGGCTGCCGACGTATGGAATACGGATCGAGGCGGAACGGTTGCGTGCCGAGTAGGCCAGCATTACCGGGGCTTCGAAGCCTGGGACCAGACGCTTGTAGGAGTTGGTCGACGGGTTGGTGAAGCCGTTCAGGGCCTTACCGTGCTTGATGATACCGCCGATGAAGTACAGGGCGGTGTCGGACAGGCCGGCATAGCCTTCACCCGAGAAGGTGTTCTTGCCGTCTTTCCAGATCGACATGTGCACGTGCATGCCCGAGCCGTTGTCGCCGTACAGTGGCTTCGGCATGAAGGTAGCGGTACGGCCGTAAGCGTCGGCAACGTTGTGCACGACGTATTTCAGGGCCTGTACTTCGTCAGCTTTCTTCACCAGGGTGTTGAACTTGACGCCGATTTCGTTCTGGCCGGCAGTCGCCACTTCGTGGTGGTGAACTTCAACGGTCTGGCCCATTTCTTCCAGTGCGTTGCACATGGCAGTACGGATTTCGTGGTCGTGGTCGAACGGCGGAACCGGGAAGTAGCCACCTTTAACGCCCGGACGGTGGCCTTTGTTGCCGCCTTCCACGTCAGCGCCAGTCATCCACGAGCCTTGCTCGGAGAAGATCTTGAACATCGAGCCGGAGATGTCCGACTGGAACTTCACTTCGTCGAAGATGAAGAACTCAGGCTCTGGGCCAGCGAATACGGTGTCACCGATGCCGGTGCTCTTCAGGTACTCTTCGGCGCGCTTGGCGATGCCGCGTGGGTCACGATCGTAGCCCTGCATGCTCGACGGGTCGACGATGTCGCAGGTGATGATCAGGGTCGGCTCTTCGGTGAACGGGTCCAGTACGGCGGTGTCGTCGACCGGCATCAGGATCATGTCGGAGGCTTCGATGCCTTTCCAGCCAGCGATGGAGGAGCCGTCGAACATCTTGCCGACTTCGAAGAAGTCTTCGTCCAGGCCATCACGCGCTGGCATGGTCACGTGATGCTGAATGCCTTTGGTGTCCGTGAAACGCAGATCAATCCACTTGACGTCATGATCTTTGATGAGTTGAACCGACTTCGACATGTTGTCCTCCGGATGGTCTAGGGCGCAGTTGGCCGCTGCCCTGCAAAAAGGGTGTTGCCGGGCGCGGATAGTCGGCCAAGCTTACCTGCCTCACAAGGGAGCAAATTGCATGCCAGTGCCCGAAAATGGCGAGTGCGGGATAAAAAGGGGCGTTTGCGGGCATCTGGGGGTGTGTGCCGAGTAAAAAACGCACTCTTAAGATGCGAATTTTGGCGTGCGCGCACCAATACGGTGCGTTCGCTGGCATTTGTGCTTCCTTAAAGGGCCTCATCGCCGGCAAGCCGGCTCCCACAAGGTCACCACGGGCCTCAAGACCTGCGCCATGCCCCGTGAGAGCAGGATTGCCGGCGATGAGGCCGGTGCGGGTAAACATAAATCCAACCTTCTGTACAAAAGTTGGTCAAATCCTGAGCAATTTCCGATATAATTCGCGCCCCTCATTTTCGGCAGGCCCTGCGCGCGCTGTTAACCAATGAAACTTATCGTCAAAGTCTTCCCAGAAATCACCATCAAGAGCCGGCCGGTGCGCAAGCGCTTCATCCGTCAGCTCGGCAAGAACATCCGCAACGTGCTCAAGGATCTGGATCCTGAGCTCGCGGTCGATGGTGTCTGGGACAATCTCGAAGTGGTCACCCGCGTCGAAGACGAGAAGGTCCAGCGCGAGATGATCGAGCGCCTCACCTGCACGCCGGGTATCACCCACTTCCTGCAGGTCGAGGAATACCCGCTCGGCGACTTCGACGACATCGTCGAGAAGTGCAAGCAGCACTTCGGTCACCTGCTGGCGGGCAAGCACTTCGCCGTACGCTGCAAGCGCGGCGGCCACCACGACTTCACGTCGATGGACGTCGACCGCTACGTCGGCAGCCAACTGCGTCAGCAGTGTGGCGCCGCCGGCATCGAGCTGAAGAACCCGGAAGTCCTGGTGCGCATCGAAATTCGCAACCAGCGCCTGTACGTGATCCACAACCAGCACCAGGGCATCGGCGGCTATCCGCTGGGCGCCCTGGAGCAAACCTTGGTACTGATGTCCGGTGGCTTCGACTCCACCGTGGCGGCCTACCAGATGATGCGCCGTGGCCTGATGACCCACTTCTGCTTCTTCAACCTCGGCGGCCGTGCCCACGAACTGGGGGTGATGGAAGTTGCCCACTACCTGTGGAAAAAGTACGGCAGCAGCCAGCGCGTGCTGTTCATCAGCGTGCCGTTCGAAGAAGTGGTCGGCGAGATCCTCAACAAGGTCGACAACAGCTACATGGGCGTGACCCTCAAGCGCATGATGTTGCGCGGCGCCGCCCATATGGCCGACCGCCTGCAGATCGACGCGCTGGTCACCGGCGAGGCAATTTCCCAGGTCTCCAGCCAGACCCTGCCGAACCTGTCGATCATCGACTCGGCGACCGACAAGCTGGTGCTGCGCCCGCTGCTGGCCAGCCACAAGCAGGACATCATCGACCAGGCCACCGAAATCGGCACCGCCGACTTCGCCAAGCACATGCCTGAATACTGCGGCGTGATCTCGGTAAACCCGACCACCCACGCCAAGCGTCACCGCATGGAGCATGAAGAGAAGCAATTCGACATGGCCGTGCTGGAGCGCGCCCTCGAACGCGCCAAGTTCATCTCGATCGACCACGTGATCGATGAGCTGGGCAAGGACGTCGAGGTGGAAGAAGTGCGCGAAGCGCTGCCTGGTCAGATCGTCATCGACATCCGTCACCCCGATGCCCAGGAAGACGAACCCCTGGTGATCGAGGGCATCGAAGTCCAGGTGATGCCATTTTATGCAATTAATAGTCGCTTCAAGCAGCTGGATGAAACACGCCAGTACCTGCTGTATTGCGACAAGGGTGTGATGAGCCGACTGCACGCACACCACCTGCTCAGTGAGGGACATGCCAATGTGCGTGTTTATCGTCCGGCATAAGACGCCAGGGCTGTATGGCGGCAGCATCCGCCATCGCCCTCCCGACCACCGGGCCTGCTGAGCCTTATACCTTACATATTGGTCGCCTAGACTAGGCGGCAACCGAATCCTCTGATCGAGATACACTTGTGATCGAAAATCTGCGTAACATCGCCATCATCGCCCACGTTGACCATGGTAAAACCACGTTGGTCGACAAACTCCTGCGTCAGTCCGGCACTCTGGAGCGTAACGAGCTCAACGACGAGCGCGTCATGGACTCCAACGACCAGGAAAAAGAGCGCGGTATTACCATTCTGGCGAAAAACACCGCCATCAACTGGAACGGCTACCACATCAACATCGTCGACACCCCCGGCCACGCCGACTTCGGTGGCGAGGTTGAGCGTGTAATGTCGATGGTCGACTCCGTGCTGCTGCTGGTCGACGCTCAAGACGGCCC
>Ga0160462_100599_pt1 | contig 10185 bp, 9 predicted proteins | sample HID1975K_E6MG_FD_108219 | JGI IMG/M metagenome (GOLD analysis project Ga0160462, IMG submission 108219) | Enriched soil microbial communities from UW Madison campus, WI, USA - HID1975K_E6 MG | ecosystem: Environmental > Terrestrial > Soil > Unclassified | place: USA: Madison, Wisconsin | collected... | reverse complement strand
AGCGCTCGTCGGTGTAGGCAAACTCGTAGGTCGGCACCTCGTTGCCCAGTGGCGAGATATTGGCGAATACCCGGGGAAACGGGCTGTCGCCATAGATGCCCTGGTAGCCGACGTGAAAGCTGTGGCCACCGCGCCTGGCCGTGAGCAGCGAGAAGAACGCCTGGTTGTCGAGGGCGCCGAGCAGCGCGTCGCCGTCTTCGCGCGCGGTGAAGTAGCCAAGGTTGGCACTGAGCACCCAATCACCCAGCGGTTTGCTGTGCTTGAAACCGACAAAGCCTTGCTCGTAGATATCCTCAAGCTGCCCGTACCAGAGGCTGACACTGCTCTGGTTGGCGTTGAACGCGTAGTCGCCGCCAACATAGTTGAAACTCTCGCTTTCGGCCTGGCGCTGCGGCACATGGCCGAGCATGGCGTTCATCTTGCCGTCGCCGCCTTCGTTGCGCAGGTGCGTGGACCGCAGGTGCCCGGCCTGCAGGGTCAAGCCGTCCAGTTCGGCCGAGCTCAGGCTGATGCCCTGGTAAGTCGGTGGCAGCAGGCGGATATCGCTGAAGGTCAGCACCGGCAGGTTGGGCTGCAACTCGCCGACGCGCAGATCGGTCTTCGACAACCTGGCCTTGAAGGTGGGTGCCAGGCGGCTGTACTCGTCGGCAGCGCGGCCATCCCCGTGCACCGGTAGCAGGCCAGTGTTGACCCGGTCCGGGCTGCTGTCGAGCTTGATACCCAACACGCCCAGCGCGTCCACACCAAACCCTACGCTACCCGGTGTATAGCCGGACCTGAAGTCGAGGATGAAGCCCTGGGCCCACTCCTCGGCTCTGGATTGCCGGTTGGCCCCGACAATGTCGGAGTAGTCGCGGCTGAAGTAATAATTGCGGGCGCTGATGCTGGCCTTGGCATCCTCGAAAAAGCCGCCTTCGGCAGCGAACAGCGGTTGGCTGAGCAGGGTCAGCCCGATGGCGACACATGGGGTGTGGTTCATTCCGAAGCTCTCTTGATCTTGTTGTTATGGATAAAGCGCGGGGAACTCGGGTTTTCAGGGTGCGCGGCGCAGGGCCTCCCGGGCTTGCGGCCGGCGCAGGCTCAATAGCGCATGCGCCAGCAGGCCGAACGACAGCCCCCAGAACGCTGCCGACAGGCCAAGGAAGGACACCCCGGAAGCGGTGACCAGGAACGTGAACAGCCCTGCATCGCGCTCGGCGGGCTCAGCCAGGCTACGAACCAGGGCCTCGCTGATCGCCCCATACAGAGCGAGCCCTGCCAGGGTGGCGATCAAGGTGGCGGGAAAAGCCGCGAACAGCGACATCAACGTCGCCCCGGCAATGCCCAGTAGCAGGTACAGCGCGCTTCCCGCGACCGCTGCGACATAGCGCCGGCGTGGGTTGTCATGGGCCTCGGGGCCCGTGCACAGGCTGGCGGTAACGGCAGCTAGGTTCAGGCCATGGCAACCGAACGGCGCCAGCAAGGCGCCGCCGATGGCGCTGGCACTGATCAACGGGCTCGCCGGCGTGGCAAAGCCTGCATTGCGCAGCACCGCCATGCCGGGCATGAACTGCCCGGTCAGGGCGACCAGCACCATCGGCAGCGCCAGGCTGAACATTGCCGCTACGCTGAACTGCGGGCTGATCCACTGTGGTGAGGCCAGCTCCACGACCAGCGCTTCGCTACGCAGCGCCCCGCTGGCGACGGTCACAAAAGCACCGACACACAGTACGGCTGCAACCGCGTAGCGCGGCTGCAGCCTGCGCATCAATACGTAGGTGGTGAACATCGCCAGCACCAGTGCCGGCTGCACCGGCAAGGCGCGGAACACCTCGGTACCAAAGCTGAACAGGATGCCGGCTTGCATGCCGGCGGCGATCGAGCCTGGCAAGCGCGCGATGATGCGGTCGAACGCCCCGCTGATGCCGATCAGCAGCAGGACCAGGTTGGCAACCAGGTACGCGCCCACGGCCTGCTCCAGGCCAAGCTGGGGCAAGGCCGTGACCAGCAGCGCCGACCCCGGGATGGACCAGGCGATCACTACCGGTACGCGGTAGTGCAGGCTGAGCAGCGCGCCGAGCAGTGCGCTGCCCATGGAAATTGCCCAGACCCAGGAAGACAGCTGGCCGTGGGACAGGCCGGCGGCTTCGGCGGCGTGGAAGACGATGACCAGTGGGCCCGCGTAGGAAATCATCGTCGCGATGCAGCCTGCGACAATGGCGGACAGGGAGCAGTCTTTGATCAGGGTTTGCATGGCACCTCTCGCGACGGTGGGGGATGGCAAGGGCTTTGCCCTTGATCGCCAGCATGCCGGCTCCCGCCCAGGCCCTGCTGAATTCAGGGCCTGCGCTGTACCTGTAGAAGCCGGCCTGGCGGCGATGAGTGCTCAGCCTTCCTGCAATGCCCGAGGCCGCCCGCTACGCTGCTCGTCCGTGCTTTCCTGGGCCTTTTGCAGCTGGAAGTCGAACTTCAGCTCGGCATACCGCCCCTGGGCACCGTCACGGAACACCACCTCACCCACCAGCCCATCACGCGTGGCATAGGCGAAGTCATCCCACAGGTATTTGTCCCCGGACAGGTTGATCTGCGTGGTCAGGTGCCGATGCCCGGGCGCCGAGATGAAGAAGTGCACATGCGCCGGGCGCTGGCCGTGGCGGCCGAGCTGGTCCAGGCATTCCTGGGTCGGGCCCTGCGGGTCGCAGCCGTAACCCGATGGCACGATCGAACGGGCGCGGTAGCGGCCTTCGGCATCGGTGACGATGCGCCGGCGCAGGTTGTACTCGGACTGGCTCTGGTCGAAGAACGAGTAAGTGCCACGCGTATTGGCGTGCCACAGGTCGACCGTGGCACCGGCCAGCGGCTGGCCTTGTGGGTCGAGCACCTGGCCTTCGAGGAACATGACCGTGGCCACGCCCTCCTCGCTGCCGTCGTCCATGCGTACTTCGCCCTGCGCTATCGGCGCACCGGCGACGTACAGCGGCCCTTCGATGGTGCGCGGGGTGCCGCCGGTGAGGCCGGCCTCGGCGTCTTTGGCATCTTGCAGCAGGTCGAGGAAGTGCTCGATACCCAAGCCCGCCACCAGCAGCCCGGCCTCGCCACGCCCACCTAAACGGTTGAGGTAGTCAACGGCGTGCCAGAACTCGTCCTCGCTGATGTCCAGGTCTTCGATCAGGCGGGCGGTGTCCTGCAGCACGCGCTGAATGATGCGCTTGAGGCGCGGGTTGCCTGCGTCGTTGCCAAAACCTGCAGCTTGTGCAAAGAACGCCTGGGCGTCGGCAGTGTGGGAAATCTTCACGGTCATGGGGGTTACCTCGTCTTGTTCTTGTGCAGAAGGCTGGGGTTCAGCGGTCGTCGGCGTGGATCGACGACGGGTGACGGCACAGGCCATCGACCTCGATGTCCATGTACGGGAACAGCGGCAGCTGCATCAGCGTGTCGTGCAGCGCCTCGACGCTGGGCACGTCGAACACGCTGTAGTTGGCGTAGTGCCCGGCGATGCGCCACAGGTGGCGCCAGGTGCCCTCGCGCTGCAGGCGCTGGGCCAGCTGCTTTTCGTCGGCCTTCAGCTGTGTGGCCTTGGCCGGGTCCATGTCGGGCGGCAGTTTCACGGTCATCTTCACGTGGAACAGCATGGGGGTTCTCCTTACTCTGAGGTCATGGATCGTGGGTCTGGCACGGCGCTTGTAGGCGCGGGCTTGCCCGCGAATCAGGCACCGCATGGGGTGCCGCGGGCACCGCCCTTGTTCGCGGCGCAAGCCGGCTCCCACAGGTGTTGCGTCAATTTTGGAATCAGCGGCGGGCGAAGCGCGCCAGCTGCGTTTCGTTCAAACTCAGGCCAAGGCCCGGGGTGCGCGGCACGTGCAGCTGGAAGTCGCGGTACTGCGGCGGCTCGTTGACGATTTCTTCGGTGAGCAGCAGCGGCCCGAACAGCTCGGTGCCCCAGGTCAGCTGGCGCAGGGTGAGGAAGGCATGGGCCGAAGCCAACGTGCCGATCGTGCCTTCGAGCATGGTCCCGCCATACAGCGCGATGCCGGCTGCCTCGGCGATCTGCGCCGTGCGCAGCACTGCGCGTGGCCCGCCGTTCTTGGCGATTTTCAAGGCGAAGATGCTGGCAGCACCGTCGGCGGCCAGGCTGAAGGCGTCCTCGACGCTTTCGATGGATTCGTCGGCCATGATCGGCGCCGGGCTGCGCTGGTTCAGGCGAATTTGCCCGCTGCGGTTGACGCGCGAGATCGGCTGCTCGATCAGGTCGATGCCGTTGTCGCCCAGCACCTGGCAGGCGCGGATGGCCTGTGACTCGTCCCAGTACTGATTCACGTCGACCCGCACGCTGGCGCGCTCGCCCAGTTCGCGCTTGATCGCCACCACGTGGTTCAAGTCCTGCTGCAGCGGGTTGGCACCGATCTTCAGCTTGAACACGCGGTGGCGGCGAACCTCCAGCATGTGTTCGGCTTCGGCGATGTCGCGGGCGGTGTCGCCGCTGGCCAGGGTCCAGGCCACTTCCAGGCTGTCGCGCACCCGCCCGCCGAGCAGCTCGCTGACCGGCAGACCCAGGCGCTTGCCCTGGGCGTCGAGCAAGGCGCTCTCGATGCCGGACTTGGCAAAGGTGTTGCCCTTGGCCAACTTGTCGAGCTTGAGCATGGCGGCGTTGATGTTGTCCGCTGGCAGGCCGATCAGCGCCGGCGCCAGGTGCGCATCGATGTTGGCCTTGATGCCCTCGGGGCTCTCGTAGCCGTAGGCCAGGCCGCCGATGGTGGTGGCCTCGCCGATGCCTTCGACGCCGTCGCTGCAGCGCAGGCGCAGCACCACCAGGGTCTGTTGCTGCATCGTGTGCATGGCCAGCTTGTGCGGGCGGATCGTGGGCAGGTCGACGATCAGCGCCTCCAGCCGTTCAATGGTCGGGCTTGTCATGCAAGAGCTCCAGTTCAGTCAGTAGGAAGGTCAGGCCGTGGTCGCCAGGGCGTGACGCCGGCCGCTGGCCAGGTGCACGGCCATTGCCAGCGCGGCGACCGCGCCGGGAATTGCGAAGGCGATGAAATTGAGTTGCAGCGGCAGGTTGATACCCATCAGCGCGCCGCCCAGCAGCGGCCCGACGATGGCGCCGTTGCGGCCGATGCCCGACGCCCAGCCAAGGCCGGTGGAGCGCACCGACAGGCCGTACAGCTGGGCCGCGCCGGCATACAGCAGGATCTGCGTGCCGATCGTGGTGGCGCCGGCGATGAAGATCAGCAGGTACAGCACCGGCATCGGGCTGTTGACCCCCAGCAGGCTGATCGACAGCGCCGCCGCCAGGAAGAACGCAACCTTGACCTTGACCAGGTTGTAGCGGTCGCCCAGCCAGCCGCCGAGAATCGCCCCGGCCATGCCACCCAAGTTCAGCGCCAGCAGGAACGACAGGCTCGAGCCCAGACTGTAGCCGGCGTTGGCCATCAGTTTTGGCAGCCAGCTGCTGAGCGCGTAGACCATCAGCAGGCAGCAGAAAAACGCCAGCCACAGGGCCAGGGTGCGGGTGGCCAGGCCGTTGCGGAACAGCTCCAGTACCGAGCCGCCCTTGGCTTTGGGATCACTGGCCTGCAGCTGAACATCAGGCTGCACATCGCAGTCGGGGTCGAGGCGCTTGAGCAACGTGCGCGCCTCATCGGTACGGCCCTGGCGCACCAGAAAGCCGATGGATTCGGGCAAGTAACAGAGAATCACGGGCAACAGCAGCAGCGGCACGGCGGCGGCAAAGAACATCGACTCCCAGCCAAACCGCGGCAGCATGAAGATGCCCACGCCCGCCGACAGCATCCCGCCCAGCGAATACCCGCTGAACATGATCGCCACCAGCGTGCTACGCAGGCGCTTGGGGGCGTATTCGTTCATCAGCGCCACGGCGTTGGGCATCAGACCGCCGCAGCCAAGGCCGGCGATGAAGCGGTAGATGCCGAATTCGCTCGGGCTGCTGGCGAAGCCGTTGAGGATGGTCGCCCCCGAGAACAAGGCAAAACAGATGGCGATACCGCGCTTGCGCCCGATACGGTCGGCCAGGCTGCCGAAGGCCAGTGCACCGAACATCATGCCGAACAGCGCGTAACTGCCCAGGGCGCCAGCCTGCAAGGGCGTCAAGCCCCACTCTTGCATGATGACTGGCAGGACCACACCGTAGATGAACAAGTCATAGCCGTCGAAGATCAGCAGCAGTCCGCACCAGGCCATGACCGACCAGTGGAAAGCAGTGAAGCGGGCGTTGTCGATGATCGGGTGCACGTCAAGGGTTCGCATGGCATCTGTCTCTCTTGTTGTTCTTGTGGAGGAAAACTGCCTGGGGTGGTGCTCAGCCGAGGTCGCCGCCCCCTACCGGCAGGGTCACACCGGTGATGTAGGAAGCCTCGTCCGAGGCCAGGAAAAGGATCGCGCCGACCTGTTCGTCGATGCTGCCGTAGCGGTGCATCAGGCTGCTGTCGAGGGTTTGCTCGACGATCTGCTGGTACCAGCGTTTGTCCTGCTCGCTCTGCTCGGCCTCATTGCGCGGCACGCGCCGGGGGGGCGCTTCGGTGCCGCCCGGCGCGGTGGCGTTGACACGGATGCCACGGCCGGCGGTTTCAAAGGCCAGGCAGGCGGTGAGGGCGTTGACGCCGCCCTTGGCTGCGCCATAGGGCACGCGGTTGACACCGCGGGTGGCGATCGACGAGACGTTGACGATGGCGCCGCTGCCGCGTTCGAGCATGTAGGGCAGCGCCGCGTGGCAGCACCACAGGGTGGGGAACAGCGAGCGGCGCACTTCGGCCTCGATCTGCGCCACTTCATAGTGTTCGAACGGCTTGGCCCAGATGGTGCCGCCGACGTTGTTGACCAGGATGTCGAGGCGGCCGAAGGCCTGCACTGCCGTGGCCATGACCTGGGCACAGTCGGTGGGCTGTTCGAGGTCGGCGATGAGGGTCAGCATGCCCTCCCCGGCCAGTTCGTGGACCAGCTCGGAGCGGTCAACCGCCACCACCTGCGCGCCTTCGGCCTTGAGCCGCCAGCACACGCCACGGCCGATGCCTTGCGCGGCGCCGGTGACCAGGGCGACTTTGCCTTGGAATCTTGCATTCATTGGTAGTTCTCCATGCTGACGCTGTGGGAGCGGGCTTGCCCCGCGAAGCAGACGCCGCTGTGAATGGCACGGGGCAAGCCCGCTCCCAAAGAGGCAGCCCCGAGCAACTTCAGGCCGCTGCGGCGAACTTCTCGAAGTAGAAGTTGGCCGGGGTGATGCCCTGTTCGCGGATGTACTGGCTGACCGCCTCGACCATCGGTGGCGGCCCGCACAGGTACACATCCACATCCCCGCCATTGAGGTGCTGCGGCGCGATGTGCTGGGTCACGTAGCCTTTCTGCGGGTACTGGCTGTCGGGGTTGGCCACGCAGGCGCTGAAGGTGAAGTTGGGGATACGCGCGGCCAGCGCCTGCAGGCGGTCCAGCTCGACCAGGTCGAAATCGTTGGTCACCCCGTAGATCAGGTGCAACGGGTGCTCGCTGCCCTGCTCGGCAATCTTCTCCAGCATCGCCGTGAACGGCGCCAGGCCCGTACCACCGGCCAGCAGCAACAGAGGGCGCTGAATCGGCCGCAGGTAGAAGCTGCCCAAGGGGCCCGCCAGGCTCATGCTGTCGCCGGCCTTGGCCAGGCTGGTAAGGAAGCTGCTCATCAGGCCGCCGGGCACGTTGCGGATCAGGAAGCTGACCTCGCCGTCCTTCTGCAACGAGCTGAAGGAATAGGCGCGGCTCTGGTCGCTGCCGGGGACGCTGAGGTTGACGTACTGCCCCGGCAGGAAGGCCAGGCCGCTCAGCGATTCGCCCTTGATCGACAGGGCGATGGTGCTGGCCGACAACTGGCGCACGTCGCTGATGGCGGCCTGGAAGCTGGCCTGCTCGGTCTTGCATAGCTGCGAAGACGCCGGGATGCGTACCACGCAGTCGCTTTCGGCGCGCATCTGGCAGGTCAGCACGTAGCCTTCGGCGATTTCTTCTTCACTCAGGGCGTCTTCGATGAAGTTGTCGCCCAGGTCGTAGCGGCCAGACTCAGCCTTGCATTTGCAGGTGCCGCAGGCACCGTCGCGGCAGTCCAGCGGGATGTTGATGCCCTGGCGGTAGGCGGCATCGGCCACGGTTTCATGGCCGTTGGCCTCGATGAAGCGGGTGACCCCGTCTTCGAAATTAAGCGCGATCTGGAAGCTCATGTTGCACCTCGCGGGCGAACCTGGCCGCGGCGCGCCTTTGGGGCACACCGGGCAGTTCGCGTTACCTCGGATCAGATGTGGTAGATGTCGATGACCTGACGCACGTAGTCGTTCTTCAGCACCACCTTCTTGGCCTTGATCAACGGCTGTTCGCCGCGCAGGTCGAGGGTGTAGAAGCTGCTGCCGAAGTAGCTGTCGGTGGTCTTGTAGCGAAAGCTCAGGGTGTGCCAGTTGAAGCGCACCTGGCAGTGACCTTCGCCCTGCTCGACGATCTCGATGTTGCTGATGTTGTGCGAGGTGCGGGTGTCGGGCACGGTCGCGCTGGAGCGCTCGGTCTTGATCCGAAACACCCGGTCCTCGAGGCCGCCACGGTTGCCGTACCAGATCAGCGAGATCTCGCTTTGCGGGTCTTCGGTAAGGCGGTCGTCGTCATCCCATGCGGGCATCCAGAAGGTGGCGTCGCTGGCGTACAGTTCCAGCCACTGGTCCCACTGGGCGTCGTCCAGGTAGCGCGCTTCGCGGTAGAGGAAGTCACGCACGGTGTCATGCAGGTTCATTGCACGGCCTCCACGGGGATCAGTTGCTGCTCATCCTTGAGGGCCCGGATCATGGTGTCCTGCCAGTACTTGTGCTGCAGCACGAACAGCCCTTCATCTTCGGTGCGCACGCCGGACAGCAGCGGTTGCAGTTCGATTTCCCTGGCTGCCTCATCGGCGCCTTCGACCCAATGTTTCGCGCCGCGGCTCATGTCGTTCCAGCCAGTACCGCCACCGTAGCCTGTCTGGCAGGAGCGGAATTCTTCCAGGTCATCGGGGGTGGCCATGCCGCTGACGTTGAAGAAGTCTTCGTATTGGCGAATCCGCTTGGCGCGGGCATCGGCGCTCTCGCCCTTGGGCGCGATGCAGTAGATGGTGATTTCGGTCTTGTTCACCGAAATCGGCCGGGCAACGCGGATCTGCGAGCTGAACTGGTCCATCAGGTACACGTTCGGGTACAGGCACAGGTTGCGCGAGTTTTCGATCATCCAGTCGGCGCGCGCCTGGCCAAAGTCGGCGGCCAGCTGTTCACGGCGCTCGTAGGCCGGGCGGTCTTCGGGGTTGGCCCAGCGGGTCCACAGCAGCAGGTGGCCGTGGTCGAAGGAATAGAAACCGCCGCCCTGCTTGGCCCAGGACCCGGCGCTCATGGTCTTGATCTCCTCACCCGACTCGCGCTGCTTGCGCTGGCCCTGGGTGGCGGCGTAGTTCCAGTGCACGGAGCTTACGTGGTAGCCGTCGGCGCCGTTTTCGGCGGTGAGCTTCCAGTTGCCTTCGTAGATGTACGAACTGGCGCCGCGCAGTACCTCCAGGCCTTCAGGGGACTGGTCGACGATCATGTCGATGATCTTGGCCGACTCACCCAGGTGCTCGACCAGCGGCTTGACGTCGGCATTCAGGCTGCCGAACAGGAACCCCCGGTACGACTCGAAGCGCGCCACCTTGGTCAGGTCGTGGGAGCCGTCGCAATTGAAGCTGTCGGGGTAGCCGGCGTTGCTCGGGTCCTTGACCTTGAGCAGCTTGCCGCTGTTGTTGAAGGTCCAGCCGTGGAACGGGCAGGTGTAGCTTGCGCGGTTGCCGCGCTTGTGCCGGCACAGCATGGCACCGCGGTGGCTGCAGGCGTTGAGGAAGGCATTGAGCTCACCGTCCTTGTTGCGCGCGATGAACACCGGCTGGCGCCCCATGGTCAGGGTGAGGAAGTCGTTTTTCTCGGGGATCTGGCTTTCGTGGGCCAGGTAGATCCAGTTGCCCTCGAAGATGTGCTTCATCTCCAGGTCGAACAACCGTGGGTCGGTGAACATCTCGCGCTTGCAGCGGTAGATGCCCTGTTCACGGTCGTCCTCGAGCATGGCATTGAGGTAGTCGAATCCCAGGGACATGGCCAGGGTCTCCATTGTTATTGTTCAGACCGGGTCAGGTTAGGGGCTGCACCACGCCGGCAATATCCGCCTGCTGCACAGCACTATCCAGTTTGT
>Ga0160462_100593_pt1 | contig 10244 bp, 10 predicted proteins | sample HID1975K_E6MG_FD_108219 | JGI IMG/M metagenome (GOLD analysis project Ga0160462, IMG submission 108219) | Enriched soil microbial communities from UW Madison campus, WI, USA - HID1975K_E6 MG | ecosystem: Environmental > Terrestrial > Soil > Unclassified | place: USA: Madison, Wisconsin... | reverse complement strand
GTTTTCAGCCCCCTGTGTCACGCGATACCGGGCAGCCCTTCCTGCCCTGCTGATTGAGCGGCCGCCTGGACGACCAGGTCGATCAGCAGGGTGACCTGTTCGCTCAGTGCGACATTGGCGGGGTAAACCAAACCAATGTCGCGATGGAACGTGCTCACACCGAGGTCGTAGGCTCGAACTGAGGCTGGCCAGGCATCGCGTGTGATGGTTTGCGGTACCAACGCCACCCCTACGCCTTTCGCGACCAGCTCGGTGATTGCATCCAGCTCGTCCAGTTCACACACGTCTCTGGTGGTGTAATGGGCCTGCCGCAGGAAGCGATCGACCTGACGGCCACCGAATGAAGAGCGATCGTAACGAATGAAAGGTTGAGTCGAGAGTATGTCGCGCCAGTCACCCGCTGGCAGGGCTGCAGAAACAATCAAGCGGTAGGGTTCGCTTGCCAGCGTTGTCCAATGCAGGTCGCTCTGCAATTCGAACGGTGGCCGGATGATGATCGCGATGTCGATTTCCCGTGCATCAACCGCACTGAGCAACTGCAGTGAGACCCCTGGAATGATTCGTGTGCGGCATTCGGCCCGCGTGGCATGAAACTGAGCCAACGCTTGCGGCAGCAATGACCGTTGTATAGAAGCGATCGCGCCGATATCCACCTGGACCGACGGCACGCTCCCCAGAGCGTTGGAGCCCAGGCTGTTGTATAGCCTGATCACCTCTTGGGCCTGGATCAAAATCTGCTGGCCACGCCGGTTCAACTGCGCATTCCTGCCTTTGCGCTCGAATATCTCGAAGCCAAGCTCCCCTTCAAGCCTTTGCATCTGGGCACTCACCGCAGCCTGGGTGAGGTTGATCTTCACCCCCGCCGCCGCGAACGTGCCCTCACGGGCCACTGCGACCAGCGTCTTGAGCTCGCGAATCATTAACAAATTTCCTTTGTGCTTTTAAGCAAAATATATTGATTTTTTTATTGATTAGCCACTCCTAAACTCGCTCACAGAACAAACCACACGCGCTGTTGCAACGGCGTCTCACCCGATCGAAACCTCAAGAGAGCCTTCCAGGAGAGCCTGATGACCCTGTCCCCTTTCCACCTTGCGATTCCCGTTTACGATATCCCTGCCGCCCGAAAATTCTATGGTGAGGTATTCAATCTCGAAGAAGGGCGCTCTGCAGCTCAGTGGGTTGACTTCAACTTCTACGGTCACCAGCTGGTAATTCACGAACACCCCAAGATGGCGTATCAGGAAAACGCCTTGAGCAACCCGGTGGATGGGCACAACGTCCCTGCGCCCCACTTTGGCGTGATTCTGCAGTGGGACCAGTGGGAGGCACTTGCCGAGCGGCTTACGGCATTGGGCACCCAGTTTGTTATCGAACCGTATATACGTTTCAAGGGACAGGTAGGGGAACAAGCCACAATGTTCCTGTTTGACCCGTGCGGCAATGCACTGGAATTCAAAGCCTTCAAGGACATGGGGCAGATTTTCGCCAAGTAAAGTTACACAGCGTGCCCCCGCGTGAGCCCTGCGCTCACGCATCTAGCTACTGCCCTGCGTGCGGCACACCTCCTATAAAAAAGGCTAGAGTCATGAAAAGAATCCCACTGGTTTGGCAAATCATTGCCGGCTTGTTCCTTGGCATCCTTGTCGGCGGGTACCTGAATACCCACCCAGAGCATCAGCACTGGGTAAGCAGTGAAATCCTGAAGCCCTTGGGTGACATCTTCATCAAGATGATGAAGATGATTGTCGTACCCATCGTCTTCTGCTGCATGGTGCTGGGCATCGCTGGCGGCGCAGATAACAAGTCATTTGGTAAGATGGGGGCCAAGGCCCTTGGCTATTTCTTCGCTATCACGACCCTGGCGATCATCGTAGGGCTTGTGCTGGGCAACCTGCTGGAGCCTGGGTCGGGCACGGTGATCGCAGGGATGCCGCGTGCCGATGCAGAGATCAAAGCAGAGCCCTCCAAAGGTGCCCTGATCATTGCGCAAACCATCGTGCCGGATAATATCTTCCTCTCATTATCCGAGGGCAAGTTGCTGTCAATTCTGTTCTTCGCCGTGTTGTTTGGCATGGCCCTGAACGCCCTGCCCCGCGAGAAAAGCGCACCCGTTGTCGCAACGTTGCAGGGCACTGCCGACGCGATGTTCAAACTGGTCAGCTATGTCATGGCCTACGCACCGATTGGCGTGTTCGGGATGATCGGCGCTACAGTTGCCACCTTTGGCTTCGCCTCTCTTCTGCCCTTGCTCAAGTTGATTGGCGTGGTTTACCTGGCACTCGTGCTGTTCGCTTTTGTCGTACTCGGCGGGATCTGTTACTTGATCGGCGAGAACCTGCTCAGGTTGATTGGTTACTTCAAGGACGAATTGATTCTGGCGTGCTCCAGCGCCGCGTCCGCTGCGGTAATGCCCCAGCTGATGGAAAAACTCGAACAGTATGGTGTTCCCCGACGTATCGTCAGTTTCGTCGTACCCGTGGGTTACGCATTCAACCTTGACGGCGCTTCCATATTCCTGGGTGTCGCGACAATCTTCATTGCGCAGCTTTATGGAATAGAGCTTACCCTCTCTCAGCAAACCCTACTGGTGGTGACGATGGTGTTGACCTCCAAAGGGGCTGCGGGTGTCCCCGGCTTTGCGATCATCATCCTCTCTGCAACCTTGGCATCGGCCGGGCTTCCTCTCGAAGCTGTCGCGCTGGTGGCTGGGATTTTCCGGGTTATTGAAAGTGGCACCACCACGCTGAACGTCCTCGGCAACGCCATCGCACCTCTGGTCATAAGTCGCTGGGAAGGGGTTGAAATGAACGATTCCAAGCGAGACCCGCTGCCCGACAGAAACTGAGCGGGATCCCCATCGGAACTGCGCAAGCCTTCACGGGCCTGGCTCGTGAAGGCTTGATGTGCGATGGCAGTGCAGTGGATCAGAACGCCGGCACCACATCGCCGTGGTAGCGCTCAAGGATGAACTGCTTGACCTGTGGCGAATTCAACAACGCACCAAGCTTCTGCACTGCCGGGTCGTTGGCTTTGTCCCTGCGCACGTACAGGTAGTTGGCATAAGGCGACTCCGAACTTTCGATGAACAGCGCGTCCTTGTGCGGCACCAGCTTGGCCTCCAGCGCGTAGTTGGCGTTGATCAGCGCCATGTCCACCTGGCCCAGCACGCGCGGCAGCATGGCCGCTTCGAGTTCCTTGAACTTGAGGTGCTTCGGGTTGCTGGTGATGTCGGCGGCGGTTGCCATGATGTTGCTGGGGTCCTTGAGCGTGATCAGCCCCTGCTTGGCGATCAGCAGCAATGCGCGGCCAGAGTTGGTGGGGTCGTTGGGAATGGCCACGGTGGCGCCGTCCTTCAGCTCTGCCACCGATTTGACCTTGCTCGAGTAGGCGCCGAACGGCTCGATGTGAACGGCCACGACCGGCACCTGGTCGCTGCTTGGCCGGTCTTTTTTGTAGGCCTCGTAGTAAGGCTTGCTCTGGAAATAGTTGGCATCCAGCCGCCCCTCGTCAACCTGACGGTCGGGCTGGATATAGTCGGTGAACACCTTCACGTCCAGTTCCACACCTTGCTTGGCCAGTTCAGGTTTGAGGAACTCCAGGATCTCGGCATGGGGCACAGGCACCACGGCGATCTTGAGCGTTTCGGCTTGTGCTGCGCCAAGGGAGGCGGCCAGCAGGGCAAGGGAAAGTGCAATGCGCTTCACAGGTGTTTTCCTTCGAATCGTTCAAGGGTGAATGAGGACAGGTCAAGGTCGCTGGTACCACGTGTGCACCACTGCGCAAAGGCTTCGCCCAGGGCAGCCGAGTGCTTGAAGCCGTGGCCCGAGCAGGCGGACACCACCAGGGTGTGCTTGAGCGTAGGGTGCTGATCGATGATGAAGTGGCGGTCCGGGGTGACGGTGTAGGCGCAGACGGCCGACTTGAGGACCTTGGCGGTGACCCCGGCAATCCGGCCTTGCACTTGCTGCTGGTACATGTCGCGCGCTTCGGCTGCAGACACGCTGCGGTCGAGCAGGTCGGGCTGCGAGGCGGTGTGATATTGCGCGGTCGCAATCTTGAGGCTGCCCTCGCCGGGTTGCGCGGGGAACCCGTAATTGATTTTGTCGTCCCCGCGCCCATGGGTGAGGATGAACGTGGGCGACGCGCCCTCCAGGCCCGCGCCGGCTTCGAGCTCGAACCAGAAGAGTTTCTGCCGGTAGACACTGAGCAGCCGGTCAAAGGGCTCACCCAACAACCCGCCCGCCCAATTACCCGCGCTGAATACCAGCTTGCCGGCCTTCACCGTGCGCAGGTCGGTCGTGACCGTGACGCCCTGTTCATCCGAACTGATCCGGTTAACCGTTTCTCCCGTATACAGGGTCGCACCGTGCTGCGCAGCCAGGCGCAACTGCACCTCGATGCAGCGCTCGGGGCGTACGAAACCGCCCCCAGGCTCGAAGTAGCCGATCGCGTCGTCGCGCACGTTGGCAAATTGCGGGAAGCGCTGGCGAATCTGCTCGGCGTCGAGCACTTCGTGATCGATCCCGTAGGTCTGGGCCAGGCCTATGGTGCGCAAAGTGAAGTCGGTTTTGTCGTCAGGGTCGAAGTCGGGGCTGGAAGTCAGCGCAAGCAAGCCGGATTGATCGAACAACGACTCGCCGGTCAGCGCTTCCAGCTCGCGCCAGATTTGCTGGGCCCTTTTCACGATTGGAACGTACTGCGCGCCCTCCCCCACGGACAGCCGGGTAATCCGCGTGTCACCGTGGCTCGAGCCAAAGGTATGCGGGGGCTGGAAGCGGTCGATGCCCACCACATCGACACCCGCCTTGGCCAATTGATAAGTGGTAGCGGCGCCCATTGCACCCAGACCGATGACGACTACTTCACAGTGCTCCACGGACAGCGCTCACTCAAAAAGGCGCTAGTTGAAAGCAGGTGGTCGCAGGAGACAAAGAATTAAAAGGTATAAGGTTATGCCCAGCCGCGCAGAGCGCCAGCCTACGCTCATCTTCTGCTTTTTATTGTTGCGCGCATCATGAATATGACTAAAGGCGCTGTGAAATCAATTCAGTTCCCCTCGAGCGGCCCCGGCACCTAAGATGCACCTTAATTTTCAGCACTTAGCAAAACTTGAGTGGAACACCTGATCATGACACACACAAACTTCACGTTTTCCATCAAGCGCATTGGCTTCGACGAGCACTATCAACCCGCCGACAGCACGCGTATCACGACCAACTTCGCCAACTTGGCAAGGGGCGCCAGGCGGCAGGAGAACTTGCGCAACACCTTGACCATGATTGACAACCGTTTCAACGCCTTGGCGCACTGGGACAACCCCAAGGGCGATCGCTACACGGTGAAACTTGAAATCATTTCCGTCGCGATGTCGGTTGATAACGGCAGCCCCGAGGCCGGCCTGCCCTTGATTGAAATCCTCAACACACAGATTTTCGATCGAACTACTGGCGAGCGTATGGCAGGCATGGTCGGCAATAACTTCTCTTCCTATGTGCGGGATTACGATTTCAGCGTACTGCTGCTGGAGCATAATAAAAACCAGCCGGTATTCAGCACGCCTGAGCACTTCGGCGAGCTGCATGGCAAGCTGTTCAAGCGCTTCGTGAACTCAAGTACGTATAAAGACCAGTTCGACAAGGCACCGGTCATTTGCCTGAGTGTTTCGAGCAGCAAGACCTACCACCGCACTGAAAATCAGCACCCTGTATTGGGCCATGAATATCAGCAGGATGACTATTCGCTGACCGATGAATACTTCGCAAAAATGGGGCTGAAGGTGCGTTACTTCATGCCGCCAAACAGCGTTGCACCGTTGGCGTTCTACCACCTCGGCGACTTGCTCGCTGACTACACCAACCTTGAGCTGATCAGCACCATCAGCACAATGGATACCTTCCAGAAAATCTACCGCCCCGAAATTTACAACGCGAATTCTGTGGCAGGCAAAACCTACCACCCTAGCCTGCAGCACGAAGATTATTCGCTGACGCGCATTGTTTACGACCGAGAGGAACGTAGCCGGCTGGCCATTGAGCAGGGGCGCTTTGTCGAGGAGCACTTCATCAAACCGTACCAGGCGGTGCTTGAGCAATGGTCCGCCAACTCCAACTCCTGACCCATTTGAAAACAAGGTTTGCGTCATGAAAAAGCTGTTGCCCACATCGACTGCCGGCAGTCTGCCGAAACCCTCCTGGCTCGCCCAACCCGAAACACTCTGGTCACCCTGGAAATTACAAGACCAGGCATTGATCGAAGGCAAACAGGATGCCCTGCGTTTATCGCTGCAGGAACAGCAACACGCAGGCATTGATATCGTCAGCGATGGCGAGCAAACGCGCCAGCACTTTGTGACGACATTCATCGAGCACTTGAGCGGCGTGGATTTCGAGAAACGTGAAACGGTCAGGATCCGTGACCGCTACGATGCCAGCGTGCCAACGGTAGTGGGTGCTGTCGAACGGCAAAAACCGGTATTTGTGGAAGATGCCAGGTTCTTGCGCCAGCAAACCGGGCAACCCATAAAATGGGCGCTGCCTGGCCCCATGACCATGATCGACACGCTGTATGACAACCACTACAAAAACCGCGAGAAGCTGGCCTGGGAGTTCGCCAGGATTCTCAACCAGGAAGCCAGGGAGCTGGAGGCTGCCGGTGTCGACATCATTCAGTTCGATGAGCCGGCGTTCAATGTGTTCTTTGACGAGGTGAATGATTGGGGAGTGGCCACCCTGGAAAGAGCCATCGAGGGCCTCAAGTGTGAAACGGCCGTGCATATCTGCTACGGCTATGGCATCAAGGCCAACACCGACTGGAAAAAGACACTGGGGGCCGAGTGGCGTCAATACGAGCAAGCGTTCCCCAAACTGCAGAAGTCCAGCATCGATATCATCTCGCTGGAATGCCACAACTCGCATGTCCCTATGGACCTGATTGAACTCATCCGCGGCAAGAAAGTGATGGTAGGCGCCATCGACGTGGCGAATCACACCGTCGAAACACCCGAGGAAGTCGCCAACACCCTGCGCAATGCACTCCAATTCGTAGACGCCGACAAACTCTACCCTTGCACCAACTGCGGTATGGCCCCCCTGCCCCGCGAGGTTGCCAGAGGCAAGCTGAGTGCCTTGAGCGCCGGCGCGGCCATCGTGCGCCAGGAACTTTCGACCCATTAGCACACGCGCTTGTGTAGGAGCTGGCTTGCCTGCGATCGGCTGCGCAGCAGTCGTAAAACCGGTATCCGCGTTGTACCAGGCAGGGCGCGGATACAGAATTTACGACTGCTTCGCAGCCGATCGCAGGCAAGCCAGCTCCTACACGCAATCCTTCGTTGTGCGCGCCATGAGCAGCAGGGCCAAGCCCACCGCCAGCGCTGCAATCAATGCGCCCACCCAACCCAGCGCAGCCAACCCCAGCTGTTGAATCGTCGCACCGCCAATCATAGCCCCCAAGCCGATACCACCGTTGGCAGCCGATACGTTCAGCGTGCCGGCCAATGCTTGCGCTTTCGAGCCAGCGATCATCACCCGCACCTGGCAAACCGGGAACAACGCGGTGTAGGCAATGCCCCACGCGGCCAAGGCCACGATCAGCAACCACAAGGTATCGACTGCAGGTGCCGCGGCGGCCATACCGGCCCCCAGCACGATCAACAAGAGGATGGTTGCACCGAGTGGGCTGCGGTCAACCAGCCGCCCGCCAATGGCATTGCCGATCATGCCCACTGCGCCAAAGCCCATCAGCCACCAGCCCACCTGCGCGCTGGGCACATGGGCCAGCCGCTCGAGGATATCGGCCAGGTAGGTGTAAGCGCTGAACATGGCCGTGAACACCACCACCGAAAGGGCGATGTGCAGGAGAAACTTCGGGTCTTTCAATATGACGGTCTGACGCTCGCCGACGGCGCGTTTGGGGGCTTGCGGGAGTGTCGGCAGGCGCATCCACATCAGCAGCGCTATCACCAGGCAAACGCCGGAAATGAGCCAGAACGTACCCCGCCAGCCGAGCGCATCCGCCGCCAGCGTGCCTGAAGGGATGCCAAATACGAACGCCGCCGTGATGCCAAGGTAAACCCGGGCAACCGCTTTGCCCTCATTACCTTTGCCCGCCAATTGCCCAGCCGACTCGCTGGCGGTGCCCCAGAACACCGGCAGTGTTGCTGCTGCCAGGATGCGCGAGACCGCCATGGTCCAGAAGTCCGTAGCGACTGCCGACAGGGCATTGGAGGCGGCGAAGATGAGCAGCACACCCAGGAACACCTTCTTGCGGTCCCAATGGGAAATTGCTGCGGTGAGGAACGGCCCCACCAGCATCACGGTAAACGCAAACACGGTGACCAACTGGCCTGCCTGCGCAACGGTAATGCCCAGGTCACGCGCGAGCCCAGGCAAGATGCCGAGGATGATGAACTCTGTGGTCAGCACAGCGAAGGCAGCGAGTGTGAGAATTAGGATGCTGCTGCCCGCCCGGGCATCTGCTGCCTCGGAAAGGGGCGCCGTGGTGGCATGCATCTACAGGTACTCCAACAGGAAAAGGTGGAGCGAAGGGTATACTGGAAAAAAAAGATCAGCTTTGGCAATTAGGCAACGATATAGTGGAAATCTATTCCACAATGGGGGCGATCGGTGCTGAGCGAACAACGCTTGAAAGGTATTGCGGTTTTCATCTGCGTGGCAGAAGCCGGCAGCTTCACCGCCGCCGCCGACCGCCTGAGCCTGACCACCTCGGCGGTCAGCAAGAGCGTGGCGCGGCTGGAGGAGCGATTGAACATCAAGCTGTTCGAACGCAGCACCCGCCGCTTGGCCCTGACCGATGCGGGGCTCGATTACTACCGCACCTGTAAAGAAGTCGTGGCCAGCCTGGACGAGGCCGAGATGGCCATGCACAGCCCCCAGACTGAGCCATGTGGCCGGGTGCGAATCGACCTGCCGGCGTCTTACGGCAAATTGCGGGTGCTCCCCCTGCTCATCGACTTCATCGCCCAGCATGAGCTGCTGATGCCACACATCACGCTCACCGACCGCTTTGTCGACCCCCTGGAAAATGGCATCGACATCCTGGTGCGCATCGGCGGGCCCGACACCTGGCCCCAAGGTATGGAGCGTCGATTGCTGGGTGTTCAGCAGCACATCTTTTGCGCATCGCCAGGCTACCTGCAGCGGCGTGGGGTACCTGAAACTGAACAGGACCTGCATGCACATGGCTGCGTGCTCTATGGCAAGACCGACGGCGGCGTATACCCGCTGCACTTTCCCGGTGGCCATGCCGGTGACAGTGAGCAGCGCATCGTCCCCGGGCGCATCGCCATTGGCAACGCAGAAGGGCAACTGGCGTTGGTGCTGGCCGGGCTGGGCGTGGCTCAGTTGCCCACGTGGCTGGTGCAGGAGCACCTCGACGCAGGTACGTTGGTGCAGATCCTGCCTGACCTCACCACTGACGGCTTGCCCATCAACATCGCATGGCCCAAAAGCCGGCAATCACAGCCCAAAGTGCGGGCATTGGTCGATGCCATCTGTGCGCACGCGATGCAAAATTGTACAAAAATCTAACTCTGTATAGCTTTATGCAAAGGGCTGATCTATACCTGTACAAGAAAACTTTTTTGTACAGGCTCGAGCATGCCCAGCTACCTGCAAACCTTCGCCGAACGCTTTGCCCGGCTCGATGCGCACACCCTCGACCAGCTGGGTGACTTGTACAGCGACGACATCAGCTTCCGCGACCCACTGCATCACATCAGCGGCCTCCCTGCCCTGCGCGCCTACTTTGCCGAGCTTTACGGCAATATCCAGGAGGTCCACTACACCTTCGAAGGCACCGATGAGGTGGCGCCAGGCCACGGCTACATTCGCTGGACCTTGCAGTTTCGCCACCCGCGCCTGAATGGCGGGCAACGGGTCAGCCTGCAAGGCTGCAGCCACCTGCGCTGGCATGAACGCGTGCACTTTCATCAAGACTACTTCGACGCAGGCGCACTGCTTTATGAGCATGTGCCAGTGCTGGGCGGCGCGGTCCGTTGGCTCAAGGGCAGGCTGGCATGAGCCGCTGCTGGCTGACCGGTGCCAGCAGCGGCATTGGCGCAGCATTGGCGAAGTGCCTGCTGGAACAAGGCCACCAGGTTGCGCTTGGCGCACGGCGGGCGGACAGCCTGGCGCCGTTGGCCGCGCAGTTTGGGCAGCAGACCTTGCTGGCCATCGGCGATATCGATGACCCGCTGCAGGTCGCACAAATGGCCGCACAGATCG
>Ga0160462_100589_pt1 | contig 10319 bp, 9 predicted proteins | sample HID1975K_E6MG_FD_108219 | JGI IMG/M metagenome (GOLD analysis project Ga0160462, IMG submission 108219) | Enriched soil microbial communities from UW Madison campus, WI, USA - HID1975K_E6 MG | ecosystem: Environmental > Terrestrial > Soil > Unclassified | place: USA: Madison, Wisconsin | collected... | reverse complement strand
GGGCGGGACGGGTGGGGTCGGCGGGTGGGACGGGTGGGGTCGGCGGACGGGGTCGGTGGGTGGGGTGGGGTGGGTCAGAGGGTGCTGTGGGTCCAGGCGCCTGCGACGAGGGTGCCGGAGACGCGCACGTCGCGGACCGCGCCCGGGGTCGCCGCGAGGGCCACCGGGTCGTCGTCGAGGACGGCGAGGTCCGCCGGGTCGCCGACGCGCAGCCCCAGCGGACGCCCGTCGACCGACGACGCGAGGGCCGTGACCGCGTCGAGCGCCTGCTCGGGGTGCCACGACGGGCGCCCGTCGGCGGTGCGCCACACCGCCGCGTCGACCGCGAGCCACGGGTCCAGGGGCGCGACGGGCGCGTCCGACCCGAGCGCCAGCGGCACACCCGCGGCGTGCAGGTCCGCGAACGGGAACGCCCGGTGGGTGCGGCCCGCCCAGTGGCGGTCGGCGACGTCACGGTCGTCGGGGACGTGGGCGGGCTGCACGCTCGCCGTCAGGCCGAGCACCGCGAACCGTGCGACGTCGGCGGCGTCGAGCAGCTGGGCGTGCTCGACCGAGCCGCGTGCCCCGCTCGCGGCGAACGCGTCGAGCACGAGGGCGTTCGCGGCGTCCCCGATCGCGTGCACCGCGCAGCGCAGCCCGTGGGCGTGCGCGTGGCGCAGCAGCGGGACCAGCTCGTCGGCCGGCACGTTGAGCACGCCGCGTGCGAGCGCGCCGTCGACCCCGGGGTACGGCTCGTGGCACCACGCGGTCCGCGTGTTGAGCGACCCGTCGACGATGACCTTCAGCGGACCCTGCGTCACGCGCGCGCCCGCGACGCGGTCGCCGGTGTGCAGGTCCTCGCCGACGACGCGGTCCAGGTACGGCGGCCACACGCCGGCCCGCACGCGCACAGGCGGGTCACCGGCGGCCGCACGCCGGCGCCACACGGCGACGTCGTCGGCGATCTCCAGGTCGACCACGCCGACGACGCCCCGTGCGGCCGCTGCCCGCAGCGCGTCGGTGACCTGCGCGTCCTGCACGTCGGGGGGCACGTGGTCGAGCGCACCCATGAGCGGCATCCACTCGGTCTCGCGCAGCACGCCCGTGGGGTGCGTCGCGACGCCGAGCACGCGCTGCCCCGCGGTCGAGACCCACGCGCAGTGCAGGTCCGCAGAGACCAGCACGACGGGGACGTCGCCCGCGACCGCGTCCAGCAGCGCCGCCGACGGCACGTCGGGCCACGTCCCGTCGCGGAACCCGAGGCCGACCAGCGGGCGCCCGGCCGGCGGCGGGCCGGTGCGCAGCCGTGCGGCGACGAGGTCGACGACCTGCGCGGCCGACGTCGCACCGGACACGTCGAGCCGCCCGCGCGCGAGCGCCCACTGCGTGAGGTGCGTGTGCTGGTCCCACAGACCGGGCAGCAGCCACCGCCCGTCGAGGTCGACGACGTGGGCGCCGGCATGGTCCGGTGGGCCTCCGACTGCCGCGATGCGCCCGTCGCGCAGCACGACGTCGACGGGCGCGTCCCGCCCGTGCAGGCGCGCGCGGCGCAGGACGAGGGTGCGGGGGACGTCCACCTGACCTCCGTGACGTGACGCGACGGACCGGTCGGAGACTACGTCGCCCGCTGGCCCACCCACCCGACGCCACCACCCGACGCCACCCGCCCACCCACCCCGACCCGCACCCGCGACCGCCCCCGTCCCGGCACGTGGGACGCCCTCCCCGCGAGACCGGGCCCAGGTCGTCCACGAGGCGCCGGACGCCACCTCGGCCCGGTCTCGCACAGGACCCGTCCCACCCGTCGGACGCTCGCGGACGTGGGTAGCGTGGTGGGCGTCCGGCAGTCCGCACGGGGGCAGGGGTGGCGCATGGGGTACGACCCGACGTTCCTGGGGCCCGCGGTCCCGCTGCCGGTCGCGACGCAGCCCGTGCGGGAGCTGCCGTCGACGCACTTCACGGTGCTGCTCGACCCGGTGCGCCGGCTGGCCGCCGCGACCGCGGTCAACGTCGACGGCGTCACGCTGCTCGACGTCCCGCGCGGCGACGACTGGCACCTCGACCCGCGCGTCGCCGCCGACGAGCAGGCCGGCCCCGAGCTCTACGCGCGCAACGACCTGGACCGCGGGCACCTCGTGCGCCGACGCGACCCGGTGTGGGGCACGCCGGGCGAGGCCGCGCGCGCCAACCGCGAGACGTTCGCCTACCCCAACGCCGCGCCGCAGGCGTCGGGCTTCAACCAGAGCCGCGGGCTGTGGCTGGGCCTCGAGGACCACGTGCTCGAGCACGCGCAGGCCCAGCGGCTGCGGGTGTCCGTGCTCACCGGTCCGGTGCTCGCGGGCGACGACCCGGTCTACCGCGGCATCGCCATCCCCCGCCGGTTCTGGAAGGTGGCGGTGTGGGCGCTCGACGCGGGCCGGCACCTGGCCGCCGCGGCGTTCGTGCTCGACCAGACGCCGCAGCTGCACGCCACCGAGCTCGCGGCCGCGACGCACGCCGCCGCACGGGCGGGCGACCCGCCACCGCTCGGGCCGTTCCGCACGTTCCAGGTGCCCGTGGCCGACGTCGCGGAGCTCACGGGCCTCGACCTCGGCCCGTTGCCGGCCGCCGACGTGCTCGCGGTCACGACCCCGCAGTCCCTGCCCTGGCGCGAGCTGACCGCACCGGCCGACGTCCACCTCGGCGGGTGACGCGGACGTTCAGAGGTCGAGCGTGCGCCCCGTCAGCCGCTCGTAGGCGTCGAGGTAGCGGGCACGCGTGCGCTCGACGACGTCGGCCGGCAGCGTCGGCGGGGGCGCGTCGGACGCCCGGTCCCAGCCCGACGCGGGCGACGTGAGCCAGTCGCGCAGGTCCTGCTTGTCGAAGCTCGGCTGCGCGTGGCCGGGCTCCCACGCGTCGGCCGGCCAGAACCGCGACGAGTCCGGCGTCAGCAGCTCGTCGCCCAGCGTCAGGGCGCCGGTCGTGGGGTCGGTGCCGAACTCGAGCTTGGTGTCGGCGAGGATCACGCCGCGCTCGCGCGCGACGGCCTCGGCCCGCGCGTAGACGGCCAGCGTGAGGTCCCGCAGCTGCTCGGCCGTGCCCGGCCCGACGGCGTCGACGACCACCGAGAACCGCACGTTCTCGTCGTGGTCGCCGACGGCGGCCTTGGTCGCGGGCGTGAAGATCGGCTCGGGCAGCCGCGAGCCGTCGACCAGCCCGGCCGGCAGCTCGATGCCCGTGACCTCGCCGCTCGCGCGGTACTCCGCCAGCCCCGACCCGGTGAGGTAGCCGCGCGCGACGCACTCGACGGGGAACATCTCCAGCCGGCGGCACACCATCGCCCGCCCCGCGACCGCGTCCGGCACGTCGGTCGAGACCACGTGGTGCGGCACGAGGTCCGCGAGCTGCTCGAACCACCACAGGCTCAGCGCCGTGAGCACCACGCCCTTGCCGGGGATGCCCGGGGACAGCACGTGGTCGTACGCCGACACCCGGTCGGACGCGACGACGAGCACGACGTCGCCGTGCCGGTCGCGCAGGGCCGTGCCCGCCTCCGAGCCGTCGGGCTCGTACAGGTCGCGGACCTTGCCGGAGTAGACGTGCCGCCAGCCGGGCAGCGTCGCGGGAACCTCGGGCGCAGGGGTCTCGGACCCGGGGTCCGGGGGTGCGTCGGTCATGGCCGTGCCCTTCAGCCCCGGCTCGCGGCCAGGGCGATGTCGGTGCGGTGCTGCGACCCCGCCAGGTTCACCTGGTCGACCGCCACGTACGCGGCCCGGCGCGCCTCGGTGAGGGTCTCCCCCACGCCGACGACGGACAGCACGCGGCCGCCGTCCGACACGAGCAGCGGGTCGTTGAGCGGGTTCTCGGGGTCGTCGCCCGTCGTGCGCGTCGCCGTGCCCGCGTGCAGGACGTGGACACCGGGGACCGTGTCGGCCGCGTCGAGACCCGTGATGGGGTCGCCCGTGCGGACCGTGCCGGGGTAGCCGTGCGACGCGATCACGACCGTCACGGCCGCGTCGGCACGCCAGTGCAGCGGCGCGAGCTGCGCGAGCCGGCCCTGGGAGGCGGCGAGCAGCACGCCCGCGAGCGGCGTCGCCAGGCGCGCGAGCACGACCTGCGTCTCGGGGTCCCCGAACCGTGCGTTGAACTCCACGACGCGCACACCTCGGCTCGTCAGCGCCAGGCCGCAGTACAGGACGCCGACGAACGGCGTGCCGCGGCGCGCCATCTCGGCGACCGTGGGGCGTGCCACGGTCTCGACGACCTCGTCGACCAGACCGGCCGGTGCCCACGGCAGCGGCGAGTACGCGCCCATGCCGCCGGTGTTGGGCCCCTGGTCGCCGTCGAGCGCGCGCTTGAAGTCCTGCGCGGGTACCAGCGGGACGACGTCCGTGCCGTCGCACAGCACGAACAGCGACACCTCCGGACCGTCGAGGAACTCCTCGACGACGACGCTGCCGCCCTCCTTGGCCAGGCACGCGGCCGCGTGCGCGAGCGCCGCCTCGCGGTCGTCGGTGACGACGACGCCCTTGCCCGCCGCCAGCCCGTCCTCCTTGACGACGTGCGGCGCCCCGAACTCGTCGAGCGCGGCGGCGACCTCGTCGAGCGTCGTCGCGACGCGCGCGGCGGCCGTGGGCACACCGGCCGCGGCCATGACGTCCTTCGCGAACGCCTTGGAGCCCTCGAGCCGCGCGGCCTGCGCCGACGGCCCGAACACGGGGACCCCGGCGGCGCGCACGGCGTCCGCGACGCCCGCGACGAGCGGCGCCTCGGGCCCGACGACGACCAGGTCGACGCCCAGCGCCGTGGCGAGCCCCGCGACCGCTCGCCCGTCGAGCGGGTCGACCGCGTGCAGGGTCGCGTGCTGCGCGATCCCGGGGTTCCCCGGGGCGACGTGCACCCGCGTCACCGCCGGGTCGAGGGACAGCGTGCGGGCGAGGGCGTGCTCACGGGCACCGGTGCCGACGACGAGGATCTCCACGGCGCCCGACCCTACCGGCCGTGCGCGGCGACCCGGCGGCACGTCCACGACCGCGTCACCCGCCCGCGAGGGCGTCAGGCCAGCAGGTCGTGCCGGATGATCGTCGCCTCACGTCCCGGGCCCACGCCCACCGACGAGATGCGCGTGCCGGACACGTCCTCGAGGAACTGCAGGTACCGCTGCGCGGCCTTCGGCAGGTCGTCGAAGTCCCGCGCCTGCGAGATGTCCTCCGCCCAGCCGTCCAGGTACTCGTACACCGGCCGGGCGTGGTGGAAGTCGCTCTGGTCGACCGGCATCTCCTCGACGCGCCGGCCGTCGACGTCGTACGCGACGCACACCGGGACGCGGTCCCGTCCCGTGAGCACGTCGAGCTTGGTGACGACGAGGTCCGTCAGGCCGTTCACGAGCGACGCGTACCGCACGACGACCGCGTCGTACCAGCCCGTGCGCCGCGGCCGGCCCGTCGTGGTGCCGAACTCGCCGCCGGTCTGGCGCAGCCACTCGCCGTCGTCGTCCAGCAGCTCGGTCGGGAACGGGCCCTCACCCACGCGCGTCGTGTAGGCCTTGGCGACCGCGACGACGCGGTCGATGCGCGTCGGGCCCACGCCCGACCCCGTGCACGCGCCACCCGCGGTGCACGCGGACGACGTGACGAACGGGTACGTGCCGTGGTCGACGTCGAGCATGGTCGCCTGCCCGGCCTCGAACACCAGGGTCTTGTCCTCGTCGAGCGCGCGGTTGAGGAACTGCGGCGTGTCCGCGACGAACGGGCGCAGCCGCTCGGCGTGGCGCAGCAGGTCCTCGACGGTCTCGTCGACCGTGATCGCGCGCCGGTTGTAGATCTTCACCAGCAGGTGGTTCTTCTGGTCGAGGGCGCCCTCGACCTTCTGCCGCAGGATGTGCTCGTCGAACAGGTCCTGCACGCGGATCCCGATGCGGTTGATCTTGTCGGCGTACGTCGGGCCGATGCCGCGGCCCGTCGTGCCGATGCGGCGCTTGCCGAGGAAGCGCTCGGTGACCTTGTCCATCGTGCGGTTGTACGGCGCGATGACGTGCGCGGCCGACGACACCAGCAGGCGCGACGTGTCGACGCCGCGCGCCTCGAGCGCGTCGATCTCCGTGAACAGCACCTCGATGTCGACGACGACACCGTTGCCGATCACCGGGACGACGCCCGGTGTGAGGATGCCCGACGGCAGCAGGTGCAGGGCGTACTTCTCGCCCTCGATGACGACCGTGTGCCCGGCGTTGTTGCCGCCATTGAACTTGACGACCACGTCCGTGCGGTCGCCGAGCTGGTCGGTCGCCTTCCCCTTGCCCTCGTCGCCCCACTGGGCCCCGAGCACCACGACGGCCGGCATGACGATCACCACTCCCCGCTGCCTGCGGTGCGGCTCCGCCCGCAGACGGGCGCGAGCGGGCTCGCGGCGCGGGTGACCCGAGGACGCGCGGCAGTGACGCGTACCACCCGGAAGGGTACCGGAGCGACGCACGGGGATCTCGGGACCGTCCACGGCCCGCGCCGGACCGACCCCGGACGCCGGGCTCAGCGCAGCGCCGCGACCTCGTCCGCCGACGTGCCGCAGTCCCGCAGGAACTGCCGGCACCGCTCGCCCTCGGCGGTCTCGCCGATCGCGTCGGCCGCCGTCGCGAGCGCGAGCAGCGCCCGCAGGAACCCCTGGTTCGGCTCGTGCGCGACCGGCACCGGGCCACGACCGCGCCAGCCGGCGCCCCGCAGCGCGTCCAGCCCGCGGTGGTAGCCGGTGCGCGCGAACGCGTACGCCGCGACCGGGTCGTCCGCCCGCTCCGCGAGCAGCGCCCACACCAGCGACGACGCGGGTGCGGCAGCCACGGCGTCACGCGGGTCCGCGGCGTCGGCGAGCGCGGCACGCGCCGCGCCGTCGGGCCCGTCGGCGGGCAGCAGCGTCGGGGCGGGGCCGTCGAGGAGGTTCTCGTGGGTCATGGCGCCAGTGTCGCACCGGCACCCGACGTCACCAGCGGGGGTCCTGACCGGGCGCCTCCGGTCGTGCGACCCACGGACCGGGCCGAACCGGCGTGACCCGGACGAGCGGTCGCGGCGTCCGGGCCCCGCCGTTACAGTCGAACGGCCGACCAGCAGCCGCCCCCGCGGCCCCCTCCCCGGCCGGCACACGGAGCACAGGACCACCATGATCGAGATCTCGACGTCGTCCACCACCACGACGCTCGTCGTCGCGGGTGACCTCGACCTGGCCGAGCGTGACCAGTTCCCCGAGGTGACCGCCCGCATCGTCGGCCTGCGCCGCCAGCTGCTCGTCATCGACATGTGCCGGGTGACCTTCATGGACTCCACCGGCGCGGCGTTCCTCATCTCGCTGGCCGACGCGGGCCGGCGACGCGGTGGCGCCACCGTCCTGCGGGGTGCGGCCGACCGCGACCTGTTCGTGCTGGAGATCTGCGGGGCGCTCGAGCTGTTCCGCATCGACTCCGACCACCACTGCGAGCTGGGCGCCGAGGCGCCGCTGAGCCCGGAGGACGCGCCCGCGCCCGCCTGAGCGGACCGGCTACACCTCGCGCGACGGCTCGGGCAGCGACCCCGGACGGACCTTCGCCCACACGACCTTGCCGGCGCGGGACTGCCGCCAGCCCCAGTCCGCGAGGCGCTCGACGATCTGCATGCCGAACCCGCCGACGCGCCCCGGGTGCCCGTCGGTCGTGACGGGTGGTGCCGGGTTGGCGTCCTCGACCTCGATCCGCAGCCCGTCGCCCGTGTCGTACAGCTGCAGCGCGACGTGCCCCCAGCCGTGCAGCACGGCGTTGGCGACCAGCTCGGAGACGATGAGCTCGGCGTTCGACGCGTCGTCGATCTCCCACGCCTCGCACGTGCGCACGACCGCGTGCCGCGCACGACCGATGGACGCCGGCTCGCTCGGCAGCGCCCAGCGGCGCCGCCGCGGGCTGACGGCCCCCGCGAGCTGGTCGTCACCCCCCGGCACGCGCACGACCACGACCGCGACGTCGTCCTCGGGATGGTCCGCGAGCCGCGACAGCAGGTCCTCCCCGATGCCCGCGGCGTCGCGCGCGGTCACGCCGGCCGCGACGGTCTCCAGCACCGTGAGCCCGTCGCGCAGGCTGCGGTCACGGCGCTCGACCAGACCGTCGGTGTAGTACACGACGACGTCGCCGGGCAGCAGCGCGAGCTCGTCGGTCGCACGCCCGCCCGCTCCGTAGCCGACGAGCCTGCCGCCCCTGCCGCGCAGCTGCTGCGCGTGGCGGTCGCGCACGTGCAGCAGCGGCAGGTGCCCCGCGCGCGAGTACTGCAGCACCCACGTGCCCGCGTCGTCGCGGCGCAGCGCGGAGTACACCAGGCTCGCGGCGCGCGGGATCCGCATGCCGCCGAAGAGCTGGTCGACGCGGTCCAGCACGGGTCCGGGCGTCGTGATGTCGAACGCGTACGACCGCACGACCGAGCGCAGCTGCCCCATGGTCGCGGCCGCCTCGACGTCGTGCCCCACGACGTCGCCGATGACGACGCCCACGGTCTGCGGGTCGATCTGCAGGACGTCGTACCAGTCGCCGCCCACCTGCGCGTCGTCCGCGTTGGGCGAGTAGTACGTCCACACGTCGAGACCGTCGACCTCGGCCTGCTCGGGGAGCATGGCGCGCTGCAGCGTCTCGGCCAGGCGGTGCTCGCGGTCGTAGAGCCGCACGTTGTCGATCGAGAGCCCGACGCGCCGCGCCACGAGCTCGAGGACGGTGCGCGCCGACGCACCGAGCTCGACGACACCTCCCCCGCCCAGGGGCCGCGCGACCAGCAGGCCGACCGTGCGCCGCCGTCCCGGCACCGCCTGCACGACGAGCCGCCGGTCCGCGCCCGGCGTGCCGGGGCCCAGCCGGTCGGTGAGCCACCGCGAGTACGTGCCCTCCGGGTGGTCCGCGGCCAGGTCCAGCTCGACCGCGTCCTCGCGCACACCGGACAGCAGCTGGCCGACGGGGTCGCGCGGGGAGCGGGAGACGATGCGACCCGTCGGGCCGTGGTGCCGCACCGCGGTGCCGTGGTACGGCTCGAGCCCGTCGGCGGCCCACAGGCCGTTGTCGAACAGGAAGAAGTGCGCCCGGTCGACGACCTCCGTCTCCAGCAGCACCGCGATCTCGCGCAGGCCGTGCGGCTCGTCGACGTCCATGAGCAGGTCGGAGACCCGCGCGATCAGCGACAGGCTGCGCCGCTCGCGGCGCTCCTCGGCGACGAGCGCGGCCTGCTCGGCCGACGCCGTCAGCTCGGCCGTGAGGTCCTGCACCGCGGCCACGAGGGTGCCCGGTGGTGCGTCGGGGCCGACGGGGACGGGCGAGACGTGCACGACGCAGCGCACGCGCGCACCGTCGCCGCGGCGCAGCACCACGGGGTGCGACGAGGGCCCGTGCGTGAGCGTCCGGGCGGCGTCGGGGTCCGACGCGCGCACACGCGGGTCGGCCAGCACGTCGAGGCCCACGACGTCATCGACCGCGTACCCCACGGCCCGTGCGAGCGCGGCGTTGACCCACGCGACGCGGATCCCGGAACGGTCCGCACGCAGCAGCGCGAGGGGCACCTGCGTCGCGGCGAGCGCCGCCCCGAGGGTCCCGGCGCCGACGCCGCGCGGCGCGCTCGCACCGGTCCGGAGCCCGTCCGACGTAGGCTCTGCCGTCGGCTCGGTGGCGTGGGAGTTGACCACCACCACCTCCGATCGTCTAGCGTGCCGAACGGACGGACGGCTCGACCACCCCGGCGAGCCCCTCCAACGCCCGGAAGGAGCATCGTGCGAGACGGTAACAGCCCTTCCGCCGACGAGGACGCCGCCACGTCGGCCGCGACCGCTGGTGAGCCCGGCGCCGTGCAGGTGATCGTGGGCGCCGACCGCACCCGCATCGTGCTGTCCGGCGAGGTCGACGCGGACCTCGGCCCCGAGCTGCAGGAGGCCACGGCCGAGGCCGAGCAGCGCGGCCTGCCGATCGAGGTCGACGCGCACCACGTGACGTTCATGGACTCGTCGGGCGTGGCGTTCCTCGCCCGGTTGTCGATCCGCAGCGAGCACCGTGTGCGGCTGCTGCGCGTGCCGCCGACCGTGCGCTTCCTGCTCGAGGTCACCCGCATCGGCGAGCTGCTCGACGTCGTCGACGACGACGGCGCGGAGCCGTTCGAGCCGGTCGACTCACCGGGCTGACCCCGCTCGGTCGCGCACCGGCTCACGGTCGCGCACCGGCGGGTCGCCGCACGACGCCGACGGCCCCGGTCCCCTCGCGGCGGGTTCTAGCGATCCCCGCAACACCCTGAGTTCAGGGAGTTGCGGGGATCGTGGTTTCTGAGGAGTTGCGGGAGAGGTTCTTCGAGGCGCTTGATCGGGAGGCGGGCAGCGTGACGGCT
>Ga0160462_100577_pt1 | contig 10447 bp, 9 predicted proteins | sample HID1975K_E6MG_FD_108219 | JGI IMG/M metagenome (GOLD analysis project Ga0160462, IMG submission 108219) | Enriched soil microbial communities from UW Madison campus, WI, USA - HID1975K_E6 MG | ecosystem: Environmental > Terrestrial > Soil > Unclassified | place: USA: Madison, Wisconsin | collected... | reverse complement strand
CCGCGGGCGCCAGATTTCCATGATCATCTCGGTGTTCATGATGTGCGGCGGCTCGCTGATGATTGCGATCATGCCCACTTACGCCTCCATCGGCGTCGCCGCACCGGTGTTGCTGGTGGTGGCGCGGCTGATGCAGGGGCTGTCGGTCGGCGCCGAATATGGCACCGGGGCCACCTACATCAGTGAGGTGTCCAGGGCAGGGCGGCGTTCGTTCTATGGCTCCTTCCAGTACATGACCATCATTGCCGGGCAACTGCTGGCCTTGCTCACCGTGGCCGTGCTGCAGCTGGTGCTTTCCGAACAGGACCTCAAGGCCTGGGGCTGGCGCGTGCCGTTCCTGATCGGTGCTTTGGCCTCGATCGTGGTGGTGTACCTGCGCCGGACCATGCGTGAGACGGCCACCGAGCAAGACATGAAGCGCAAGGAGGCCGGCTCGATCAAGGCGTTGCTGCAACACAAGCGCGCCGTGTTGCTGACCTTCACCATCACCATCGGTTGCTCGTTGTACTTCTACACCTTCACGGCCTACATGCAGAAGTTTCTGGTGGTCAGCGTCGGCATGCCAGCGCCGACGGTAAGCATCATCATGGCAGCGGCCCTGGTGATCTTCATGCTCTGCCAGCCGGTCTTCGGCCTGCTCGCCGACAAGATTGGCGTGCGCCGCAACATGATCATCTTCGGCGTGCTGTCGACCTGCCTGGTCATCCCGCTGCTGACCGCCATCAAGTCGGTGCACAGCCCGCTGGCTGCGTTCGCGCTGGTAGTGGGCGGGCTGCTCATCGCCGCGTTCTATACCCCGGTGACTGGCGTACTCAAGGCCGACTTCTACCCGCCGACCGTACGCGCACTGGGGGTAGGCCTGCCTTATGCCGTGGGCGCGGCGATGTTCGGTGGCTCGGCCGAATACGTGGCACTGACCTTCCGCTCCCTGGGCGTGGAGCAGTACTTCTACCTGTACGTGGCCGCTATCGGCGCCATTACCTTGGTTTCCGCACTGCTGATGCCCGACTTGCGCCAGCACGGCTACCTGGATGGCGACGGCAAGGTCGAGGAAAACATCGGCGTGCGCAAGTTCATGGGGCGCAAGCCGTTGCCTAGCCACGTCAGCCACTGAGGGGCCGGCCAGATGAACTCGAATTCAAAGAAGGTCATGCGTTTTGACGTTTGGTACCACCCGGTAATGGCGCAGACCTTGGCCATGACGCCAGGGGTCGAATTGACCACCGTGGCCCGTGCCGAGCGCCCCGAGGTGATCTTGCGGGCACTGCGCAGCAGCCATGTGTATCAGGTCCCCTCGGCCCGTGATGAGCTGCCCCCGGCCTGGCACGCGACTGCGCCCCTGTTGAGCCAGTTGCCGAACCTGTTGTGCGTATCCACCAACGGCGCCGGTTATGACACGGTCGACATTGCCGCGTGCAGCCGGGCCGGTGTGCTGGTGGTCAACCAGTCTGGCGCCAATGCCCAGTCGGTGGCGGAGGCGGCCATTGGCCTCATGCTCGATTGCGCCCGGCGTATCAGCGAGTCGGACCGGCGCTTGCGCTCGACAAGGGGCTTCGCCCGTGAAGATTTGATGGGGGCAGAACTGTACGAGAAGACGCTGGGCATCGTCGGCCTGGGGCAAATCGGAACCCGGGTAGCGCGCATTGCGCAGGCACTGGGGATGCAGGTAATTGCACATGATCCGCTGCTGGACACCGAACAGATCACTGCCAAGGGAGCCCGGCCGTGTTCGCTGGATGAGCTGCTGCAGCAAAGCCACGTGGTTTCGCTGCATTGCCCGAGAACACCGGCGACCCTGAACCTGATGGACGCGGCTGCTTTTGCGCGGATGCGCCAAGGCGCCATCTTCATCAACACGGCCCGCGGTGGGCTGCACGATGAAGCCGCCCTGCATGGCGCGCTCGCCCGCGGCCATCTGGGCGGCGCCGGCCTCGACGTCTGGGACGAAGAACCACCCGCACTCGATCACCCGCTGCTTGCGTTGAACAATGTTGTCGGCCTTTACCACACCGCCGGGGTCACCGCTGAGGCCCGGTGGCGGATGGGGCACTGGGCAGCGCAGCAGATTCTCCAGGTACTGAACGCCGAGCCCGGGCCACGCATGGTCAACCCAGAGGTGTTCCCGGTGTATCTGGAGCGGTTACGGGCCAGCGCCCCCTCAATCGCCTGACGGTGTGTGCTGATCGACCGGCGTGCGCTGGCGGAAGAACAGGTTCGCCAGGCGCACGACGCCGATCAGGACAAACCCTGCAACCACACCTTCCAGGCGTATCCAGCCGGGTTCCGGGCTGGCATGCGTGTAGGTGTCGGGCACCATCACCACCAGGTACACCAGCGCGAACTGGGTGCCGGCATAGGCAAAGGCGCGGTTGCTGTTTTCGATATGCCGGCCCAGCAGTACCCCGATGCACATTATCAAGGTCATGGCGAGCCAGTTCGAACCCAGCAACGCCAGGGCCAGCGCCGCGCAGGCGGCACCTGCCGCGCAGCCGACCAGCCGGTGGATATTGCGCAGGGTTACGGTTTTGCTCCCCGGCACCAACGCCGCCGGCGGCACCATCATCACCGCCATGACGGTGATGGCGGCCTGGCTAAGCCCCTCGACAGCCAGCCAGTGGCCGAGCAAAGGTATCAGTGCCAGGGCCAGACCTGCTTGCAGCACGTGCATCAGCATGCTGCGGGTTATCTGCGCCGGCACAGCGCCCTTGGCCAGGCTGGCGTGCGCACTGACCCCAGGCAAGGCGCGCCTTGCTGTGCGGCCCGAAAGCATGGCCACGAACCAGCAGGCCAGGGTGCCGCAGGCAACTTCCTCGACCCGTGTGCGGGCGAAATACAGCACGCCGTCGGCGCTGTCTGCCTGCAGGCTGGCGAGGGCGACCATGGCGAAGGTCAGCCCGGCGAACAGCCAGGCATAGCCATGCGCGTAGCGGATGGCGCACAGCAGGGTGGCAGCGCCGACCAGGCCGATTACCGGCCCCAGCCAATGCCCGGGCAAACCTGCGTGGGTTGCCAGCAGCGCAGCGGCCATGGCGCCGGCAGCGGTGCCGATGATTCTCAGCCCACCGCGGTACACGCTGTCGTGCAGGCTCGAGCGCATGACCATGTAGCCGCTGAACGCCGCCCAGCCGACATTGGCCACGCCCAGGTAATGCGCCATGGCGATGGCCAGCAGCACCGAGAGCAGGGTTTCGGCCTCGTCCAGCAGGCGCTGGGGCAAACGTTTCGGGGCAATGAATTCGGCGCGGATGCCCTGGCAGAAGGCTGCCAGGCTACGCCAGGGGGAGCTGTGATCGGGCATTGTGTGACGTGAACCTGTTCGACGGCATGGCAAGGTGCGCCATAGGCCCCTGAGCACAGGATAGGCCAGCCTCGGCAACCACAGGTTTAAACGGCGCAGGGCTGCAGCAGGGCGCGACACATCGCCAGCACGCGTGCTTCGACCCAGCTTTCATCGCAGTGGCCCGGTTCATGGCGCATGCCGCCGGCGGCATCGATGACGGTGAGCATCGCCAGGCAGGTGCGCTGGGGATCAGGCAGGCGCGGTTGTGCGGCCTGGATGATGTGCGTCAGCGGCAGGCTCAACCGCCCCAGCGCCTGGTCCAGCCAACGGCGCTGCCGGCCGTCCAGGTGCCGTGCCTCGTGGCGCAGCAGCAACGATTCGTGAGGGTGGCTGCGCTGGCGCCTGAGCATGAAGCGGATGAACCCGTTCAGGTCGTTGGCGTAGGCGCCGTTGTGCCAGGCGTCTATCCGCCGCTCGACCACATCGAGCAGCACGGTCAGCAACAGGTCCTGCTTGCAGGCGACGTGGTGATAGAGGCTGCCGGGCAGCAACCCGACCCGGCTGGCCAGCTGGCGCATGCTCATGGCGACGTAGCCGGACTCCGCCATCAATTGTGCTGCCGCCTGCAAGAGGGATGCAGGGCACTGTCTCAACGCTTCAGCCATCGATGGGGCCTCCCCAGGGTGCCCCCGGTACAGGCCGCCACTGCGCGTCAGAACAGTGGGGCGTGCCTGTACCGTGGGCATGTCAGTCAATCTGCGTGCAGCAGCAGCGCGCGGGCGCGCAGGATCACCGGGGCATCGACCATCTGCCCGTCCAGGGTAAACACGCCGGCGCCGGTTTCGGCCTGGGCGACCACACGCCGCGCCCAGTCCAGTTCGGCTTCGGCAGGCTTGAGCGCGGCGTGAATGATCGCGACCTGGCTCGGGTGGATGCACAAGGCGCCGCCAAAGCCCATGTCGCGGGCGAACTGCACGTGGCGCTGCAGCCCGGCGGTGTCCTGGATGGCGGGGTATACGCCGTCCAGCGGTGCGGCCAGCCCGGCAACCCGGCTGTGCAGCAGCACGGCATAACGGGCATGCCCCAGCACCTGTTCTGCCGCTTCGCTGCCCGTGGCCAGGCCCAGGTCCAGCCCCAGGTCGAGGCTGCCGAACGACAGGCGATCAACCCCTGGCGCGCTGGCCAGCGAGGGCAGGGCAGCAAGGCCTTTGGCACTTTCGATGATCGGCCATACCGGCTTGCCGGTGGCATGGGCCTGCGCAATCTGCTCGCAGGTTTCGGCCTTGGGCAACAGGATGCCGACAACCCCAGGCTGGCGCTGGCACAGCCCAAGGTCCGCTTCATGCGCCCAGTGCCCCGGTGCGTTTACCCGCACCAGCACACTGGCGCCCGGTTGCGCGCTGAGAAACTGCTCCAGGTTATCGCGCGCCTGCTCCTTGAGCGCCTCTTCGACCGCATCTTCCAGGTCGACGATAACCCGGTCGGCGCCACTGGCCAACGCCTTGGGGATGCGCTCCGGGCGGCTGGCGGGAACGAACAGTGCACTGCGAACGGTTGCCAGGTTCATGCCTGCGCCCCTTGCGTGAATTCGACTTCGCCCACCTGCGCCTGGCCCGCGCCATTGCCAGCCCAGACCTGCGCCGTGCCATCGCCCAGCAGGCGGCCGCCGACTTCGAAGGCGTCGGGGCAGATCAACGGCCGCACCCCGCGGAAGCTGAAGCGGCGCACCTGCGCGTGCGGGTGGGCCTGGACGAACGCGCGCAGGTTCAAGGTCGCGATCAAGGGGCCATGCACCACCAGGCCTGGGTAGCCCTCGGTTTCAGTGACATAGGGCCAGTCGTAGTGGATACGGTGGCCGTTGAAGGTCACGGCCGAATAGCGGAACAGCAGCGTCGGAGTCGGTTGCACCGCCTGCTGCCACTCACCTTGCGGCAGTGGGTCGGTGCCGCTCAACTTGGGCGGCGTGGGCTCGCGGTAGACGATGTCCTGCTCTTCGACCAGTGCGCATTGGCCGTCCTGCACGTACTCATGCTGCACCGTGACGAACAGCAACGCGCCGGTGCGGCCGTGCTTTTCCTGCACATCCAGAATGGTCGAACGGCGCGTCACCTGGGCGTCGACGCGCAGCGGCTGGTTGAACGTCAGGCGCCCGCCGGCCCACATCCTGTTGCGGTTGTCGGCGGGCGGCAGGAAGCCGCCACGGGCGGGGTGGCCGTCGGCCCCAAGCCCAGGCTCGCCGACCGGTTCCTGAAAGAACGCCCAGTGCCACAGCAGGGGCAGGGCGTCGCCGGGTGCTGGGGTGGGCTCGTTGAGCGTGGCGGCCAGGCGCTTCACCAGGTTGTGGCTGATGTGGTCGTGGCTGGTCTCGCTGCGGCCCACCCAATTCTGCAATGCATCTGTAGCCATGATCGTGATCCTTTTAAAGGGAAGCGGTGAGTTCCGGAACGAGTTCGAACAAATCACCCACCAGGCCGTAATCAGCTACCTGGAAGATCGGCGCTTCTTCATCCTTGTTGATCGCAACGATCACTTTGGAGTCTTTCATGCCAGCCAGGTGCTGGATGGCGCCGGAAATACCCACGGCGATGTACAACTGCGGCGCAACGATCTTGCCGGTCTGACCCACTTGCATGTCGTTGGGCACGAAGCCTGCGTCCACCGCCGCGCGCGAAGCACCGACCGCCGCGCCGAGCTTGTCGGCCAGGCTGTACAGGTGCTTGAAGTTGTCACCGTTGCCCAGACCACGTCCGCCGGCCACCACAACCTTGGCCGCGGTCAGCTCCGGGCGCTCTGAAGTGGCCAGTTGCTCGCCGACAACGCGTGACAGCCGTGCATCCGTGGCGCCCGCCAGTGCTTCGATCACTGCACCGCCGCCGCTGGCCGGGACGGCATCGAAGCCGGTACTGCGCACCGTGATGACCTTGACCGGCGCGCTCGATTGCACGGTAGCGATGGCGTTACCGGCATAGATCGGGCGCTTGAAGGTGTCGCTGGACTCGACCGCAATGATCTCGGAAATCTGGTCGACATCCAGCAATGCCGCGACCCTTGGCAGGGTGTTTTTGCCGTTGCTGGTGGCGGGCGCGAGGACGTGACTGAAGTCGCGGCCAAGGTTAGCAACCAGGGGCGCGAGGTTTTCCGGTAATTGATGCGCGTAGGCGGCATGGTCGGCGACCAGCACTTTGCTGACGCCGGCAACCTCGGCAGCGGCGAACGCCACCCCTGCCACATCATGGCCGGCCACCAGCACGACGATTTCACCGCCGATCTGCTGCGCCGCTGCCAGGGTGTTGAGCGTGGCGGCGGCCAGCGAATGGTTGTCGTGTTCTGCTACTAGCAAAATAGCCATCAGATTACCTTCGCCTCGTTTTTCAGTTTCTCGACCAGCTCAGCCACTGACTTGACCATGATGCCCGCGCTACGGGCGGCAGGCGCTTCGACTTTCAGGGTTTTGTTGGTGGAGGCGAGCGATACCCCCAGCGCGTCTGGAGTAACAGTTTCCAGCGGCTTCTTCTTGGCCTTCATGATGTTGGGCAGCGATGCGTAGCGCGGTTCGTTCAGGCGCAGGTCGGTGGTGACGATAGCCGGCAGGCTCAGGGCAACGGTCTGCAGGCCGCCGTCGATTTCACGGGTGACGTTCAGCGTGTCGCCCGCCACGGTAACCTTGGAGGCGAAGGTGCCCTGGGCGTAGCCGGTCAACGCGGCGAGCATCTGGCCGGTCTGGTTGTTGTCACTGTCGATGGCCTGCTTGCCGAGGATCACCAGTTGCGGCTGCTCTTTGTCGACAACGGCTTTCAGCGCCTTGGCCACTGCCAGCGAATTCAGCTCATCGGCGGCTTCGACCAGGATGGCACGGTCGGCACCCAGTGCCAGGGCCGTGCGCAGCTGCTCCTGGGCCGTGGTCGGGCCCACGGAGACGACCACGATCTCGCTCACCACACCTTGCTCTTTCAGGCGTACGGCTTCTTCCACGGCGATTTCGCAGAAGGGGTTCATGGACATCTTGACGTTTGCAAGGTCGACGCCGGAGTTGTCCGCCTTGACGCGAACCTTGACGTTGTAATCGACCACACGTTTGATAGCGACCAGCACTTTCATAAGCAGTAGTTCTCTTTGGAAAAGAGGGGTCAGATGACCCCTGAAGCGCGCAGCTGTTGGATGCGTTGGCCAGGCAGGCCCAGTTCGGCCAGGATGGCTTCACTGTGTTCGCCCAGCGCGGGCACTGGGTCCATGCGCGGGCTGTAGGCATTGCTGGTGGCGGGCGGTAACAGGCTGGGTACGCTGCCGGCGGCGGTGTCGACCTGCCGCCAGCGCTCGCGCGCCTTCAGTTGTGGGTGCTGCCACACGCCTTGCATGTCGTTGACCTTGGCGTTGGCGATGCTTGCCTGGTCCAGGCGCTGGATGACGGTGTCGAAGTCCAGCGCAGCGAATGCCTGCACAATCAGTGCTCGCAAGGCATCGCGGTTGGCCACACGCTTGAAATTGGCGGCGAAGCGGTCATCGCTGGCCAGCTCCGGCTGCAGCAATACCTGCTCGCAAAACAGTTGCCACTCGCGTTCGTTCTGCAAGCCGAGCATGACCGTGTTGCCATCGCCGATCGGAAACGGCCCGTAGGGGTAGATCGTGGCGTGGGCGGCGCCGGCGCGTGGTGGCGGCGGGGCGCCTTGGTAGGCGTAGTACAGCGGATAGTTCATCCATTCGACCAGGGCTTCGAGCATGGACACCTCCACCTGGCTGCCGACCCCGGTTTTCTCGCGCAGCAATACCGCCGAGAGGATGCCGGTGTAGGCGTACATGCCCGCAGCAATGTCTGCGATGGAGTTGCCCGCCTTGGCCATGTGCTCATCGCCTGGGCCGCCGGTTACCGACAGAAACCCGCCCTCGCTCTGGATCAGCAGGTCATAGGCCTTTTTCTGCTCGTAAGGCCCACCGCTGCCGTAGCCGGAGATATCGCACACGATCAGCCTGGGGAACCGCGCATGCAGCGCCTCGAAACTCAAACCCAGGCGCGCCGCGGCGCCGGGCGCCAGGTTCTGTACCAGTACATCGGCCTGCTCGAGCAATTGCTCGAGGATGTCGCCGGCGATGTCCTGCTTCAGGTCCAGTGCCAGGCTTTCTTTCGAGCGGTTGGTCCAGACGAAGTGCGAGGCGAGGCCGTTGACCCTTTGGTCGTAGCCGCGGGCGAAGTCGCCGCTGCCGGGGCGTTCGACCTTGATCACGCGTGCGCCGAGGTCGGCCAATTGACGGGTGCAGAAAGGCGCTGCAATGGCGTGTTCGAGGCTGATGACGGTGATGCCGTCGAGTGGGCGGGTGGCCGTGGGCGGGCTCATGATTATTATCTCTCCTGGCAAAGACACCCCTCACCGTGGGCGAGGGGAATTGCGGATCAGAACGAGCGTGGCAGCTCCAGCAGGTGTTCGGCCACGTACGACAGGATCAGGTTGGTGGAGATCGGCGCCACCTGGTACAGGCGGGTCTCGCGGAATTTGCGCTCGACGTCGTATTCGTTGGCAAAGCCGAAGCCACCGTGGGTTTGCAGGCAGGCGTTGGCGGCTTCCCAGCTGGCTTTGGCCGCCAGGTACTTGGCCATGTTCGCAGCCGCACCGGCATTGCGGCCGCTGTCGTATTCCTCGCAGGCACGCCAGCGCATCAGGTCGGCTGCCTCGATCTCGATGTGGGCTTCGGCGATGGGGAACTGCACGCCTTGGTTCTGACCGATCGGGCGACCGAACACCACGCGGTCGCGGGCGTACTGGCTGGCTTTTTCGACGAACCAGCGGCCGTCACCGATGCACTCGGCGGCGATCAGCGTGCGTTCGGCATTGAGCCCGTCGAGGATGTAGCGGAAGCCTTTGCCTTCTTCGCCGATCAGGCTGCTGGCAGGGATCTCTAGGTTGTCGAAGAACAGTTCGTTGGTTTCGTGGTTGACCAGGTTGGCAATCGGTTGCACGGTCATGCCGTTGCCGATGGCCTCGCGCAGGTCGACCAGGAAGATCGACATGCCTTCGGACTTTTTCTTCACCTCGGCCAGCGGCGTGGTGCGCGCCAGCAGGATCATCAGGTCGGAGTGCTGAACGCGGGAGATCCACACCTTCTGCCCATTGATCACATACTTGTCGCCCTTGCGCACGGCGGTGGTCTTGATCTTGGTGGTATCGGTACCGGTGGTTGGCTCGGTCACACCCATCGACTGCAGGCGCAGTTCGCCACTGGCGAGCTTGGGCAGGTAGTAGCTTTTCTGTTCCTCGCTGCCGTTACGCAGCAGGGTGAACATGTTGTACATCTGGCCATGGATGGTGCCGGAGTTGCCACCACAGGCGTTCACTTCTTCCAGAATCACCGACGCTTCGGCCAGGCCCAGGCCCGAGCCGCCGAATTGCTCGGGGATCATCGCCGACAGCCAGCCTGCGTCGGTCATGGCTTTGACGAAGGCTTCAGGGAAGCCTTTGTGTTCGTCGATCTTGCGCCAGTATTCGGCCGGGAAATCGGCGCACAGGGCGCGCACGCCCTCACGGATGGCCGTCAGTTCTTCGTGGTTGGTTGCAGTCATAACGTTCTCCAGGGTGGGCAGGGCCGGCTGCCTTGGCGTGGTTCGGCAACCGGCCCCACCCGCAAGCGGGGTCAAAGCGGCTGGAAGCCCAGGGCCGCGCGCAAGCGATTCTTGATGTAGTGGCCGTCGCGTGGCGGCAACACCCGGGGCGGGTTTTCGGCCTTGATCTTGACAGTCGCAAGCTTCACGCCTGCGCGGCTGGCAAAGCGTTCGCGCAGGTCATGCACGCCTTCCATTTCGCGGATTTCACTGGTCCAGTTGAAGCCGCAGGTTTGCGCCACCTGGTCAAGCTTGATGCCGAAGCCGGCATGGCTGACCTGCATGCCGGTTTCGCCGAAGTGGCCGTTGTCCAGCACCACGATGGTGAGGTTGGCGGGCTTCTGCAAAGCGACCGTGGCCAGGGCACCAAAGCCCATCAGCAACTCGCCGTCACCGGTGATGACCACCACCGATTTGCCCGGCTGGGCGTTGGCCAGCCCAAGGCCGACGGTGATCGCACTGCCCATGGCGGCCCACAGGTAGTAGTTGCCGTCATGGTCACCGGCGGCCATCACGTCGTAGGAGGCCGAGCCGAGGCCGGTCACTACCAGCAGGTCCTGGCGATCGGCCAGCAGGGT
>Ga0160462_100574_pt1 | contig 10504 bp, 11 predicted proteins | sample HID1975K_E6MG_FD_108219 | JGI IMG/M metagenome (GOLD analysis project Ga0160462, IMG submission 108219) | Enriched soil microbial communities from UW Madison campus, WI, USA - HID1975K_E6 MG | ecosystem: Environmental > Terrestrial > Soil > Unclassified | place: USA: Madison, Wisconsin... | reverse complement strand
CCTGTAGGAGCGGCTTCAGCCGCGAAGCAGGCGCCGCGGTGAATGGCACCGGCTTCGCCGGTGTTCGCGGCTGAAGCCGCTCCTACAGGATCCCCGCCAAATCAGTAAGTTAGCGTTTGTTCTGTGGGAGCCGGCTTGCCGGCGATGGGCTGCACTGCAGCCCCGCTTCAACCCACCGCAGCAGCCACCTGCTTCAACCGCTCGCCCGCCGGCACCGGCCGGCCATACAGATACCCCTGGAAGTGTGAGCACCCCTCCGCCCTCAGGCGCAGCATCTGCTCCTCCGACTCCACCCCTTCGGCGGTGGTCTTGATCATCAGGCTGTTGGACAGCTCGGTGATTGCACGGATGATCGACATCGCTTCACGGCTATCGCACATGTCATGCACGAACGATTTGTCGATCTTGATCCGGTCGAACGGGAACGAGCGCAGGTAGCCCAGCGAGGAATAGCCGGTGCCGAAATCGTCCAGCGAAATCGACACCCCCAGGTCTTTCAGCGCTCGCAAGGTGCGCACGTTCTCTTCACTGTTCCCCAGCAGTACCGATTCGGTAATTTCCAGCTCCAGGCGCCGGGCCGGCAGGCCGGAGTCGGCCAGGGCCAGCGACACGGTGTGCACCAGGTTGGCGTTCTTGAACTGCACCGGCGAAAGGTTGACCGACACCGTCTGCTCACTGTCCCAGGTGGCCGCTTCCTGGCACGCCAGGTTCAGCGCGCGGATGCCCAGTTCGTGAATCAGCCCGGTCTCTTCGGCGATGGGGATGAAGTCCATCGGCATGACCATGCCGCGGGTGGGGTGCTGCCAACGCAGCAGCGCCTCGTAACCGGTCACGCTGCTGGTCAGCTGGTCCACCACCGGCTGGTAATGCAGGTGCAGCTGGCCCAGATGCAGCGCGGTGCGCAGGTCGGTCTCCACCAGGCGGCGCTGACGGGCGGCGACATCCAGCTCGACATGGAAGCACTCGTAACGGTTACGCCCGTTGCGCTTGGCCTCATACAGCGCCATGTCGGCATAACCGAGCAGCTGTTCGGCCTGTTCGTTGTCATCCGGGGCCAGCGCAATACCGATGCTCACGCCCACGGTGAACTGGTGGCCCTCGATCTGGAACGGCGGGCTGATCGCATCGATCAGGCGCTGTGCGGTACTGCATGCTGCCTCACGGCTGTCCAGCCGGGTCAGGACCACGGCGAACTCATCACCGCCCAGGCGGGCCAGGGTGTCGTGCTCACGCAGCTCGCGGCGCAGCCGCTTGCCCAGGGCGCGCAGCAGCTTGTCGCCGAAGGCATGGCCGAGGGAGTCGTTGATGTTCTTGAAGTTGTCCAGGTCCAGGCACAACGCAGCGGTCAGTTTTTCGCCCTCGTGGCCGCGGACCAGCGCTTGCTTGAGGCGCTCGTTGAACAGCGTGCGGTTGGGCAGGCCGGTCAGTGCGTCGTGGTGCGCCATGTGGTGGATCTGGGCATGGGCCGCCAGCTCCTCGGTGGCGTCTTCGGCCACGAACAGCACGTAGTCGGCCTGGCCCTTGCGGTGCTGGCTGAGCAACGCGCGGCTGCGCAGGGTGCGCGGGCCGCAGGCGGTGTCCACCCGGGTTTCGGCGGCGTAGCCCTTGGCGTTGCGGGCACCCCGGCTAAGCTGCTGCTCCAGGTAGTCGGCGGCAGCCGGTGCCAGGCAGGCACCGGGCAGCTGGCCGATCATGCTGCTGCCGCCCCCGCCGAACAGGCGCTCGGCCTGCTGGTTGGCCAACAGGATGCGCTGGGTTTCCAGGTCCTGGACGATGACGCTGGCCGGGATATTGGCAATCACCGAGTCAAGGAACTGCGACAACTTGGCCATTTCCTGGCTGTACTGCTCCGCCAGTTCCTTGGCCTGCAGCAGCTCGAGCTCCTGCTGGCGGCGCTCGGAGATGTCGCGGGTGACCTTGGCGAAGCCGACCAGGTTGCCGCTGTCGTCGCGCACGGCATCGATCACCACATGGGCGTGGAAAGCAGAGCCGTCCTTGCGCAGGCGCAAGCCGACCTCCTCGAAGCGGCCGGTGTTGCGTGCCTGCTCCAGGTTCTGCTGGGGCAGCCCGGCGGCGCGCTCGGTTTCGCTGTAGAACAGCGAATAATGCTTGCCGACGATTTCATCGGCGAGGTAACCCTTGGCCCGCTGGGCACCGGGGTTCCAGTTGGCGACGATACCGTCGGGGGTGAGCAGGTAGATGGCATAGTCCACCACGCTCTGGATCAACAGCCGATACATGATGTCGGGGCTTGCGACTAGCGACATGAAATTTCCCTGAACCTGCGACGCGCACGAAAAGGAACCCCAGGCCAGAACGGCTGGGTCTTGATTTGACGTGCTGGCATTATGCCGCGCGAGTGAATTTTGTGAAGTGGCTCACAAAATTTTGCTTCAAGGGGCCACTCAATGCAGTGAGGAAGTGACCTTGTAATTGAGCAGGTCCGGGTCATCGTCCAGCACCAGCTGCTGCACCCGCCGCGGCAGGTTGGCCACGACGGCCTTGCAGAAGGCCACGGCTATCGGGTCCAGCGCGTAGCAACGCAACAGCCAGTCGCCCGGGCCCGTGAGCATCTGCTGCGCCACGGCCCGGCCGATACCCTGGCGGCGATAGCGCTTGAGGATGAACAGGTCGGCCAGCTCACTGGCGTCGATGCCTGGCAGCTCGCTGCGCTCGACCAGCACGAAGCCTGCGATGAAACCGTCCACCAGCACCAGGCTGGCGCTCCAGCCTTCGGACGCCCAGTAGCGCTGCAGGTGTTCTTCATGGACATAGAAGCGCCCGTCCACCTCGACGTCTTCCTGTTCCCAGTCGGAAGACTCGTAGGCATAGAACTGATACAGGTTGCGGATCAGTTCGGCCTGGTCGGCGGTGGTCGGGAGCAGTTCGATGGGCGGCATGGTTGGCTCGGGCAAAGGGGTCATTCTAAGGGTTCTGTATTGAAGGTACCGGGCTCTTCGCAGGCAAGCGCGCGAGAGGCCGGTACTGCCACCCACAATTATGGCTCACATCACCGCTGCAACCGCCTCGATCTCGACCAACATGCCATCCAGTGCCAAGCGCGGCACCGGGATCAGCGTACAGGTGGGCTTCATATGCTCACCCCAGGCGCGATCAGCCTCGGCCACCCACTCGCGCAGGCGTTCCTCGCTGTGGTCGACGATCAATAACGTCAGCTTGCACACCTGGTCAAGCCTGGCCCCACTGGCGGCAAGGGCAGCCTGGACGTTGGCCAACGCCTGACGAGCCTGCTCGGCGAAGCGCGGCGACAATCGGCCCGCGGCATCTTCACCCCCTTGCCCGGCAACGAACAGCAGCCGGCTACCGGCGCGCACCTCGGCAACATGGGAATAGGCATTGGCCCTGGGGTCGTAAAGGCCTTGCGGGTTTAACAGCTTGAAGGCAGGGGGCATTGGGCGCTCCATCGTGTGATTGAGCGCCCGAGTGTGCAACCTCGAGTCAAGTCGAGGTCAAGGACTGTCGTAGGTTTTTTCCGGCAAACGAGGCTGCGCATCAACACCGCGTTTGTTTGCCCCAGGCGCATTGCCCGCTAGATTGCAGGTCCCGGCACGGAGGCCATAGCCCCTGAAAAGGAAATGCCATGAGCAAATCACACGCGTTCCAGCTCGCTTACACCATCAACCCCATCAAGAAGATCCACGAACCGGAAGCCGACACAGCGCGCGCGCACATGCGCAAGAAAATGGGCTGGGCGCCCGTCGACGACCTCCAGACCACGTTGCTGGGCGAAATCGAGCTGGCGTCAGGAACGCAGGAAGAAAAGCGTAGCGAGGCGCGTACCCTGGTACGCAAGCAGATCAGGGATGCCTTCAAGGCGCTCGATGTCGAGCACCTCGTGACCTTCACCGGTAGCCTGATGGTGAGCGACCTCAAGGACGCCATCGAGGTGGAAATCCCCTGACATTCGACGGCATCAGGCGCCGTGCCCCTGATGCCCCCCTGTCACTTCTCCTCCAGTACCGACCTGCCCTTCACCGCCCGCGGCCCACGCCACATCCAGAACAGCAACCCAGGGATCGGGGCGTAGACGACGAAGACGATCCACAGCATCTTGCGCTCGGCGCGCCGCTCGCTGCCGATGATGTGCCAGATGGCGAAGATTTCCAGCAGGATGACCAAGACCGCGACAATGATCCAGATCGTTCCGATTTCCATAAGCACTCTCCCATTGGCATGTACTGGATGGAGTCGTTACCCGCGGCAAGGGTTCATTCGGGTTTACGGTGTACGCGTCGGCGCCTGCTCAAGGGCGGCCTTCAGCGCCGGCGCATCGGCGAATGCACGCTGGCTCACCAGCACCCCTTTGTTCAGCTGCAACCACAGGACCTTGCCGTCCTCGGCGGAATACCTGCTGGCTACCCGGCCGTCGCGGTCAAGCATCACTCGGTAGCTGTAATCGCGCATGGCCGGGATAGCGAACAGCTTGCTGATCAGCGCCGGCATGCGCTGGATATCCGCCACGAACACCCCATGCCGCGCCTCGAGGTAGCCCGTGGGCTGGTCGGCCAATGCTGCCTTGACCAACTTGGCACCCTCCATGTCGTGTGCCACAAGCAGGACCTGGGCATTGGCATCCAGGCTGTAGGCCTGGTCGTGCTGATCGAGCAACGTCCATGGCGCCAGCCTTTGCCCAGGCTGCAGGGCGTTTGCCAGCAGCGGCAGCAAGCTGAACAACAGGGCGACGGCGTATCTCATCAAGGTTCTCCATCATGATGACGCCAGCATAGCCCACTTGCCTCAACACGACCTCGACTACGACAGCCGCACCCTGGCGATTGTCTTTCCCCCGGCCACCCGCCACACTCACCCGGCCAGCCAGGAAGCGGAGTCCAGAGTGCCCACCCCACGTCAGTTCAGCAAGAAGACCAGCACCAGCAACATGCTGCGCCTCAAGAGCGCCGCTGGCAGCCCGCAGGCGCCCTACCGGGTCGACTTCGTGCTGCTCGAGCACTTCTCGATGGCAAGCTTCACCGTGGCCCTGGATGTGCTGGTCACCGCCAACCTGCTGCGCGCCGACAGCTTCCAGTTCACCCCGCTGTCGCTGGACGGCGACCGGGTGCTGAGCGACCTGGGCCTGGAGCTGGTGGCCACCGAGCTTGCCGCCGGCGACCTCAAGGGCCTCGACCTGTTGATCGTCTGCGGCGGCCTGCGCACCCCGCTCAAGTACCCCGAACTCGACCGCATGCTGGGTGACTGCGCCGCCCACGGCATGGCCCTGGGTGGGCTATGGAATGGCGCGTGGTTCCTCGGCCGCGCGGGGGCACTGGACGACTACGGCTGCAGCATCCACCCCGAGCAGCGCGCCAGTCTGTCCGAGCGCAGCCCGCAAACCCGCATCACCCCGGCCAGCTTCACCCTCGACCGCGACCGCCTCAGTGCCGCCAGCCCCAACGGCGCCATGGAGCTGATGCTCGGCCTGGTCCGCCGCCTGTACGGTGACGGGCTGGCCGAGGGTGTCGAAGAGATCCTGTCGTTCTCCGGCGCGCGTTATCGCCAGGTCGGGCCCGGCGCGAAGAAGTCGATGAGCCTGCACCTTCGCACCATCGTCGAGCTGATGGAAAACAACCTCGAAGAAACCCTCAGCCTCGACCAGCTGGCCGCCTACAGCGGCCGTTCGCGCCGGCAGATCGACCGCCTGTTCCAGGCTCAGTTGGGCACCTCGCCGCGGCGCTACTACATGGAGCTGCGCATCACCAAGAGCCGCCGCCTGCTGCAATACTCCGACCTGTCGGTGATGGAAGTGGCGGTGGCCTGCGGCTTCGTTTCGGTGTCGCACTTCAGCAAATGCTATGCGGCCTACTTCGGCTACCCGCCGTCGCGCGAGCAACGGCTGGGCGAGTGAAGGCCGTCAGGCCTGAATGTAGCGTAGTACCGCTTCGCAGATCATCGCCTTGTGGCGCAGCTTGACCTGCTCGTCAAGCAGATCGATCTGGAAGATATCGCCGAAGGTGTGGCGGTTCGATACCCGATAGAAGCAGAACGCGCTCATCAGCATGTGCAAGTCGATGACCTCGATGCCAGGGCGGAACACGCCCTCCTCCACACCGCGCTCCAGCGTGCGGCCCAAGGCTTGCAGCACCAGGCTGCTCATCTCGCGGATGGCCGGGGTTTTCTTGACGTACTCGCCGTAGTGGATGTTCTCGGTGCAGACCATGCGCACGAAGTCGACATTGCGGTCGTGGTGGTCGAAGGTGAACTCGGTCAGGCGCTGGATCGCCTGCACCGCCGGCAGCGACTCCAGGTCAAGGCGGTGCTCGGTCTTGCGGATGTCACCGTACAGCTTGACCAGGCACTCGACGTACAGTTGCTCCTTGCTGCCGAAGTAGTAGTAGATCATGCGCTTGGAGGTGGCCGTGCGCTCGGCGATGGCGTCCACCCGAGCGCCGGCCAGGCCTTGCTGGACGAACTCGTTGATGGCCACCTGGAGGATGTCCTCGCGGGTTTTCTCGGGGTTGTTCTTGCGCGATTTGCGTGTCCCTTCGGTCTCGGGCTGGTCGAGGGGGGCTACGGGGTGGCTCATGAGTGCTCACGGGGTATTTATTGGATTTGGGTGGGATTATCCGTGAGTGGGGGGTTGGGGGGAAGCACGCTGTTGGTCGAAAGGTCAGGATTACTGGCTCGACGCTGTACTTGAAAACAACGGCGGCCAGGCAGAGCACACTGCAATCCGGCTGACCCAGCTGGGCCGCGCGGCCGGCAGGCCGGGCACGGCATCGAGCAGGGCGCGGGTGTAGGCATGACGCGGCTGCCCCAGCACCTGCGCCGCAGCGCCCTGCTCCACCACCTTGCCGCCCTGCATCACCAGCACCTGATCGCTGACCTGCTCGACCACACCCAAGTCATGCGAGATGAACACGCACGCCAGATTCAGCTCGGCCTTGAGCTCGGCCAGCAACGCCAGGATCCGCGCCTGCACCGACACATCCAGCGCCGACACCGGCTCATCCAGCACCAGCACCTTGGGTTTCATCGCCAGTGCCCGAGCGATGGCGATGCGCTGGCGTTGCCCGCCAGACAGCTCCAGCGGGCGGCGGTCAAGCACATTCGCCGGCAGTTGCACCCGCTCCAGCAGCGCCGCCGCCTCGGTACGCCGCAGCCCCCGCGGCACGCCGGCCTGGGCCAGCGCCTCGGACAACACCCGCAGCACGGTGTAACGCGGGTCGAACGAGGCCAGCGGGTCCTGGAACACCACCTGGATGCCTTGGCGGGCCTGGCGCTGTTGCTCGGCAGAAAGCGCCAGCCAGTCCTGCCCGGCAAACTGCACACTGCCCTGTTCCGGGCGCTCCAGGCCGAGCAGGATACGGCCCAGGGTGCTCTTGCCAGAGCCGGATTCACCCACCACACCCAAGGTCTGCCCTGCACACAGTTGCAGTGACACGTCGTCCAGCACCTGCCGGGGCCGGCCATCCGGGCCAACGAAGGCTTTGCTCAAGCCACGGGCTTGCAGCAGCGCCGGTCGCGGATTCACGTCTTCCTCCACCAGCGCCAGTACGGGCGTCGCAGGGCGCTGGAAATGCACCGCCCGCGCCGCACTCAACAGGCGCTGGGTATAAGGGTCCTGGGGGTCTTGCAGAATCTGTTCGACGCTGCCCTGCTCGACCACTTCGCCATGGCGCATCACCGCGACCCAGTCGGCGAGGCGTGCAACCACCGCCAGGTCATGGCTGACCATCAGCAAGCTGTTGTCACGCGCACGTAGCTGCTCCAGCAGGTCGAGGATCTGCGCCTGCACCGTGGCGTCGAGCGCAGTGGTCGGCTCGTCGGCAATCAGCAGCCGTGGCTGGCAGGCGATGGCCGAGGCAATCAACGCACGCTGGCGCAAGCCGCCCGACAATTGCCACGGGTACTGCCGTGCGCGCACCTGCGGTTCGGGCACACCGACTTGCCGCAACAGCTCCAGCACGTGCAGGCGGCGCTGCTCGGCGCCGAGACGGGTGTGCAGGTACAACGGCTCCTCGATCTCGGCGCCCACGCGGCGAAGGGGGTCGAGCGAGCCCAGCGCGTCCTGCATGACAAAACCGATACGCCCGCCACGCAGGCGTTGCCAGGCGGCCTGGTCAAGCCCGCGCAGGTCTTGCCCGGCAAAGGCCAGCCGTTGCGCCTGCACGTCAGCCCCCGGGCCGGTCAGGCCAACCAAGGTGCGCGCGGTCACGCTCTTGCCCGAGCCGGATTCGCCCACCAGCGCCAGGCACTGCCCGGCGTGCAGCTGCAGGTTGACGCCGCGCACCACCGGTACGCCGTTGAAGCCCACCCGCAGGTCGCGAATATCCACCAACGGTGGCTGTGTGTCGAAGTTGCTCATACGCTTCTACCCTCACTGCGCCGCAGCCAGTCACGGCCGATGACGCTGATGGAAATGACAGTCAAGGTGATCGCCAGCGCCGGCCAGGCCATCAGCCAGGGCGCGTTGGCCATGAAGTTGCGGGCCACGGCCATCATCGCGCCCCACTCGGCTGCCGGTGGTGGTGCGCCAAAACCGAGAAAGCTCAGGGCGGCGGCGGCGGTGATCGCGCCACCGAGGCCGATACAGGCGAGGATCAGCACGGGCTGCACGGCGTTGGGCAGCACGTGCGTCAGAACCACCGCCACAGGCCTGCGGCCCAGGGCCACTGCCGCCTCGACGAAACCGGCATGGCGGATGGTCAGGGTTTGCGCACGCACCAACCGGGCATAGCGCGGCACCGAAGCGACCCCTACGGCAAGGATCAGGTTGGTGGTGCCCTGGCCGAACAGGGTGATGATCACCAGCGCCAGCAGCAGGTCGGGGAACGCCAACAGCACGTCCACCGCGCGCATCAGCAGGTTGTCCAGCCAGTGTGGGCTGAGCCCCGCCAGCAGGCCGAGCAATGTGCCCAGGCCCAGGCCGACCAGGGTAGCGGCCAGACCGATGAACAGTGAAGGACGGGCGCCGTGGACAAGGCGGCTGAGCAGGTCCCGGCCGTTTTCGTCGGTGCCTAGCCAGAAGGCACTGCTGGGTGGTTGATACGCCAGCCGCGCGTCGGCGGCCAGCGGGTCGGCTGGTGAGAGCCAGCTGGGCAGCGCCACAGCCAGCAGCAACAGGCCGAGCATGGCCCAGGCCAGCCAGAGGCCAGGGCGCAATGGCCACATGGAGCGGCTGATGGAGGTTGGAGGGGTGAGTGCAATTGCGGTCATGTCAGTCCTTTTTTTGGGTGCCTGTGCCGGCCGCTTCGCGGGGCAAGTCGGATCGCCGCACCGCCGCTCCCACAGGATCAGCAAATTCAAGGGTGGTGCTATTGCTGTGGGAGCGGCGGTGCGGCGATCCGACTTGCCCCGCGAACAAGGGCAAAGCCCTTGCCATTCACCTCACGGCGAAGGGTTGGGGATGCGCCGGTGCACGGCCTGGATCTCGGCGAGCACGTCGTCACTGAGCTGCACGTCCAGCGCACTGAGGTTTTCCTGCAACTGCGCCAAGGTGGTTTGCCCGGTGATCGCGCTGGCCACGAACGGCTGGCGGATGACGAAGGCCAGGGCCAGCTGCGCCGGGGTCAGGCCATGCGCGCGGGCTATCTGCACATAGCTGGCGATGGCGCTGTTGGCCTCTTCGCTGCCGTAGCGGTTGAAGGTGCGGTACACCGACGACAACCGTGAGCCTTCTGGCCGCGCGCCGTTCAGGTACTTGCCGGTGAGCGCACCGAAGGCCAGCGGTGAGTAGGCCAGCAGGCTGATGCCTTCGCGGTGGCTGAACTCCGACAGGCCGTTCTCGTACTGGCGGTTGAGCAGGCTGTAGGGGTTCTGGATGCTGGCAATGCGCGCAAGGTGCTGATCCTCGCTGTGGCGCAGGAAACGCGCCACGCCCCATGGCGTTTCGTTGGACACGCCAATGTGGCGCACCTTGCCGGCTTTGACCTGTTCGTCGAGCACGGCGAGGGTTTCTTCGATGGCGGCGGTTTGCGGGTGGTCGTCGGCGTAGGGGTATTCGCGGATGCCGAAGAAGTTGCTGCTGCGGTCGGGCCAATGCAGCTGGTAGAGGTCCAGGTAATCGGTCTGCAAGCGGCGCAGGCTGCCCTCCAGCGCAGCGACGATGTTCTTGCGGTCGTGGTGCGACAGGCCATCGCGAATGTGCCCCTGGGCCCCTGGTTCGCGGGCGGGGCCGGCGATCTTGCTGGCCAGCAGCACCTTGTCACGCTGGCCACGGGCGGCCAGCCAGGTGCCGATGTAACGCTCGGTGGTGGTCCAGGTGTCAGCGCGGGTGGGCGTGGGGTACATCTCGGCGGTGTCGATGAAATTGATACCGGCGGCGATGGCGGCGTCCAGCTGCTGGTGGGCGTCCTGTTCGGTGTTCTGGTGGCCCCAGGTCATGGTGCCGAGGCTGAGCAGGCTGACGTGCAGGTCGGTGTGGCCTAGTGGGCGATAGAGCATGGTGTGAATCCTTGGGTGATGGGTGAATGGTGGATCTTGGGGCTGCCTTGCAGCCCATCGCCGGCAAGCCAGCTCCTACAGGGCCGGTGGTGATCTCTGTGGG
>Ga0160462_100550_pt1 | contig 10763 bp, 7 predicted proteins | sample HID1975K_E6MG_FD_108219 | JGI IMG/M metagenome (GOLD analysis project Ga0160462, IMG submission 108219) | Enriched soil microbial communities from UW Madison campus, WI, USA - HID1975K_E6 MG | ecosystem: Environmental > Terrestrial > Soil > Unclassified | place: USA: Madison, Wisconsin | collected... | reverse complement strand
GACCTGATCTGGAACTACTGGGTCAACAACTACCTGCTCGGCAACGAGCCGCCGGTGTTCGACATCCTGTTCTGGAACAACGACACCACGCGCCTGCCGGCCGCCTTCCACGGCGACCTGATCGAAATGTTCAAGAACAACCCACTGACCCGTTCCGATGCACTGGAAGTGTGCGGCACGCCGATCGACCTGAAGAAGGTGCAGTGCGACATCTTCAGCGTCGCCGGCACCAACGACCACATTACCCCGTGGCAGTCGTGCTACCGCTCTGCGCACCTGTTCGGCGGCAAGATCGAGTTCGTGCTGTCCAACAGCGGCCATATCCAGAGCATCCTCAACCCGCCGGGCAACCCCAAGTCGCGCTTCATGACCGGCGCCGACCGCCCGGGCGACCCGCTGGCCTGGCAGGAGAACGCCGACAAGCATGCCGACTCCTGGTGGCTGCACTGGCAGAGCTGGCTGGGCGAGCGTGCCGGTGACCTGAAAAAGGCCCCTGTGCGCCTCGGCAACCGGGCCTATGCCGCAGGTGAAGCTGCACCGGGGACTTACGTTCACGAACGTTGAGTTGTAACGCCGTGGCGCCCATGGAGGGCCCACGGCGCTTCATCCACATCAGAGTCACGCGCATGCCGCCACCCTACATATTCAGGACCGTCGAGCTGGACGATCAGTCCATTCGTACCGCCGTCCGTCCGGGCAAGCCGCACCTGACGCCGCTGCTGATCTTCAACGGCATCGGCGCCAACCTGGAGCTGGTGTTCCCGTTCATCGAGGCGCTCGACCCCGACCTGGAAGTGATCGCCTTCGATGTGCCGGGCGTGGGTGGCTCCTCCACTCCGCGCCACCCTTACCGCTTCCCTGGCCTGGCCAAGCTGACCGCGCGCATGCTCGATTACCTCGATTACGGCCAGGTCAATGTGATTGGTGTGTCCTGGGGTGGCGCCCTGGCGCAGCAGTTCGCCCACGACTACCCGGAACGCTGCAAGAAGCTGGTGCTGGCCGCTACCGCCGCCGGTGCGGTGATGGTGCCAGGCAAGCCCAAGGTGCTGTGGATGATGGCCAGCCCGCGTCGATACATCCAGCCCTCGCACGTGATTCGCATCGCCCCGTTGATCTACGGTGGTGGCTTTCGCCGCGACCCCGACCTGGCCATGCACCACGCATCCAAGGTGCGCTCCGGCGGCAAGTTGGGCTACTACTGGCAGCTGTTCGCCGGCCTGGGCTGGACCAGCATCCATTGGCTGCACAAGATCCAGCAGCCCACCCTGGTGCTGGCCGGTGACGACGACCCATTGATCCCGCTGATCAACATGCGCCTGCTGGCCTGGCGAATTCCCAATGCCCAGCTACACATTATCGACGACGGTCACTTGTTCCTGATCACCCGGGCCGAGGCCGTCGCCCCGATCATCATGAAGTTCCTCCAGCAAGAACGTCAGCGTGCAGTCATGCACCCCCGCCCAGCCTCCGGCGGCTAGGGTGCCGGTTGCTGTCGTTCTGAGCTGACCGTGGCTTGACGAAGGAGTGCTGCCATGAAAGACAAACCGGCCAAAGGAACGACAACGCTTCCCGCCACCAGCATGAACGTGCAAAACGCGATGCTCGGCCTGCGCGGTCGCGACCTGATCTCCACACTGCGCAATGTCGGCCGCCACGGCCTGCGCAACCCGCTGCACACCGCCCGCCATCTGTTGGCGCTGAGCGGCCAGCTGGGCCGGGTGATGCTCGGTGACACGCCGTATCAGCCGAGCCCTCGCGATGCACGCTTCAACGACCCGACATGGAGCCAGAACCCGTTCTATCGCCGCGGCCTGCAGGCCTACCTGGCCTGGCAGAAGCAGACCCGCCTGTGGATCGATGAAAGCCACCTGGACGCCGACGACCGGGCCCGCGCGCACTTCCTGTTCAACCTGATCAACGACGCCCTGGCGCCGAGCAACTCGCTGCTCAACCCGCTAGCGGTGAAGGAGCTGTTGAATACCGGTGGCCAGAGCCTGGTGCGTGGCGTGGCCCACCTGCTCGACGACCTGCGCCACAACGACGGCCTGCCGCGCCAGGTGGACGAGCGTGCCTTCGAAGTCGGTGGCAACCTGGCTGCAACTCCAGGCGCGGTGGTGTTTCGCAATGAGCTGCTGGAACTGATCCAGTACAAGCCGATGAGCGAAAAACAGCACGCCCGGCCCTTGCTGGTGGTGCCGCCGCAGATCAACAAGTACTACATCTTCGACCTGCAGCCGACCAACAGCTTCGTCCAGTACATGCTCAAGAACGGTTTGCAGGTGTTCATGGTCAGCTGGCGCAACCCCGACCCACGCCACCGCGAATGGGGCCTGTCCAGCTACGTACAGGCCTTGGAAGAGGCACTCAACGCCTGCCGCAGCATCAGCGGCAACCGCGACCCCAACCTGATGGGCGCCTGCGCCGGCGGCCTGACCATGGCCGCGCTGCAGGGCCACCTCAAGGCCAGGCACCAGCTGCGCCGGGTGCGCAGCGCCACTTACCTGGTCAGCCTGCTCGACAGCAAGTTCGACAGCCCCGCCAGCCTGTTCGCCGATGAGCAGACCATCGAGGCGGCCAAGCGCCGCTCATACCAGCGTGGCGTGCTGGACGGCGGCGAAGTGGCGCGGATTTTCGCCTGGATGCGGCCCAACGACCTGATCTGGAACTACTGGGTCAACAACTACCTGCTCGGCAAGACGCCACCGGCCTTCGACATCCTTTACTGGAACGCCGACAGCACGCGCTTGCCGGCCGCGCTGCATGGCGACCTGCTGGACTTCTTCAAGCACAACCCGCTGACCCACTCGAACGGGCTGGAGGTCTGCGGCACCCCCATCGACCTCAAGCAGGTCGACCTGGACAGCTTTACCGTGGCCGGCAGCAACGACCACATCACCCCTTGGGACGCTGTGTACCGCTCGGCCCTGCTGCTCGGTGGCGAGCGTCGTTTCGTGCTGGCCAACAGCGGGCATATCCAAAGCATCATCAACCCGCCAGGCAACCCCAAGGCCTTTTACCTGGACAACCCCAAGCTTTCCAGCGACCCGCGGGCCTGGTTCCACGATGCCCAGCGCAGCGACGGCAGCTGGTGGCCGCTGTGGCTGGAGTGGATCACCCCGCGCTCGGGCCCGCTGAAGGCGCCCCGCGTGGAACTGGGTAACGCGACTTATCCACCGCTGGGCCCCGCGCCAGGCACCTATGTCCTGACCCGATGAGCACAACGACTGGATGAAAACCCGCGACCGTATCCTCGAATGCGCCCTGCAGCTGTTCAACCAGCAGGGCGAGCCCAACGTATCGACCCTTGAGATTGCCAACGAACTGGGCATCAGCCCAGGCAACCTGTACTACCACTTCCACGGCAAGGAACCGTTGGTGATCGGCCTGTTCGAGCGTTTCGAAGAGGCACTGATGCCGCTGCTGGACCCGCCCCTGGAAGTACGCCTGGATGCCGAGGACTATTGGCTGTTCCTGCACCTGATCGTCGAGCGCATGGCTCAATACCGCTTCCTGTTCCAGGACCTGTCGAACCTGACGGGGCGCTTGCCGAAGCTGGCGCGCGGCATGCGCAGCCTGATCAACGCGCTCAAGCGCACGCTGGCTGCGTTGCTGGCCAGCCTCAAGGGCCAGGGGCAGGTGGTCAGTGAAACGCAGGCGCTGGGGCAGTTGGTGGAGCAGATCACCCTGACGCTGATGTTCTCGCTGGACTACCAGCGGGTGCTGGGGCGCGAGGGCGACGTGGGGATTGTGGTGTACCAGGTGATGATGCTGGTGGCGCCGCATTTGCAGGCGCAGGCGCGGGGGGCGGCGGAGCAGTTGGCGGTGCGGTACCTGGAAGGGTAAGGCTGCTGAATGGCGTTGCCTTCATCGCGGGCAAGCCCGCTCCTACAGGTACTGCGCAGGTATTCAATCCGACGCAGTACCTGTGGGAGCCGGCTTGCCGGCGATTGCGGCGACGCAGTATCAGGCCTGAGTAGCCGCGTTTACCGGTGCCGACGGTGCGTTGCTGGCAGGAGCCGCGCTGGGTGCTGGCGCTGCAGTAGCGGCCGGTGCGGCACTGGCCGCCGGTGCTGTCGGCTTGGCGGCGGCCGGTTTGGGGGCGGCCGGCTTGGCCGGTGCCTTTTTCACCGCAGGTTTTTTCGCAGCAGCAGGTTTCGCTGCAGGCTTGGCAGCAACTGGCTTGGCTGCGGGTTTCGCCGCGGGCTTGGCCGCAGCAGTCTTGGCCGCTGGTTTGGCCGCAGGCTTGGCCGCCGCCGTTTTTGCTGCAGGCTTGGCAGCTGCCTTGGCCAGCGGTTTGGCTGCAGTCTTGCTGGCTGCAGGCTTGGCGGCAGCGGCGCGCGACGAGATCGGCGTGACCGAAGCCCCGGTCAGTTTCTCGATCTGCTTGGTCAGGCTATCAACCTGCTGGTGCAGGGCCTTGATCTCGTTGCGGCTCGGCACGCCAAGGCGCGAAATGGCGCTGTTCAAGCGCTTGTCGAAGGCCTCTTCGAGTTCGCTCCACTTGCCCAATGCGCGATCTTTCACGCCGGACACGCGCGAGGTGGTCGAAGATTTGGCGCTGTCGGCCACATCTTCTGCAGCCTTCTTCGCCTGCTTCTCGGCCTTCTCGCCATCTTTCACCAGCGAGTCGAACAGCTTCGGGCCGTCCTGGTCGACTTTCGAGTAGATACCCAGCCCTGCCAGCCAGATCTTGCGGGAGTACTTCTCGATCCCACCGACCCAGGAGCTGCCTTCTTTGTCGGAATTCTTCTTGCCAGCCATCCTGCTCTCCTTATGGTTTGTGCGCGACGCGCTCGAGCAGCTCATGCAGCTGTTCAAGCTTGATGGACAACGCCTCAACGTCATGTTTAGACGGAATGCCGAGGCGATTCAAGGCGCGACCTACCCGTGCGTCGAAAGCTTTTTCGATCTTGTCGAGTTGAATCTCGACCTTGCCGCGTACCCGACTGACTTCTTCAGCGGCTTCGTCGATCTGGTTGTTGGCGGCATCGAGCTCTTTGTCGATACGTTTCTTGCCACGCTTCTCGACGCCTTCACCGGCTTTCACCAGCTCCTGAAAGTACTCGGAGCCTTCCTGGCCAACACGGGCGTAGGCGCCAATGCCTGCCAGCCAGATCCTGCGCGCATAACCGCGCACCTCGCCCAACGTGCTCTGGGCGTCGTCCTTTTTCTTCACATTCACTTTGGCCATGCTCTGTACCTCATGCTCATGAGTGGAGGAGAACCGCCCATGAAGGTGGGCTTGAGCATAAGGTAATGAGCAAAATTAGAATCTTCACCCTAGGCTTTGAAGACGAAGTGCCTGTGCGTGCAACCTACTGCGTTGCAACAGGCGCGCCTTTACCTATCTACCACCGCCCGCCTGGCAGCGCGAGCAAGCATCGGCTTCCCTAACCCACGGAGCGCCGCTGCAATGCCCGACTCGTTTTCCACTCCCCTCAACTCGTACAGGCAAAGGGTGGCCAGCCACTTCGCCGAACGCCCCAGCCTGCGCAGCGTCATGGCCCGCGCCGCTTTCGAGGCACTGGTAGACCGTTATCCGTGGATCCGCAGCAATCATCCCGGGCTACGATCGCTCGAAGGTATGGCCATTGTGCATGCGCCGACAGATGACGGCGCGGCTCGGCAAAGTGACCTGATCGACACGCTGCTTACGCACTTCCTTGGCAGCACACCCCTGTCATTGGCCCCCACCGACCAGTTCAGCCTGAAGCCGCCAGCGGTCTTTCGCCCGCAGCCGCAGGCGCCCACCATCGACCTGCGTATGGATGTTGTGGGCCGGGCGTTCAACGACATGCTGACGACGCTCACCGTGGCGCTTCAGCAAGCGCAGGTGAGTTTCTGGAATGGCTGCGACGCCGACTCGGGTGTGTCACGTTTGCGCTGGCTGGAGCAGATGATCAAGGCTGCACTGCTCAGTGAACTCGAAAGCCAGGGCCTGCCCGTCGATGCGAAACGCCTGTTGTACGCCTGTGTAGCCGAAGACAGCAGCGCACCCGCCATGCAGGGCCTGCAAGTGACATTGCAACAAGGGGGCGAGGTACATCACCTGGTATCTGCGGACCTGCTCATGATCGCGGAGCGCGACGAGAACAGCCTGGTGCTCTGGTGCAAACCTTCGGGTACGGTACGCAGCTTCGACGATTTATCCACCTTCGCCCTGGCCTTGCGCGACGAACTCGCCGACCACTACGGTTTCGACACGCTGTCCTGGGCCTGCAAGCCGGTAGAGGGAAATGCGTTCCGCTACCAGGCCTGCCAGTTGCTCAACGGTGTGTTGCAGGCCATCGAACGCGTACAGCTATGCGGGATCGCACGCGTCGACGACCTGGAGCGCCTTTACAGCCAGCTCTGCGACCCCTCCGTGGCCTTCCCCGAGCACACCTGCATCGCCCGGCAGGCGCCGGCCATCCCGCTGCCCGCCTGGCTTGCCCAAGCCAGCACCAGTGACCGCTTCGACTACCACCGGGCGATGCTGGCGCTGTCCGCTCGCCAGGCGCTGACAGCAGTAACGACAGCCCGCGACGACTTCGAGGACCTGCAGCAGTACGCCGCCCGGCGCCTAGGCGAGCAAATGAGAGCGGACCACCCCGGCAAGGCAGTGCCAGCCCCCGATCAACTGCTCATCTCGATTTCGCAAGTGGTCGAGATATCGTCCACCGGGCCAGCGATCCTGGCCCCGCTCAAGACTGTGTCCCTGACCGAACTGGCTATCTCGCGCCTGCAAGCGAACCAGCATGAAGTCGCCACTGCAGTGACTGCAAATGGCACAGAACCGGTCGAAGACTGGCTGGACCTCGATTACATCGATCGCCTGGTGAGCACGGTGGACGTGGGGGGCACATATCCACTGTACATCCGCGAAAAGCTGCAGGACCCGGTCGACCGTGACCAGCGTATCCAGCACTTCGCCAGGGAATGGCGCAGCAGCTTGCTGTTGGACGCCCTGCAGGCAAGGATCGAGGGGCACTTGAGCGAACAGGCCTGCGAGGCGTTGATGCTGTTCTGCCATGAGCAGACAACGGCCAAAGCGGCGGTCAGGGTAGCCCCGCTGGCCTTCCACTGCGCACGGGGCGCGGCCCAGGCGAACCGAGTGCACGGCATGTTCGTGGTTGAGGTCGCGCAGCCACGTACCTGGATACTCTATCGTCCATCGGCCGCTCGCCGCCGACTCCTGGTGTTCGCCAGCGAGGCGATGTTGATGGCCGATATCCGCGTTGCCGGCGAACTGCAAAACAGCATCCTCGCCTGGCTGGATGACGCGGCCCGCCCGATCTACGACAACGGCGGGTTCACCCAGCCCCACCTGCACCCGAGGCTTTCCGAACTGGCCGGTTTGCTGGGACCCGGCACGGCGCTAAGCGACCAAGTCCTGGCGAAGCTGCGCGGGCCCGCCAGCCTCGCCTTCAACCCGTGGTTGGATGATCTGCCGACACAGCTGCTTGAAGCCCATGCAGAGGCGATCGTTCTGCTGGCTTCTCGCAACAGTGTCTCCAATGCCGAGCTGCGCTGGGCGATGGTGGTACAACTGGGCTGGATGGCGTTCAATACGGTGACCTCGCTGCTGCGCGGACCAGCGGCGGCGGTGGTCTGGCTGGTCACTGCAGTGGTAAGCCTGAAAACCGACCTGTCGACGCTGGCCAAGGGCACCCTCGAGGAGAAGGCCTTGGCTGCCTCCGACCTGCTGTCCAATATCGCCATGCTGCTGGTCCACGCTTCCCCCAAGCCGCTGGCGCAGAGAGTAGCCCCGGAAGAAATCGAGCAGCACCTGGGTGGCCCGTCGCTACGCCAGGCCAACAGCGCGCCTCGGCAGGAGCAGCCGCAGGTCAAGGCTTGGCAAGACCCGGCAGAGCTCCCTGCGCCCGCCACCTATCAGGTGAGCAGCTGGGGCAACAACCAACGGATGGGCAACCTTCCGGACACAGCGCGCGACATCATGCCCGCACTACGTGCCACGGTTGACCTGCAAGGGCTGTCCGCCCAGCAACATGGGCGTATGCGCGGGCTCTACAAGGTCGACGAGCGCTACTACGTGAAGCTCGAGGCGGCCACCTATGAGATTGAAGAGTCCTATACAGGGCTGTACATCATCGGCCCCGATACCAGCGCAGGCGATTGGCAGGCGCATGGTGGCGCTTGGGATGGCTACCACATCGTGGGCCGCGAGCGCAGGAGAGGGCCTTGGCTGACCCGCTGGAATGGCGAATGGGTGATCGAACTCAATATGGCGGGCGGCATGCCAAGGTCACGCAAGGAAATACTGGAGGAAAACCGTAGTGCGCTGACTGCCCTGAGGGCTCAGCGCACCGGCAACGATCAGGAGCTCTTGAAGAACGAGACCTTCATCGAAAAGTACCTGAAATTGACCAAACCCTACGACGATGCCGCCAAGGCAATCAGGCGAGCGCTGAACGAATATCCGAACATCGCCCGCAGCGACTTGCCAGAAACCCTGCAGGCACGGATACGCGCGCTGCAGACGATGCGCAACGCGGCCCGGTCGAACTTGCTGATCATCTCGCTAGCCTATGAAAAGCAGGTCAACCTGATGACCTCGCAAATCCAGCTGTTCACCCAGATGAGCGAGCCCCGCTTCGCTCGCCTCGACCCACCGAGCAACTCCACTGCTGGCCGCAGCCAGTGGATGGAGCAATTGCTCAAAACCGACCTGCATCTGTTTCATCGCCTGCTCGACCTTAGCGATTATGACGCCCTCATGCAGCAGTCGGCGGAACTGGTCCAATTACCGTTCGGCGAGGAACAAGGGTTGCTCTATCTTGCATACCGCGACAATGTGACAGCGGCGTACATCACCCATAAACGCATACTCACGGTCAGTGAACGCCTGGACCAGAACATCGCGCACGCCCTGGCCGATTCCACCGTGCAGTTCCAGCGCAAGGCGGCGACGCTGGAAAACATCATAGGCCAGCGCCGCTATTCCACGGTCATCATCCGCGCCCAGTTGATCAGCGACCTGGCCCAGCTGATAGTGAACAGGGAGCAACTGTCACGCGAAAACTTCGATGAACTGCTGCGCATGCAAGCAGGCCTGCGCGATCAAGGCTTTCAGGCAGCATTGCTGAGCCACGATGGCCTGGCGGCGGCTAACCTGCCCGCTGAAGAGCAAGCAGAAATCCTCAGCAATGCAGTGCGCGAATACCAGACCTCGCTTGGCAAGGCCAACTACCTGCTGTCAATGAATGAGCCGGCGCTTGATCGTGCACGCCTGGAGCAGTACATCGGCGAGGTAACGGCCTTGAAGTCATTAGCCGAGCACGACCTGAGCAGCGCCTTGCTCGCCCGCCAAAGCGGGATGCCGGCAAAAGCCCGGCAGTTGACCTACCGGGGGCACCCAGGCAGACGCAAGCTGATACGCACCGTGCAGGGTAGAACGATCCTCGCCGAACACACCGAAGAGGGAAGCCTGGCGACGCAGAGCGACCCAATAACCAAGCAAACGGTCCAGTACGAGCAGCGTGGCGAGCAGTGGGAGGCAGTGCCCAGCCCCGCCGTCCCGCACAGCATCACCTACCTGCGCCGGGTCGGCACCAGCCTGCTCGAGCAGAAGGCCGCCAAGCTCGCCCTGGTCGCCCGCTATACGAATGAGCCCAACAGCCTGGCAGACCTGATGGACTGGCAGATTCAGGACATGGCCGATATCGCCCGGCAGTTGACGGCCCGCACAACCGAGCGCCAGCCCCTGGCAGAGCGACTGAACGCGGCAGTCGAGGAGCTGCAGGCTGAAAAACGCCGGTTGCTTACCGACGCCTACTTCAACACACGGCATCCGGACAGCAAGGCATTGCGCTACCTTCATCAGCAAGGCCAGATCGAGATAACCCTGAGCAAGGCGCGCAAGCGGCTCAAAGCCGACGACTACCTGGATGTCTACAGCATTTTTCGCACGCAACCCAGGCAGATGCTCTGGGAAGCGCACTTTCACTACACCAGTCCTCAAGCCGCGGCTCGCAGGTTTGCCAAGGCCCATTTGAAGTTCTGGGAACCCCGGGGCATGAGCCGCGAGGAAAAGCTGGAGCGCTCCCGCGACCCGGCAGAGCGGATCCATATCTACCGAGGCGACCTGCGCCTCGAGCAGATCGAAGGCGTGATTCCTTTCCCCGACAATTGAATACAGAGGGCGTCAGGCCAGTGCCTTGTCCAGCGCCCGCTCGATTTCACCCTTGATGGTGCCGCTCATCATCGACAGCATCATGCCCAGCTTCAATTCGACGCGGATGCTGTCGTCGCCAATGTGCACGGTGCCATTGGCGCCACTGCGCGCCACGTCCACGCGGTCGCCGCTCCAGGTGGCCTTGAGGTCGTACTCACGGCTGAGCTTGTCGACCAGCGCTTCGGCCTTGGCGCGGGCGGCCTCGCGGCCTAGGGAGTGTTTGCGTTCGACGCTGATCTGGGTCATGCGGGTGTTCCTGAAGATGAAGACATAATTGGCATTATGCCCGCCCCTGCCCACTGGCACACCCCGCCAAGACAAATCCGCCCGTTCGCCCTAGAATGGCGGTAATTTTTTCCGGTGAAGCGATATGAACGACCAGCGCAAAGGCGAACACGCCGAACCCACCACTCATTTCGGCTACCAGGACGTCCCCGAGAGCCAGAAGGCAAAGAAAGTCGCCGAGGTATTCCACTCGGTGGCCGCCAAGTACGACCTGATGAACGACGTGCTTTCCGGCGGCATGCACCGCCTGTGGAAGCGCTTCACCATCGAGCTGTCGGGCGTGCGCAGCGGTAACCGCGTGCTG
>Ga0160462_100542_pt1 | contig 10868 bp, 10 predicted proteins | sample HID1975K_E6MG_FD_108219 | JGI IMG/M metagenome (GOLD analysis project Ga0160462, IMG submission 108219) | Enriched soil microbial communities from UW Madison campus, WI, USA - HID1975K_E6 MG | ecosystem: Environmental > Terrestrial > Soil > Unclassified | place: USA: Madison, Wisconsin... | reverse complement strand
CGGGTGTTGTCGCCCATCACGCGGATGTCCACGGCATCGCCGATGTGGATGCCGCCCAGCTTGGTCTCTTCGAAGTAACCATCGACGTGGTACGAAGCGCTGTCCACCACCGACAGCACAGGGCGGCCGGCGGTAACGAATTCGTGGTTACGCGGGGCGCGGTCGTTGAGATAACCGTCTACCGGGCTGCGCACCACCGAGCGGTCAAGGTTGAGCTGGGCGCTGTCGACGGCCACCTGGGCCTCGCTGACCGCCGAACGGGCGCGCGCCTCGCGGGACTGGCTTTCTTCCAGCTGCTCAGCCGCCACCAGGTTGCCCAGCTTGCGGTTGCGCTGTGCTTCTCGGGAGGCCTGGGCCAAGGTTTCCTGGCGCTCGCCGAGGGTGGCCTTGGCATGGCGCAGCGCCAGGGTGAAGCGGTCCTGGTCTATGGTGAACAGCACATCGCCGCGTTTGATGGTCTGGTTGTCGCGCACCTCGACCTTCTGGATCAACCCGGACACATCCGGGGCAATCTGGATCACGTCGGCGCGGATATGGCCGTCGCGGGTCCAGGGGGCGAACATGTAGTACACCACCATCTGCCACACGAGCACGGCGGCGAAGGTCACTACCAGCAAGGTCAGGACCACACGGCCCAAGGTCAGCAAAGGTTTTTTCATGGCAGCATCAGGCTTCGGCAAAAGTGGTCCACCGCGCCAAGCAGCACGGCATACAAAGCAACATTGAACAGCGCCCGGTGCCAGACCAGGCGATAGAAATGCACACGCACCAACACGGCGTGCACCCCAAGGAACAGCAGGTAGGTGCCAAACATCATCACCAGCAGCGTGGGCAGGAATACCCCGCTGATATCCAGTTCACCGATCACAGGGGCGCTCCGTCCAGGCCGGGGGGCAGTTGCGGTTGTTCGGCTGGCTCGAGCATCACCTCGACACCCGGCAGCAGCGCCAGGCGCAGGCCGCTCAGGGCATGCAGCAGGTGGGTGCGGGCATCACCGCGTTCGTACAGTTCATCGAGGTTCAGCGCCAGGCGTGCGCGCTCCATGTTGCGCAGCAGCGCCGCAGGGGCATGCAGGCGTTCACCGGCGCGCAGGCATGCGGCGTAATGGCCGCCGACTTCATCGATCACTGTTTGCAGGCGCTCGCGGGCCTGGCTGCCAGCACGCGGCAGGTAGGCCAACAGGTCGAGCAGGTTCAGGCCCACACGCAGGTCGCGCAAGGCCACGCCACTGTCCTGCCCGGTTTGCGACAGCCGCGGTAAGTGCTGCATCAGGCGGTCGAGCATCTGCACGCCGACCTGGCGATGTTCGGCCAGGGTGGCTGGCTCGGTCATCTCGACGATGTCGCGCCAGGCGAAGCGGGTCATGCGCTTGGCCGCCAGCTCCACACCGAACGGGCGCATCACCAGGGTCCAGATGAAGGCAAACAGCAAACCCACCGGGCCCGCCAGGTTGGCATTCAGGAAGCCGAAGAAGTCGGCGTCGTAGGCGCCCTGGATGCTGATGAAGGTCGAGGTGTTGACGATGGTCAGCAAGGTGCCCAGGTAAAAACGCGGCTGCACGGTCAGGGTGCCGACGCAGATGAACGGCACAGCGAACGCCAGCACCAGCATCGGGAAGTCGTGAAGGTTGGGCAGCACCAGGAACAGGTACAGGCTGGAGAAGATCACCGACATCAACGTCCAGAAGAAGAACCGGTAGATCTGCGGCGCCGGGTCGTCCATGGCCGCGAAGAAGCTGCACGATACCGCGGCCAGAATCACGGCGCTGGCGCCGTCGTTCCAGCCCAGGCCGATCCACAGGCCGCAGGCGACGATGATCGCAAGTACCGTGGACAGCACCGAGTACAGCATCAACCCACGGTCGAAGAACGGCGTCAGGCGGCCCAGCCGCCAGTGCCGGTACACCGCGCGCCACGGCTTGGGGTCATCCGCCCGCAGGGCATGCTGCAGGGTGCAGCAGTCCTGCCAGAGGTCGGCCCATTCGCTCAGGCGGTAAAGCGCATTGGACAGCAGCAGTTCTGCGCGCTGGTCAAGGGCGGCGGCACCGGGCTGCAGGCGGTCGATCTGCTCGTGCAGTGCGGCCCAGCGGGCTACCGAGGCGCTATCAGCAGTGCCCTCGAGCCACTCCCGGGCCGCGGCGAGTACCGGCTGCAACTGCTTGAACTGTGCGGGCGCGCGGCCTTCAAGCGCCACCAGGGCGTCATCCAGGGCGTCGATCACCGGCAACAGGTGGATCATCCGCCCGCGCAGTTCGCGAGCGTTCTTCAGGGTATGCGGGCCTGCGCCCTCATGGCCGAGCTGGCCAATCATCAATTCCAGCGAGTTGAAGGTGGCAACCATGGCGCCGCGCATGCCTCCCACTTTATCGGCCGCAACATCGCGGGCCAGGTAGGTATCGCTGTAGCGGATCGCCTCGGTAAACCAGCTGCCGGTGGCGCCAACCACCACAGGCGCCAGCCGTCGCGGCCAGAAAATCGCGCCGACCACCGCAGCACAGACAATGCCCAAACAGATTTCCTGAGCCCGGGAAGAGGCCACATCGAACACCGCCAAGGGGTTGTCGACCACAGCCAGGGCGATCATCGGCAACGTGTAGCCGGCCAGCATCAGCACGTAGTTGTTGGCCGTGCGCAGGTTCAGCGACAGGTACAGCAAGGTGCCGGTCCACAAGGCGATGGCCACCGTCAGCAACAACGGCGACTGCACCAGCGGCGGCACCAGGAAGATGGCCCCACCGGCACCGAGCAGCGTGCCCACGGCGCGATACAGGGCCTTGGAGCTGGTTGGCCCGACGAAGGGGCTGGAGACGATGTAGACGGTCGCCATCGCCCAGTAAGGGCGCGGCAGCTGCATGAGCAAGGCGATGTACAGGGCGATCATCGACGCGGCAAAGGTGCGCACGCCATAGAACCAGTCGCGGGCAGGCGGTACCGAACTGAAGAAACCGTTCATGCCACCCCGCCAGCGGTGCCTAGGCCGGCGGCCTCGAAGGCACGCAGCACCCGCAAGGCGGCTTGCAGGTCGGCCTCGTCGATGCCCTGCAGCACGTCGTGGCGCACGCGCACCAGTTCGGCTTCGATGGCTTCGGCCAGGGCGCGGCCTTCGGCAGTCAGGCTCAGGGCCTTGGCGCGGCGGTCCAGTGGGTCTTCGCTGCGGCACACCAGCCCGGCCTTGCACAACTGGTCGAGCAGGCGCACCAGCGAGGGGCTTTCCAGGCCCGCAGCCTGGGCCACGGCAACCTGGTGCACGCCATCGCCCAGGCGCACGATCATCAACAAGGGTGCGGCGCACGCCTCGGATATACCGTAGCTGGTCAATGCGCTATGGCAGATACGCCGCCAGTGGCGGGCAGCAACGACCATGCCGGTGCTGACTTGCAGGCGCAGGGAATCAAGCGTCATCTAAGAGAACCAAGGATATTCATAGTTTGCTAACTATCAATATACGCCTGGCCCTCCCCCTGTCGTCAACCCGAGGCGACGGGGAGCGTGGATGAATTGTTGTTCATCTTGATGGGAGTGAGGCTGTCTGCCCCGGCCCTGTCGCCGGCAAGCCGGCTCCCACAGGGTAAGGCGTCGCTGAGGTAACTGTGGGAGCCGGCTTGCCGGCGATAGGGCCGGTTCAGGCACAGCCAGTTCAGGGCTGGACCTGGTCTTCGAGCTTCATCGCCAACGCCAGGGCGCTGCCCATCTGCACCGCGCGGTCGCGCCAGTCCAGGTAGCGTGCGCCGTCACGCCTGCTGAAATGCACCGCCAACTCCTCGGCTGCCTGCATCACACCGGTCGCCGCCGCGAGTTCCAGCCAGTACAGCGCCGCCTTGGTGTCCGCCTCGACATGCAGGCCATGCAACAGCCGGTAGCCCACCTCGAACCGGCATCGCGCCTCGCCCCGTTCGGCGCCACGACGAAACCACTGGTAGGCTTGAATCAGGTCTACCTGCCAGCCCAGTTCGGCGTCGCAGACTTCTTCCTCGAACAGATCACCAAGCGCAGCGGCGGCGTGCAGCATGCCGCGGTCAAAGGCCTGCCGGTAACATTCCGCAGCTTGCACGTAGGAGGGATCGATACCCTTGCCGAAGTAATGCTGCTGCCCCAGGTTGAACCAGGCAGCGGCATTGCCCTGCAAAGCGGCCATGCGCAGCAGATGCCCGGCGAGCACGGTGTCGGCGCGCCAATACTTGCCATTGAGCCAGACCCAGCCGAGGTCGTTGAGCGCTGCCACATTGCCAGCCAGTGCCTGCCGCCGCAGGTCGACGTACACCGCCTGCAGGTCCGGTGCTTCGTCCAGACGGCTGACCAGCAGCGACCGCTGGCTCGGCAGGCCCACCCCGGCGAACAGCCGCTGGCGCCTCCCGGCTGGCGTCGGCGCGGCGATGACCTGCTCTGGCAGAAGACGGGCGAGCAGCGAATGGATATTGCTGACAGCAGACATGTTCATCCTCATTGAACGGCCCACAGCCCCGACCGCGGCTGTGATGAGGCGTGATTCTGCGCGACGTCACGTCAAAACCTGTCGCGAACGATTCGGCGCAAGGCAACCAAATGGCGGAACCTTGATCTGAGGGGCTCGTGGCTAATTGCCATGACCTGCTCATGCCGCCATCCTGATGCGGCAAGCCTAGACAAGGACGTTAACCTTTGCCGTTCGCCACGACCCGCGCCACCCTCAGCCGTCAGTGGGCGCTGTTGCGCCAGCTACCCAGCCGCTCGCCAGGCATTACCAGTGCCGAGCTGGTGTGGCGCCTGCGTGACGTGGGCTTCAACGTCAGCAAACGCACGGTGGAGCGCGACCTCAACGAGTTGTCGCTGATTTTTCCGCTGGAGCGCAATGACAAGAGCATCCCATTTGGCTGGCATTGGTCGGCGAGTGTCGTAGGCGAGCTGCGCGGAAACTTCGATCTGCAGGGATATTTGCGGGGTGAACCGCTACAGCCGGCAAACGGTGATGGCCTGGAGCTACAGGCCCGGGTCAGCGATCAGGTGGCGAGGCAGTTGCGCAATGCCCCCTTGAGTGCGGATATGCAACTGACTGCCCTGGAACAGGGGCATCGGCTGCGGGCCACGGTGGAGGATGGCTGGGCGTTGCGCTGGTGGGTGTTGAGCCAAGGGGATGGGGTGAAGGTGGAGCAGCCGGTTGGCCTGCGGGATGAAATCGCCAAAACCCTGAGCAGTGCGGCGGCGCAGTACCAGAATTAGTTGCCTGTTCCGGCCCTATCGCCGGCAAGCCGGCTCCCAAAGATACCGCGCAGGGCTTGAAGCCGATACGGTTGAGGTGGGAGCCGGCTTGCCGGCGATAGGGCCATCACTGCGGATTTACCGCTGCATGCCCCAACGCCGAACCGTCAACCGCTCCAGCGTATTGAACACCAACCCCTCGACCAGCAAGCCGATCAGGATCACCACCGCGAGCCCGGCGAACACCTTGTCGGTATACAGCTCGTTGCGGTTCTGGAAGATGTACCAACCCAGCCCGCCCTTGCCGCTGCTGGCGCCGAACACCAGCTCGGCAGCGATCAGCGTGCGCCAGGCGAACGCCCAGCCGATCTTCAGCCCCGAGAGGATCGACGGCAGGGCCGCGGGCACCAGGATGTGCAGCACCAGGCGCAGGCCTTTCAGGCCGTAATTGCGCCCGGCCATGCGCAAGGTTTCCGATACGCCGAGAAAGCCTGCATAGGTATTGAGCGCCAGCGCCCAGAGCACCGAATGCACCAGCACGAAGATCAGGCTGTTATCGCCCAGCCCGAACCACAGCAGGGCAAGCGGCAGCAGGGCAATCGCCGGCAGCGGGTTGAACATCGAGGTCAGCGTGCCCAGCAGATCGCGCCCAAGTTGGGTCGATACCGCAAGGCTGGTCAGGCCGAAAGCCAGGACGATGCCCATCAGGTAGCCCTTGAGCAGGATTACCAGCGACACGCCGACTTTTGCCGGCAATTCGCCGCTCACCAGGCCGTCCCACAGCGCTGCTGCGGTCTGCAGAAAGGTTGGCAGCAACAGGTCATTGCCCTGGTAGCGGGCGATGGCTTCCCACAGGGCGGCGATGACTACAAGGATCACCGCCTTGCGCAACCAGCCTTGCTGCCACAGGCGCTGGGCCAATGGCAGGTTACGCTCCAGAGGCACACTGAGCAGCGGCTCCAGCTGCACCTCGTATTCCTGCCGTACAGGTGTAGTGGTCATGGCTGAAGCTCCTGTCAGTAGGCGATGCGGATGTCGTTGAAGCCCAGGTCGTCTGTTTGTTCGGGGGCCTCGGCCTCGTCGAACAGCAGGCGATGGATGCGCCGTGCGCTGGCCTGGAAGTCACTGGCGCCGAGGCTGCCGAGGTCATACTGGTGGCTATGCACCTCGGCCCGCACCCGGCCTGGGTGGGGCGACAGCAGCAGGATGCGATTACCGACCACCAGCGCTTCTTCGATGGAATGGGTGACGAACAGCAAGGTAAAGCGCACTTCCTCCCACAACTGCAGCAGTTCTTCCTGCATCTTGCGCCGGGTGAGGGCGTCGAGTGCGGCGAACGGCTCATCCATCAGCAGGATCTTCGGCTGTGTGGCCAAAGCTCGGGCGATGGCCACGCGGGCCTTCATGCCGCCCGACAGCGTGTGCGGGTAGGCGTCGGCGAAGGCGGCCAGGCCGACCTTCTCGAGGTAGTGCAGGGCGCGCTCCTCGGCCTCGGCGCGCTTGAGCTGGCCCGAGACCAGCAGCGGGAACATCACGTTCTGCTTAACCGTCTTCCACGGCGGCAGCTGGTCGAACTCCTGAAACACCACGATGCGGTCAGGGCCCGGGCCGCGCACCGGCTGGCCCTCGAGCAGAATCTGCCCTTCGCGTGGCTCGATAAAACCGGCCACGGCCTTGAGCAGGGTGGATTTGCCACAGCCCGACGGGCCCAGCAGTACAAAACGGTCGGCACGGTCGATTTCGAAGCTGACCTGGTGGGTGGCCCGCACCACGCGCTGCGCAGTGCGGTATTCGAGGCTCAGGTTGTCCACCTTGAGCAACGCCGGTGTTGCGACACGGCTCAGGTTGCTGGCCGTGTGGCCTGGCAATGGGGCGGTCATGGTCGGTCAGCTCCCCTGCAACGGGCGTTCATCCTGGAAGAAGTAGTCCTTCCACGATTCCGGCTTGTGCTTGATGGCGCCCACCCGGTACAGGAAGTCGGCCAGCTTGTAGGTGTTCTTCGGCGTTACGGTGAACTCGTACTGCGGGTTGTCGATCAGCTTGATCAGCGCGTCCCGGTCGATCTTGGCCTTGGTCACGCGGATGTACGTGTCAGCAGCGGCGGCCTTGTCCTTCTGGGCAAAGTCTGCGGCCTCGGCCAGCGCGTCGACGAAGGCTTTGTAGGTCTTGGGGTTGTCCGTGCGGAATTTTTCAGTGGCGAACAACAGGGTCGGCGAGTTGGGGCCAAGCAGGTCGTAGCTGTTGAGCACAACGTGTACATCCTTGTTGGCCAACGCCTGGTCCTGGAACGGCGGGTTGGAGAAGTGCCCGTTCAGTTCGGTGCCACCGGCGATCAGCGCGGCCGTGGCATCGGGGTGCGGTACGGCCAGGGTGTACTTGTCGAGGCGGTTGTATTCCTTGTCGCCCCACTGCTGGGCGGCGGCGTACTGCAGGAAGCGCGACTGCACGGAGACGCCCACGGCTGGCACGGCGATGCGGTCTTTCTCGGAGATGTCAGCGATGGTCTTCACATTCGGGTTGCTGCTGACCAGGTAGTACGGGAAGTTGCCAAGCGAGGCGACCGCCTTCACGTTCTGCCGGCCTTTGGTGCGGTCCCAGACGGTCAGCAGCGGGCCAACGCCAGCACCGGCGATATCCACCGAGCCGGACAACAGCGCGTCGTTGATGGCCGCGCCGCCCGAGAGCTGGGCCCAGTCGACTTCAATGTCGACGCCCTGTTCTTTACCGTGTTTTTCGATCAGGTGCTGGTCACGCACCACGTTCAACAACAAGTAGACAATGCCGAATTGTTCCGCGATGCGGATTTTGCCTTCGGCCTGGGCCACGGCGGGGGCCGCCAGGCTGCCGACGACCAGGCTCGCGCCCAGGCCAATGCTTGCCGCCAGGCGGCTGATGGATTTACGCATGGTGTGTTTCCTCAGTCGTCAGAACGGGGCATCGCCCTGGATAGTGGTGCGATAGAGCTTGCGCCGCAGGTGCGCGGGGCAGCCGGTGGCGAGGTGGATCAGCGAACGGTTGTCCCAGAACACCAAGTCGTGGGGCTGCCACTGATGGCGGTAGATGTTCTGCTCGAGCACGCTCAGGGCATACAGCTGCTGCAGCACGTCGCGGCTTTCGTCGTCCGGCAGGCCGACGATACGGGTGGTGAAGCCTTCGCTGACGAACAGCGCCTTGCGGCCGTTTTCCGGGTGGGTGCGTACCACCGGGTGGATCACTTCCTGCACCTGGGCCAATTGCTCAGCGCTGAGGGCCGGGCGCCAGTTGCCTTCGAACTTGGTCTCGGCATACCGGGCCGTGTAGGAATGGGCCGCGTTGCGGCCGGCGATTACCTTGCGCAGGGCTTCGGGCACGGCGTCCCAGGCTTTGTGCATATCGGCGAACAGCGTATCGCCGCCCTCGCTGGGCAGCTCCTGGGCATGCAGCATCGAACCCAGGCTGGGGAGCTCTTTATACGACAGGTCCGAATGCCAGAACTTGCCAGCATCGCCCAGGCCGACGTTGCGACCGTCTTCGACGATGTTGGAAACGATCAGGATTTCGGGGTGCCCGGTCAGCAGGAACTGCTTGAGCACATGAATCTGCAGCTCGCCGAAACGGCGGCTGAAGCTGATCTGTTGCTCCGGGGTGATGCGCTGGTCGCGGAACACCAGTACAGGGTGATCGAGGTGGGCGCGATGAATTTGGGTGAAATCCTCGGCGTTGACCGGTCGGGTCAGGTCCAGGCCGATGATCTCGGCACCGACGGCACCGGAGAACGGGCGGATTTCAAAGCTTTGCGGCTGGGCGCTGTCGATGGACGACAAGGCGTTCGAGGCGGCGGACATGGTTCACTCCCACGCAGTGCGCGACGTCAAAGGCGCGCAACGATCAGAAACGCACGGGGATTTCCCGTGTGGGTTCAAGTCGTGCGGCGCATCGATTGGTCGACGGGTACGCAGTGGGAGCAACTATAAAGTCATAAGAAAGATATTTTAAATATCTTTAATGAATAACCATATCACTGTAGATCGGGGCTTATCCGCGGTCAGATCAACCCGCCCTGCTCTTCTTCATCGATCAGGTTGTTCAGGCTGCCCAGCGCCTTGCGCGCCTTGGAACGGTTAAGCAGCTTGGCCTGCGCCCCGGCCGGCAGGTCGGTGATGCTGAACACACCCTTGGCGGTCAGCACATCGATCAAGTCTTCAAGCACGCGGATCATGTCCAGATCACTTTGCTTGAGCTCTTTGAGGCTGTTTTCCACTTCGTCGTCGGCAAACCATTCCTGAACGTCGGCATGGTCAGCAGGGAGTATTTCGGTGAATTCGTCAAAAGAGGCTGCTTCTACCCGCAGCAACTGGCCGCTAGCGTTGCGTTGCACGTAGAACATGGCGGTGTCCCTCGTCACGTTGGTTCCTTGTTGGTAGACAGCAGCATAGGCAAAGATTCCCGGGCACGCAGGCCCGGGCGCACGAGTATGCGCTGTCAGGGGAAGGCAGGAAAGAGCCGGCACCCACCCGGGCGGTCGTTTCGACCGCCCGGGTGGGCTGGGCATCAGCTGTCTTTGTTATCGATACGGATGGTCGGGTCGCCACCGCTGATCAACGAGTTGATCGAGGTATTGGACCAGTTGACCCCTTCCAGCTTGATCGTCACATCGGCGTTGGCCAGGCCACCGGTGGCGTTGAGCTTGCCCTCGCTGCTGACCTGCAGCGTCGAGGTGCCGTCCACCGTGGTGATCTTCAGGTAGTTGTCGATGGTGCTGCCCTTCTCGAACTGAAGCAGATCCTTCAGATCGATACGGTCACCCTCGGCCACCTTGAAGTCCTTGATCACGTCGTTGCCGACATCGCCCGACTTCCACACGAAGGTGTCCGCACCGCTACCGCCGATCAGGATGTCATCGCCTTGGCCACCGATCAGGATGTCCTTGCCGGTACCGCCCAACAGGATGTCATTACCTTTGCCACCATCGAGCGTGTCATCGCCACCTTGGCCGAAGAGGATGTCGTTGCCATTGCCGCCCGACAGGAAATCCTTGCCGTCGTTGGCACCGGAGATATCGAACTCGGTGTAGTGCTCGGTGATGTACTGGTGGACATTGTTGGTGGTGATGGCACTGGCCTCGACACCGCTCTTCTGCGCAACGTACGCCTGCAGGGCTTGGTAGCCCTCGCTGACGACACCGTTGAGGGTGATCAAGTCACCGAAGATGATGTCGTTGCCGTTGCCGCCATCGACCTTGTCGGCGCCTGGCAGGGTCGCCTCGGAATGCCCGAGGATCGCGCTGGCCAGGTTGGATGGGTCGATATTGGCCTGCGGCTTGCCGGCACTGTCGTATGGCTTCAGGTCAGTCAGGCTGACATCGCTGTTCAAACCAATTGCCTGAACCTTGCTTACACCGTTAGTCCCACCCAAGAGGGCGAAGCTGGCAGACGTGTTGCTCGCCGAATCCGCGTAGTTCCAGGAATCGGCATAACCGGTACCGCCCAGGCCGGAGAACTCGTAGGTGCCATCCCCTTGAGCATGAATCGTCCCGATCGTGCGGGTGGAATCAAGCACCAGGTTGCCCCAACGGTTTTCTGTGTAGGTCAGCACTTTGAGGCTGCCTTCGCTATTGATTTCAACTTTGTGCGTTGCGTCGGCCCAGACACTGAAGGTCTCACCCACCTTGTAGTTGTTGACGTTGACTACGTCATCCAGGTACTTGCCGCCGCT
>Ga0160462_100540_pt1 | contig 10893 bp, 6 predicted proteins | sample HID1975K_E6MG_FD_108219 | JGI IMG/M metagenome (GOLD analysis project Ga0160462, IMG submission 108219) | Enriched soil microbial communities from UW Madison campus, WI, USA - HID1975K_E6 MG | ecosystem: Environmental > Terrestrial > Soil > Unclassified | place: USA: Madison, Wisconsin | collected... | reverse complement strand
CAGAACAACTTCATGATCGACGGCATCTCGATCAACAACGACCTGGACCCCGGCGCCCACGGCTACAGCGAGAACCGCCAGTTCGACGCCGCGCCCAGCAACCCCCACGGCATCGCCCTGGACGCCGACCTGCTGCAGGAAGTGAAAGTCTACGACAGCAACGTGCCGGCCGAGTACGGCGGCTTCAATGGCGGTGTGATCGACGCCATCACCCGCCGCCCGAGCAAGGGCTTGCACGGCAAGTTCTCCTACGGCATCAGCCGCTCTGAATGGACGCGCTACCACATCACCGAGCAGGACCAGGAAAGCTTTGCCAACTCGTCCTCCGAGCAGTATCAGCCGGAGTTCGAGAAAACCACCCTGCGCGGCATGCTCGAAGGCCACCTGACCGACAACTTCGGCGCGATCCTGAGTTTTTCCCAGCGCCGTTCGGTGATCCCGCTCAACCGCTACGAGAACGGTTACACCAGCCCCAATGCCGACAGCCGCGAAGACCAGACCCGGCAGCTCGACAACTACATGCTCAAGACTTACTGGGACGTCAACGATCGGCTGACCGTGGAAAGCTCGTTCATCCAGGCGCCCCAGGAGAACGTGTTCTTTCGCGAGAACTTCCTGAACTCCGAGTTCACCAACAAGAACGGGGGCTGGCAGGGTTCGCTGAAGGCGATCTGGGAAGGTGACCAGGCGCGCTGGACCCATACCCTGGCGCTGACCAATCTGTACAGCTCGCGTGAGTCCGATGAAACAGACACCATAAATTGGTGGTACTCCGACGCCAAGAACTGGGGCAACCCCAGCAGCAACACCGCGAAAAGCGGCGAAGGCGCGTTCGGCAACCTCGACCAGACCCAGCGCGGCATCGACTACACCCTCAAGGGCGAATGGCAGACCTTCGACTTCGCCGGTATCAGTCATGGCTTCACCACGGGCCTCGAGCTTTCTCGGCAGCGCGCCGTGTGGGAGCGCGAAGAGACCGGGCAGGGCGTCAACACCTTCAAGCGCGACAATGGCACAGGTTGCGCGGGCAGCGACCCATGGTGCTCGGTCAGCCCGCTGCTCAACGGCGACACCCGCCAGTGGGGCAGCATCCGCACCCAGTACAATGCCGGCAAGATCGACCTGACCGAAAACGCCTACGCCTTCTTCATCGACGACCAGATGCAGATCGGCAAGCTCAGCCTGCGCCCCGGCCTGCGCTTCGAGGGCGACGACTACATGAAGCAGAAGACCGTGTCGCCGCGCTTTGCCGGTGACTACGACTTCTTCGGCGACCGCAGCACCGTGCTGGTATTCGGCGCCAACCGCTACTACGGGCGCAACCTGTTCAAGTACCGCCTGGCCGATGGCCGCCAGGCCCTGAACACTACCTACACCCGGACCAGCCAGGACGGCGCGTGGGTGGGGCGTCAGGTGCTCAATACCAACCGCTTCTCGGACATGAACATCCCCTACGACGACGAGTTGATGCTGGGCCTGGAGCAGCGCTGGCTGAACACCGACTTGCGCCTGAAGTACGTGCACCGCAAGGGTAACGACCAAGTGGTGCGCACCTCGTCGCGTACGCTCGGCCTCGACCCCGTCGAGGGCTACCAGAGCATCTACTACACCTACGTCAACGCCGGCGCCAGCGAGAGCGACAATGTTTCGCTGACGATCACCCCCAATCAGTCGTTCCGCGTGCTGGGCAGCATCACCAGCCTGCAGCTGGCGCTGGACTGGTCGCGCAGCAAGAATGCCTACAGCACCTACGAAAGCGGCTTCAGCGAAGCTGAGTATGCCGATGACGACGTGATCTACGATGGCAAACGCCTGGCATACAGCGAACTGCCGGCCAGCGACTTCAACCGCCCATGGACAGCGCGGTTGACCACCATCACCGAGATCCCCAGCTGGCACCTGAGCATCAGCAATTTCTTCCGCTACCGCGGCGCCTACGAGCAGATCATCGACACTGGCCGCACCGAAGATATCGACGGCGAGGCCCTGCGTGTCTACGACACCGCATCGGTGGCCGCCGCCCCAACCTGGGACATGCGCGTCAAGTGGGAGATCCCCACGGCAAAAGAACAGGCGCTGTTCGTGGCTGTGGACGTGACCAACGTCACCGACAAGGTCAACCCTATCGTCAGCAACAGCAGCACCGCCCGGACCACTTACGAAGTCGGCCGCCAGTACTGGCTGGAAGTCGGCTACCGCTTCTGATCCCTGAAAAAAAACCGTGGACACCCTGATGAAAAAGCTCCTTGCGGGCCTGCTCGGCCCGCTGCTGCTCGGCGCCTGCGCGTCGCTGCCTGAACCTGACGCGCCATTGCCCTGGGATCCCCAGGTCACCCAAGGCACCCTGGCCAATGGCATGCAATACCGCCTGGTGCGCGAGTCGGCCCAACCCGGCAGGCTCGACCTGCGCATGACCGTCAATGCCGGCTCCGTGGACGAGGCCGACGACCAGGTCGGTGTCGCCCACCTGGTCGAGCACCTGGTGTTCCACAGCCGTGCCGGGCACGCCGAAAACGTGCGCGCACGCATGGTCGGCCTGGGTTGGTTGCAAGGCCGGCACTTCAACGCCATGACCAACTACGAGCGCACCCAGTACATGCTCAGCCCACCATCGGGCATGCGCCAGGCGCCGCAGGCCTTGCAAGTGCTGGCCGACATGGCATTCGCCCGCGACTACAGCGCGGCGGACCTCGAGCGCGAACGGCCGATCGTCATCGAGGAATGGCGTGGCGGGCTGGGTGTGGCGCAGCGCATGAACGAACAGCGCACGGCTTCGCAACGCGTCGGTTCGCGCTACCCAGCGCACCGCACCATCGGCAACGAAGCGGCTATTCGAGAAGCCAGCCTGGCCAACCTGCAAGCGTTCCAGGCCACCTGGTACCAGCCGTCGAACATGGTCATTTCAGCCGTGGGCGATTTCGAGCCTGGAGCGATGCTGGCGCAGATCGAAACGGCCTTCGGTAAAGCGCGAGGCGGCGCGGTACCGCCGCGCAGGCATCGCGACCTGCCGCTGGATGACCAGCTGAAGGTCTTCCGCCTGCAGGACCCTCAATCCGGCAGCAGCCAGGTGTCGCTGCTGCTGCGCCTGCACGAGCCGCAAAGCCGCGGTACCAGCCGCGCGGCCATGCGTGAGCGGTTGATCGACCGCATGGCCCTGGCGGCGCTGGTCGACAATTTGCGTCGTCAGCCCAGGCAGGCGGGTGTGCGCAGTTTGACCGCGCAGAAAACCCTGATCGGCAGCCAGTCGACGGTGCTCGGCATCGCTGCTGGCGTAGACGGCCTGCAGCACGAACAAGCGTTGCGCCAGTTGCTGACCGAGATCGAGCGCTTGCGCCAGCATGGCTTCAGCGAGCAGGACTTCGAACACCAGCGGGCGCATATCCGCGCCTTGGGCGACAAGACCCTGGCCAACCACACGCCACGTACGCTCGCGCAATGGGTCGAGCAGCTCACCAACGCCACAGCGCCTGAAGGCAGCGTGGTCGAACGTCATGCTGCAGCGCGTCGCTATCTGCAGGTGTTGCCAGGCATCGACCTTGAAGACCTCAACGGCAGGCTGAAGCATTGGCTAGGCAGTGCCGACCGCGTGCTGCAGTTCAGCGTGCCCAGGCAGTCGGAGGTCGAGGTACCGAGTGTTGCAGCGGTCGAGGCGTTGCAGGCGCAGATCGCCAGCCAGGCACTGCCCGCACCTGCGCAGCAGCGAACTGACGCCCCCGTCGTGGCAACCTACAAGCCCGATGCACCGGGCCCAGCCGGGCAAATCTTTGGGCGCCAGGCGTTCGCCGCCGAGCACGTCGAGCACTGGGCCCTGGGCAACGGTGACAAGCTGGTGTGGCTGCGCCGCAACGGCCCGGACGGCAACTGGCTGCTGCAGGCCGAATCATCCGCAGGCTACCGCCTTGCCGATGCGCCAGCCTGGCGCCTGCAGATGGCTGCGCAACTGGCGGTGCGCAGCGGGCCGGATGGCGCTCAAGCGTGGCGCCAGGCACAGCGGGCCACGCTCGGCCTGGAGCATCAGCCGCAGCGCCTGCAGTTGAACCTCAGCGGTGCTCCCGAGCAACTGCCGGCCTTGTTGCAGAGCTATCGCCTGAGCCAGCTGGCGAGCATCGACCCGACGTTGTTCGACGAGGCGCGCAACGACCTGCTGCAGCGGGTGCGCAGCAGCCCCGCAGATGTACGTTCACGCCAGGAAAGCGCGCAGCGCGTACTCAAGTACGGCGCTGATCATTGGCAAAGCCCCGACCCGCTAGCGCTGCAACAGCTGGACCGCGAGCAATTGCAGGCCGACTGGCAGCGCCTTGCCAGCGCCCCCGTGACCTACTACCTGATGGCCGACGTGCCCGCCGAGCAGCTCGAACCGCTGGTACGCGGCTACCTGGCCAACCTGCCGCGCGGTGCTGCGGCAAACGCGCAATCGGCCGTACAGCAACCTGGCCAGCGCCGCACCGACCTGGCCATCGCGCTGGAGCCGCGGGCCGTTCTGCAGGCCAGCAGCTACCTACCTCAAGCCTGGCAACCACAAGCGGCCATGCGCGTGGCGCTGCTGCGCGACCTCGCCAACCAACGGCTCAAGCAGCAGCTGCGCGGTGAGGCCTCGGGGGTGTATCGCCTGAGCTTCGATGCACAGCTCGACCCCGATGCGCAGCGTATCGAAAGTACGCTGAGCTTCACTTGCGACCCGGCGCGGGTGGACGAACTCTGGGCGCTGGCGCAGAAGACCCTGGCCGGTTTGAGCGTGGATGAGCAGTGGCTGAAGACCACACGCCACGAACTGCAACGCCAGGAAGCCAAGCGCCGCGAAGACCCGCAAACGCAGTTCAAGCGCCTGATCCTCAGCGAGCGCCACTGGCAAGACCCCCGCTACCTCAGCGAACAGGCCAGGTTGCCCGAAGCGTTGACCCTGCCGGCCATGCAGCACATGGCGCGGCAGCTGTTCCCCGCCGCCAACCAGGTGCAGCTGCGCCTGCTGCCATCGCCCGCCGCGCTGGAGCAGGCCTTGTGAATACCTTGCGCACGTTCTACCGCCTGAGCCGCCCGTTCTGGGACGACCGCCGGCAATGGGTGGCATGGCTGATGCTGGCGGCGGTGATCGGCCTGGGTTTGCTGGTGGTGCAGATCAATGTGCTGATCAACAGCTGGAGCAAGACCTTCTACGACACCTTGGCCGCGTTCGACACGACGGGGCTGTACGGCCTGGTCGGCGAGTACGCGCTGTACCTGGGCAGCTATGTGCTGATCATCGTGGCCATGGACTACATCCGCAAAGGGCTGGAGCTGCGCTGGCGCCAGGCGATGACCGGGCGCCTGACCGACGCCTGGCTGGCCGACCAGGCCTTCTACCGCCTTGGGCTGACCGGCGAGCCGGACAACCCCGACCAGCGTATCGCCCAGGACGTCGACCTGATGGTTGGCCTGAGCATCGAGCTGGTCGCTTCGCTGGTGATCAACCTCGCGCAGGTCGGCGCGTTCGTGGTGATCCTGTGGAACCTGTCGGGGGTGCAGACCTTCAGCCTGTTCGGTGAGCGTTACACGGTGCATGGCTATCTACTGTGGCTCGTGCTGGCCTACACCTTGGTCGGTAGCCTGCTCACCCACCTGATCGGCAAGCCGCTGCATGCGCTCAACTACGAGCGTGAGCACCGCGAGGCGGATTTTCGCGCCAGCCTGCTGCGCAAGCGCGACCATGCCGAGCAGATTGCGCTGTACCGCGGTGAGGCCGTCGAGCGCGAGCAGCTGGCCGAACGCTTTCGCGCTATCGCCGACAATTGGCGGCAGTTGATGGGGCGCGAGCGTAACCTCAGCCTGTTCACCGTCTCCTACGAGCGTTTGAGCCTGATTATCCCGGTGTTCGCCGCGCTGCCGGCATTCATGGCCAAGACCATCACCCTCGGTGGGCTGATGCAGATCCGCAGTGCCTTCAACGCCGTGCATGGCTCGCTCAGCTGGTTCATCAAGCTGTACAACAAGCTGGTGCGCTGGAGCGCGGCGTTGCAGCGGCTGGAGCAGTTCGAGCAGGCGATTGCCGCAAGCCGGCAACAGGCCACCCCGGCAGCACACGGTGACTGCCTGTGCATACGCGGGCTGACGCTTTGCCGGCCGGATGGCAGCGCGATGCTGCGTGGCCTCGGCCTGCGTGTGGGGCAGGGCCAGTGGGTGCGCCTGGGCGGGCGCAGCGGGCTGGGCAAGTCGACCTTGCTGCGCACCCTGCAGGGGCTGTGGCCTTACTGCCAGGGTGACTGGCAGCTGCCGCCGGGGCGCAGCTTGTTGTTGCCGCAAAAGCCCTACATGCCGCACATGAGCTTGCGCGGCTTGCTGGCTTATCCCCAAGTGCGGTCGATCGACGATGTGCTGTTGGTCGATGTATTGGGCAAGGTCGGTCTGGGCGGGCTGATCGGCCAGCTGGACAAACAGGCCGAGTGGGAGCGTGTGCTGTCTGGCGGCGAACAGCAGCGGGTGAGCCTGGCGCGGGCGTTGTTGTACCGGCCGGATACGTTGTACCTGGACGAGGCGACCAGTCAGCTGGATGTCGGCAGTGCGCAAGGGTTGCTGGAAATGCTCAAGCGCGAACTGCCGGGGTGTACGGTGGTGGCGGTGACGCATCAGGAGGGGGTGGCGAAGGTGTTCGGGAAAACGCTGGAGCTGGAGCGCGTGTGAATCAACGCTGGCCTCATCGCGGGCAAGCCCGCTCCTACAGGATTGTGCGGTACCTGTGGGGGCGGGCTTCCCGCGATGAGGCCGGCAAGGCGGTCTCAAGCTCGCTTGCTGAAGCTCGCCAATGCCGGCAACAGCTGCTTGTCGATCGCCTGGCGCACCGCCGGCAAAATCGTCGCGCTGCCGGTGTACATCTGCTCGACCATGCCCTTCAGCGCCCGCGCATTGGGTTCGGTCAGCCCGCGCACCACCGCCTCGCAGGCCTGCTCGGCACTGGCCCCGGCAGGAATATCGAAACCGCGCGCGCGCAGCTGGCCGGCGAGGTCGTCCTGATCAATCAAATCCGCATGCATCATGGCTGTTGTCCCTTTTATCGCTAAGAGAGTGCTGCTGTGATTTACGACCGATTCTGTGTCTACCGCGACATGCCCGCAAGGGTTGTATGTCGCGATGACTGCTTTGGCTAAGAACAGGTCGCTCCCGGCTAATTGCCGGTGCGGTGAAGTCAGCAGACTGCAGCTATTCACGGCCCCCGAGGGTTTGGTCACCCTCACTCACGCACAGTGGATGTTGCTCGCTCTTGGCCCCGGTAGCTCACGGCTTTCCGGGGTTATTTTTTTGAGTTTTGCATTCGTTTCGTGCCGCTGTTGATCCCTGTACCTGATATTTCTGCCAGGTGACGAAGGCCTTGCGGTTTTGCTCTTCTGTGAGGGATGGATTCCCACAGGAGTGGCACGTATGAAAAAGAAAATCTGGAAAGCCTGCCTGGTAGCGTCAGCGTTGTTGGTGATGTGGGGATGTTCCGCATCGAAACCGACAGCCAATGTCCCCATCAGCGCTGCCCCTCAATTGTTCACCATTGAACCCACCCCGGATCGCAAGACGTTGCAGCGCAGCGCCACCGGTGAGTTGGCCATGCTTCTGGCTGACCCTGCCAGCGCTGAAATCACGTTGGTCAAGGTTGACCCAACGCTTGTGAATAAACAGACAAGAGTACTGGCAGTGACCCTGCCTGATGGCAGGACGGCGCAGTTCAACTTGCGCGATTTCAATACTCTGACGCCAGGGATCGACGGCTGGGTAGGTTACAAACCGTCGGCTTGGAAGCAGGCGCATCCGACTTCGACTTCCGAAATCAACAACGACCCGCTCTATTACCTGTCGCTGGCAAGGGATGGCGACAAGTTGGTGGGGGACGTGGTGGTTGAAGGCAAGCCTTATCGGCTCACTTATGTAAGCCCTGGGCAGCATGCGCTGGTGCAAGTGGATGAGAGCAAGCTAGCGCCGGAGGCGCCGCCTTTGGTTGACCCCAATGGGTCAACACCCGACAACACCATTGGCAAGGTTGAACAATCACCGCACAGCACGATTCGTGTGTTGTTCCTCACAACCAACCAGCGGCGGGCCAGAAGTCCCAATTACAAGGCTGAACTCGCCCAGGCACTGAACAACGCCAATCAATACATGAAAAACAGTGACGTCCAGATTACTTACGAATTGGCAGGTTACTACGATGGTGACTACGACGAGACCGGAAGAACCGATAGTCAACAGTTGAGGGACATCCGCACCGCCAAACCCTATTCGGACCTGGTTCTTGGCCAGCGGGAGCGATTAGGGGCGGATCTGGTTTCCCTCTATTCCACCGTCTCGTCAGTGTGTGGTAGGGCGTGGTTGACGGCATCCAGCGCTAACGCCCATTCGCTTATTTCCTGCCTAGGCTCATTGGCGCATGAGCTCGGGCACAACCTAGGCGCCTTGCACGGCTGGCCAGAGGACGGTGACCGTAATCCGCCCTATATGTTTGGTTACCGCTACACGCAAGGCACACCGCGCTTCAGCACCCAGCTGTCTTATGGCTGCTCGCCTGCTTGCCCGCGTATCCCTTACCACTCCAACCCGCGCTTGACCTATCAGGGCATCCCTCTGGGTACTGCCGCAAACCATGATGCTGCCCGTCGCTTCAACGAGCGCAGGGACGTCGTCGAGAACTTCTACCCGCCAGCAAACCCCGTGCGGGTGACGGTCTTCGACGACGTGAACATGCGCGGCGACAGCTGCTCGTTCAACCTCGACCCCGAAGCAAGAATTACCTTGATCGAGAAGGTCTGCGGAGCAAGCTGGAAATTCAAGGTCTGGTCGGCACGGGTCGAGAACATGGGCCCGCAAAAAACTCTTTACTTAGGCAACATGTACGCTCGCCATGCCTACATCAGTCATACCTATGCAGGTGACTTCAATATCTACGGGCTGTCGGCGCTCACTATCGAGTTGCCTGAAGGCATGGAGATGAAACCGCATTCAAATGGTTTGAGTCGTCTGATCAATCAGGTGGAACTGCACTGAATGAGTTGCCTGGCAGGCGCATGATACGGCCCGCGAACTCGGCGGCGGGTAGATCCTTCTGTTGTGCGTCAAGGGCCTGCAGCAGGGTGATGCTGGGCGCGTTAAAGGGTGTGGATTTCGGGCCAGCGAGGTCGACGTGCAGCAGCATCTGCTCGCTGGCCGCCAGCGCTTCGTCGAGCCCCGCCCGGTGCAAGCTGTGATAAAGGTGCAGGCGTTTGTGATCGAAGCCGATGATCTGCGTCTGTACCCAAACCTCGGCGCCGAGCTTCACTTCATGCAGGTAGTTGATGTGCGCTTCCAGGGTGAACAGCGAGTTGCCGCTCTGCCCGCGGCTGTCGGCATCCAGGCCGATGCGCTCCATAAACGCATCGGTGGCGTAGCTGAAGATCAGCAGATAGAAGGCATCGCGCAGATGCCCGTTGTAATCGACCCAGTCCTCCTGGACTGGGGTGCGGTAGGTGATCAGTGCGGGCATCGTGCTCTCCTCAGTCGCTGAACGACATGCCATGGCTGGCCTTGCTGGTCTTCACCGCTTCCAGCACCGCCAGCAGGGTGTCATCACGGTAGCGCTCCAGCGCAGCGATGCTGCGCTCGCCCAGTTGCTCCGAAGTGCCGTCGACCACATCGTCGATCAGTTTGTCGGTCAGTTCCGGCGCTGGCAGGTAGGTCCAGGGCAGCTTCAGGGCCGGGCCGAACTGCGACATGAAGTGGCGCATACCGGCATCACCACCGGCCAGGGTGTAGGTGAGGAAGGTGCCCATGAACGACCAGCGCAGGCCGGCGCCAAAGCGGATGGCATCGTCGATCTCACCCGTGGTGGCCACGCCGTCGTTGACCAGGTGCAGCGCCTCGCGCCACAGCGCTTCGAGCAGGCGGTCGGCGATGAAACCGGGGACTTCCTTGCGCACGTGCAGCGGGCGCATGCCCAGGGCGGTGTAGATGGTTCTGGCAGCTTCGATGGCTGCAGGGGTGGTGCGGTTGCCGCCGACGATCTCGACCAGTGGCAGCAGGTAGACCGGGTTGAACGGGTGGCCGACTACGCAGCGCTCCGGGTGGGTAGACGACTCGTAGAATTCACTGGGCAACAGGCCCGAAGTGCTGGAGCCGATGATCGCGTCGGGTTTGGCTGCGGCGCTAATTTTGGCGTGCAGGTCGAGCTTGAGGTCCAGACGCTCTGGTGCGCTTTCCTGAATGAAATCGGCCTCGCGCACGCATTCCTCGATGGTGGCAACGAATTTCAGCCGGTCCTGCGACGCCCCTTGAGCCAGGCCTTGTTTTTCAAGCGCCGGCCAGGCGTTGGCGATGCGCTTGCGCAAGGCTTGCTCGGCACCGGGCGCCGGGTCCCAGGCGACAACATCCAGGCCGTGGGCGAGGGCGCGGGCGACCCAGCCGCTGCCGATCACGCCGCTACCCAGGGCGGCGAAAGTCTTGATTTCGGTAATGAAGGGCATATCGGTCTCCTGAAGGGATCAGCGGCGCTTGAGGTTCATTTTTTCCCGGCCTTCTGCCGGCGTGAGCACGCGGCCACCCAGGCGGGTGATGATCTCGGCTGCGCGTTCCACCAGCTGGCCGTTGCTGGCCAGCACGCCACGGTCCAGGTACAGGTTGTCTTCCAGGCCGACTCGCACGTTGCCGCCGAGCAGCATGGCTTGTGCGGCCATCGGCATCTGCATGCGACCGATGCCGAAGCCGGCCCAGGTGACGTTGGCGGGCAGGTTGTCGACCATGGCTTTCATGGTGGTGGTGTCAGCCGGCGCGCCCCACGGGATGCCCAGGCACAGCTGGAACAGCGGGTCGTCGAGCAGGCCTTCCTTGATCATCTGCTTGGCGAACCACAGGTGGCCGGTGTCGAAGATTTCCAGTTCGGCTTTCACGCCCAGTTCGGTAATGCGCTTG
>Ga0160462_100523_pt1 | contig 11096 bp, 9 predicted proteins | sample HID1975K_E6MG_FD_108219 | JGI IMG/M metagenome (GOLD analysis project Ga0160462, IMG submission 108219) | Enriched soil microbial communities from UW Madison campus, WI, USA - HID1975K_E6 MG | ecosystem: Environmental > Terrestrial > Soil > Unclassified | place: USA: Madison, Wisconsin | collected... | reverse complement strand
TTCAGATGTCGTCTCGTGAGACTGGGAATGTAAAGTGGTTCAACGATGCCAAAGGCTTTGGCTTCATTCAGCGCGAAGGTGGTGCGGATGTGTTCGTCCACTATCGGGCGATCCGCGGTGAGGGGCATCGTACCCTGGTCGAAGGGCAGCGGGTCGAGTACTCCTGCGTGCAGGGCCAGAAAGGCCTGCAAGCCGAGGATGTAGTCGGGCTCTGAGCCTCCTGAGGCAACGCTCAAGCTGTAGGAGCTGGCTTGCCGGCGATCACCGGCAAAGCCGGTGCCATACACCGCGGTGGCTGCATCGCCGGCAAGCCAGCCCCTACCAAGAATGCCGAGTATTCATGTGCGCCAGGTGATTTCCTCTTCACCGTCGGCGCTGATGCGGACCCAGCGGTCGGCATCTTCCTCGCCATCCTCTTCTACCCAGCCACCCGGTGCGCAGCGTACTTCCACGCCCAGGGCGGCGAAGGCGGCGCGTGCACAGGCGACGTCATCGGCCCATGGAGTCTGGTCACTTTCCAGGTACAGGCTGTTCCATTTCCCTACAGCCTTGGGTAACCAGGTCACTGAAATGTTACCGGCCTTGCATTTGAAGGTCTGGCCTTTCTGTTGCCATTCGCTGCAGGGGCCAATCGCTTCGCCCAGCCACTGGGCAATCTGCTTGTGGTCGACGTCGGCGTCCTTCAGGTAGATCTCGATATCAGGTTGGCGCATAAGGGCTCCGGGTGTGCTCAGTCTTGGCGCACGAAATAGTCATAACGCATGGAAACCGTGACCTCGAACGGTTCGGCCTGGTCGATGACCTGGGCGCGCTTCTCGGCGCTGGCGCGCCAGCCGTGCGGGGTCATGGCCAGCAGGTCGGCGCGGGCCTTGGGCGCGGCCAGGCTCAGGCGGAACTCGAGGGTTTCACTGTGGGCGTGGGCCATGCCTTCAGGTACCAGGGCCAGGTGCTTGTCGTCGGCGTAGGGGCGTACTTCATCGTAGAGCACCTCGCGCAGTTCCATCAGGTGGCCGCTGGTCGGGCCCACGCGCATCAGGCCGCCGCCCGGGCTGAGCAGGCGCTTGGCCTCGGCCCAGTCCAACGGGCTGAACACGCTGGCGAGGAACTGGCAGCTGGCATCGGCCAGGGGCACACGGGCCATGCTGGCGACCATCCAGGTGACCGAAGCGTCGCGGCGGCACGCGCGCTTGACGGCTTCGCGCGAGATATCCAAGGCGTAGCCTTCAGCCTGAGGCAGGGCCTGGGCGAGCTGCGCGGTGTAATAACCTTCGCCGCAACCGATGTCGAGCCAGGCGCCGGGCTTGCGCTCGGCGGCAAGCTCCGCCAGGCGGTGGGCTACCGGGGCGTAGTGGCCGGCGTCGAGGAAGTCACGGCGCGCTTCGACCATGGCCTGGTTGTCGCCCGGGTCACGGCTGTTCTTGTGCTGCACCGGCAGCAGGTTCAGGTAACCCTGGCGGGCTCGGTCGAAGCGGTGGCCGGCCGGGCACACCACACCGTTGTCGAGCCGCGACAGGGCCGCCTGGCAAATTGGGCAGGCAAGCATCAGGCGAGCAACCGGACCAGGGTCTGGTAGTAGATCTCGGTCAGCAGGTCGAGGTCGCTGGCCAGGATGCGCTCGTCCACCTGGTGGATGGTGGCGTTGACCGGGCCCAGCTCGACCACCTGGGTGCCCATGGTGGCGATGAAGCGGCCATCGGAGGTGCCACCGCTGGTGGACGGTTGGGTGTCGCGGCCGGTGACGCCCTTGATGCTGGCCGAGACGGCATCGAGCAGCTCACCCGGTTCGGTGAGGAACGGCAGGCCCGACAGCGCCCAGTCGATCGACCAGTCCAGCCCGTGCTTGTCGAGGATTGCCGATACCCGTGCCTGCAAACCGTCGACCGTCGACTCGGTGGAGAAACGGAAGTTGAACAGCGCGGTCAGGTCCCCCGGGACCACATTGGTGGCGCCGGTGCCGGAGTTGAGGTTGGAGATCTGGAAGCTGGTCGGCGGGAAGAATGCGTTGCCTTCGTCCCAGTGCTCGGCGGCCAGCTCTGCCAGTGCTGGCGCGGCCAGGTGGATCGGGTTGCGCGCCAGGTGCGGGTAGGCCACATGGCCCTGTTTGCCACGTACGGTCAGCTTGGCACCCAGCGAACCACGACGGCCGTTCTTGACCACGTCACCGAGCAGGGTGGTGCTCGACGGTTCGCCGACGATGCACCAGTCCAGCCGCTGGTTGCGCGCTTTCAGGCGCTCTACCACCGCCTTGGTGCCGTGGTGGGCCGGGCCTTCCTCGTCACTGGTGATCAGGAAGGCGACCTGGCCACGGTGGTTTGGGTAGTCACGCACGAAGCGCTCGCTGGCCACCACCATGCAAGCCAGGCTGCCTTTCATGTCGGCGGCGCCGCGGCCGCAGAGCATGCCGTCAGCGTCGATCAGCGCTTCGAACGGTTCATGCTGCCACTGCTGCACCGGGCCGGTGGGCACCACGTCGGTGTGGCCGGCAAAGCACAATACCGGGCCTTCCTGGTTGCCGTGGGTAGCCCAGAAGTTATCGACGTCCTCGATGCGCATCGGTTCGAGCTGGAAGCCCACGGCGCCCAGGCGGTTCATCATCTGCGCCTGGCAATCGGCGTCGACGGGGGTGACCGAAGGGCGACGGATCAGGTCGCAGGCCAGTTGAAGGGTAGGCGAGAGCTCGGCTGGGGCCGTCATGGGGAACTCCGGGGCAAGGCAAGGCGGGGAAATCTGAGGGGCGTTATCTTATATCAAACCGAAGGGCCAATGGGGCCGCTTTGCGGCCCTATCGCGACGCAAGGCCGCTTGTGTCTTGAGAGGTGATCAGAATCTGGAGTGAGAGCGGCCTTGCGTCGCGATAGGGGCGCAAAGCGCCCCCGGCAATCTCAAGCCTGTTGCGGTTCGGCGGCCTTTTCCTGCGGCTTGGGCAGCGAAGACAGAAACGCCATCACCAACGCCGCCAGGTACGGCAACGACTGCACCAACAACATCGCCACCCAGAAGCGCATGTCGGAGCTCGGCAGCCCCTGCACCAGGTAGATGCCAAGCGCAGCGCCCCACAGCAGCAACATGATGAACAGCTCTTCCCGCGCTTCGGAAATGGCCACCAGCAGCCCATGGCTGTCGGCATTCTTCGGCGTGCGGAAGAACGGCATGCTGCTGGTGAAGAACCCGTACAGCACCGCCTTGGCGATGGTGTGCGACAGCGCCAGCCCCGCCAGTGCCGCGGCGAAGGCATCCTTGAGGTTGACCCCTACAGCCCGACGGTACAGGAAGATGATCTTGCCGACCTTGAAGAAGAACAGCGCCAACGGCGGGATGGCGAAGATCATCAGTGGCGGGTCCACCCGGTGCGGCACGATGATCATCGCCGCCGACCAGAGCAACGCACCGACGGTGAAGAAGATGTTCATGCCATCGGCGACCCACGGCAGCCAGCCGGCCAGGAAGTGATAACGCTGGCCGCGGGTCAACTCGCTGCCCTTGCCGCGCAGCAGGGCGGCGGCGTGGTGCTTGATGATCTGGATGGCACCGTAGGCCCAGCGGAAGCGCTGCTTCTTGAAGTCGATGAAGGTGTCGGGCATCAGGCCCTTGCCGTAACTGTTGTGGGCGTAGGCGGCCGACAAGCCTTTCTCGAACACCCTCAGGCCCAGCTCTGCATCCTCGCAGATGCACCACTCGGCCCAACCCAGCTCCTCGAGCACGCTGCGCCGGGTCATGGTCATGGTGCCGTGCTGGATGATGGCGTCACGGTCGTTGCGGGTAACCATGCCGATGTGGAAGAAGCCTTTGTACTCGCTGTAGCAGAGCTTCTTGAAGGCGCTCTCGTGCTGGTCGCGGTACTCCTGGGGCGATTGCACCACGGCGATTTTCGGGTCGGCGAAGTGCGGCACCATGTGCTTGAGCCAGTTGCGATCGACGCAGTAATCCGAGTCGATCACTGCAATCACTTCGGCATCCTTGGCGGTGTGTGGCAGCAGGTAGTTCAGGGCGCCACCCTTGAAACCGGCCAACGGTGCGACATGGAAAAACTTGAAGCGCTCGCCGAGCTTTTCGCAGTGGGCCTTGAGCGGCTCCCACACGGCAGGGTCCTTGGTGTTGTTGTCGATCACCAGTACTTCGTAATCCGGGTAGTCCAGCGCGGCGAGCGCGTCGAGGGTCTGTTTGACCATCTCCGGCGGCTCGTTGTAGCACGGCACATGCACCGAAACCTTCGGCCGGTAGGCGCTGTCGCCCTGTACCGGCAGGAACTCCCGGCGCCGCTTGTGGATCCACACGGCCTCGGCCAGTTCGTGGGCCTCGGTCAGCAGCACGATGAACACCCCCAACGCGCCCAGCGCCAGCAGCACGCCCACGGTCAGGCTGAACCAGGTGCTGTACTGCTGGCTGTAGTCGTAGGCGATCCACACCAGCACCGATCCGCACAGGAAGGTGATGAACGTCAGGAAGGTTCGCCCGCGCTGGCGCAGGGCCGAGCCGTCGATGAACAACACCATCAGGGCGATCACCGCCAGCACCACCGAGGCTACCGCCAGGGCACGCCATTGCGGGATCGCCACCACAGGCCCTTCAAAGTTGAACTTCTGCTGGCGCTCAGCGTTGTACACGCCCCAGTAGGCACCCACGGAGCCTTCGTCACTGGCCTTCCACGGTTGGTCATAGGCTTCGATGACAAAGTAGTTGTAGCCACGGCGGTTGAGGGTGTTGACCAAGGTGCGCAGGTAGATGGCCTGGTCGGCCTGAGTGGCATCGGCACCCCCGCGCATGCGGCCGTTGCTCGGCCAGCCGACTTCGGAAAGCAGCAGCGGTTTACGGGCAAACTGTTGCTTCAGTTCACGTGCGCGGTCCAGCACGAACTCGACCGAATCCTTCATCGGCACGAACTCCCAATAGGGCAGGATGTGCGCGGCAATCAGGTCGACGTGCCTGGCCAGCTCTGGGTGTTCCTTCCAGATGTGCCACTGCTCACTGGTGGTGACGGGCACTTTGACGGCTGCGCGTACCCGGTCCAGGTACTTGATCAGGTTTTCCGGTGTGACTTCTTCACGGAACAGTGCCTCGTTGCCGACCACAACCCTCACCACGCTGCGCGAGGTGTTGGCCAGCTCGATGGCCGTGGCGATTTCGCGCTCGTTGCGTTCCAGGTCCGGGCTGATCCAGATGCCCAGCGTTACCCGCAAGCCGAACTCTTCTGCCAGGCGCGGGATATCAGCCTGGGTACCCTCCACGGTGTAGATACGAATGCTGTCGGTCAGCTTGCTCATCTGCTCCAGGTCCTGGCGCATTTCGTCATCGCTGGGGTATTGACCCTTTTGCGGGCTTTCTCCAAGGCGGAATGGCGAGTACGAGAAGCCGGAGATCTGCTCGGGCCAGGCAGGTGCGGAAACCGGGCGGTTGATCAGCGCCCAGAACCCGGTGAACAGCGCGGCGATGGCCAGGACCACCACCAGGTTGAGGCCGAATTTGCGTGATGACATTGTGGTCCATTTCTATCTAGGTGGTAGGACATTAAAGCAGCATTGGTAGTGTCTTTCCTAACGATGGAGCTGAAAGCGGCCGCTGGCCTATAATGCGCGCCGGTTTTCGAGGTATAGGTTTCGGGGTAGCACCATGAGCACAGAAGATCCACGCTTCGCCGGCGTTGCCCGGCTATACGGCGACGACGGGCTGCAGCGGCTGAGCCAGGCCCATGTGGGGGTCGTCGGAATCGGCGGGGTCGGCTCGTGGGCGGCGGAGGCGCTGGCGCGCAGTGGCGTGGGCGAGATCACCCTGTTCGACCTGGACGACGTCTGCGTCAGCAATACCAACCGCCAGGCGCATGCCCTGGAAGGGCAGGTGGGGCGGCCCAAGGTCGAGGTGATGGCCGAGCGCCTGCGCGCGATCAACCCGGCGTGCACGGTGCATGCAGTGGCCGACTTCGTCACCCGCGAGACCATGGCCGAATACATTACCGAAAACCTCGATTGCGTCATCGACTGCATCGACAGCGTGATGGCCAAGGCCGCCCTGATTGCCTGGTGCCGGCGGCGCAAGATCGCCGTGGTCACCACCGGTGGCGCGGGCGGGCAGATCGACCCGACGCAAATCCAGATCGGCGACCTCAACAAGACCTTCAACGACCCGCTGGCATCGCGCGTGCGCTCCACCTTGCGCCGGGACTACAACTTCTCGCGCAACGTCAGCCGTAATTACGGTGTGCCGTGCGTGTTCTCCAGCGAGCAGCTGCGCTATCCCAAGGGGGATGGCAGCGTGTGCCTGCAGAAAAGCTTCGTCGGTGAAGGCGTGCGCCTGGACTGCTCAGGGGGCTTCGGCGCAGTGATGATGGTCACCGCGACCTTTGGCATGGTGGCTGCCAGCAAGGCGGTGGAAAAACTGGTGGCGGGTGCGCGGCGGCCTTCTGAGCGGGTCAAACCGGAGTAAGGCGCTGGACCTCTGCGGGCTTCTTCGCAGGCAAGCCCGCCCCAGCAGGACCTGTAGGAGCGGGCTTGCCCGCGATTAACCCACCGCCGATTCAACTGACCGAAACCAGCTCCGCCATCCGCTGCAACACCGCATGCAACCCATTGCTGCGTGACGGCGACAATTGCCGCTCCAGCCCCAGCCGGGTGAACCACTCGCGCAAATCCAGTGCAGCCAGTTCAGCACTGTTCAGGCCCTGCACCCGGACCAGCAGCAACGCCAGCAAACCGCGCAACAACCGCGCGTCGCTGCCTGCCTTGAACCGCCACTGGCCATCGCGCTGTTCAACCACCAGCCACACCAGGCTTTCGCAGCCATGCACCCGGTTGCCTTCGCACTTTTGCGCATCCTCCAGCGGAGCCAGGCGGTCACCCATTTGCATCAGCAAGCGCGCACGCTGCTCCCAGCCACGGGCCTGTTCGAAGCTGTCCAGCGCCGCTTGGGCGTCTGCAGGCAGGCTCATCGCAGCAACTCCAGGCCTTGGTCGAGGGCGTCGAAAAAGCGCTGCAGGTCTTCGCTGTCGTTGTACAGCCCCAGTGACACCCGAATCGCCCCGTCCAGCACCAGCCCTTTGAGCAACGGCATGGCGCAGTGATGGCCAGCGCGTACGGCAATGCCCTGTTCGGTCAGCAGGTGAGCGATGTCGGCATTGTGCACGCCGTCGATGACGAAGCTGGCCAGGGCCGCCTGCGGTGAGCCCAGTACCCGAACACCATCACGGTCAGCCAGCCCGCGCAGCAGGTGCTGATGGAGGCTGGATTCATGATTGCTGACTGCCATGGCATCCAGGCTGGCCAGGTAATCGAGGGTTGCGCCCAGGCCGATCACACCGGCGATGGGCGGTGTGCCGGCCTCAAAGCCCAGCGGGGCAGGGCGGAAGCTGGCGCTGTGATAATCGGCAAGTTGCACCATCTCTCCGCCGAACTGCCAGTGGCGCAGCAGCCCCAGCGCCTGTGGGCGGCCATAGAGCACGCCGACGCCTTCAGGGCCGTACAACTTGTGGCTGGAAAACACGTAGAAGTCACAGCCCAATTGCTGTACATCGTGACGCCCATGCACCACGCCCTGTGCACCATCGACCACGGTCAACGCGCCTTGGGCGCGTGCGTGGGCGAGAAGGCTTGGCAGCGGCTGCCAGGTGCCGAGCACGTTGGACAACTGGCTGACGGCCAGGACCCGTGTGCGCGGGCCAATCAGTTGCAGGGCCTGGTCGAGGTCGATGCAGCCATGCGCGTCCACCGGCAGCACTACCAGGCGCATGTTGCGCCGCTGCGCCAGCTGTTGCCAGGGCAGCAGGTTGGCGTGATGTTCCAGGGCGCTGACGGCGATCTCTTCGCCCGCCTCAAAGCGGTGTTCCAGGCCATAGGCCAGCAGATTCAGCGCCGACGTGGCGCCGTGGGTGAAGATGATTTGCCGCGATTCGGCGGCATTGAGCCAGGCGGCCACCTTGTCGCGGCTGGTTTCGAACGCTTGGGTCGCCAGCGCGCCGGGCAGGTGCTGGGCACGGTGCACATTGGCCGCGCCGTGGCCGTAATAGTGGCTCAGGGCATCGAGCAGGGCCTGGGGCTTCTGGGTGGTGGCGGCGCTGTCCAGGTAGGTCTGGTGCTGCCGTTGCAGGGCGTCGATAGCGGGGAAATCGGCACGCCAGGGGGAGGGCTGGAACATGATCACGGGGCCTGGAATGAAAATCGGGTCTGGCGTGAGTGCCAGACCCGATCTTAACATTTCATACGCTGAGCGTGCGCTGTTCGCGGGCAAGCCCGCTCCTACAGGTACTGAAGGATTCTCAGTTGTGCGCGTGCAGCGCCTCGTTCAGCTCGATCGCCGACTTGTGCGTCTTGCACTCGACGGCGCCATTGAGCGAGTTGCGGCGGAACAGCAGGTCGGTCTGGCCGGCCAGGTCACGGGCCTTGACCACTTTGACCAGCTCGTTGTTCTCGTCGAGCAGGTTCACCTTGGTACCGGCAGTGATGTACAGGCCAGCTTCGACGGTGTTGCGGTCGCCCAGCGGGATGCCGATACCGGCGTTGGCGCCGATCAGGCAGCCTTCGCCGACCTTGATGATGATGTTGCCGCCGCCGGACAGGGTGCCCATGGTCGAGCAGCCGCCGCCCAGGTCCGAGCCCTTGCCGACGAAGACGCCCGCCGAGACACGGCCTTCGATCATGCCTGGGCCTTCGGTGCCCGCGTTAAAGTTGACGAAGCCTTCGTGCATGATGGTGGTGCCTTCGCCGATGTAGGCGCCCAGGCGCACACGGGCGGTGTCGGCGATGCGCACGCCGGCCGGGACCACGTAGTCGGTCATCTTCGGGAACTTGTCCACCGAGAACACTTCCAGCAGCTCGCCCTTCAGGCGCGCTTCCAGTTGCAGTTCGGCAAGCTCCGCCAGGTCGACCGCGCCCTGGTTGGTCCAGGCCACGTTCGGCAGCAGCGGGAAGATACCGGCCAGGCTCAGGCCGTGCGGCTTGACCAGGCGGTGCGACAGCAGGTGCAGCTTGAGGTAGGCCTCTGGGGTCGAGGTCAGCGCAGCGTCTTCGGCCAGCAGGGTGGCAACCAGCGGCTTGTGGCTTTCGGCCAGGCGGGTCAACAGAGCGGCCTGGGCGGCATCGACGCCTTTCAGGGCTTCGGCCAGCTGCGCGGCCTGGCCGTTGCTGAAGGTGATGGCCTGGTTGCCGCCTTCGTAACCGAGGATCGGCGCTACAGCGGCGACCAGCTCGGCGCTCGGCTTGAGCAGCGGTTGTGCGTAGAACACTTCCAGCCAGGTGCCCTGGCGGTTCTGGGAGCCGACACCGAAGGCCAGGCTGAACAGGGTATTGGACATGTGATTACCTCGTGCGAAATAGGGTATGAAGCGCCAGCGCGCTCAGGCCAGCGCGGCGGCGTACAGGTCAGGCTTGAAGCCGACCAGTGTGCGCGCGCCCAGGTCGAGCACCGGGCGCTTGATCATCGACGGTTGGGCCAGCATCAGTTCGACGGCCTTGGCCTGGTCGAGATCGGCCTTGCTGGCGTCGTCGAGCTTGCGGAAGGTGGTGCCGGCACGGTTGAGGATGACTTCCCAGCCGTGTTCGTCGCACCAGCGGTTCAGGCTGTCACGGTCGATGCCTTGAGCTTTGTAGTCATGGAATTCGTAGGCGATGGCTTTGTCTTCGAGCCACGTGCGCGCCTTTTTCATGGTATCGCAGGCTTTGATGCCGTAGAGCGTGTAGGTCATTGTGTGCATTGAGGCCACAGGCTGCCCCAACTTCTCCATTTCCGAATGTCAGTCGCGGGATTATGCGGGAACCATGCTTTGAGCGCCACGGGTGTGGGGTGAATGGGGGGCGGTGTGAGCTACGCGCATGGAAGTCGCGGCTCTCTAGTATCATCATGTTACATATTCATCCCTCACCTGCGACTATCGTGCAGCGGTCTCGATTTAGCCATCCCCGCTAACATATTGTTTCAATGGCGATGTTTCGCCCCGCTGTAGTTCTTGATTCATAAAGGAAGCTTTAACGGATGCAGTCAGCCTATACCGTCCTCATCCTGCTGACGCTGGTAAGCGTGTCGAAACTGGTCGGGCGCATGGTCCCGCTCCCCCTGCCACTGGTGCAGATCGCCGCCGGCGCACTGTTGGCCTGGCCGACCCTGGGCCTGCACGTGGCGCTGGACCCTGAGCTGTTCCTGTTCCTGTTCCTGCCGCCGCTGCTGTTTGCCGACGGCTGGCGTATCCCCAAGCGTGAACTGTGGCGCATTCGCGGGCCGGTGGTGGCATTGGCCGTGGGGCTGGTGCTGTTCACCGTGGTCGGTGCCGGCTACTTCATCCACTGGCTGCTGCCGAGCATCCCGCTGCCCGTGGCCTTCGCCTTGGCCGCCGTGTTGTCGCCGACCGACGCCGTGGCGGTTTCGGCGATCACCCAGGATCGCCTGCCCACCCCGCTGATGCACATGCTCCAGGGCGAGGCGCTGATGAACGACGCGTCGGGCCTGGTGACCTTCAAGTTCGCGCTGGCAGCGGCGATCACCGGGGTGTTCTCGTTGGCCGATGCCAGCTTCAGCTTCGTGCTGGTCGCATTGGGTGGCCTGGCGGTGGGTGTGGCCCTGAGCTGGCTGATCGGTCGCCTGCGCGCCTGGATGATCGCCCGTGGCTGGGATGACCCGGCGACTCATGTGGTGTTCATGCTGCTGCTACCGTTTGCCGCTTATGTGCTGGCAGAGCGCCTTGGTGTGTCGGGCATTCTCTCGGCGGTGGCGGCCGGCATGATGCAGAGCTGGCTCGACCTGCTGCCGCGCCAGACCAGCACCCGCTTGCTCAACCGCAGCGTCTGGTCGCTGCTGGAGTTCGCGTTCAACGGCTTGATCTTCTTGCTGCTGGGCCTGCAGTTGCCCGACATCATCAAGGCGGTGGTCAGCCACGAGGCGACGCTCTGGCCAACCCTGGCCTGGCGTTGCCTGGACGTGCTGGCGATCTTCGCGGCGTTGATCCTGCTGCGGTTCATCTGGGTGCAGAGCATCTGGCGGGCGATTGGTGTGGTGCGGCGCTGGCGCGGCAAGCCCGCGCTGGTACTGATGCCAACTGCGCGCTCCTGCTGGCTGCTGACCTTGGGCGGAGTACGGGGTGCGGTGACCCTGGCGGGGGTGATGTCGATACCGTTGCTGAT
>Ga0160462_100518_pt1 | contig 11162 bp, 10 predicted proteins | sample HID1975K_E6MG_FD_108219 | JGI IMG/M metagenome (GOLD analysis project Ga0160462, IMG submission 108219) | Enriched soil microbial communities from UW Madison campus, WI, USA - HID1975K_E6 MG | ecosystem: Environmental > Terrestrial > Soil > Unclassified | place: USA: Madison, Wisconsin... | reverse complement strand
TTCCAGATTGAGGCGTGGCTGTGCGCACGGCATGTGGCGGTTGGCGGTCAGCGGTCGGCTTACTGCTCTAGATCCGGTTCGAGCCCATCATATGATTGAACATAGGTATAAAACTACGCTATCATGCGGCGTAGATGCGCAATTTGTTAAAATGGATATCAAAACCCGAGCGGCCACGCCCTTCATTGGGTGTGGAGGGCCGTGTCTACGCTGTAGGTGACGTCCATGGACGTTTCGATTTGTTTGTCCGAATGCTGCATGCCATCGGTCAGGATATATCGCTGCGTCCGACAAATGCTTTTCGGATTGTGTTCCTAGGTGATCTTATTGATCGAGGGCCGCAATCCTCCAAGATCATCACGTTGGCTCAGGCTCTGTCGCAATGCACCTCTAAGTTCCGTTTTTTAAAAGGTAATCATGAGGAATTGTTTTTGCGAGCGCTGCAAGGTGAAGTGCGCGTAGCTGAGTTCTTCTATGATATTGGTGGGCGGGAGACATTAATGAGCTATGGCCTTGATCCGGCCATTGGCGACAGCATGCCTTCTGAGGATCTGGTGGAATGGATGCAGAACAATGTCCCATTAGATCATGTCGAATTTATTTCCGGCTTTAGCGACCTTATAGAGTCTGGAAAATATATTTTTGTCCATGCAGGTCTTCGGCCCAATGTACCTTTGGACAAGCAGTCGGCAACGGATCTACGCTGGATTCGTAGCGATTTCCTCCAGTTTCAAGGTAATTTTCCCGGTATTGTGGTGCATGGACATTCCATCACGCGTGAGGTTGAAGAGAAGCCGAACCGGATCGGCCTTGATACCGGCGCCTATTTTAGCGGGAAATTGACGGCGGTGGCCTTGGAAGGGGATGAACGTCGTTTCATGAGTGTCAGCGCTGAAGGATGGGACGAGGCTGAGCAGGAAGAAGAATTCAGCTTCATTTTCGGGAATTAGCCACAGTTAATCATTCAATTTGCATTGCTTTGGCCCAAGTGGACTGGATGTCTGGTGGGGCTGCATTTACAGTTGTAGCTAACAGGCCATGCATTCAAGGATTGCATCGCGGGCCGCTGGTAGGCTGGGTTTAGGTGGTTGGCCGATGGTATTTCTTTTCCGCCTGACTTGGCCGAGCCTGCGATATTGCAACTAGGCGTGAGCTATCGTGGATGCCAGCATCTTCCAATTGTTGATGGTGGAGCAGAATGCCTCGGAATGGACATTCTAAAAAATTTTGAGCTCTTCTGATTTACTCTCGCCCCGGGGTGAGCCGTAGGCCTTCGGTGAAGGCCGCGGATCAGGCGGCTTCGCCTAACCGCCATTCTCTTTCGTCACGAGGGTTCAGACTGCGGATCTTCCGGCATATCATCTGAAGCTGCTAAGACAGACGCTTGATCGGCAAATTTATACTCGGTCATATGGCCTGCATTGCCTTGAAGGTCGGCAGGCCCAAGAAGCGGAATAGGCGGACGGGAAGGCGATCGATCGACTATTACTTGAGACGCTGGGATCATAATAGGCTGTTTAAAACCAGGCTCTTCTTGCTGCTCAGGCACGGAAAACAACGTAAAACCTGCCAATGCTATGGGCACTGCAAGCAAGAGCGGAAGGGTGGTTGGAAACGGATTTGTATGAGCCATGAGACGATTTAGGCGAGAGGCGCTTAACAATGCGCTTCCAGCGATCGTTAACAGTAGTATAGATTTAGCGATTGAATCCATTCGCGTCCACCAGCATGGTGCTACGAGCAAAAAGGGGGATGGTCCGCTCGAAGTCTTTAGCTAGGCGGCGATTGCGGTTGATCCATGCGAATGTGCGTTCGACGACCCATCGTCTGGGATGGACGACGAAGCCGGTCTGATCAGCGAATTTACGGACAATTTCGATCGTAATGGAGATGGCCTCCCGGACGCGATCGCTGTTGTAGGCGCTGTCGGCATAGGTGCGCTCGACGAACGTATGCCGCCGCGAGACTGCTGGAGTAATAAGGGCACCGCATCATCGCGATCTTGCGCATCGGCAGAATGGACCAGCAGGCGAAACAATCTCAGCGATGAGCCCCGTCAATGTAGTACGGTCTTAACTTTCAGCTAGCATCGCCTTTGCTGCGAGATCGGCATAGGCCTTGACCAAACGCAAATGGACCCGTTCAGCCTTCTTGGGAATTGCCAACTCCACCATCTCACGTTGCTTCTTGTTTCGCATCGAAAAATATACGAACTCATCGCCCTTCATGAAATGCTCTCCCGACCACCGATATCGTTCGACGGACCTTACTCAGTCTTGCATACTCTCGGTAACATACTTAAAAATTGATAATGTATTAATAGTAGAATATATTTCGCGATCCGGGAATATGGTGGTAATATTATCGAAATGAAAGATATTATCTTATAAAATTATTATATTATATAAATTCAGTAATTTCGTTATTTCATATAGAATGCAATTTTCATTTAGTTTGCTTTATTTATGTAGCCATGTATAGCTAATTTGTAGATGTCATATATTTATGTAGAGATAATGTGTATCGCTAGCAGTATTAGCGATAGAATATGAATTTATTCATTGTGACGGAACGGGTAGTATAAATATCCCATTTTAACCCAAATATGCCTTCAAATGACTGGACTGAAAATATATGCGGCGATACGCATATTATGATCCTGGCCTCCCGGTACGGCGGTAGAGTTGCCAGGATTAACTTGACCGAATCATTATTTTTCGTAATAGGCCCGTTGCCTCGGTAGCTGTTGTGACGACTTTATGCCGAGGTGGGCCCTAGTGTGTCATCGAGATTATGACGCGCTAGGGCCACTTTCAGGCTTCAGCCATAGCTGGGTGGTTCTAGCCTGTGCCGCGCTCAATGAAGGTGCCAAAGTGGCGCCCTAAACCATCCTTATCTTGTGAATCGAGAGTTAAGCCTCAAGACTTCGTCTATCGCTGATGCAAATGGGAGGACGTGCTGTTGCTTTGCGCATGAGCAGGCAGCGGAGACGCGGGTGTATTGATCCGTGATTTCGATGAACAGGGTGGCTCAGGGCCGACGAATAAGGCCGATTGCCACTGGCTAATATAATGTCCTGAACAAATTTGAAGGTGCCCGCATCGATTTAAAAACAGATTGTCTCTCAACCTCTGTTGGTATCGACCGCAAATCTAATTTCGCTCCAATATTTCCTTGATATAGCCTTGCGCGATCCTCAACCGGACATGATGCGTCGGACGTCCTCAGTGAACATATAGCCCTCATTCCTAATCGTCCGGATGAAGTCCTGCCCAGCGGTCAATCTTCGTCGCAGGCGGCATATCTGCGTATCGATAACACGGTCGGTAACGTCACTTCCCATCGAGGTGGTAAGATCTAATATCTGATTCCTCGTTAAAATCCGACGGGGATATTGTATAAAAACGCGCAAAAGAGAAAACTCACCAGCTGACAATATTATCGGACTTCCTTGATCATTTAATAGCATATGTTGTTCCAAATCAACGGTCCAACCAGAAAACCTATAGATGTATCTACCAGAATAAAATTCAACATTTGCCATGACATTTTCAGCATTGGTATCGATGGCTCGAGAAATCTTTTGACGTAGCTCGCCGACCTCCCAGTCCGGCGGTATACTAAAATTCGTTGTTCCTAAAATTGAGTTCAATCTATTATAATCATCGATATTTTGTGAAAATATCAAAATAGAAAATGTATCATCTAGCGTGATAGACTGCCAAAGCCGACATGTTTCGTCACTGATATATCCGTTAATTAAAATGAGATCATATGGTTTTTGCAGATGTTGCTGCGGATTTTGTGTCAGGTCGATCTGCGTCTCGGTCAGATAGCCCCAGCTTTGAAGAAGGGCAGATAGAGCTCGGCTCTTATTCTGTTCATCCTCTATAATGAGTAGGCGAGCAGGCGTTATGCCTTGGCCCTCATTCAGCTGAGACGAAAAGTGTGTGTGATCGGAACGAGGGATGTCCCGTGCAGGTGCGCGGTTTATCGTCGAGATACGCCCTGGATAAAGTGGAAAGCGAAACGGTCGGTATGGCTTCAGGCTTGTCATACGTGTTTCTCGAAATATGAATCTAAATATTCTACAGGCATGACGATGGTGCGCAACTGTAAGTTTCGATGTTTTATTATGCGTACAGGGATGTCGAAGCGCGCATCCTTGCTGCGTAGCCGATCGTCATAATGGCGGTAGGTGGCATGCTGCCTAAGTAGAGAGGAATTGACGATTGCGAGGCATATGCAGTGCATTTATTTCTGTTATGCTGTCAGCATGAGATAATTTGCCCGACGTTAAAGGGGCATTGTATCTGGAGCATTCTGGTTGTTTGAGGCAGGCGCATATAAGGGCGCCAAATCCGGTGAATCTGGGGACGTTTTCTTTTTCGAATAGGGCTGAACGCTAATGCGGCACTGAAGCGAGGCTCTGCGTGCCGTTCATCGTTGTCCCTCTATCGCGAGCATCATACTCGTTCCGGTAGTCCTATGACGGAATAATCCGGCGATCCCGGCAAAGAATATGTGGCATTCTTACCATCTATACCCTACCACGGATGGCCTGATATTTTGCTCATATCTGTCATGAGGAACTTAAACCTTGCGTGGGCAGAGTGATGCATTATGGCACGGTTAATCAGTCGCGTGCGTCAAGATGCATTGATCCGTTGACTCCTTCTGGTTGCCAAGGCACGACATTTTGAGCAACCTTGCTGGTCCGGCGCTGGAGTAAATTGTGCGGCTTGCCAAACTTCTGCTGCTGCTGGTGCCGCTGCTCCTTCTGGGCGGTGCATTCTATGTAGGGCAATTAGCGCTTACCGAAGCGCCACCTGAGGGCGGTCAGTCCGCTGAGGTTGCGGCGGCGCAGGGGTTGCCGTTTCCTGGAGCTAGGCCACCGGCCCCTCCGCCTATGATTTTAAAAGATGTGAGTCGCGAGACAGCGCTTGAAATAAATACAAAAATACCATTTTCCAAGCGGCCTAATCCGGCGGCAAGTCCATTTGTGTTTCATGGAAACGAAATTGACCGTCAACGCGCGGTAACCTGCCTTACCGCGGCGGCATATTATGAGGCCGGTAACGATCTTGTAGGTGCCAGTGCGGTCGTCCAAGTTGTTCTCAATCGGATGCGGCACCCGGCTTTTCCCAAGACGATCTGTGGCGTGGTTTTTCAGGGGGCCGAGCGTAAAACGGGCTGCCAGTTCACTTTCACTTGCGACGGTGCCCTTGGGCGTGAGCCAGTCGCGGCTATTTGGGGAAGACTGCGCGGGATCGCAATCTCTGCGCTCAGGGGTTATGTCTTTGGTCCAGTAGGCTATGCCACTCACTATCATACCAATTGGGTTGTACCTTATTGGAGTAGTTCACTTGAAAAAAACGCTCAGGTCGGTACGCATCTCTTCTTTCGGTGGCCAAACTGGTATGGCAGCGCGAAAGCTTTTGCAGGGAGCAATATACCGGGGGAGATGATTGATCCGCGCATTGAGCGCTTTGTTCAATTGGCGGATCCTGCTGCTGAAGATCAGGTGTTAGCCTCTTCGGTTTCGGATATCGCAGTTTTGCCGTTGGCCGTCACACCACAAGTGTCCGCCGCTGACCTCCAAGGGAGCAAGGTTCGATACGCGGATAGTCAGAGTAATCTGTTCATGGTTCAACTTGAACCTGGAGCATTTCCTGGGACCTATGCGACGTTAGCATTGGCTTTGTGTAAGGGGCGTCCGGAATGTCAGGTATGGGGCTGGACAGATTCGCGACTTATTCCCAGGGATCAAACGCTGACTGCTATTGCGCGGCAACAGGCATCCTTCCACTTTGACCGCAGTTCTAGAAACCCAGCAGGCTCGGCACGTTGGAACTGCAAGGAATTTGCGCGGAGCCGAGCAGACCAGTGTCTTGGGAGTGCATCAGTGCAGCTTAAAGTTGATCCTACCGTGTTAGCTGGCAGCGGCAGTTGATACGAGAATTTAATTTATCATTTCCGAGAATTCGTCAGGGGCACATAATAGATGCTATCATCCACGCTGCAGTTTTTTGATCGCAAGATGGCAGCGCGCAGGCGGCGCGCGGCTCAGCGATTGGCCCTTGATGCGGTACAAGCCTTTCCAACAATAATCGAGAAAGGATCACATGGCCTTGATACGCCATTGGTCATTTCTTTGACATCCTACGCCAAGCGTTTTGGTACGCTATCCTATACCATTAAATCACTTCTCGATCAGGATGTTCAGTATGATCGGCTAATATTATGGGTAGGCCGGGACGACTATGATTTACTGCCATCTGACGTACAAATACTCGAAGGGGACATATTCGAGGTTCGGGTCACCACAGATATACGCTCGTATACAAAATTAATCCCGGCATTGAGGGAATTCCCGGAAGCTTATATTGTGACTGCAGACGACGATATTCATTATCCGACAAATTGGTTGAGTACGATCCTGCGTGGCTATGTCCCGGGTCGCAGAATGACAGTCTGTCGTCGCGCGCACATGGCGTTGGTTGATGGCGCTGGCGTGACGACATCCTATGCGTCATGGCCCCATTCGATCGGCGATCAAATTGATCCAGGCTCTGGGCGGGCGCTCTTCCCGACGGGCGTTGGCGGGGTACTCTACCCTCCTTCGACGTTTAGCGAAGAAGTATTGAATGAGACTGCCTTTATCGACTTGTGCCCGTTTGCAGACGATATCTGGTTTTTCTGGATGCAACTCATAAATAATGTTGAGCGGCGAAGAGTCGGATCAGTCGAGAAGTTCGTCACTTGGCCCTCGACACAGGAAACTGGATTATTGAATGACAATCTCCATTTAGGCCGTAATGACAGCCAGCTTCTGGCTTTGGAGCGACGATATGGTAAGCTGGAGTCGTTTATTGGGCGTGTTGATCCGGACTGAGGTGAGTGCGGCCCTAAAGTAGTAGCCAGCTAGATGATGTTTTGTGCTTTTTCAGATCGGGGAATAATGTGCATTACATACCCTTCTCCTATCATAAAGTGATTGAGTGGATTGGCGATGGCGCGGGACTTAGCGATACCATCCTGCATATTCATTCTGGTATGCTACTTCTATTGCTGACGCGTGTGGTGACGAGGCGCTCTTTAGGTTCGCTCATACCCCTATCGGTGGTTTCTATAGCTGAGTTGTGTAATGAACTCATGGACCGGCTATATTTTGGATCATGGCGCTGGCCTGACACCACCAGTGATATCATAAACACACTTTTTTGGCCGACTGTTATATGCTTAGCGGTCCGCTATCGGCCGCTTTTGGAGAAGAAAATCCAGAACTGCTGATCTGCGAGGGTTAGAATAACCTAGTGCCGACTGGATGGAAATCAATCCGCTCATTTCGCCACTCAATAAGCTGATCTGAGCGGCCCTAGCCCAACCGGGTGACGCCTAGTTGCGCTAGGGCCGATCCTGACCCTGCCACCTGCTGGGGCACGTCTGCAAAGGTCAAGACTGATTGAGATGATCAGAGTAGCACGATTCGGTCAAGCACGCTTGACTAAATTGAGCTGAAGATATGAAGCACTATTGAGGCAATCATGGGAATCGCAAGATATGCAAGGGATAGGGTTGCAATCCATGCAATGACAGAAAATATGATAGCTGCGATAAGTGTCCGGCCCATATCTAGCAGACGCCTTACCGCTCGATGATCCGTCGTGGCAAATCGCATGATGAAGAATATTTCAGAGGGTGCGACCCTAGCGCATATGTTTTCGTGCAGACACGCTAGGGTCTATCTCGACTTCCCCACCTTGGGGGCACGTCTGCAAAAGCCGAGACAGGGTGACATGATCACGGGCATCGTGATTCGGTCAATCCAATGGCGTAAAGAAAAGACCCGGCGAAAGAAACGCCGAGTCGCTGTTGAAATTTGGTCTCGCTACCAAGGCTCGGTCGCGATGAGCTTCCCGCATTGTGGATGAAAAGGCGTACCCCGACGGGGTATTACGAGAGCTTATCTGACTGGCCGCTTTGAATTAAAATTCATGTCAGCTGTGTCTCGAGACTTGGCTGAATATGATTTTATACACGGAAGTAATCGTCCCCACATTACGAAATATGCTAAATATCGGGTCGAAAGCAATCGTGTAGACTTGGCTTGTGGTATCGCCAATGTCCGGCCGTTCAATCTGGCAAAATCAGTTTCCGTTGATAGGCTGCATCACCATTTCGATTTCCAGAATTTTAAATTAGTAGGAGATTGAGGAAACGCCTTAGTGATGCCGGGCCACATCACCACGAGCGGTCGATGCATCTAAATGTTGCACAGCTAATGAAATTGAGGCGCTGTTGCGAAAATATTCTTAAAAATCAGATTTCTCATCATGGCAAAATCGATATTCTATGGATCTCAATCTTTCCTGCATCATGCTGATTTCTTTTGCTGGTAATATTTGGAGTAGTAAGCGGAGTAGTAGCTTGCTCCGAGGGCATCGGATCTTGGGTCGACCATGGTGAAGGCAGCCCCCAGGACCGGTGCGTTATCGAGGATGAGGGAGGAGAGGGCGGCCTTGACCGTCTTTAGCGGGGTGGCGTTCCAGCGGATGAGCATGATGACCGCGTCGCAGATGACCGCGACCGACCGTGCGTCTGCGACGCCCAGGACAGGCGGGGTATCGAGGACGACATAGTCATAGCCTTCTTTGACCTCGTTCAGGAGGTTTTCCATGCGGCTGTCGCCAAAGAGGTCCTCGGCCGAGAAGAAGGGAGCCTGTACCGGCAGGATATCAAGGCCGGCGATCTCGTCCTTCATGATGAGGGACTTAGGGTTCGCATTGCCCTGCAAGGCCTCGACAAGGCCGACCTCGCGATCGGTGCCGCCGACATGTTCGCTCAGACTTGCCTTGCGGACGTCGCAGTCGATGAGAAGCACCTTGTCGCCGCACAGCGCCATGGTGCGGGCCATGGCCAGAACCGAAGTGGTCTTGCCTTCTGCGGGCAGCGAGGAGACGAAGCCAACGATCTGGATCGGCCGTCGACGCTTGGCCCGGATGATGGTGTTGCGAATGCCGCGGAACGCTTCGGAGAAGGGAATGACGGGCTGCTCTATAAGGAGATCGGCCGGATTAAGCAGTTCGCCATCACTTTGGCGCAGATCCTTTTTCTCCAGCGCCGGGATCGAACCGATACAGGTGATGCCCAGATGGTTCTCAAGCGTGTCGGCCGTTCGGATGCCATGCGACATGAACTCCAGACCAGCGACCGCGCCAAGCCCAAGACCCAGGCCGGCAATGATGCCGAAGGACAGGAAGAGCTTGGGGTTGGGGAAGCTGGGGCTGCGCGGCGGGATAGCGAGCTCGACGATCTGCGCCTGGGTCTGGGTATTGCGAGCGAGCGAGGAGGCCTGCTGGAGTTCAGCAGCGATACGATTATAGGCGTCACGCTTGGCGTCGGCCTGCTGCTGGACGCCCTGAGCCATGATGCCAGCGCGCGAGCTTGCGGCCTGTTCGGTACGCAGCTGCGACATTTCACCAGCCAATGACTGGGTACGGGCGCGCTCGGCGGCCGCATCGCTTGCCAGGCGGCCCATCACGCGCTGGGCTTCCTCCTCGATCTGCTGATCAAGTTGCTGAACCTGCTAGAGGACGCTGAGTGTCTCAGGATGCTTGGGGCCATAGCGGGCCTGGATCGACCCCATGTTGCGCACGACCTCGGCGCGCTGGCCGCGCAGGTTGGTGATAACCGGCGATTCCAGGACCGCCGAGACATTGTCGATCCCACCCTGACTAAACTGCTGGCGGGCTACATTATAGCGTGCTTCTGCCGCAGAAGCGGCCGACTGCGCTTGCGAAAGCTGAGCCGATTGCGAAGAAACGCGCTGGTCGGTGACCGTGCTCGAGAAGGAACCGCCCGTGCCACCACCGATGATACCGGCTTGGGCGCGGAACTGAGCTGCCTTGCCCTCGATGCCGGCCAATTCCTGGCCCATGGCATTGAGACGTCCGGTCAGGAACTCGACTTGCTTGGCAGCGGTACCGGTCCGGGCCCCCACGCTGCTGTTCATATAGGCTTCGGCAAAAGCGTTGGCGACCTGGGCTGCCTTGGTAGGGTTGATCGACCGGTAGGAGATGTTGATGACATAGGTGTCGCGGTCGCGCTTGACGTCGAGGTTCGAGAGCAGCCGATTGGCTACGGCATCGACCCGGTCGTTGGCCGAGCCGGTCATAGTGGTATCGGTCTTGGGCGCGAATTCGGGATCATACATGAGCCGCATGCGATTGATCACCATCACAGCGATATCGCGCGACTGCATGGCAGCGACTTCGGTATCGATCGAACCCGCGTCCGGCCGTGCGCCTGGCGCGTTAACGCCAATGGCCGCTGCCTGATTAGGGTCGATCTTCATGCGCGTGACGGCGACATAGCGAGGCTGAATGAGAAGCAGCGCTACAACCGAAGCGCCGAAGATCGCCGCAAAGACCAGCAGCAACACAATCCAGTGGCGCCGCACAACCTCCAGCAGATAGCCGATCGTGATCGAGCCACCCATCGTCGATATCGGGGCGGGCGCGCGATACGGATCCATCCCATAGGGCGATCCATCCGAACCAGGCACCTGATCTACCGTCGCCACTCTCTTTCCCCCAAATGCTTGTACAGATTACATCTTTATCAAAAATCGAGGAATTTCATCTTCTCAATTAATCCCCGACTCGTAATAGCAAAGAGCGCCCCTGCTTTGCAGGCGTGACTTTTCCCACTGTCTATTGTGCATTGCAATATTGAATTATCGGATTGCTGCCAATTATTCGCGTGCCGCGTATCGGATGAGGATAAGCTTCAAATCAGGGCGCCAGAGCGAGGCGATACCCAACGCCCGGCTCTGTGACGATAATCTGTGGTTCAGCGGGATCCTCCTCGATTTTCTGACGCAAAAGCCCAATGTAACTACGCAGATACTGCCCATCGATCCGAGGGTCTTCCCAACCCGCCAGCAGCAATTGCCGGTGGGTGACAACTTGGCCGGCATTGGCTGCAAGCGCTGCCAATATGTTGAATTCTTTAGGCGAAAGTTTGACGTTCTCGCCCATCAATTTCACACAGCGAGAGCCGAAATCGACTTCGAGCAGACCGGATTTAAACTTGGGGGCGGGCGTAAGATGGTCCAGGCGTTTGCGGCCTGCTACCCTGATCCGGGCCAGCAGTTCGTC
>Ga0160462_100504_pt1 | contig 11370 bp, 11 predicted proteins | sample HID1975K_E6MG_FD_108219 | JGI IMG/M metagenome (GOLD analysis project Ga0160462, IMG submission 108219) | Enriched soil microbial communities from UW Madison campus, WI, USA - HID1975K_E6 MG | ecosystem: Environmental > Terrestrial > Soil > Unclassified | place: USA: Madison, Wisconsin... | reverse complement strand
GTAAACCCGCTCCTACATTTGTTGCAACGCGCCATTCCAGTACGGCCATGGTTGCTAGCCTTGGCGCATGGCTGAGGATAGGTGGGGCGCCGGCAGCGCCAGCCGAGAAATCGCGTCGTTCCAACAAGGCTAACAACTAAGGCCTATCAGGCCATGGCACGTTGCAACAAATGTAGGAGCGGCGGTGCGGCGATCCGATTTACCCGCGATGCGCCGCGCGGGCGGCGCTCGATTTGCGCAGCACTATAACCCCCCAGCCCTACGCCTATAGGCTAATCCCGCAGGTCCGACTCATGTATCGGATTCGCCCGGCTGGTAGCCCGTTGATACTGCGCCGGCCACGTAGCCCTGTTGCCACCCAGGTCATCATCGGCATGCAACGGCCAGTAAGGGTCGCGCAGCAGCTCGCGAGCCAGGAAGATCAGGTCGGCCTGCCCCGTGCGCAGGATGTGTTCAGCCTGGGCCGGTTCGGTGATCATGCCCACCGTGCCGGTAGCGATTTCCGATTCTTTGCGTACACGCTCGGCGAAGCGGGTCTGGTAGCCAGGGCCGGTCGGAATCTCGGCGTTCATCGAGGTTCCGCCCGACGAGACGTCGATCAGGTCAACCCCCAACCCACGCAGCCTGCGGGCCAGTTCGACCGTCTCATCAGGGTTCCAGCCATCCTCGACCCAGTCGGTTGCCGAAACGCGAACGAACAGCGGCAGTTCCTGCGGCCAGACCTTGCGCACTGCCTCGGTCACCTGCAGGGTCAGGCGGATGCGGTTTTCGAAACAACTGCCATATTCATCGCGGCGCTGGTTGCTCAGCGGCGAGAGGAACTGGTGCAGCAAATACCCATGGGCCGCGTGGATTTCGACCACCTTGAAACCTGCTTGCAAAGCCCGTTCGGTCGCTTTGACGAATGCGGCGATGACGTCCTGGATCTCGTCCTTGCTCAACTCACGCGGTGCAGTGTGCTCAGGGTCGAAGGCAATCTTCGACGGCCCCACCGGCTGCCAGCCGCCGTCTTCGATCTTGACGCTGCCATGCTTGCCCAGCCAGGGGCGATGGGTACTGGCCTTGCGCCCGGCGTGGGCCAGCTGAATACCCGGCACTGCGCCCTGAGCGGTGATGAAGCGGGTGATGCGTTGCAGCGGGGCGATCTGCTCATCGGTCCACAGGCCGAGGTCTTCGGCAGTGATACGGCCATCGGCGGTCACCGCCACCGCTTCGCTGATGACCAACCCGGCGCCACCTACAGCGCGACTGCCCAGATGAACAAGGTGCCAGTCGTTGGCCAAGCCATCGACGGCGGAATACTGGCACATCGGCGAGACGGCGATGCGGTTGGGCAACGTCAGCTGACGCAGGGTGTAAGGCTCGAGCAGCAGGCTCATGAGGGCACCTCCCAAGGACTCCAATGGTGAACCGGCCCGGGCACTCAAGTGCACATCCGTGGCCCGGTGCCGGTCATTAATCAGACTAGACCAGATTGGTGGGGGGGAAGGTTCCCTGGGATTGCTGACTGCTCCGACACCGTTGCGTGATACAACCCTCCACCGCTGTCTGATGACTGCCGACTGGGCTATCTAGAAAGGGCCTACAAGCAAACCCTAACAATCCTACGGTTCCGTAGGAAATTCCTCTCGACAAGTAAGTGCTGCGTCCTATCGCTGCCCGAAATAAATAAATCTATCGTCAGCGTCGCAATCAATTTGCGAAAAGCCTTCGTAAATCGATGAAAAATCCCACTGACTTGACGATCACGATATTGAACAAGATTTTCTCCACACAAGATGTAAGCACACTCGATAATGCCATAACCGACAAAGAACAGATTCTTCTCACCACGGCATTTTCTGATGCCCTATGGAGATATGACTGGCCGGTGAATTCAACACCATTCTCTCGTCCCTGCTGGCATGTTTTCATCGCTGGAAGCCGCCGCGAATCACGCGAATGCTGCGAAGCAGAGTTGGCAAATGATAAACGCTGGGGTTTTCTGGCTCATATTTGGCAGCGATTGAAAGCAACGCACATTACAAACTCAAAACTACTCGGCGTATACGCAAACGGACAGACAGCAGGGCAGGACAGCCCGATTCATCGAGACAATCTACCCAGTGAACCCGGCCAAACAGCAGTGATGTTCTGTAATGACTACTGGGCCACGACGTGGGGAGGTGAACTCATTTTTTGCAACGACGTCAAGAACGACATTATCGCCGCCGTACTTCCCAAGCCGAAACGCATCGCAGTGTTCAACGGCGAAATCCCACACCGCGCAAAATCGCCAACAATTGAATGCGATCGTCTGCGAGTAACACTCGCGTTCAAAACAATCAGGAACAAATCGCATGACTAATCGAGTGGAAATATTTGTCGCCATGGTAGACCGCGTAGGTAAACCTGGATTCCAAGCGGGCGCCGCTTCAGCCATACATGATCAGTTCAATACCGACAAAGAGGGGTTTTCACTGGTTGTACAAAGTGCGCAAACGAGCACCGCAGTCGCCTCTGTTCTGTCAGTCACCCGCATGACGGCAGGTGCAGTGCCGTTCATCAATATCGTTACCAACTCACTTGCAGGAACGGTCACTTTTTTAAAAATCGTTGCCGAGTACCGAGAAAATCAAAAGCTGAACTATGGGGACGTTGTCAGTCTTGTGGGTAACGTCGCCGGTGTCGTCGCAGGTTTTGCACTATTGTCAGGAGCCCCCCTGGCGGCGGGATTCTTCACCGCTGTATCACTGGGAGCAAGTCTGATCGGCACATATAATTCAGAGTTAGCACAGAGAATCCAAACAACCGCTACAGACTCAATAATAAATCTATTGAAAACCCATGATATGGCACAAGAACCTTCTACTCCCCTCATAGCGCCAAACCTAACAGTAACGGACCCCTCGACGATTGCCTCTCATTTCGGCGGATTGATCACGGTCATCACATGGAACCCCACCACTCATGACATCAAGTTAGACACCCGCATGCTTACGGAGTTTGAAACCCAATCAGGCACTCAACCCGCCCCCCTTGGCGGTACCAATCTAACCGATACACCCTCTCCGCCTGCTGATGCCTTACTGACGATAGGGATCGAAAGCTTAGGCGGACAGCAACCCGCTGGGCCGATGCCATCAATAACCGTTGGATTTGGCGGAGGGCAAGACAACTATGCTTGCTGCACCGCACCACAGCAAGATAAATATCGCTGACCGGTAATCACTTATAGTAGAGAGGCACCCATGCTAACTTGGGGAGCTTGGATCAAACTGATGCGCAGCCTGCCTCCACACGACCGTGTGAAGTGCCTGATCATGGTGGGGTTCGCATTCCTCTGTTTTTTACCCATATTTCTCTTAGGCTATGGGGAAAAAATCGAGCCCATTACCGCTCCATGGACTCGCATCCCCGCGTCTCTGATCGCAAAACCCGAGATATGGGATTACGACAAATCCATATACAGTTTAGGCGTTCGCTACTATTCGCCTAACGGTCAACGGGCGAAGGCATGGATGTACGTGGACCGGGCTCGCTACGATAATGCCAACGTCAGTAAGGTAACTCCGCTGTTCGTAGAAATCGAAGATACCTTTTCTGGCCCTATCGCGAGGACTTTATCGACCCATAACGAAGTATTATCCGACCCTTCAATCAGGCAGCGTGTAAACGAAACGAGTGATCGGAAAGCTGTAGAAGGGATTGTGTTCTTCTGCGCGCTCAGCCTGCTCTCATTTGCAGGGGCTGCAGTGATGTACTGGGAAGACCAGAGGAATAAAAAACAACAGCGCACGGTCGGAATATAGCCACAATGCGCGGGGTCGCTGCGTGAGTGGCCTGAACGGGGATTGACGTTGCGCAGGTAGGGCGGCGGCACTGTAGAGCGACCCATTGTTCACCGGCAGGCTTGCATCGTCTATGAAAGTGAGCGCCGCGCGGGCGGCGCCCAGCTCTGCAGATCCAGGGCAGAAACTTTAGTGCTCAGCGCGGCTCGATATGCGCAATCATCAACTGCACACTTTCATTCCCGCGGAACTCGTTCACATCCAGCTTGTACGCCAGTTCCACCCAGCGCACGGTCGGGTTGGGCCACACTTCGCGGTCGATGCCAAAGGCGATGCCGTCCAGACGAACCGAGCCACATTCGCTCTTCAGCACCACCTTCAGGTGCCGCTCGCCGACCACACGTTGTTCGACCAACTGAAACACGCCGTGGAACAGCGGCTCGGGGAAGTGTTGCCCCCAAGGCCCGGCATTACGCAGGGCCTTGGCCAGGTCCAGGTGAAATTCCTCCACCGCCAGGCTGCCATCCGAAAGTAGACGGCCGGTCAAATCCTCTTCGCGCAACTGGCGACGGACTTCTTCATCGAACGCTTCGGCGAACGCCGGGAAATTACCTTCGGGCAACGACAGGCCCGCAGCCATGGCATGGCCGCCGAACTTGCTGATCAGTTCAGGATGGCGCGCCGCCACTGCATCCAGCGCATCGCGGATGTGGAACCCCGGCACCGAACGTGCGGAGCCCTTGAGCATGCCGTCGCCAGCATCGGCAAAGGCGATGGTCGGGCGGTGGTAACGCTCCTTCAGGCGCGAGGCGAGAATGCCGATCACACCTTGGTGCCAGTCGGCATCGAACAAGCACAGGCCATAGGGCATGGACTCGACCGGCAAGTCCTTGAGCTGGGCCAGCGCTTCACGCTGCATGCCCTGCTCGATGGACTTGCGGTCCTGGTTCAGGTCGTCCAGTTGCTGGGCCATGTCCTGGGCAAGGGCCGCGTCTTCGCACAGCAGGCATTCGATGCCCAGGCTCATGTCGTCCAGGCGCCCGGCAGCATTAAGCCGTGGGCCGAGGATGAAGCCGAGGTCGGTGGAGGTGATGCGCCGATGATCGCGACGTGCCACTTCCAGTATCGCCTTCAACCCCGGCCGCGCACGGCCCGCGCGGATACGCTCCAGGCCTTGGTGCACAAGGATGCGGTTGTTGGCATCCAGCGGCACCACATCCGCGACGCTGCCCAGGGCGACCAGGTCGAGCAGCTCGCCGATGTTCGGTTGCGCCTGGGTTTCATAACGCCCCAGGCTGCGCAGGCGCGCGCGCAAAGCCATGAGCACGTAGAAGATCACCCCGACGCCAGCCAGCGATTTACTCGGGAAGCCGCAGCCTGGCTGGTTCGGGTTGACGATGGCGTCGGCGTCCGGCAGTTGCTGGCCCGGCAGGTGGTGATCGGTGACCAGCACCTTGAGCCCGGCCGCCTTGGCGGCCGCCACGCCTTCGACACTGGAAATGCCGTTATCGACCGTCACCAGCAGGTGCGGCTGGCGCTGCAACGCCACCTGGACGATTTCCGGGGTCAGGCCATAGCCATACTCGAAACGGTTGGGCACCAGGTAGTCGACATGCGCCGCACCCAGCAGGCGCAGGCCGAGCACACCGACGGTACTGGCAGTGGCGCCGTCGGCATCGAAGTCGCCGACGATGAGGATGCGCTGGCGCTGGTCGAGGGCGTCGACCAGCAGATCCACTGCAGCATCGATGCCCTTGAGCTGCTGATACGGCAACAGCCGCGCCAGGCTCTTGTCCAGCTCGGCCTCCGATTGCACGCCGCGGGCGGCGTACAGGCGGGTCAGCAAGGGTGGCAGGTTACCCAGCAATGGCAGGGTCGGAGGCAGCGGGCGAGGTTCGATACGCATGGGTTCGGTCGGCTCAGCCGCGCTCGCCAAGCAGCCACTGCAGCTGCACTTCGTGCTGGCCACGATCGTCGGTGACGAAGACCGTGCCTTCGCTGATCATCACGTCCCATTTGATGGAACGCGGCATGTCGGTTGCGAGGGTTTCCAGCACCTCTTGGGGCACTGCGGCAATGTTCAGGTTCTTCAGGCCCTTGACCGCACCCACCACCTTGCTCTCCCACACCCGCAGGCTACCGTAGGCCAGCAGGCTGGTACGCTCGGTGCGGCGCGAACACCAGGTCAGGCGATCGGCGTCCGGCTGGCCGACTTCGATCCAGTGCAATACACGGTCGTCCAGGCTCTTTTCCCACAGCGCCGGTTCATCGACATCCGACAAGCCGCGACCAAATGACAGGTTCTCGTTGTACCAGAGCGCATACGCCAACAAACGAACCGCCATCCGCTCTTCGGTTTCCGAAGGGTGACGAGCAATGGTCTGCTTGACGCTTTCGTAAACGTTGCGATCAAGGTCGGTCAAATTCAGTTCGAACTTGTAGGTGGTGGACGGCTGGGCCATGGTCGACGGGCTTCTTGCACAAAGAAAAGTCGCACAGTCTAACCGATCCTGATCTTCGTTGCCCCGCAGCAGTATCTGCCGTTACCGACCTATGATAAAACCACGGCTCTGCCCAGTTGCCACGGATGCCTCATGTCTACGCCCAGCAAACCTCTCGCCGGCCTGAAAGTCATTGAGCTCGGCACCCTGATCGCCGGCCCGTTCGCCTCGCGCATCTGCGCAGAATTCGGCGCCGAGGTGATCAAGGTCGAGTCGCCCGATGGCGGCGACCCGCTGCGCAAGTGGCGCAAGCTGTACGAGGGGACGTCGCTGTGGTGGTTCGTGCAGGCGCGCAACAAACAGTCGCTGACGCTCAACCTCAAGCACCCCGAAGGCCGCGAGATCCTCAAGCAGCTGTTGGCCGAGGCTGACATTCTCATCGAGAACTTCCGCCCCGGCGTGCTGGAAAAGCTCGGCCTGGGCTGGGATGTATTGCATGCCCTCAACCCGAAGCTGGTGATGGTGCGCCTGTCGGGCTTCGGCCAGACCGGCCCGATGAAGGACCAGCCAGGCTTCGGCGCCGTGGGCGAGTCGATGGGCGGCCTGCGCTACATCACCGGCTTCGACGACCGCCCACCGGTGCGCACCGGCATCTCCATCGGCGATTCGATCGCCGCTTTGTGGGGTGTGATTGGCGCGCTGATGGCGTTGCGGCACCGCGAAGTCAACGGCGGCCAGGGCCAGGTGGTGGACGTGGCGCTGTACGAGGCGATCTTCGCGATGATGGAAAGCATGGTCCCGGAGTTCGATGTGTTTGGCTTCATTCGCGAGCGCACCGGCAACATCATGCCGGGCATCACGCCCTCCTCCATCCACACCAGCGCCGATGGCAAGCACGTGCAGATCGGCGCCAACGGCGATGCGATCTTCAAGCGCCTCATGCAGGCCATCGGCCGTAGCGACCTGGCTGACGACCCGACCCTGGCCAGCAATGATGGCCGCGATGCGCGGCGTGACGAGCTGTACGGGGTGATCGACCGCTGGGCCAACAGCCTGCCGCTGGAGCAGCTCATGCAGACGCTGACCGCCGCCGAAGTACCGGCCAGCCGCATCTATTCGGCAGAAGACATGTTCCGCGACCCGCAGTACCTGGCCCGCGAGATGTTCTTGCAGGCCCGCCTGCCAGACGGCAAGCCATTCAAGATGCCGGGCATCGTGCCCAAGCTTTCCGAGACGCCCGGCTCTGCGGAGTGGGTTGGCCCGGCGCTGGGCGAACATACCGATGCGCTGCTGACGACCCTGGGGTATGACGCCACCGCCATCGCCGGGTTGCGCCAAGCGGGTACGGTCTGAGATTGCCCTGGCCCATGCGCGCGCTGCCCCTGCTGTGCGGCCTGCTGCTCGCCATGGCCACCGCACCGGTGCAGGCCAAGGAGCGCCTGCTGTGGCTGGTTCGCGACCTGCCGCCCTTCACCATCTTCGAGGGTGAAGGGAAAGGCCAGGGCGTGGTCGATCAGATGTTGCCGCTGCTGATCAGGCAAATGCCCGAGTACGACCACGCCATCGTCCGCGTCAACCGCGCACGCGGCATCCAGATGCTGCAGGACGCGAGCAGTTTCACCTGCGACCCAACCCTGCTCTGGACGGCTGAGCGCGCCAAATACGTGCACTTCTCCAAACCGACGTTGGGGGTGATCAGCGGTGGTCTGGTGGTACGCAATCAAGGCGCGGCGCTGCTGGCGCCGTTTCTGGACGGGCAACAGATCGACCTCAAAGGGTTGCTCAATGCCACGCAACTCAAGCTTGGTATCGTCGCCGAACGCAGCTACAGCACACAGATCGATGACATCTTGCGGCAACTGCCCGATTCGGCCTTGAGCCGCCATTACGGAAACGATGCTACGGCCAGCCTGCTGCAGATGCAGCGCCTTGGCCGTCTGCCATGGGTGCTCGGCTACTGGCCAGAGGTGCGTTACCTGATCCAGCAGCAAGGTGGGGCGTTGGATGAGTACCAGTTTCACCCCATTCAAGGCGTGAACCGCTACCAGTTCCTGCATGTGGGCTGCTCTGACTCACCCTTGGGGCGCGAGGCCGTGGCGCATATCGACCAACTGCTGCCCACGCTGCGCTCGGGCACGCTGCCAGCACTTTATGCACGCTGGCTGGACCCGGAGCTGCAAGCCGATTACCTGGAACAGAGCAAACATTTCTTCGAAGGGCAGTAAAAAGAAACCCCGGACGCTGGGGAGGACGCCCGGGGCCAATCGAAAGCCCTGTCGGGCTTCCCACGGCAGCCTGCCATCACCGGAGCAGTGTGCTGGCTGGCTGCCCTTGCTGTGTCTGATACGCCATTCAGGCAAAGGTTCCCTGGGGTTGCTGGCGTTGTTGCAGTGCTGCAATGACACAGGGCTGCAGGCGACCTTCGGCGATTTGCAGGTCACGGTGCAGGCCGTCGACCAGGTCGATCAGCAGGCTTTGCTCCTGTAACTGGCGCAAGGACACCGTGCGCCGCAAGGTAGTACTGCCGAGGCTATCGAATACAGTCAATTGGCGATTGCCGCTGGCATCCAGGTTGCCGAGCTGGGTCTGATAAGGGCTCAGGGCGTCATTAAGCAGTCTGCAGATTCTTTCCATCCGGATCACTCGCTGCGTGGTGGGACATGAAGGAACTGACCAGCAAGCGCAGCGGAAAGTTCGTTACGCCGCGGCTGTTTCAGTGAGCATGCGTGGGTGATGTGACGTTTTGAATACGCTGCAATGCCTGCTGCCAGGCCAGCACCGGTAAAGGCCAGGGCAAGTCAGCCAACACCCAGAGCCCACGGCGGCGCGCCTCCTTGGCGAGGTCTGGCCGCCGGGCGCTGGCGCGGCCGGTAAACAGCACCGCCCGCAAGCACCGGTTGCGCTCGATGCGCTTGAGCACGGTCAGGCCATCGCCCATTGCATGATCGAGGATCAGCAGATCGGCTTTGCCAGTACGGGCAAGGCAGGCCTCAAGGTCGGTGAGATCGAGGGTGACGCGGACGTTGAACATGCCTTGGGCATTGCACGCCTGGTGCAGGAGGATCTGGTGGGAAGGCCGCGCCTGGTAAATCAACACGTAGGGCTGATACATGAGCCGCTCCTTGGGAAGGACCGGTCACTCTAGGCAAGGCGTAGGGCGCCTTATATAGGACAATTCCGAATCAAATGAAGGAAAGCACCTAAAGAAAGGGGCCGCTGCGCAGCCCATCGCCGGCAAGCCGGCGCCTACAGGTTCGGCGTCGCCATGAAGGGCAATGCTGTACCTGTGGCCGCTGGCTTGCCAGGGATGGGCCGCACAGCGGCCCCTGCTCATTTCGATTAAAGCGGTTTGCCGCGGTTACCGTGCTGGCTGACGAAGGCCTGGACGGCCTTGAGGTCGTTGGCCAGGACCGTGCAGCGCTCTTCACGGCCGAACAGGTCGCTCAGGTGGGCTGGCAGCTCCAGCGCCTTGCCCACACCCGCCTTCTCCACGGCCTCCGGGAACTTGACCGGGTGCGCAGTACCCAGCACCACCATCGGCGTGTCCTGGCTGCGACGGCACTCGCGGGCAGCCTTGACGCCGATCGCGGTGTGCGGGTCGAGCACTTCACCGGTGCTGGCGAAGACCTCGGCGATGGTTTCGCAGGTCTGCTCGTCGCTGACGGCCAGCGAGTCGAACAGCTTGCGCGCTTCGGTCCAACGGTCCTGGTCGACGCTGAAGCCGCCGCCCTGCTTGAAGTTGGCCATCAGCTCGCCGATGGCGGCGCCATTGCGGCCGTGCAGGTCGAACAGCAGGCGCTCGAAGTTCGACGACACCATGATGTCCATCGACGGCGACAGGGTCGCGTGCAGGGTTTCCTTGACGTACTGGTTGCCGCTCATGAAGCGGTGCAGGATGTCGTTGCGGTTGGTCGCGACCACCAGCTGGCTGATCGGCAGGCCCATGTTGCGGGCCAGGTAGCCGGCGAAGATGTCGCCGAAGTTGCCGGTCGGTACCGAGAACGCCACCGAGCGCGCCGGGCCACCCAGCTGCAGGGCTGCGTGGAAGTAGTAGACGATCTGGGCCATGATCCGCGCCCAGTTGATCGAGTTCACCGCTACCAGGCGCGTGCCCTTGAGGAACGACTGGTCGGCGAAGCTGGCCTTGACCATTTCCTGGCAGTCGTCGAAGTTGCCTTCGATGGCGATGTTGTGGATGTTTTCGCCCAGGATGGTGGTCATCTGGCGGCGCTGAACTTCCGACACACGCTGGTGCGGGTGGAGGATGAAGATGTCGACGTTGTCGCAACGGCGGCAGCCTTCGATGGCGGCCGAGCCGGTGTCGCCACTGGTGGCGCCGACGATCACCACGCGCTCGTTGCGCTTGGCCAGCACGTGATCGAGCAGGCGCCCGAGCAGTTGCAGGGCGAAGTCCTTGAAGGCCAGGGTCGGGCCATGGAACAGCTCGAGGACCCACTCGTTGCTGTTCAGCTGACGCAGCGGGGCGACCGCGGCGTGGGCGAACTCACCGTAGGTTTCTTCGAGGATCTTCTTGAAATCGGCATCGGCAATGCTGCCCTCGACGAACGGGCGCATCACGCGGAAAGCCAGTTCGTGGTACGGCAGGCCGGCCCAGGAGGCGATTTCTTCCTGGGTAAAGCGTGGCAGGTTCTCTGGCACATACAGGCCGCCATCGGTGGCGAGGCCGGCCAGCAGAACGTCTTCGAAATTCAGGGCCGGTGCCTGGCCGCGGGTGCTGATATAACGCATGGCTACAAACCTTCGATACTGAGGCCGGGGCCGGCTGAGCGGCCCGACGGCGCTATTCGTTAATTGAGCTGTTCGACGCGGATGCGCACGACCTTGCCGACGACGTCCTGCAGGTCTTCCAGGGCGACGATGGCATCATTGATGCTCTGCTCGACCACGCGGTGAGTCAACAGGATCATCGGTACCAGGCCATCCTGCTCCTCGGCTTCCTTCTGCATGATCGATTCGATGTTGATACCACGCTCCGACAGGATGCTCGCCACCTGGGCCAATACACCCGGGTGGTCCTTGGCCTGGATGCGCAGGTAGTAGGCGCTCTGGCAGGCTTCGATCGGCAGGATCGGGTGAGCCGACAGCGAATCCGGCTGGAAGGCCAGGTGCGGCACGCGGTTTTCCGGGTCGGAGGTCAT
>Ga0160462_100502_pt1 | contig 11379 bp, 10 predicted proteins | sample HID1975K_E6MG_FD_108219 | JGI IMG/M metagenome (GOLD analysis project Ga0160462, IMG submission 108219) | Enriched soil microbial communities from UW Madison campus, WI, USA - HID1975K_E6 MG | ecosystem: Environmental > Terrestrial > Soil > Unclassified | place: USA: Madison, Wisconsin... | reverse complement strand
GGAGAGATCGACAATGAAGCTTCGTCCTCTGCATGACCGCGTAGTCATCCGTCGCAGCGAAGAAGAATCGAAAACCGCTGGCGGTATCGTCCTGCCGGGTTCGGCCGCTGAAAAACCAAACCGTGGCGAAGTTGTCGCCGTCGGCACCGGTCGCATCCTGGACAACGGCGAAGTTCGCGCGCTGGCCGTGAAAGTGGGTGACAAAGTGGTTTTCGGCCCGTACTCGGGCAGCAACACCGTGAAAGTTGATGGCGAAGACCTGCTGGTGATGGCCGAGAACGAGATTCTCGCTGTCGTCGAAGGCTGATTCACCCGACTTCCCGTTACTCCAAAGAATTCCAAGGATTAAACGATCATGGCTGCTAAAGACGTAAAATTCGGCGATTCCGCCCGCAAGAAAATGCTCGTTGGTGTCAACGTTCTGGCTGACGCGGTAAAAGCTACCCTGGGCCCGAAAGGCCGTAACGTTGTCCTGGCCAAGAGCTTCGGCGCGCCAACCATCACCAAAGACGGTGTCTCGGTTGCCAAGGAAATCGAGCTGAAAGACGCCTTCGAAAACATGGGCGCCCAGCTGGTCAAGGAAGTTGCTTCCAAGGCCAACGACGCTGCCGGTGACGGCACCACCACCGCGACCGTTCTGGCTCAGGCCATCGTCAACGAAGGCCTGAAAGCCGTCGCTGCCGGCATGAACCCGATGGACCTGAAGCGCGGCATCGACAAGGCCACCGCTGCTGTCGTCGCCGAACTGAAAAACCTGTCCAAGCCATGCGCCGACTCCAAGGCCATCGCCCAGGTAGGCACCATCTCTGCCAACTCTGACGACTCCATCGGCAGCATCATTGCCGAAGCCATGGAAAAAGTCGGCAAAGAAGGCGTGATCACCGTTGAAGAAGGCTCGGGCCTGGACAACGAACTGTCCGTCGTAGAAGGCATGCAGTTCGACCGCGGCTACCTGTCGCCGTACTTCGTCAACAAGCCGGACACCATGGTTGCCGAGCTGGAAGGCCCGCTGCTGCTGCTGGTCGACAAGAAGATCTCCAACATCCGCGAGCTGCTGCCAGTGCTGGAAGCCGTTGCCAAGGCCGGCCGCCCACTGCTGATCGTTGCTGAAGACGTCGAAGGCGAAGCGCTGGCTACCCTGGTAGTCAACAACATGCGCGGTATCGTCAAGGTTGCTGCCGTCAAGGCACCAGGCTTCGGCGACCGCCGCAAAGCCATGCTGCAGGACATCGCTGTCCTGACCGGCGGCCAGGTCATCTCCGAAGAAATCGGCCTGTCCCTGGAAACCGCTACCCTGGAGCACCTGGGTAACGCCAAGCGCGTCATCCTGTCCAAGGAAAACACCACCATCATCGACGGCGCTGGCGTTGAAGATGACATCCAGGCACGCGTCAAGCAGATCCGCGCCCAGATCGAAGACACCACTTCGGACTACGACCGTGAGAAGCTGCAAGAGCGTCTGGCCAAACTGGCTGGCGGTGTTGCCGTGATCAAGGTCGGTGCAGGCACCGAAGTTGAAATGAAAGAGAAGAAAGCCCGCGTTGAAGACGCCCTGCACGCTACCCGTGCAGCCGTTGAAGAAGGCGTGGTGCCTGGCGGTGGTGTTGCCCTTGTGCGCGCCCTGAACGCAATCGTTGACCTCAAAGGCGACAACGAAGACCAGAACGTCGGTATCGCCCTGCTGCGTCGCGCTGTCGAAGCGCCGCTGCGTCAGATCACTGCCAACGCCGGCGACGAGCCAAGCGTTGTGGCCGACAAGGTCAAGCAGGGTTCGGGCAACTACGGCTACAACGCTGCTACCGGCGAATACGGCGACATGATCGAGATGGGTATCCTCGACCCAGCCAAGGTCACCCGTTCGGCACTGCAAGCTGCTGCTTCGATCGGCGGTCTGATGATCACCACCGAAGCCATGATTGCCGATGCACCGAGCGAAGCTCCAGCTGGCGGCGGTATGCCAGACATGGGCGGCATGGGTGGCATGGGCGGCATGATGTAAGCCAGCCTTACCCCTAGCTTGAGGAAAAGCCCCGCCTAGTGCGGGGCTTTTTCGTTTGTCAGTGCTGTATCAGGCAATACCGCGCTCGGCAGCGGTCACCTCCGCGACCCGGCGTCGATACAGAACCAGGTAGTAAGACCCCAACCCGATCAGCCAGCAAAACACCGCTGTCCAGATGTTATGCGACAGAAAGTGCGCCCCCTGCATCATCCTCCCCACCGACAACACCGACCCGGCCACCAAGGCCACCGCAAATGCCACCCGCGCCAGGCGCGGGCGCCGATCACGCAGCATGAAGAACAACCCGAACAGGCAGAAACCGGTGGCCGCATGCCCTCCGGGCCAGCACAGCCCTGGCTTGTCGGTTGCAGGGCGCGGCTCCAGCAGCTTGCTGTAGGTTTCCGTGCCGCCAAACTGGCTCAGGCTCCAGGGGCACTGCACCTGGGTGACCTTCTTCAACGGTGTGACGAAGGCCGTGGAAAGCCCCAGTGCCAGCACCAGGCAGCCCAGTTCGCGGCGCCAGCCGAACAGGCGCTGCCAGAAGAAACTCGCGGCAAATGCCACCAGCGCCACCAGCCCCATCAGGATCACACCCTGCTTGACCCGGTCATGCAGGATGTTCTCCAGCAAGTAGCTATGGCGGCCGATGAACTCGCCGGCGGTCCGGTCGAAAAACAGGTTGGCCACGTCCATGTCGACCGAGGTCAGTTCGAGGAGGATCAAGGCCACTGCAGTTGCCAGCGGAATACCCAGATACAACCAGTAATTGATCGGACGAGGGCGAATGCGTTGTTGCATGACGGCTCCAAGGGGGCGGAAATGACCGGGGATTGTCCTGCGGCCGCTATGCTGTGTGCGTGAAGGATCAGTGAAAAATCCGTCAACTTCGCTGAATTTGCCGTGGGGCTGGCACAGGCCGGGCGATGGCCTTAAGCTGCGCCTGCCGCGCACCACCGCGAAGCGCCGCTCAGGAGAACCCGATGCGCATTCTTTTGGTTGAAGACAACCGCGATATCCTTGCCAACCTTGCCGATTACCTGGGCATGAAGGGCTACACCGTCGACTGTGCCCAGGACGGTTTGTCCGGCCTGCACCTGGCCGCCACCGAGCACTACGACCTGATCGTGCTCGACATCATGCTGCCGGGCATCGATGGCTACACCCTGTGCAAGCGCCTGCGCGAGGATGCCCGCCGCGATACGCCGGTGATCATGCTGACCGCCCGCGACCAGCTGGATGACCGCCTGCAAGGGTTCCGCTCCGGCGCCGATGACTACCTGCTCAAACCGTTCGCCCTGTCGGAGCTCGCGGCACGCATCGAAGCCGTGTTGCGCCGCGCCCAAGGGGGTGGGCGGCGTACGTTGCAGGTCGCCGACCTGAGCTACGACCTCGACACCCTCGAAGTCACCCGCCAGGGCCGCCTGCTCAAGCTCAACCCGGTCGGGCTCAAGCTGCTCGCCGTGCTGATGCAGAAGAGCCCGCACGTGTTGCGCCGCGAGGTGCTTGAAGAGGCGCTGTGGGGCGACGACTGCCCCGACAGCGACAGCCTGCGCAGCCATGTGCACCAGCTGCGCCAGGTGATCGACAAACCGTTCGAAAAACCCTTGCTGCATACCGTCCATGGCGTCGGCTATCGCCTCGCCGAGGGCCGTGATGGAGTTTAAGCAAAGCCTGGCGCAGCGCATCATCATTGCGTTTGCGCTGATGAGCGCACTGGTTGCCGGGGCGTTCGCCTTCGGTATCGTCGCCACCGTGCACCTGGTCGAGGAACGTTTGATCTCCTCGGTGCTGGGTGGCGACCTGCAACGCCTGTTGCGCATGGACAGCGTCAGTGACTGGAGCCACCGCCCGCGCCCTGACCAGTTGTTCTACTTCAGTGGCGGGCGTGATGACTTCGAGCTGCCCAAAGACCTGCGCCACCTTGATAAAGGCTTCCACGAGGTATTCCGCGACCAGTTGTCCTACCACGCGATGGTGGAGATCGTGGACGGTCGCCGCTATGTGCTGCTGCAGGACCAGAGCGATTTCGAAGAGCGCGAGCGGGTGCTGTTCGCCGTGGTCGTGGTGGGCTTTGTGCTCAGCCTGGTGCTGGCGGTGTTCCTCGGCTGGCTGCTGGCGCGGCGGGTGATGGCGCCGGTGATCCGCCTGGCGCGGCAAGTGCGCCACCGTGACCAGTTGCTTGGCCTGGCACCGCCGTTGGCACCGGATTATGCCGCCGATGAAGTCGGCCAGCTGGCCGTGGCATTTGACGATACGCTCGGCCGCCTGCGCGATGCACTGACACGTGAGCGCCTGTTTACCAGCGATGTCAGCCACGAGTTGCGCACGCCGCTGATGGTGCTGGCCACCTCCTGCGAGCTGCTGATCGAGAACCCCAACCTGGATACCCGCTCACGCAGCCAGGTGGAACGGATTGCCCGCGCTACCGAAGAAATGCGCGAGCTGGTCAAGACCTTCCTGATGCTTGCCCGTGCCCAGCGTGACCAAGGCGCCGTGGCATCCCAGGCGACACTGCGCGAAGTCGCCGATGACCTGATTGGCGTTTGGCGCGATACCATCGAGCAGAAGGGGCTGGCGCTGTACTTCGATGGCCGCGTCAGTGCCGGCCCGTTGTTGTACAACGCGACCTTCCTGCAATCGGTGATGGGCAACCTGCTGCGTAACGCTGCGCACTACACCGACAGTGGTTACATCCGGCTGAGCCTGGAGGCCAATGGTTTCAGCGTCGAAGACAGTGGCGTGGGAATCCCGGAAGAGCAGCGCGAAGCGATGTTCAAGCCCTTCGTGCGCGGCGACGAGCGGCGGGGTGAAGGCCTGGGCCTGGGCTTGTCGCTGGTGCAGCGGATTTGTGACGATCAGGGCTGGCGCGTGACGCTCAGTTCCACCGCGCCCCATGGCTGCCGGTTCCACGTAGATTTGAGCCAGGGCGCGGAAAAGACTGACCCGTCCCAACCCGGCGAGTAATGCGCTGAAACATCTTGCTTTGGTGATAACACTTTTTTCACATTGGCATAACCTGTTTCCAACGCGGTGTTACCTAAGGTGAGCGCAATGGAGCCAGGAGATGCCCAATGCGTAGCCCGATCAAACTCGAATTTTCCGAGAAGTACGACCAGCAACATGCTCGCGAGTACTTCCTCAAGCATCAGGATGGCCTGGCGCGTCGCCTGTCCCACAAGCGTGACGAGCAATTGGCGCGTCGTGCCCTGGCGCTGGCCGGAGAACCGGGCTTGGTGCTCGATCTGCCCTGCGGTGCCGGGCGGTTCTGGCCGCTACTGGCGGAGAAACCCAACCGCGTGATCATTGGTGCCGACAATTCCGAGGCGATGATCGAGACAGCCTGTGCGGCACAACCGCCGGAGGTGGTGGCGCGGGTACGGCCCTTGCAAACGTCTGCTTTCGCGATCGATCTACCGGATAACGCGGTGGACAGCATTTTTTGCATGCGGCTGTTCCACCACATCGGCGAGGCCGCTCATCGGAAAACAATTCTTTCGGAATTTCAAAGGGTTAGCCGTGACAGCGTAATCTTGTCATTGTGGGTGGATGGTAACTTCAAGGCATGGCGCCGGCAGAAACTCGAGCAGCGGCGCAGTGCCAAGGCCGAGCAGGGCAGCTACCAGAACCGTTTTGTGTTACCGGCAGAGACAGTTGAAGAAGAATTCAAGGCCGCCGGGTTCAGAATCCAGGAGCGCCTCGATTTCCTGCCGTTCTATGCCATGTGGCGGGTCTATGTATTGCGTAAGGGGTAGTGTTTGATGGCTGTAGCCCAGAGCGGGGAGTCACGCTTCGATTTTTACTGGCGTCAACAGGGCGAATGGGTTGAAGAACCTAACCAGCGGCGCGGTGGTGAGAGTGGTGTGCAACGGCTGAATGACGGCAACGGCAAGCTGCTTTATGCCAAGCGCCAGGTCGGCCATATCTACCGCAGCCTGCTGCACCCGTTCGGCAGGCCGACGGTACTGCGTGAGCTCGACGCGCTGAACAGCTTTGAACAATTGGGCGTACGTGTACCGCGTATCGTCTTTTGTGGTGCAGAGCGCGATGCCGAGCACAAATGGCGTGCGCTGCTGGTCAGCGAGGCGCTGGATGGCTTCGTCGAGCTTGACACCTGGCACGCCGAAGGTGCCCGCGAGCGTTACCCGCAGGTGGTGCACGAGCGCATGCTCAAGGACCTGGCCGACAACCTCGCGCGCATGCACCTGGGCCACTGGCAGCATGGCTGCCTGTACGGCAAGCACGTATTCATCAAGGTGATCGGCGAGGGTGAACAGGCCCGGGTCGAAGTCGCGCTGCTCGATCTCGAGAAGTGCCGCCGCCGCATCAGCTGCCAGCGCGCGGCCGGCAATGACTTGCGCCAGTTGCGCCGCCATTCGTCGCTCAACGACGCAGAATGGCAGCAGCTGCTCTACTTTTACCAGATGGCGTTTGGCAGCGCTGTCAAAGGGTTAGGGCAATGAAACTAGAAATCGCTCGAGCTTTGTTTCTGGTAGCTGGGCTGGCGGTGACCACGGTGGCGGTAGCTGCCTGGGAAGAACCGCGGCCGGTGGTGTTCAGCAAGGCTGAGCAGGCAGAGCAGTGCGTGTTGCCGAAGGAAAGCAAGCAACATCAGGTTCAGGCTCAGCCTGACCAGGACCTGTTGCTGTTCCTGTTCGGCTTGCGACAGGGGCTTCGGCCGTTCGGTTGATCCTGTTCGAGCAAACAAGGCCCCGCAGTTGCGGGGCCTTTGCTTTTCGGGTGTTGGTACATTCAGGTTCTACGGGTTGACTGTGTGAGCGGGCTTGTCCCGCGAAGAGGCGGGCTCAGGCAACAGCAGTCTCCTTGACCACCGTCTTGTGCGCCAGCAGGGTATAAATGCAAGGCAACACAAACAGGGTGAACAATGTGCCGATCGACATTCCGGTCGCAATCACCGTGCCGATGTCGAACCGGCTCACGGCCCCGGCCCCCGTCGCCAGAATCAGCGGCACCATGCCAAACACCATCGCCGCAGTAGTCATGAGTACGGGCCGCAGGCGAATGGCCGCCGCTTCTTCGATCGCCTCCCGCACGCTCAAGCCCTTTTCCTCACGCAACTGGTTGGCAAACTCGACGATCAGGATACCGTGCTTGCTGATCAGCCCGATCAGTGTCACCAGCCCGACCTGGGTGTAGATATTCATGCTGGAGATGCCGAGGAACAGCGGCAGCAGCGCCCCGCAGATCGACAGTGGCACCGTCACCAGAATCACCAGTGGGTCGCGGAAACTTTCGAACTGCGCCGCCAGCACCAGGAAGATGATCGCCAGGGCCAGGCCAAAGGTCACCCACAGCGCGCTGCCCTCCTGAATGTACTGCCGTGCGGCACCGGCATAGTCGAACGAAAACCCGTCCGGCGCCTCCTCGGCGGCGATGTCCCGAACCGTCTGCAAGGCCTCGCCGATACTGACCAGGGGGACGCCCTGGATAATCGCCGAGTTGAGCTGTTGGAACTGGTTGAGCTGGCGCGGGCGGGCGCGGTCGCTGAGGGTTATCAGGGTCGACAACGCCAGCAACTGGCCCTGGTCGTTCTTCACGTAGTAATTGTTCAGCCAGCCGGCGTTGTCCCGGTAGGGCCGTTCGACCTGGGCGATCACCTTGTAGCTGCGGCCTTCCAGGGTAAACCGGTTTATCTCCGCTTCGCCCAGCAAAGTAGCCAAGGTGCCGCCCAGGGTGTCCATGGACACGCCCATCTGCGCCGCCTTGGCCCGGTCGATGTCGACCACCACCTCGGGCTTGTCGAACGCCAGGTCGATGTCGAGGAAGGCGAATTTGCCTGATGCCTGGGCGCGCTCCTTGACCCGCTGGGCCACCTCCAGCAGCGCCGGGTAATCGCCTGCGGTATTGATCACGAACTGGAACGGCAAGCCTTCGCCGGTGCCCGGCAACGACGGCAAGTTGAAGCCGAAAATCTGCAGGCCGCCGATTTCTTCGAGCTTGGCCTGTACCTGGGGCAGCAACTCCATTTGCGTACGCTCGCGCTCGTTCCACGGTTTGAGCAGGAAGCCGCCTATGCCACTCTGCACCCCATTGAAGCCGTTGATCTGGAACGATGAGTAGTACTCGGGGAAGGCCTTGAACAGCGGCGTGAACTGGTCGGTGTAGGCGTTGAGGTAATCGAGGTTGGCGGGTTGCGGCGAGCTGCTGATCATGAAAATCACCCCTTGGTCCTCGTTGGGCGCCAGTTCGTTCTGGGTGAACTTGAGCAGCACCGGGATCAGGCACAGGATGATCACTGCGAACACCAGCACCACCGGGCGGCTGTCCAGGGTGGTGCGCAGCAGGCGCTGGTAGCGGTTTTTCAGGCGCTCGAAGATCAGGTCAAGACGGTGGGCCAGGCCGTGGGCATTCTGCTCCTGGCGCAGCAGCAGGGCGCACATCATGGGCGACAAGGTCAGGGCAACGATGCCTGAAATGATCACCGCACCCGCCAGAGTCAAGGCGAACTCCTTGAACAAGGCGCCTGTAAGCCCGGTCAGGAAGCCGATCGGCGCATACACGGCGGCCAGGGTGATGGTCATCGACACCACCGGCATGGCGATTTCCCGTGCACCTTCCAGCGCTGCGTCGAACGGCGTCTTGCCTTCTTCCATGTGCCGATGGATGTTTTCCACCACGACGATGGCGTCGTCCACAACCAGGCCGATGGCCAACACCATCGCCAACAGGGTCAGCAGGTTCAGCGAGTAGCCCATCATCTGCATGAAGAACAGCACACCGATCATCGACAGCGGGATGGTCACTACCGGGATCAGCACCGAGCGCAGCGCGCCGAGGAACAGGAACACCACCACGATGACGATCAACACCGCTTCGCCGAGGGTCTTGATCACTTCGTCGATGGAGGCCTGGATGAACAGCGTGGCGTCATAGGCGATCGAGACCTTGAGTGCGGATGGCAGTTGGCTTTCCAGCTCCGGCATGATTCGCCGGACTTCCTTGATCACGTCCAGCGGGTTGGCCGCCGGGGTGGCTTTGATGCCGATGTACACCGAGGGGATGCCGTCGAACGAACTGACCGTGTCGTAGTTTTCCGCACCCATTTCGACCCGCGCCACGTCACCCAGCAGCACCCGGCTGTCGCCGGCAGTCTTGACCGGCAATGCGGCAAAGGCCTCGGCCGATTTCAGCTCGGTGTTGGCATTGATGCTGGTGACCACGTACTCGCCTTTGACCTCACCGGCGGCAGCCAGGAAGTTGTAGCGGCGCACTGCGTTGGTCACATCGGTGGCAGCCAGGCCGAAGCCGGCCAGCTTCACCGGGTCGATCCAGATGCGCATGGCAAATACCTGGTTGCCGAGGATTTCTGCCTCGGCCATGCCTGGCAGGGTCGCAAGCTTCGGCTGGATCACCCGGGACAGGTAGTCGGTGATCTGCGGGTTGCTCATGTCCTTGCTGTAGAAGCTGACGTACATCAGTGCCGAAGCGTCCGCCGCTTCCTTGCTCAGCACCGGGTCTTCGGAGTCCTGCGGCAGCTGGTTGCGCACTTCATTGGCCTTGGCCAGCAGCTCGGTGAACAGGCGGTCGCTGTCGGCGCCAATACGCGCGTAGATGGAGATGATCGAGAAGTTCTGCCGGCTCACCGAGGTCATGTAGTCGATGCCTTCGGCGCTCGCCAGGCTTTGTTGCAACGGCTGGGTGATATAGCCCTGAATGGTCTCGGCGTTGGCCCCGGGGTAGGCGGTGGTCACCGTGATCAGGGCGTTTTCCATCTGCGGGTACTGGCGGATCTGCAGCTTGCTCCAGGCCTGGAAGCCCAGCAGCAGGATCAGCAGGCTGACCACGCTGGCCAGTACCGGGCGGCGGATGAACGGGTCGGTGAACGCCATGCCTGCCTCCGGGTCAGTCCGCGCGCGGGGCGCCTGGTTCGGGTTTGAGGGCGGTGTCCTGGCCGATGCGGATGGCGGCGCCCGGGGTCAGCTTGAGCTGCCCGGCGGTGACCACCTGCTCGCCAGCCTTGAGCCCCTTGCTGACCACCACCACGCCATCGCGGCGTTCGCCGGTCTGCACGCTGCGCTGTTCGGCGCTTAGCTGCTGTTGGCCCTTGTCATCCTGCTCGGGGTTGCCGTCCTTGTCTTTCCGGGGCGTGGCCACATACACCGAGTTGCCATACAGCGTGTAGGTAATGGCGCTTTCTGGTACTACCACTTGCGGCTGCGGGTTGGGCAGCAGCACCAGCAGGTTGGCGAACATGCCCGGCAGCAGCTTGCCATCCGGGTTGGCCAGGGTGGCGCGCACCAGCAGGTTGCGTGTGCTCTCGTCGACCTTGGGGTTGATCGCGCTGAGGCTGGCAGGGAAGCTCTGGCCAGGGTAGGCAGCCACTTGCACCAGCACCTGTTGGCCCAGGCTCAGCTGCGGCAGCGCCTGCTCGGGCACATTGAAGTCGACGTAGAGGCTGGACAGGTCCTGCAGGGTGGCAATCACCGTGCCGGGGGCCAGGTAGTCGCCAACATCCACCTGGCGGATGCCGATGGTGCCGCTGAACGGCGCGCTGATGCTCTTCTTGGTCTTCGACGCCTTGAGCTGGTCGACCACTGCCTGATTGCGCCGGTACTGGGCGGTAAGGCGGTCGTATTCGCCACGGGAGATGGCCGAGTCGCCCACCAGTTGGCTGCCACGGCCGAAGTCGACCTTGGCCAGGCCCAGGTCGGCCTGGGCAGTGCCGAGCAGGGCGGTTTCCTGGTCGTCGTTGAGCTGCAGCAGCAGTTGCCCGGCCTTGACCTTCTGGCCGGAGTCGAAGTGCAGCGATTTGACCGTGCCTTCGACCTCAAGGCTGAGTTCTACGCCCTGCAGTGCCTTGAGGCTGCCTACGGCCGGCAGGCGTTGCTGCCACTGGCGCTCTTCGGCCAAGGCTGCGGCCACGGTGACGGGTGGCTTGGGAGCGGTGAACAGCTGGATCTGCTGATAGACCGAGAAGGCCTTGTAGCCCCCCAGGGCCAACACGATCAGCAGAACCACGGCCAACATGATGAGCATGCGCCGGCGCAGCATAGGTCCGGTTCCTTGGAAGCGTGATTGTTATTGGTCTTGACACGACAACGGGCGATCCTGCCCACGTGCGGATGGGGGAAGTATTGACTGTTTTTGGCGGGTTGGGGAGATGTATCGACTGGGCGGGCCCTATCGCCGGCAAGCCGGCTCCCACAGGTACAGCGCATGCCTTCAGGCTTGTGGTGTACCTGTGTGAGCCGGCTTGCCGGCGACAGGGCCGGTACAACGCATGCCTTCAGGCCGGTGGTGTACCTGTGGGAGATTACCCAGCCCTTCGGGCTGCGCTGTCGCGCAGAGAACAAAGCCCGCGAGCGCGCCGCATACCCTGTAGGAGCGGCTTCAGCCGCGAAGCAGGCGCCGCGGTGAATGGC
>Ga0160462_100499_pt1 | contig 11417 bp, 10 predicted proteins | sample HID1975K_E6MG_FD_108219 | JGI IMG/M metagenome (GOLD analysis project Ga0160462, IMG submission 108219) | Enriched soil microbial communities from UW Madison campus, WI, USA - HID1975K_E6 MG | ecosystem: Environmental > Terrestrial > Soil > Unclassified | place: USA: Madison, Wisconsin... | reverse complement strand
CTTCAAGGCTTCACCCACCCCAAAGATATGGATGCCGATGAAGACGATGTAGAACGCCAGGTAAATCATCCAGCCGCCAATCCCGAACAGTGACTGGCAGTAGGCGCCGATGAACACGGCGATGGCCGCGGGGGCAATAGCGTACTCGATGAGGATGGCCGTGCCGGTCAAGAACCCGCCCCAAGGCCCGAACGCACTGCGCGCGAAGCCGTAGCCGCCGCCGGCGGTAGGGATCATCGAGGACAGTTCGGCCAGCGAGAAGCACATGCACAGGTACATGGTGGCCATCAGCAAGGTGGCGAGGAACATGCCGCCCCAGCCGCCTTGGGCCAGGCCGAAGTTCCAGCCGGCGTAGTCGCCGGAAATCACGTAGGCCACGCCCAGGCCCACCAGCAGCACCCAGCCGGCTGCGCCTTTTTTCAGTTCACGTTGCTGGAAGTAGTCCGAGCCGACTTTTTCGAAGTCGACGGATGCGCCTGCCGGCGTGCCGGCGGATTGATCGCTTGGCATAGATTCACCTGTTGTTTTTCTTGGTGGCCGGAACGGTTCCGGCCGATGGTGATGGGTACTGCAGGAAGCGAGCCAGAGCGGTTGGTGCACGCCAACCGCTCTGCTGAGGGGCTTAGAAGAAGCCCAGTGGGTTGATGTCGTAGCTCACCAGCAAGTTCTTGGTCTGCTGGTAATGGTCGAGCATCATCTTGTGGGTTTCACGGCCAACGCCGGACTTCTTGTAGCCACCGAACGCGGCATGCGCCGGGTACAGGTGGTAGCAGTTGGTCCAGACGCGGCCGGCCTTGATGCCGCGGCCCATGCGGTAGGCGCGGTTGATGTCGCGGGTCCACACACCGGCGCCAAGGCCGAACTCGGTGTCGTTGGCGATGGCCAGGGCTTCTGCTTCGTCCTTGAAGGTGGTGACGCTGACCACCGGGCCGAAGATTTCTTCCTGGAACACACGCATCTTGTTGTTGCCCTTGAGCAGGGTCGGCTGGATGTAATAACCGGTGGCCAGCGCGCCCTCCAGCTTCTCGACCTTGCCGCCGGTCAGCAGTTCGGCGCCTTCGTCCTGGGCGATCTGCAGGTACGAGAGGATTTTTTCGAACTGCTGCTGCGAGGCCTGGGCGCCGACCATGGTGTCGGTGTCGAGCGGGTCGCCGCGCTTGATCTGCAGCACCTTCTTCATCACCACTTCCATGAACTGCGGGTAGATCGACTCCTGTACCAGCGCCCGCGACGGGCAGGTGCACACTTCACCTTGGTTGAAGAACGCCAGCACCATCCCTTCGGCGGCTTTGTCGATGAAGCTCGGCTCGGCCTGCATGATGTCTTCGAAGTAGACGTTCGGCGACTTGCCGCCCAGCTCGACGGTGGACGGGATGATGTTTTCGGCCGCACATTTCATGATGTGCGAGCCGACCGGGGTGGAGCCGGTGAAGGCGATCTTGGCGATGCGCTTGCTGGTGGCCAGCGCTTCACCGGCTTCGCGGCCATAGCCTTGCACCACGTTGAGCACACCGGGTGGCAGCAGGTCGCCGATCAGCTCGACCAGCACGGTGATGCCCAGCGGGGTCTGTTCGGCCGGCTTGAGCACCACGCAGTTGCCGGCGGCCAGGGCCGGGGCGAGCTTCCAGGCGGCCATCAGGATCGGGAAGTTCCACGGGATGATCTGCCCGACCACGCCCAATGGCTCATGGATGTGATACGCGACGGTGGTTTCGTTGATCTCCGCGGCGCCGCCTTCCTGGGCTCGGATGCAACCGGCGAAGTAACGGAAATGGTCGACCGCCAGCGGGATGTCGGCGTTGAGGGTTTCGCGGACCGGTTTGCCGTTGTCCCAGGTTTCGGTGATGGCCAGGACTTCGAGGTTCTGCTCGATACGGTCGGCGATCTTCAGCAGGACATTGGAGCGGTCCTGCACCGACGTGCGGCCCCAGGCGTCGGCGGCGGCGTGGGCGGCGTCCAGCGCCTTGTCGATGTCTTCGACAGTGGAACGGGGGAATTCTGCGATCAGTTTGCCATTCACCGGGGAGGTGTTTTCAAAATACTGCCCCTTGACCGGAGCTACGAACTCACCACCGATGAAGTTGCCGTAGCGGCTCTTGAAGGAAACCTTCGCGCCCTCGGTACCGGGATGTGCATAACGCATGGTGTGTCTCCTGGTTAATTGTGTTTTGTTGAGGAGTTCAAAAGCCTAGTGCAAAGGTTGGGCCAGCGGGATGGCGACTTTCTGAATCAATGGCTTGGGTTGTCCCAAAAGGTTTCGCACAGGGGCGTTGTGTCGCCGCTGGTACGGCGCAGGTGACACTTTGTACCGTTTGCGACACGCTGCAGGGCGGTGCATTGCAAAGCCTGGGCGGGTGGAGGATGCTGGAAGGACGCTCTATCTGCGGAGAACAACAACTAATGCAGAGCAACCACCTCAGCCGCCATGCCCAGCAGGTGCATACCGTCGCCCATGGCGAAGCCGGCGGGGCCGGCAGCGACCCTTCCATCGCCCGCTCCTGGCTGCGTTGCCTGGAGGATTACCACCTCGATCCGTCGGTGATCGCCGCACCGGTGGTGCTTGAGCATGGCCGCCTGTTGGAGAGCCGTGAACGCCTGCGCCAGGTGTTGAAAATTGCCGATAACGAGATGACCAGCCTGCACCAGCAGCTTTCCGGTGCTGGCCACGCGGTGCTGCTGACCGACGCCCGCGGGGTGATCCTCAATTGCGTGACCGCCCCCAGCGAGCGCCGTATCTTCGAGCGCGCCGGCCTGTGGCTGGGCGCGGACTGGAGTGAGGCCCGCGAGGGCACCAACGGCATCGGTACCTGCCTGGTCGAGCGCCAGGCCCTGACCATCCACCAGAATGAACACTTTCGGGGCCGCCATACTGGCTTGACCTGCTCGGCCAGCCCGGTATTCGACCCCCACGGCGAGCTGTTGGCGGTGCTCGATGTCTCGTCAGCGCGGCCAGATGTGTCGCGCCAGAGCCAGTTCCACACCATGGCGCTGGTCAACCTCTCGGCGAAGATGATCGAGAGCTGCTATTTCCTGCGCCACTTCGAGCAGCAATGGCTGCTGCGCTTCCATTTGCAGGCCGAGTCGGTCGGCTTGTTCAGCGAGGGGTTACTGGCTTTCGACGGCGATGGCCGGATTTGCGCCGCCAACCAGAGCGCCCTGAACCTGCTGGGCACCATCCGTGGCGGCGTGCTGGGCAAGCCGCTGGAGATGTTCTTCGCGTGCAACCATGATGAGCTGTTCAGCCGCGCCATGCCCAACGGCAGCGCGGCCTGGCCGTTGTACACCCGTGATGGGCGCCAGGTGTTCGCCAGCCTGCGGGGCCAGGCGAGGGTGCCGGTGTGGGCTGTGCCGGCTGGCTTGCCTCAGCCTCAGGCTCGAGCGCAGGCGCGGCCCGGCATCTGTCTGCTGGACCCTGCCCTGCAAAGCGACTTCCACCGTGCCGTACGGGTGTTCGAGCGGGATGTGCCGCTGCTGCTCAGCGGCGAGACCGGCTGCGGCAAAGAGGCGTTCGCGCAGGCTGTGCACCAGGCCAGCCAGCGCCGTGGCAAACCGTTCGTGGCCGTCAACTGTGCGTCAATCCCTGAAAGCCTGATCGAGAGCGAGCTGTTCGGTTACCGCGGCGGCAGCTTTACCGGCGCGCGCAAGGAAGGCATGCGCGGCAAGTTGCTGCAGGCCGATGGCGGCACGCTGCTGTTGGATGAGATCGGTGACATGCCGCTTGCGCTGCAGACCCGCCTGTTGCGGGTGCTTGAAGAGCGCCAGGTGGTGCCGATCGGCGGTGAGCCACAGCCGGTGGATGTGCGCATCGTCAGTGCCACGCACCGGGATTTGCTCGAGCGGGTGGAGCAGGGGACCTTCCGCGAAGACCTGTATTACCGGCTCAATGGGTTGGAAGTCGCACTGCCTGCGCTCCGTCAGCGCAGTGACAAGGCACAGTTGCTGGACTTCCTGCTGCGCCAGGAGGCGCAGGGCCAGGTTATCGAGATCGAACCGAGTGCACGCCAGGCGTTGCTGGATTTTGCCTGGCCGGGCAACGTGCGGCAGATGCGTAACGTGCTGCGCACGTTGGTGGCGCTGTGTGATGACAGCTATATCGGTCTTGCCGATCTACCCGCAATCGTCAGGGCAGCCGGGGCCCCTGTGAGAGCGGACTTGCCCCGCGAATGCGTTGGCTCAGGCAACAACGCTGACACTGCTGGCCCTTTCGCGGGGCAAGCCCGCTCCCACCATGGTTGCCTGAACCACGCGGAATGCCAGGCACTGCTGTCCGTGCTGGAGGCAAACCGCTGGCACATGACCCGTGTCGCCGAGCATTTGGGGATCAGCCGCAATACCTTATATCGAAAACTGCGCAAACATGGCATTGCCAAGGGCGCCTGAGCGAAACACCGGGTGCGATTTCCCGAGCCTTGGGCTACCCTGCCTCGAAGTTTTGCGAGGTGTTTCATGCATATTCATATTCTTGGTATTTGCGGCACTTTCATGGGCTCGCTGGCGGTGCTGGCCAAAGAGCTCGGCCACCGCGTCACGGGCTCGGACGCCAACGTCTATCCGCCGATGAGCACCCAGCTCGAAGCCCAGGGCATCGAGCTGACCCAAGGCTACGACCCGGCCCAGCTGGACCCGGCACCCGACCTGGTGGTTATCGGCAACGCCATGTCGCGGGGCAACCCGGCGGTGGAGTATGTGCTGAACAAAGGCCTGCCTTATGTGTCTGGCCCACAATGGCTGGCTGACCACGTGCTGCAGGGCCGTTGGGTCCTCGCTGTCGCCGGCACCCATGGCAAGACCACCACCAGCAGCATGCTGGCCTGGGTGCTGGAGCATGCCGGCATGAGCCCGGGCTTCCTCATCGGTGGCGTGCCGCAGAACTTTTCGGTGTCGGCGCGCCTGGGCGGCACACCGTTCTTCGTGGTCGAGGCTGACGAATATGACAGCGCTTTCTTCGACAAACGTTCGAAGTTCGTGCACTACCATCCGCGCACTGCAATTCTCAACAATCTTGAGTTTGATCATGCGGATATCTTCCCTGATCTGGCGTCCATCGAGCGGCAGTTCCATCACTTGGTGCGTACCATCCCTAGCGAGGGCCTGGTCATTCACCCGACCACCGAGCTGGCGCTGGAGCGCGTGATCGGCATGGGTTGCTGGACGCCGGTGCAGACCACAGGTGAGGGTGGCCAATGGCAGGCGCGCTTGCTCAGCGCCGACGGTTCGCGCTTCGAAGTGCTGTTCGAGGGTGAAGCCCAAGGCGTGGTGGACTGGGCGCTGACGGGTCAGCACAACGTTGCCAACGCCTTGGCCACCTTGGCCGCTGCACGCCATGTTGGCGTGGTGCCGGCCATGGCCATCGAAGGCCTCAGCGCCTTCAAGAGCGTCAAGCGCCGCATGGAGAAGGTCGCCGAAGTCCAGGGGGTGACTATCTACGACGACTTCGCTCACCACCCGACTGCTATCGCCACCACCCTCGACGGCCTGCGCAAGCGGGTGGGCGAGGCACCGGTGATTGCCATCATCGAGCCACGCTCCAACTCCATGAAGCTGGGCGCGCACCGTGATGGCCTGCCGGAAAGCGTCAATGACGCTGACCAGGTGATCTGGTACGCGCCGGCCAACCTGGGCTGGGACCTGGCCGCCACCGCGTCGCATTGCAAGGTGCCGAGCGAGGTCGCCGACAGCCTCGAAGCGATCATCGAGCGGGTCAAAGGCCAGGCGCGGCCGGGCACCCACGTGGTGATCATGAGCAACGGCGGCTTCGGCGGCCTGCACGGCAAGCTGGCCGAGGCCCTGAAGTGAACGGGCCCGACCGCATCACCCTGGCCATGACCGGGGCCTCCGGCGCGCAATACGGCCTGCGCCTGCTCGATTGCCTGGTGCGCGAAGACCGCGAGGTGCATTTCCTCATCTCCAAGGCAGCGCAGCTGGTGATGTCGACCGAGACCGACGTCTTGCTGCCGGCCAAGCCCCAGGCGATGCAGGCGTTTCTTACCGAATACACCGGCGCTGCCAGCGGGCAGATCCGCGTGTACGGCAAAGAGGACTGGATGTCGCCGGTGGCCTCGGGCTCCGGCGCCCCGGCAGCAATGGTCGTGGTGCCCTGTTCCACCGGTACCTTGTCAGCCATTGCCACCGGCGCCTGCAACAACCTGATCGAGCGTGCGGCCGATGTGACGCTGAAGGAGCGTCGCCAGCTGATCCTGGTCCCGCGTGAGGCGCCGCTGTCGACCATCCACCTGGAGAACATGCTCAAGCTGTCGCAGATGGGCGCGGTGATCCTGCCTGCAGCACCTGGCTTCTATCACCAGCCGCAAACCATCGATGACCTGGTCGACTTCGTCGTGGCGCGCATTCTCAACTTGCTGAACATCCCGCAGGACATGTTGCCGCGTTGGGGTGAGCATCATCTTGGGGCGGATGATTGAGGCATAGCCTGATTGGCCTGCTGGCTGCGCTGGCAGTCAGCGGCTGTGCCACGGTGCGCACGCTGGATGCCAACAAGCCGGGCGCGCCGGTGGTGTACGCCGGCACGCGCCTGGACTTGTATGTGATCAATGGCGGGTGTTGCCCCAAGGACCGTTTCGGCGCTGAAGCGCCAGCGTATCCGCGGCTGGACCTGCCGGGGAGCATGCTGTTGGATACCCTATTCCTGCCGCTGTCATTGCTGACTGCGGCAGGGGTTGGTTTTCAGGCGACTGGCGGGCTGTAGGGCTGGCGCTATTTCTTGCCCAGCCTGCGCAGTTCATCCGACTCGATCACCCGAATTCCGTCTTCCTCCTCCAGCGCCAGGCGCCATAGCGCCCGTGCCAAGGTGCAGGCCTCGATGCCCCGGTACTTGCCCGGCATCAGTCGCGCAAAGGGCGAAGCCAACCGCTCACCCAGGCGCGGCTCAATGCGCTCACCTATCAGCAGTGATGGCCGAACGATGGTGAGCTGGGGCCAGTCTTGCGCTTTCAGCGCTTCCTCCATCTCGCCCTTCACCCGATTGTAGAAAATCGTCGACTTGGGGTCTGCGCCGATGGCGCTGACTACCAGCAGGTGGCGCGCGCCCATCTCCCGCGCGCGCTTGCTGAAGGCCACGACCATGTCCAGGTCGACCGCGCGAAACGCCTGTTCGGAGCCGGCCTGCTTCAGGGTTGTGCCCAGGCAGCAGTAGGCAATGTCGACACGCCCGGCCAGTTGCGGCAGAAACACCGCAGGGTCGCCGACCGGGTTTTCCAGGTGCGGGTGTTCGGCCAGCGGCCGACGGGTCGGCGCCAGCACGCGGCTGATGGTGGGCTCGTTGAGCAGGCGGTCCAGCAGGTGTTCACCCGTCAGGCCAGTGGCTCCGGCAAGCAGGACATGCTGAGGCGTCAAGTACATGATGTCTCTCCTGTGTTACACACAAGCTTAGTGGCTGGCGGGGGTTTTTTCCTGTTCGCCAGCGGTCGCCTGTGCGGCATTACGCAAGGCTTCCTCAGCCTGCTGCTGGCGCAGGCGCTGCCAATGTGCCAGTACGGCGGGCGGTGCCCACAGTTGTGGCTCGGAGGCTTCGAAACCTTCCCTTCCTTCCCGTTCGGCAACACTGGTACGCGCCAGTTCAAACGCTTGTTTCAGGTCGTCTGTCTGGTTCAGTGCCTCGGCGAACAAGGCGTCGCCGAAGTAGGTGAAGTCGGCCTCTTCCGAGCAGCCGAAAGACACCCGGTCCGCGCGAGCTGCCGTCATGATGACGGTCCGCTCATCTTTCAGCGGGGCAATGTAGCCCCCGGAATAGCAGGCGGATATCACAATCACCTTGTCGCGATCCTTGAGCGGCGCCAGGGCACTGGCCAGTTCATCGGCAGACAGGTCTGCCAGTTGCAGGCGCGGCTGGTCGAACACCAATTGGTGGTCCTGGCTGCCATGGCTGGTCAGGTAGATGAACACCAGGTCTTCCGGGCCGCTTCGTTCGGCCAGGGTGCGGGCAGCGCGGGTGAGCGTTTCGCGGGTGGCCATGGGGCGGGTGGCCATCTGGTCGCGGTGGTTGACCAGGGTAACCTGGCCACGGGCGCCGAAGCGTACCTTGAGCAAGTTGCTGACGTAGTCGGCCTCGCGCAGAAATACGCTTTGCTGGCCATCACCGGCGACCACCAAGCTGTATAGCTGGATGGGCGGCGCAGAGTGCGGCACGCGGGCCAGCGCCTCTTCCAGCAGCCTGCCCTGGTTGAGCAGGGCCAGGTCCAGCGGGTCGGGGAGCAAGGTGCCCTTGTGGTCGCGCACGCGCACGCCGTTGACCCAGAAGCCGCTTTCGACCTTGCCACTGGGCAGGGTCAGTTTGCCCTGGCCCTGGTAGGCATCGTTCTCGAAGCCGCCCACGTACTTGCTGCCATCGGGCAGTTGCAGGCTGCCGTGGCCGGACAGGCGCCAGTCGACGAAACCGCCCTTGTAGTGGCTGCCGTCGCTGCCAAGCAGTTCGCCTTCACCGAGCAGCGATCCGTCCTTGAATTCACCGATCCACACATCGCCGTCGGCGTTCTCGTAGCGGCCGCGGCCTTCCAGGCGGTTGTCCTTGAATTCGCCGATGTACTGCTCACCGTCGACGCTGTCGTAGGTGCCACTGCCCTGCAGCAGGCCGTCGACGAAACGGCCGCTGAACTGGTTGCCGCTGGCATCGCTGCGCACGCCGGCCCCATTGGGCTTGCCCTTGGCGAACAGGCCTTGATAGCGGCTGCCGTCGGCCAGTTCGAGTTCGCCCGCGCCCTCGTACTGGTCGTCCTTGAACTGGCCGCGGTAGGTCTGGTCGGCCTGCTTGAGCGTACCCTCGCCGTCGCGGCGGCCGTGGCTGAAGGTGCCGGCATAATGGCTACCCGGGGTGGTCAGGTCGCCCAGGCCCTGGAACAGGCCAGCGGCGAACTGGCCGCGATAGACCTCGCCGTTGCTGCCGTGCCACTCGCCCTGGCCGTGCCACTGGCCGTCCTTGAAACCGCCGGCGTACCAGCTGCCGTTGGGGTAGTCGATGCGCCCCTCGCCCTGCAGCAGGCCGTCCACCACCTGGCCCCGATAGCGCCCGCCATCGGGCAGGCGCGCGTCCGGTGGCGACAGCGCTTCGCCATCACCACAGGCGGCGAGCATCAAGGTCAGGGCGATTGGCAGCAGAGGACGCATGGCGGAATCCGGGCAAAAGGTCTGCCGAGTATGCCGCAGATTGGGGCTGATGAGACAGCCATGACAGGGGCCGCATGGCGGCCCCGGTAGCGCTCAGACGAAGCAGAGTGAAAGCGGCTCGGCGATGTAGGCAGGTTTCGCTTCGCCCTCGATCTCAAGGGTCACGGTGGCCTTCAGCAACCACTGCCCAGGCTTCTTCTCGGTCACTTCGCCCAGGTCCACCTTCAGCCGCACGTTGCTGTCGACCTTGACCGGTTGAATGAAGCGCACGCTGTCCAGCCCGTAGTTGACCACCATCTTCAGGCCTTCAGGCAGCACCAGGATGTCTTCCATCAGCTTCGGGATCAGCGACAAGGTCAGAAAACCGTGGGCAATGGTGCTGCCAAAGGGCGTTTTGGCGGCCTTTTCCGGGTCGACATGGATGAACTGGAAATCGCCGGTGGCCTCGGCGAACAGGTTGATGCGTTGCTGGTCGATCTTCAGCCATTCGGAACGTCCCAGTTCCTTTCCAACGTACTGCGCAAGCTCGGTAACCGGTACATAGGGCATCGCGACTCTCCAAGGTTGTCATTTGGTACGAAGGTGCAAGATCAGCACGGTGAACAGTGAGAGTCAAGTTGCCAGCACCCAGGCGAATAGCCGCTTATAGGTGGCAGCATGCTTATAATGGCCGGCATGCTCGAAGGAGATCCTTATGCTGTTGCGTGGTTTGACCTGGCTGGTGCTGTTTCAGCTGCTGGGTACGGCGATGAACCATCTGATCGTACCGATTCTGCCTGGGCCGATCATTGGCCTGTTACTGCTGTTGATCTACCTCATGGCCCGCGGTGAGGTCGGCAAGCCGCTGAACGAGGCGGCCAGCAGCTTGTTGCGATACCTGCCGCTGCTGCTGGTGCCGCCTGCGGTAGGGGTGATGGTGTATGCCAAGGACATCGCGGCAGACTTCTGGGCCATTGCCGGGGCGCTGCTGATCTCCTGCCTGCTGACCTTGGTGTTTGTCGGCGTACTGATGCAGAGGCTGATGCACCGCCAGGGCAAGCGCGAGGAGCAGCCATGAACCTCGATTGGCAAGGCGCCCTCGATGCGGTTGTCCACCATCCACTCTTTGGCATCGGCATCACGCTGGGTGCCTACCAGATTGTGCTGGCAGCCTATGAGAAGACGCGCTGGATTTTCCTTCAGCCGGTACTGGTGTCGATGGTATTGGTAATCGGGGTGTTGCTGGCCTGCGGTATCGATTACCGCGAGTACCGCAAAAGTACCGAAATCATGAACATCCTCCTCGGCCCCGCCACGGTGGCCTTGGCCGTACCGCTCTACCTCAACCTGCGGCGCATCCGCCAGCTGTTCTGGCCGACATTTACTACGCTGGTAATCGGGGGCCTGTTCGCCACGGTCTGCTGCCTGGTGCTGGGCTGGTGGTTTGGCGCCGAACACATGATCCTGATGACCATGGCACCCAAGTCGGTCACTTCGCCGATCGCCATGCTGGTGGCCGAGCAGATTGGTGGTGTTGCGGCGCTGGCGGCGGTGTTCGTACTGATAACCGGGGTGATCGGGGCCATTTTTGGCCCGGCGCTGTTAAGCCGCTTTGGCGTACACAGCCCCGAGGCGCGCGGTATGTCGTTAGGTGTGACGGCCCATGCCGTGGGCACCTCGGTGGCCCTGCAGGAAAGTGACGAGTGCGGCGCGTTTGCCGCGCTGGCGATGAGCCTGATGGGGGTGGCCACGGCGGTGTTCCTGCCGTTGGCGGTCAGCCTGGTGGCTTGAGGAGTTGTGATGACGCTACCGCTGTTTCCCCTCAATACCGTGCTGTTTCCCGGGTGCCTGCTGGATTTGCAGATCTTCGAGGCGCGCTACCTGGACATGATCAGCCGCTGCATGAAGCAAGGCACCGGCTTCGGCGTGGTGTGCATTGTCGAAGGCGAGCAGGTTGGCAAGGCGCCGCCTGTGGTGGCGTCAATCGGCTGCGAGGCGCTGATTCGTGACTTCGTCCAGCAGGACAATGGCCTGCTGGGCATCCGTGTGGAAGGTGTGCGGCGCTTCGAATTGAGCCAGACCGAGGTGCAGAAGGATCAGCTGCTGCTGGGCGAAGTGCACTGGCTGCCGGAGCAGGCAGATAGCCCGCTGACCGAACAGGATGACGACCTGCTGGCGTTGCTGGTGGCGCTAGGCGAGCACCCGATGGTCGAGGCACTCGACATGCCCCGGGATGTCGATGGGCGCCAGGCGCTGGCCAACCAGTTGGCCTATCTGCTGCCCTTCATGGAGGAGGACAAGCTGGACCTGCTGGCGCT
>Ga0160462_100497_pt1 | contig 11454 bp, 10 predicted proteins | sample HID1975K_E6MG_FD_108219 | JGI IMG/M metagenome (GOLD analysis project Ga0160462, IMG submission 108219) | Enriched soil microbial communities from UW Madison campus, WI, USA - HID1975K_E6 MG | ecosystem: Environmental > Terrestrial > Soil > Unclassified | place: USA: Madison, Wisconsin... | reverse complement strand
TCGTTGACGTTGACCAACGGGAAGGCGAAGGCCTGGTTGCCCAGCATCACCATCAGGGTCGGCATGATCGCCAGGGTCAGCGGCACCTTGATGACGATCTTCGAACCCTGGCCCTTGGCCGAGAAGATGTTGATCGAGCCGTTGAGCTGGGAAATCTTGGTCTTCACCACATCCATGCCGACACCACGGCCGGACACGTCGGAAATTTCCGTCTTGGTCGAGAAGCCTGGGGCGAAGATCAGGTTGTAGCAGTCCGATTCGCTCAGGCGCTCGGCGGCGTCCTTGTCCATCAGGCCCTTTTCCACGGCCTTGGCACGCAGGATGTTCGGGTCCATGCCCTTGCCGTCGTCCGAGATCGACAGCAGGATGTGATCGCCTTCCTGCTCGGCCGACAGCACCACACGGCCAGTGCGCGCCTTGCCCGAGGCTTCACGCTCGTCAGGCATCTCTATGCCGTGGTCGACCGCGTTGCGCACCAGGTGCACCAGCGGGTCGGCCAGGGCCTCGACCAGGTTCTTGTCCAGGTCGGTTTCTTCACCGACCAGCTCCAGGTTGATCTCTTTCTTCAGCTGACGAGCCAGGTCACGAACCAGGCGCGGGAAGCGGCCGAAGACTTTCTTGATCGGCTGCATGCGGGTTTTCATCACCGCGGTCTGCAGGTCGGCAGTGACCACGTCGAGGTTCGACACGGCCTTGGACATGGCCTCGTCGCCGCTGTTCAAGCCCAGGCGCACCAGGCGGTTACGCACCAGCACCAGTTCGCCGACCATGTTCATGATCTCGTCCAGGCGCGCGGTGTCGACGCGTACCGTGGTTTCCGCTTCGCTGACCGCATGCTTCTCGGCAGCCGGTGCCGGCGCACGGGCGGGTGCGGCGGGCTTGGCTGCAGCGGCAGGTGCCGGTTTGGCCACGGGCTGGCTTTGCGGCTTGGCGGCGACGGGGGCAACAACGGCAGCTGGCGCCTCCGCGGCGACGGTGTCGCCGGAGAACTTGCCTTTGCCGTGCAGCTGATCGAGCAGCGCTTCGAACTCGTGCTCGCTGATTTCTTCGCTGGTGACAGCCGCCGGCGCATCGCTTGCCACCGTAGTGCTGGCGGCCGGCAACGCATCGGCCTGGAACGTGCCCTTGCCATGCAACTGGTCGAGCAGCGACTCGAATTCTTCGTCGGTGATCTCGTCACTGGCCGGGGCGCTGGCAGTGACCACCACCGGCTCGGTGGCGACGACCTCAGGCGAGAACTGGCCTTTGCCGTGCAATTGGTCGAGCAGCGATTCGAACTCGGCGTCAGTGATCTCATCGCCGGCGCCGGTCAGGGTTTCGCCCTGCAGCTGCTGTTCTGCAGCGGCGGCTTCGGCCTTGACGGCGTCGAGCGAGTCGAGCAGCTGTTCGAATTCGGTATCGGTGATATCCGCCTCGGCGGCAGGCTCCGCCTGCACAGGTGCAGCCTCCACCACCGGCGCAGCGGCCGGGGCACTGCCCGGCTCGGCGAGGCGCGCCAGGGCTGCCAGCAACTCGGGCGTGGCCGGGGTCACTTCGCTGCGTTCGCGCACCTGGCCGAACATGCTGTTGACCGTGTCCAGTGCTTCGAGCACCACGTCCATCAGTTCAGCGTCAACCCGGCGCTCACCCTTGCGCAGGATGTCGAATACGTTCTCGGCGATATGGCAGCACTCCACCAGCTCGTTGAGCTGGAGGAAGCCGGCGCCCCCTTTTACAGTGTGGAAACCGCGAAAAATGGCATTGAGCAGGTCGGCATCGTCAGGCCGGCTTTCCAGCTCGACCAGTTGCTCGGACAGTTGCTCAAGTATTTCGCCGGCTTCTACCAGGAAATCCTGAAGGATTTCTTCATCGGCGCCGAAGCTCATCAAAGGTGCTCCTTAAAAACCCAGGCTGGACAGCAGATCATCGACATCGTCCTGACCGGACACGACGTCTTCACGCTTATCGGCATGAATCTGCGGACCTTCACCCCGAGCCGGATATTTTTCTTGATCTTTTTCAGCACGCAGCTGTTGGTGGTCATGTTCGATACCGGCAAAACGGTCGACCTGACTGGCCATCAGCACGAGCTTGAGCAGATTGCTTTCGACTTCGGTCACCAACGCAGTCACGCGCTTGATCACCTGCCCGGTCAGGTCCTGATAGTCCTGGGCGAGCAGAATGTCATTGAGGTGGCCAGAGACCTTGCGGTTACCTTCGGCACTGTGCGTCAGGAAACTGTCGACGCGTTTGACCAGTTCACGGAATTCCGGCGCGGCGACCTCGCGGCGCATGAAGCGCTGCCAGTCGACACTCAGGCTCTGCGCCTCGGCGGCCAGGTCACCCAGCACCGGGGTACTTGCCTCCACCAGGTCCATGGTGCGGTTGGCAGCCCCTTCGGTGAGCTTGACCACATAGGACAAACGCTCGGTGGCGTCGGTAATCTGCGAAACTTCCTCGGCCTGCGGCATGTGCGGGTCGATCTGGAAGCTGACGATCGCGCTGTGCAGCTCGCGGGTCAGCTTGCCGACTTCCTGGTACAGGCCACGGTCGCGGGTCTGGTTGAGCTGATGAATCAGCTGCACCGCCTCGCCGAACCGTCCCCGCTCCAGGCTTTCGACCAACTCCTGGGCATGCTTCTTAAGGGTCGATTCGAACTCCCCCAAAGACGTTTGTGTTGATTCCATGGCGCCCCCTGACCGGACTCAGCCGTTGACGCGTTCGAAGATCTTCTCGATCTTTTCTTTGAGCACCTGAGCGGTGAACGGCTTGACCACGTAACCATTCACCCCGGCCTGGGCCGCTTCGATGATCTGGTCGCGCTTGGCTTCGGCGGTCACCATCAGCACCGGCATGCCCTTCAGGCGCTCGTCTGCGCGCACCTTGCGCAGCAGGTCGATGCCGGACATGCCAGGCATGTTCCAGTCGGTCACCAGGAAGTCGTAATGCCCGGCCTGCAGCATCGGCAGCGCCGTGGTGCCGTCATCGGCTTCGTCGGTATTGGTGAAGCCCAGATCACGCAGCAGGTTCTTGATGATCCGCCGCATCGTCGAAAAGTCGTCAACGATGAGGATTTTCATGTCTTTGTTCAATTAGACCTCCAAGCAGTCTCAAACGCGCTCGGCCCCGAGCGCGCATTCAATCAATTCGGTACAACGTGAAAACGACTGCAACGACCCGGGCTCAGCGCGCCCGCCATTCCCCCAGGCGGCTGCGCAGGCGCGCGGCGCACTGGCTGTGCAGCTGGCTGACACGCGACTCGCTGACACCCAGGACCTCACCGATTTCCTTGAGGTTCAGCTCTTCGTCGTAGTACAGCGCCAGGACCAGCCGCTCCCGCTCGGGCAGGTTGGCGATGGCATCGGTCAGGGCAGCCTGGAAGCGCTCGTCTTCCAGGTCGCGCGACGGCTCGACCTGGCCACTGGCGCCATCCTCGTGCAGCCCTTCATGCTCGCCGTCCTGCAACAGGTCGTCGAAACTGAACAGGCGGCTACCCAAGGTATCGTTCAAAATCCCGTAGTAATCATCGAGACTCAACTGGAGTTCGGCAGCAACTTCATGATCTTTAGCGTCGCGGCCGGTTCTGGCTTCCACGGCGCGCATCGCGTCGCTGACCATGCGGGTGTTGCGGTGCACCGAACGCGGTGCCCAATCCCCCTTGCGCACCTCATCGAGCATCGCCCCGCGGATGCGGATACCGGCGTAGGTCTCGAAGCTGGCGCCCTTGCTGGCGTCGTACTTGTTGGCGACTTCCAGCAAACCGATCATGCCGGCCTGGATCAGGTCTTCGACCTGCACGTTGGCCGGCAAACGCGCCAGCAGGTGATAGGCAATGCGCTTGACCAGCGGGGCGTAGCGTTCGATCAGTTCGTACTGGGCGTCCTTCGACGCTTTGCTGTACATCTTGAAACCGCTCGCACTCATAGGACTGGCCCTGCACTGGTGGGTTGCACCAGTCGCTCGACGAAGAACTCCAGGTGCCCGCGCGGGTTGGCCGGCAATGGCCAGCTATCGACCTTCTGCGCAATGGCCTTGAAGGCCAGCGCGCACTTGGAACGCGGGAAGGCCTCGTAGACTGCCCGCTGCTTCTGCACTGCCTTGCGCACGCACTCGTCGTACGGCACGGCGCCGACATACTGCAGGGCGACGTCAAGGAAACGGTCGGTGACCTTGGTCAACTTGGCGAACAGGTTGCGCCCTTCCTGCGGGCTCTGCGCCATGTTCGCCAGCACGCGGAAACGGTTCATCCCATAGTCGCGGTTGAGCAGTTTGATCAAGGCGTAGGCGTCGGTGATCGAGGTCGGCTCGTCACACACCACCAACAGCACTTCCTGCGCCGCGCGGACGAAGCTGACCACCGAATCGCCAATGCCTGCCGCGGTGTCGATCACCAGCACATCGAGGTTGTCGCCGACTTCGCTGAACGCCTGGATCAGCCCGGCATGCTGGGCCGGGGCCAGGTGCACCATGCTCTGGGTGCCGGAGGCGGCCGGCACGATGCGCACACCGCCCGGCCCCTGCAACAGCACATCGCGAAGCTCGCAGCGCCCTTCGATGACATCGGCCAGGGTGCGTTTCGGGGTCAGGCCCAGCAACACGTCGACATTGGCCAGGCCCAGGTCAGCGTCCAGCAGCATGACCCGGCGGCCGAGTTCGGCCAGCGCCAGGGACAGGTTCACTGAAACGTTAGTCTTGCCGACGCCACCTTTACCACCGGTTACGGCGATCACCTGTACGGGATGCATGCTACCCATGTTCGTTGTTTACCTTGTCTCGCTTGGACCCAAGCCACACGTGGGGGAGTACTGCAGCCCCCTTGGTGTAGGTATTTTGCAAACGCTTCATCATCAACCCGCTCGTCGTGGGTTGTGATAGAGATCAGCGAACATATCGGCCATGGCCTCTTCGCTGGGCTCGTCCTGCAACTGCACATTCACCGCCCGAGTCACCAACTGGTGCGCCCGCGGCAGGTGAAGGTCGTCAGGAATGCGCGGGCCATCGGTGAGATAGGCCACGGGCAGTTCATGACTGATGGCCAGGCTCAGCACATCGCCGAGGCTTGCCGTTTCATCAAGTTTACTCAGGATGCAACCGGCCAGGCCGCAGCGTTTGTAGCTGTGGTAGGCGGCGGTCAGCACCTGTTTCTGGCTGGTGGTGGCCAGCACGAGGTAATTCTTCGAGGCAATGCCTCGGCTAGCCAGGCTTTCCAGTTGCATGCGCAGGGCCGGGTCGCTGGCCTGAAGGCCTGCGGTATCGATCAGCACCACGCGCTTGCGCAGCAGCGGCTCCAACGCCTGGGCCAGCGACTGGCCCGGGTCGACATAGGTCACCGGCACATTGAGAATGCGCCCCAGGGTCTTGAGCTGTTCCTGCGCGCCGATGCGGAAGCTGTCCATGCTCACCAGGGCCAGGTTCTGCGGGCCATACTTGAGCACATAACGCGCCGCCAGCTTCGCCAGTGTGGTGGTCTTGCCCATGCCGGCGGGGCCGACCATGGCGATCACGCCACCCTCTTCGATCGGTTCGATCTCGGGCACTTCGATCATCCGCGCGAGGTGCGCCAGCAACATGCGCCAGGCCTGGCGCGGCTCTTCGATCTCGGCGGTGAGCTCGAGCAGTTCGCGGGCAATCGGCCCGGACAGGCCGATGCGCTGCAGCCGGCGCCAGAGGTTGGCCTGTGCCGGCTTGCTGCCTTGCAGCTGGTTCCAGGCCAGTGAGCCGAGCTGCACTTCGAGCAGTTCGCGCAGGCCCGACAGTTCGGAGCGCATGGCGTCGAACAGGCGCGGGTCGACCGGGGCCGGGGCAGCGGCGGCAGCAGCTGCCGGCGCCTCCACGTGCGGCTCGATCAATGGCTCCGAGGCGGTCAGCGATTGCCCGGCAAACAATTGGCGGTCGCCTTCACTGGCCTCGCTGCGGTTGTCCAGTTCGGCCTGGGCAGTGGCGATGCGAGTCTGGGTCTTGCGCAGCTCTTGTTCGAGCTCGGGGTTGGGCACGCGCGGGGCCAGGGCGGACAGCTTGTAGTCCAGCGCGGCCGTCAGCTCGACACCGCCGGCAATGCGGCGGTTACCGATGATGGCGGCGTCGGAGCCCAGCTCATCACGAACCAGCTTCATGGCCTGACGCATATCGGCGGCGAAAAAACGCTTAACTTGCATAACCCACTACCTCAGCCGTTGGGGCCCACGGTGGCAACGATGGTGACTTGCTTGTTATCCGGTATTTCCTGATACGCCAGAACATGCAAATTCGGTACAGCCAGGCGACCGAAGCGCGACAGCATGGCGCGGATCGGGCCTGCAACCAGGAGGATGGCCGGCTGGCCTTGCATCTCCTGGCGCTGGGCCGCTTCGATCAGCGAACGCTGCAGCTTTTCGGCCATGCTCGGCTCAAGAAGAACACCGTCTTCCTGACCTTGCCCGGCCCTTTGCAGACTATTGAGCAAAATCTGTTCCAACCTTGGCTCAAGGGTGATCACAGGCAGCTCCGACTCAACGCCGACAATGCTTTGCACGATGGCGCGACACAATCCGACGCGCACCGCCGCCACCAGCGCGGCGGTATCTTGACTCTTGCCGGCATTGTTCGCGATAGCCTCGGCAATGCTGCGGATGTCACGCACCGGCACTTGCTCAGCGAGCAACGCTTGCAGGACCTTGAGCAGCCCCGACAAGGAAATGACACCCGGCACCAGCTCTTCAGCAAGTTTAGGCGATGCCTTGGACAGCACCTGCAGCAATTGCTGAACCTCTTCATGGCCGATCAGCTCGTGGCAGTGCTTCTGCAGGATCTGGTTGAGGTGCGTGGCAACCACAGTGCTGGCATCGACCACGGTGTAGCCCAGCGACTGCGCCTGCGCGCGCTGGCCGATGTCGATCCACACCGCTTCCAGGCCGAACGCGGGGTCGCGTGCAGCGATACCGTTGAGGGTGCCGAATACCTGGCCTGGGTTGATCGCCAACTCCCGGTCCGGGTAGATCTCGGCCTCGGCCAGGATCACGCCCATCAGCGTCAGGCGGTAGGCGCTGGGCTGCAGGTCGAGGTTGTCTCGAATGTGCACGGTGGGCATCAGGAAACCCAGGTCCTGGGAGAGCTTCTTGCGCACCCCCTTGATCCGCGCCAGCAGCTGGCCACCCTGGTTGCGGTCGACCAGCGGGATCAGGCGGTAGCCGACTTCCAGGCCGATCATGTCGATCGGTGTCACGTCGTCCCAGCCCAGCTCCTTGGTGTCCATCGCGCGCTGTGGCGAGGGCAGCAGGTCCTGCTGGCGCTGCGCTTCCTGCAGCGCGTCGGCCTTGGCCTTCTGCTGCTTCTTCCACACCAGGTAGGCGCCACCACCCGCCAGCAGGCCGAGGCTGAGGAAGGCGACGTGCGGCATGCCCGGCACCAGCCCCATGACGATCATCAGCCCCGCCGACACCGCCAGCGCCTTGGGCGAGTCGAACATCTGCCGGTTGATCAGCTTGCCCATGTCTTCGGAGCCCGAAGCACGGGTGACCATGATTGCGGCGGCGGTAGACAGCAGCAGTGATGGCAATTGCGCCACCAAACCGTCACCGATGGTCAGCAGGGCATAGACCTTGCCCGCGTCGCTGAACGACATGTTGTGCTGCAGCATGCCGATGAGCATGCCGCCAATCAGGTTGATGAACAGGATCAGCAAGCCGGCGATGGCGTCGCCGCGCACGAACTTGCTGGCACCGTCCATGGAACCGTAGAACTCGGCCTCCTGGGCCACCTCGGCGCGGCGCGACTTGGCCTGGGCCTGGTCGATCAGGCCGGCATTGAGGTCGGCGTCGATGGCCATCTGCTTGCCGGGCATGGCGTCAAGGGTGAAGCGCGCGCTCACCTCGGAAATACGCCCGGCACCCTTGGTCACCACGACGAAGTTGATGATCATGAGGATGGCGAACACTACCGCACCAACGACGTAGTTGCCGCCGATCACGACCTCACCGAAAGCCTGGATCACCTTGCCTGCAGCGCCATGCCCCTCCTGACCGTGCAGCATGACCACCCGCGTGGACGCCACGTTCAGCGCCAGGCGCAGCAGCGTGGCCACCAGCAGGATGGTCGGAAACGCGGCAAAATCGAGCGGGCGCAGTGCGTACACGCAGACCAGCAAGACCACGATCGACAGGGCGATATTGAAGGTGAAGAACACGTCGAGCAGGAACGGCGGTATCGGCAACATCATCATTGCCAACATCACCAGCAGCAACAGCGGCACACCCAGGTTGCCCCGACCGAGGCCGGCCAGGTTATGGCGCGCGTTGCTGATTAACTGAGTGCGATCCACCGCGATTCCTCTTCATGCAAAACTTTGACGCCCAAGGGGCGCTTGGGCGTGGCTCTGCAAGAAGCTTTCCAACTTTGTGTATGGCTCGGAATCTTGGGTGTTCGTGCGATCGAGCGCCGCCCGCGCGGCGCATCGCGGCTAAAGCCGCTCCTACATTCGTTGCAACGTACCCGTGCCTGAAAGGCCACGGTTGCCAGCCTTGTGGGTACGACGCGATTTTTCGGCAGGCGCCAAAGGCGTTCAACAATGGCCTTGCAGACCGTGGCACGTTGCAACAAATGTAGGAGCGGATTTATCCGCGATGCGCCGCGCGGGCGGCGCTCGATCTCATGATCGACATAGAACTACCGCCAGGCCCACAACATACACCGTAGCCCTCAACTATCACGCCGCAAATCCGGCGGAATCGGCAGTTCATCCTTCAACGGCTCCGGCCGCTTGCCCTTGCCCGCCCGGTACTGCCGGATCTGGAACACATACGCCAGCACCTGCGCCACCGCCAGGTACAGCCCCGCGGGGATCTCCTGTTCAATTTCGGTGGAGTAGTAGATCGCCCGCGCCAGCGCCGGCGACTCGAGGATCTGCACCTTGTGCTCGACGCCGATCTCGCGAATCTTCAAGGCAATGAAGTCGGTACCCTTGGCCAGCAGCAACGGCGCCGCCCCACCCTTCTCCGGGTCGTACTGCAGGGCTACGGCATAGTGCGTCGGGTTGGTGATGATCACATCCGCCTCGGGCACTGCAGCCATCATGCGCCGCTGCGACGCCTCACGCTGCAGCTGACGAATACGCTGCTTGACCTCGGGCTTGCCCTCGCTGTCCTTGTACTCGTCCTTGACTTCCTGCTTGGTCATCTTCAGCTTCTGCTGCGTTTGATACAGCTGGAATGGCACATCCGCCGCCGCAATGATCAGCAGCCCTGCCGCCATCCACAGCGCACTCCAGCCCACAACCTGCGCACTGTGGATGATCGCCTGCTCCAGTGGCTCGTTGGCGATGGCCAGCAACGCCTGGCGGTCATTGCTCAGCACCACCAGCGCGACGATCAGAATCATGAAGAACTTGGCCAGCGCCTTGAGCAACTCGGTCAACGCGTTCATCGAGAACATCCGCTTGATCCCCGACAATGGGTTCATGCGGCTGAATTTTGGTTGCAGAAGGCTGCCCGAGAAGATGAACCCGCCCAGGGCGACGGGCGAGATCAGCGCAATCACGAACAGCAGCACCAGTATCGGCTGCACCGCCCAGATGGCCATTTTCCCCGAAGCCAGCAGGAACATGCCCATCGAGCGTTCATCGGTCAGCACCTCGCGGGTCAGCGAAAAGTTCACCCGCATCAATGTCATCAAGGTCTCGGCCAGGTTCCCGCCAAAGGCCAGTAACGCGCCCGCGCCGCCCAGGGTCGACGCCACGGTGTTCAGCTCCTTGGAGCGGGCAATTTCACCTTTCTTGCGCGCATCGCGCTTGCGTTTGTCGGTGGGGTCTTCCGTCTTGTCGGCACCGCTCTCGCTCTCTGCCATGCTCAGCGCGCCCTGGCCAGTTCACGCAGCCATTGCAGCGCTTCGCTGGCCAATGCCTGGTAGTGGGAAAGAATATCGGCAAGGCCGACCCAGAAGATGCCGATACCCAGCACCAGGGTGAGCGGGAAACCGATGGAGAAGATGTTCAGCTGGGGTGCGGCACGGGTCATCACGCCGAAGGCGATGTTGACCACCAGCAGCGCGGTGATCGCCGGCAGGATCAGCAGCAAGCCAGCACCGAACACCCAACTCAGCCGCCCGGCGATCTCCCAGAACTGGTTGACCACCAGCGCACTGCCTACCGGCAAGGTGGTAAAGCTCTCAGTCAGCACCTCGAACACCACCAGATGGCCGTTCATCAGCAGGAACAGCACACTCACCAGCATGGTCATGAACTGGCTGACCACCGCCACGTTGACACCGTTGGTGGGGTCCATCATCGAGGCGAAGGCCATGCCCATCTGCACCGCGACAATCTGCCCGGCAATGACAAACACCTGAAACAGCAATTGCAACGAGAAACCGAACAACGCCCCGACGAGTACCTGCTCACCGCACAACATGAGGCCGCGCAGGCTCAAGGGGTCGAATTCGGGCAATGGCGGCAGGGCCGGCACGATCACCACGGTGATAGCCACCGCTACGTACAAGCGGATGCGCGCAGGCAACATGCGGGTGCCGAAGATCGGCATGGTCATCAGCACGGCGGTCACCCGGAACAGCGGCAGGATGAACGTGGCAACCCAGGTGCCGATCTGTGCGTCGGTCAGTTCCAGCATGGCCGCTTCAACCGATCAGCTGCGGAATGCTGGTGTACAGGCCGGTGATGTACTCCATGAACTTCTGCACCAGCCACGGCCCGGCAATGATCAGCGTCACCAGCATCACCAGCAGGCGCGGCAGAAAGCTCAGGGTCTGCTCGTTGATCTGGGTCGCCGCCTGGAACATCGCCACGATCAGGCCGACCACCAGGCTTGGCACCACCAGAATGGCAACCATCAGGGCGGTCAGCCAAAGGGCGTCGCGGAACAGGTCGACGGCTACTTCAGGTGTCATGCAAGGCTCTCCTTGGCAGCGTCAGACGCCACCGAAACTGCCGGCCAAAGTGCCCATGATCAGCGCCCAGCCATCGACCAGGACGAACAGCATGATCTTGAACGGCAACGAGATGATCAACGGCGACAGCATCATCATGCCCATGGCCATCAGCACGCTGGCGACCACCATGTCGATGATCAGGAACGGGATGAAGATCATGAAGCCGATCTGGAACGCGGTTTTCAGCTCCGAGGTAACGAACGCTGGCACCAGAATGGTCAGCGGCACCTGCTCGGGCCCGGCGATATCGGTACGCTTGGACAGGCGCATGAACAGGTCCAGGTCGCTCTGGCGGGTTTGCGCCAGCATGAACTCCTTCAGCGGCCCCTGGGCCTTGTCGATGGCCTGCTGGGCAGTCATCTGCTCTTTCAGGTAGGGCTGCAGCGCATCCTGGTTCACCCGGTCGAACACCGGCGCCATGATGAACATGGTCAAAAACAGCGCCATACCGGTCAGAATCTGGTTCGAAGGCGTCTGCTGCAGGCCCAGGGCCTGGCGCAAAATCGAGAACACAATGATGATGCGGGTGAAGCTGGTCATCAGGATGACGAACGCCGGGAT
>Ga0160462_100488_pt1 | contig 11593 bp, 8 predicted proteins | sample HID1975K_E6MG_FD_108219 | JGI IMG/M metagenome (GOLD analysis project Ga0160462, IMG submission 108219) | Enriched soil microbial communities from UW Madison campus, WI, USA - HID1975K_E6 MG | ecosystem: Environmental > Terrestrial > Soil > Unclassified | place: USA: Madison, Wisconsin | collected... | reverse complement strand
GCGGAGATGTCCCAGCGTTCCGCCAGGGCCGGCTGGATGTCGGTCGTCCCGGGGGTGAAATCGACCAGGCGGTTGAACAGGGTTTCGGACGAGGCATCGAACGTCACGGCCGTGGTGTACTGGACGACATCGAAGCCCTCGGGGCTGGCTTCGGTACACACCACCAGCGGCTTGGCCGCAAGCGGCGCGGCGCTGCCCAGGATGAGCGCTGCCAGGGCAGCGCGGAGCGGTAGCGATTTCATGAATACTCCCTGCAAGCTTTGATTCCAGCGTAGCCGCCACGGCCTGTTTTTTTCAGTGGGCGAAGCAGGCCGTGGCGTCATGGGTCAGAGGATGTTGAACGGAATGGTGGTCACCACGCGGAACTCGTCCAGGCTGCCATCGGCCTGGGCCTTGCTGGCGCGGTGTGCGGTATAGGTGGCGCGGATGCTGGTGTCTTTCAGCGGGCCGCTCTGCACCGCGTAGCTGGTGCCGATGCCCCACTCGTAGTGGGTCTCGCCGTCCAGCCCCTTCACGTCATAGGCGGTGCCGCGGTAGTGCGTGCCGTCGATGCCCCAGCCGCGGGCGTTGTACAGGTTGAACTTCAGGCCCGGCACGCCGTAGGGCGCCATGTTCAGCACATAGGAAATCTGCAGGGATTTCTCGTTGGGGCCGTTGAAGTCCGAGAGCAGCGAGTTGGCCAGGTAGATGCCGTTGGTTTCGTGCAGGTAGTCGAAGTACTCGTTGCCGTTGACCTGCTGCCAGGCTGCCGAAAGGGTATGGGCCTGGTGGGTCAGGCCAAACGACAGGCTGTAGGTGTCGTTGTCGATCTCACCCATCTTCTTGCTGCCTTCGTCCACGGTCTTGTAGTAGTTCAGACCGGTGCTCAGGCTGAGTACGGCGCTGTCGCCCAGCACGTGGTTGGCGCCGAAGTAGTACTGGTTCCAGAAGTCGTCGACCTTGGTGGCGTACAGGCTGGTGGTCAGGCTCTTGAACGGCTGGTAGTTGACCCCGGTGGTGCTGGCGTGGTCGGTTTCCACGCCTGTGGCGCTGTACTCGGTGCGGAACTTGCTGAGGCTTTGCTCGGTGCGCGGCGAAACGCGGTCGAAGGTCGCAAAGTCGAACGACAGGTTGTCGAACTCGGCGCTGTGCAAGAGCGCGCCCTCGAAACTCGAGGGCAGGGCTCGGTTGCCAATGTAGGCCATCATTGGCGTATCCATCGACAGGCGGCCGATGGTGAGGGTGGTGTTGGACACGCGGGCCTTGATGTTGGCCAGGCCCAGTTTGCTCCACTGGTCGATAGGGTCGCCGTCGCTGTGGGTCAATGTGCGGTTGTTGGGGCCAGCAATCGCCTTACGGTTCTGTAGCAGGGCAACGGCGTTGTAGCCGGCCGCTTCGACGGCAAAGCCCACGGTGCCTTGGGTAAAGCCCGAGCTGTAGTTGAGGATGGTGCCTTGCAGCCAGTTCTCGCGGCTGTGGGTGTCGTGGCGGGTGCCGTCGCTTTTGTAGTACTTCCACAACGGGCCGCGGGCGGCGCGCTCGCGGGCGTACCAGTTGCGGGTCGAGCCAGACAGGCTCTGGCCGTCGACGAAGCCGGTCGCCTGGTCTTGCTCGCTGCCGGTTTTGAGGGTGAGCGGGACGTAGTCCTGGCGCTGAGGGTCGGCTTCGACCACGGAACAAAAGCTGCCGATGGTTAAGGCCAGTGCGGTTGAGGTGAATATTCTCAAGGTGAAAGCTCCCTTTCCTTTTTCTAGTTATTACCGGCCTTGTGAGCCGGGTTTATTGCTGCGGTGTTGCCAGGGTTGCCTGGGGTTGCCGGGCTAATCAGGGGGAGAGGTGTTGCCTGCACTGGCCTCTTCGTGGGGAACCTGTGGGAGCGGGTTTACCCGCGAAGAGGCCGGTGCAGGTTGAAAAATCAATCAACACTCACACCGGAAAAATCATTGCGGCCAAAGGGGCTGACCTTGAAGTCGGAAACCTTGACACTGATCGGCTGGTTCACCGTGGAATGCGCCACCGGGGTAATCGGCACCTGTTGCTTGAGCCGTTGCTGGGCCTGGCGGTAGAGGGCGGTGCGCTGTTCGCGGTCGGTCACCTGCTTGGCCTGCTTGACCAGGCTGTCGTACTGCGGGTCGCACCACAGGGAGTAGTTGTTGCTGCCGATGGCGTCGCAGTTGTAGAGGGTGCCGAGCCAGTTGTCGGGGTCGCCGTTGTCGCCGGTCCAGCCGATCAGGGCGATGTCGTGCTCGCCGCTTTTCATGCGCTTGAGGTACTCGCCCCATTCGTAGCTGACGATGCGCACCTTGAAGCCCAGCTTGTTCCAGTCGGCCTGGAGCATCTCGGCCATGAGCTTGGCGTTGGGGTTGTACGGGCGCTGTACCGGCATGGCCCATATGGTGACTTCGGTGCCGTCCTTGACCCCGGCCTGCTTGAGCAGTTGCTTGGCTTTTTCCGGGTCGAAGGGGGCGTCCTTGAGGCTGTCGTCATAGGACCATTGGGTGGGCGGCATGGCGTTCACTGCCAGTTGCCCGGAGTCCTGATACACCGCCTGCAGGATCGCCTGCTTGTTGACCGCCATGTCCATGGCCTGGCGCACTTCCAGGCGGTCGAAGGGCGGGTGCTGGGTGTTGTAGGCGATGTAGCCGAGGTTGAAGCCGGGCCGTTGCAGCACCTCGAGTGTCTTGTCGGCCTTGAGCGCCGGCAGGTCGGCCGGCCGTGGGTGCAAGGTGACCTGGCATTCGTTGCGGCGCAGCTTCTGGATGCGCACCGAAGGGTCGGTATTGATCGAGAACACCAGGTTGTCGATCTTCACATCGTCCGGTGCCCAATAGTCCTTGTTGCCCTTGAAGCGGATCTGCGCGTCCTTCTGGTAGCGCTGGAACACGAACGGCCCGGTGCCGATGGGTTGCTGGTTGATGTCGCTGGGGCGCCCGCGGGTCATCAACTGCTCGGCGTATTCGGCAGACAGGATGGACGCGAAGCTCATGGCAAGGTTCTGGATGAACGCGGCGTCGACCTTGTTCAGGGTGAACACCACGGTCAGCGGGCCGGCCTTCTCGATGCGGGCGATGTTCTTGTCCAGGCCCATGCTGACGAAGTAGGGGAACTCGGTGGGGTAGGCCAGCCGGAACGGGTGGCCCTTGTCGAGCATGCGGTTGAAGGTGAACAGCACGTCGTCGGCATTGAAGTCGCGGCCTGGGGTAAACGCCTTGTTGGCGTGGAACTTCACGCCCTCGCGCAGGTGGAAGGTGTAGCGCAGGCCATCCTCGGAGATGTCCCATTTGGTTGCCAGGGCCGGGTGCACGGCAGTGCCGCCGCGTTCGAATTCGACCAGGCGGTTGTAGATCGGCTCGGCGGCGTCGTTGTCGGTGGCGCTGGTGTACTGGGCGGTGTCGAAACCAGCCGGGCTGCCTTCCGAACAGAACACCAGGTTTTTCGCGAGCAGGGTCGGGGATTGGCTCATCAGGCCCAGCGCGAGCAGGGTCGAAAGGGCGGTGGCATGGCGCATGGCAAGTCCTTGTTCGTCTGTTTCGCCGCCTCGGGGTACGAATGACGGCAACAGGTTGCCTATCCCGCTGCGGGTAGCAGCAGGCAGGCGTGATGGGGGTTGGCTGTGGTGGGGCAGGCACCCGCCGCGCGGCGGGTGCCGAGGGCTACCCTATTATTTGTCCACGCTGACGCCGTAGAAGGAGTTCAGCGAGAACGGGCTGATCTTGAAGTCCTTCACCTTGACACTCATGGGCTGGTACACGGTGGAGTGGGCGATCGGGGTGATCGGCACCTGCTGCTTGAGGATGTGCTGCGCCTGTTGGTACAGCTCAGTGCGTTTGGCGGGGTCCGACGTGGCTTTGGCCTGTTTGATCAGGTCGTCGTAGGGCTTGTAGCACCACTTGGAGAAGTTGTTGCCGTCGATCGCATCGCAGCCATACAGGGTACCTAGCCAGTTGTCCGGGTCACCGTTGTCGCCGCTCCAGCCGATCAGCATGGCGCCCTGTTCGCCGCCTTTGGAGCGCTTGATGTATTCGCCCCATTCATAACTGACGATCTTCGCCTTGATGCCGATCTTGGCCCAGTCCGATTGCAGCATTTCGGCCATCAGCTTGGCATTGGGGTTGTACGGGCGTTGCACGGGCATGGCCCACAGGGTGATCTCGGTGCCCTCCGGGATGCCGGCTTGCTTGAGCAGCTGCTTGGCCTTTTCCGGGTCGTAGGGGGCGTCCTTGATGCTGTCGTCATAGGACCACTGGGTGGGCGGCATGCCGTTGACCGCCAGCTGACCGGCACCCTGGTAAACCGATTCGATGATCTTCTTCTTGTCCACCGCCATGTCCAGTGCCTGACGCACTTCGAGCTTGGCCATGGGGTTGGGCACGCTGCTGCCTTTGATTTTGTCCATCACGTTGTAGGCGATATAGCCGACGTTGAAGCCGGCCTGTTGCGGCATCTGCAGGTTCTTGTCGGCCTTGAGCGGCTCGATGTCGGCCGGGCGTGGGAACAGCGTGACCTGGCACTCGCCTTTCTTGAGCTTCTGCATGCGCACCGAGGCATCGGTGGTGATGGCGAAGATCAGGTTGTCGAGCTTCACGTCCTCGGGTTTCCAGTAGTCCTTGTTGCCCTTGAAGCGGATTTGCGCGTCTTTCTGGTACTTGCTGAACACAAATGGGCCGGTACCGATCGGTTTCTGGTTGAGGTCGGCAGCCTTGCCGCCTTTCAGCAACTGGTCGGCATACTCGGCCGACTGGATGGACGCGAAGCTCATCGCCAGGTTCTGGATGAACGCGGCGTCCACTTCGTTGAGGGTGAAGCGCACGGTGTGCTCATCGACCTTCTCGAGCTTGGCGATGTTCTTGTCCATGCCCATGTCGGTGAAGTACGGGAATTCGGTGGGGTATGCCTTACGGAACGGGTGGTTCTTGTCGAGCATGCGGTTGAACGTGAACAGCACGTCATCGGCATTGAATGTGCGGGTGGGCTTGAAGTAGTCGGTGGTGTGGAACTTGACCCCTTCGCGCAGGTGGAAGGTGTAGGCCTTGCCGTCGTCGGACACTTCCCATTTAGTCGCCAGGCCCGGGATCACGGCGGTACCGCCGCGTTCGAACTGGGTCAGGCGGTTGAACACGGTCTCGGCCGAGGCGTCGAAGTCGGTTCCCGTCGTGTATTGCCCTGGGTCGAAGCCAGCCGGGCTGCCTTCGGAGCAGAACACCAGGTTGGACGCTGCGTGGGCGAGCGGGGCGCCGGCCAGCAAACCTGCGCCTAGCAAGAACGGAATGACTGCGTGTTTGAGCATGGTGGCCTCATTGTTGTCATTTTTGATTGAGGTGGCCTCGTGAGCCGACCTGAGGATACTTATGCAGGGGCTGTTCCCAATGCAACACTCAGAAGGATAGTTGGCGCCAGAAAGGTGGTACGAGCGTACATGGATGTCGCATCAGTATAACTTTCGACGAAGTTGAACGTTTGCGTTGGCAAAATGATGGCAATTGCAGGATGTTTCGAGGGGGAGGGATTTGTAAGCTGCACCTTAAAAGTGCGTAGGAAATGTCTTAAATTGCAGAGTTGGGGCTGCATTGCAGCCATCGCGACGCAAGGCCGCTCCTACAGGTGCAGCACAAGCCTTAGGATCTGCGCTGCCCCTGTGGGAGTCGGCTTGCCGGCGATTGGGCCGCAAGGCGGCCCCATTCAGATCAAGGCATCTGAACTTCAATCAAACCATCGGCATTCATGCTCACTTCGCTGGTACCCGCTTCGATATCCGGCGCCGGCGCCGCTTCGTCAGCGCCCATGGCTTTCATGGCCATCGGTGCGCTGCGCAGGTACGGGCGTGGGTAGCCGCTGCTGTTGAGGTTCAGGTTGACTACTTTGTAGCCCTTGCCACCCAGCGCCTCGGTGGCCAGCTGTGCGCGTGCCTTGAAGGCATTGACCGCGTCCTTGAGCAAATCATCTTCGCTGGCCTTGCGCGTGGCTGGGGCGATGGAGAAGTCCATGCCGCCCATTTTCAGGTCTTGCAGCAGGTCGGCGGTCAATTGCGACAGGGCTGGGAAGTTGGCGCTTTCCAGGCGCAGCTCGGCGCGTTCACGCCAGCCGGTGATCTTCTGCCCTTTACTGTCATAGACCGGGTAGCTGTTGCGGCTGCCCTGGCTGATCTTCACATCTTTGACCTGGCGAGACTGCTGCACAGCCTTGTTCATGGTCTCGGTGATCTCTTTGGCAAGTTTGCCCGGGTCGGTGTTCTGCGCTTCGCTGTAGAGGGTCACGACCATCAGGTCGCGTGGCACTTCCTTGCTGACTTCGGCACGCAGCGACACCTGATTGAAGCGCGGCTCATCGGCCGCCAGCGCAGGCAGGCTGGCGAGCAGGCCGCAAGACAGGATCAAGGCAGTGCCGCGACGAGGGATTTGCATGTAAGACTCCTTGGCAATAAAAGGGCGTGGGTGCTGGCTCTCCATTCCACGCATGGCCCATCAGACCGGGAACAGTGTAGTGGGTTCAAAAGTGCCATCATGAACCTGTGACAAAGTGTGGCGCTTTGCCGCATCGCTGCAGCGAGGCGCCCGGCTTCGGTATACTCCAGCCGATTTTCTGGAGCACTCATCAGGAGAGCTCATGCTCGCCGACGTACAACCGTTGTCCGCTACACGTCAGAACCTCTGGCGCCTGACTGTTATTCGCGTGCTGGTCCTGGCTGCCCAGGCAGGCTCCGTGGGCGTCGCCTACTGGACCGACCTGCTGCCCTTGCCGTGGTTTTCGCTGGCGGCGACGCTGGCCCTGTCGTCCATCCTGTGCGCCTTCACTGCGTTGCGCCTGCGCCTGTCGCTGCCGGTCACCGAAATGGAATATGCACTGCAGCTTGCCTGCGACCTGCTGATCCACAGTGCCTTGCTGTATTACTCCGGCGGTTCGACCAACCCGTTCGTTTCGTATTACCTGGTGCCGCTGGCCATTGCTGCGGTGACCTTGCCCTGGCTCTATTCGCTGATTCTTTCGGGCATTGCCCTGACGGCCTACAGCCTGCTGCTGGTGCAGTTCTACCCGCTGGAAGGGCTGCCGCTGGCGCGGGACAAGATGCAGGTCTACGGCATGTGGCTGAGCATCGCCCTGGCGGCAGCGGTCATCACCTTCTTTGCCGCGCGCATGGCCGAAGAACTCCGCCGCCAGGAACAACTGCGTTCCGAGCGCCGTGAGGAGAGCCTGCGCGATGAGCAGTTGCTGGCCGTGGCCACCCAGGCCGCTGGCGCTGCCCACGAACTGGGCACCCCGCTGGCGACCATGAGCGTGCTGCTCAACGAAATGCGCCAGGACCACCCCGACCCGCTGTTGCAGGAAGACCTGCAGATCCTTCAGGATCAGGTCAAACTGTGCAAGGAGACCTTGCAGCAACTGGTGCGTGCCGCCGAGGCCAACCGCCGCCTGGCGATGGTCGAGCAGGACGTTACCGCCTGGCTCGACGAAGCGCTCAACCGTTGGCACCTGATGCGGCCCGAGGCCAGCTACCGCTTCCAGCGCCTCAGGGATGGCCAGGTACCGCGTCTGACCCCGCCACCGGACCTGACCCAGGCGCTGCTGAACCTGCTGAACAATGCAGCCGACGCATGCCCGGACGATCTCGAGGTGCGCCTTGACTGGGACGCCCAGGACATTGTCATCAGTATCCGTGACCATGGCCCCGGTGTGCCCCCAGCGATCGCCGAGGCGATTGGCAAACCCTTTATTACCACCAAGGGCAAAGGCTTCGGCCTGGGCCTGTTCTTGAGCAAGGCCAGCGTGACGCGTGCGGGCGGTTCGGTGAAACTCTATAGTCATGAGCAGGGTGGCACCCTGACCGAATTGCGCCTGCCCTATGGCAAGCGAGGAGATGAATGATGAGTGACGAAACCCAGCTTGAAAGCGAAGAGCTGCCGCACCTGCTGCTGGTGGATGACGATGCCACCTTCACCCGGGTCATGGCGCGTGCCATGAGCCGTCGCGGGTTCCGCGTGAGCACTGCAGGCTCCGCCGAAGAAGGGCTGATCCTGGCCCAGCAGGACCTGCCAGACTACGCCACGCTGGACCTGAAGATGGAAGGCGACTCGGGGCTTGTGCTGCTGCCCAAGCTGCTGGAGCTGGACCCGGAAATGCGCGTGGTGATCCTGACGGGTTATTCCAGCATCGCCACCGCGGTGGAGGCGGTCAAGCGCGGTGCCTGCAACTACCTGTGCAAGCCGGCCGATGCCGACGATGTACTGGCTGCGTTGCTTTCCGAGCATGCCGACCTGGATGCCCTGGTGCCGGAAAACCCGATGTCGGTCGACCGCCTGCAGTGGGAGCACATCCAGCGCGTGCTGAACGAGCACGAGGGCAATATCTCGGCCACAGCGCGGGCGCTGGGCATGCACCGGCGGACCTTGCAGCGCAAACTGCAGAAGCGGCCGGTTCGGCGCTGAATCGGCGTTGACCCTTTCGCGGGGCAAGCCCGCTCCCACAGGGACACCACTGAGCCCGAGAAGGGTGGGCACCTGTGGGAGCGAGCTTGCCCGCGAAGAGGCCGCCACTGACAGAAATTGCCCTGTATCGCATCCCGATCCCCGCAACTCGCAGCCGTTGACGTATCATTAGGCCCCTAACGGCAACTCCCAGCAGGATCGCTTGCGCATGCTCGCCCTTCTTATCCAGACGCTGAACATCACGGCACCTGTCTTCGCCATGCTGTTCATGGGCGTGCTGCTCAAACGCATCCACCTGATCGACGACAACTTCAACCGCGTCGCTTCACAGCTGGTGTTCAACGTCTGCATGCCGGCGCTGCTGTTCCTCGGCATCTACCACGCCGACCTGGCAACGGCGGTCAAGCCTGGCGTGCTGCTGTATTTCGTCGCGGCCACCCTGGTTGGCTTTGGCGTGGCCTGGGGGCTGGCTATCTGGCGTTGCCCGCCAGCGGACCGCGGCATCTACACCCAAGGCGCGTTTCGCGGCAACAACGGCGTAATCGGCCTGGCCCTGGCCGCCAGCCTGTATGGCGACTACGGCATCTCGCTGGGCGCGGTGCTGGCAGGCCTGGTGATCCTCCTGTACAACTCGCTGTCGGCGGTGGTGCTGGCGGTGTACAGCCCGGACCTCAAGTCCGACCCGTGGAGCATCTGCAAGAACATCTTCAGCAACCCATTGATCATCAGTGTGCTGGTGGCAACGCCCATGGCCTATGGCCAGGTGCCGTTGCCCAACTGGTTGCTCACTTCAGGCGACTACCTGGCGCAGATGACCTTGCCGCTGGCATTGATGTGCATCGGTGGCACCCTGTCGCTGGCGGCGCTGCGTGACAGTGGCAGGCTGGCCATCGATGCCAGCCTGGTGAAGATGGTCTGGTTGCCGCTGATCGGCACACTGGGTGCGTGGCTGTGCGGGTTCCGCGGTGCCGAGCTGGGCATTTTGTTCCTGTACATCGGCAGCCCGACGGCGGCAGCCAGCTATGTCATGGCGCGGGCGGCCAACGGCAACCATGAGTTGGCGGCTTCGATCATCGTGATCACTACGCTAATGGCGGCGATCACCACCAATATCGGTATTTTCATCTTGCAGTGGGGCGGATGGATCTAGATCCTTGACTGCAAATAACAGCAATAACACTGCCTCACTGAGCTAAAGGACACTTCATGCAAGACCAGAGCACGCCCGAGCGCTTGCAGCGCGGGCTGAAGAATCGCCATATCCAGCTGATCGCGCTGGGTGGGGCCATCGGCACCGGGCTGTTCCTGGGGATCGCCCAGACCATTCAACTGGCCGGCCCTTCCGTTTTGCTGGGCTACGCCATCGCCGGCCTGATGGCTTTCTTCATCATGCGCCAGTTGGGCGAAATGGTGGTTGAAGAGCCGGTCGCCGGCAGCTTCAGCCACTTCGCCCACCAGTACTGGAGCGAGTTCGCAGGCTTCGTCTCGGGCTGGAACTACTGGGTGGTATACGTGCTGGTGGGCATGGCCGAACTGACCGCCGTGGGCATCTATGTGCAGTACTGGTGGCCCGATTTCCCCACCTGGGCGACGGCGGCGATCTTCTTCGTGGCAATCAACCTCATCAACCTGACCCAAGTGAAGGTCTACGGGGAGATGGAGTTCTGGTTCGCCTTGGTCAAGGTAGTGGCCATCGTCAGCATGATTGGCTTTGGTGCCTGGCTGCTGAGCAGCGGCCACGGCGGCCCGGACGCCAGCGTGGCCAACTTGTGGCAATACGGCGGGTTCTTCCCGAATGGCGTCACTGGCCTGATCATGGCCTTGGCTGTGATCATGTTCTCTTTCGGTGGGCTGGAGCTGGTGGGTATCACCGCCGCCGAGGCAGATAACCCGCGCCAGAGCATCCCCAAGGCCACCAACCAAGTGGTCTACCGCATCCTGATTTTCTACATCGGCGCCCTGGCGGTGCTGTTGTCGCTGTACCCGTGGCAGAAGGTGGTGCAGGGGGGTAGCCCGTTCGTGATGATTTTCCATGAGCTGGACAGCGACCTGGTGGCGACCATCCTCAATGTCGTGGTGCTGACGGCGGCGCTGTCGGTCTACAACAGCTGCGTCTACGCCAACAGCCGCATGCTGTTCGGCCTGGCCAGCCAGGGGGATGCGCCGCGCCAGCTGCTCAAAGTCAGCCGCAGTGGTGTGCCTCTGACGGCGCTGGGTGTTTCGGCGTTTGCCACGGGCATGTGCGTACTGATCAACTACCTGATGCCGGGTGAAGCCTTTGGCTTGCTGATGGCCCTGGCGGTGTCGGCGCTGGTGATCAACTGGGCGAGCATCAGCATCACCCACCTTAAATTCCGCAAAGCCAAGCTGGCGTCGGGTATTACCCCGTTCTACCAGAGCTGGGGGCACCCGGTTACCAATTACCTGTGCCTGGCGTTCATCGTGCTGATTCTGGTGGTGATGTACCTGACGCCGCCGATTCGCATCTCGGTGATGCTGATTCCGGGTTGGATTGCGGTACTTTGGGTCGCGTTCCGGTTGAAGAAGGCCCGGCAGGGCTGAGGGCTTGTGGCGCCCTCCGCTGGCCTCAGTGCTGCCGCCGCCACGCACGTACGGTGGTGTACAGCAGCACCAAGGCCAGCACTGGCAGGACATAGAACAGCATGAGCCGCTCCAGGCGGCCGGCCAATGGCATGCCGGTGGTAAAGGCCACCACATGCAGCCCATAGGCCAGGTACAGGCAGAGAAACACCAGGCCTTCAGCGCGAGTGATCCGGTAGCCCGAATAGAACACCGGCAGGCTCAAGACGGCGACGCCCAGCATCACGGGCAGGTCGAAGGCCAGCGCGTTGGGTGAGATCGACAGCGGTTCAGGGGTGATCAGCGCGGTCAGGCCCAGCACACCCAGCAGGTTGAACAGGTTGCTGCCGATCACCGTGCCAACGGCGATTTCCCGTTCGCCGCGAAGGGCGGCAATCATCGCGGCGGCCAGCTCTGGCAATGACGTGCAGACCGCGACCACGGTCAGGCCGATGATGCGTTCGGAAAGGCCCAGGTCAGTCGCCACCTCCACGGCGGCTTCCAGCAGCAAGTGGCCGGCCAGGCTCAACAGGCCAAGGCCAAGCGCAATCTGCAGCAGCGTGCTTGACCAGAAGCGTGCGCCACTGACCTTGATGTTGCTGGGCGCGGGGTAG
>Ga0160462_100484_pt1 | contig 11658 bp, 9 predicted proteins | sample HID1975K_E6MG_FD_108219 | JGI IMG/M metagenome (GOLD analysis project Ga0160462, IMG submission 108219) | Enriched soil microbial communities from UW Madison campus, WI, USA - HID1975K_E6 MG | ecosystem: Environmental > Terrestrial > Soil > Unclassified | place: USA: Madison, Wisconsin | collected... | reverse complement strand
GGCGCCCGCCACATCAGCGATGCGCGCATGCTCGAAGTGGCCGAACTGACCGGCGTCAGCGACCTGGCCCGGCAGCACCCGCACGGGTTCGACCGCCCAGTGGGTGAGCGTGGCCAGCTGCTGTCCGGCGGCCAGCGCCAGGCCGTGTTGCTGGCCCGCGCACTGTTGCTCGAGCCGCCGATCCTGATCCTCGACGAACCCACCAGCCACATGGACAACAGCAGCGAAGAGCAACTGCGCCAGCGCCTGCTCAACTGGGTGCCAGGCAAGACCCTGCTGCTGGTCACCCACCGCACCTCGATGCTGAGCCTGGTGGACCGGTTGTTGGTACTGGACAACGGCAAGGTCGTTGCCGACGGGCCGAAGGATGCGGTCATCGACGCCCTGCGCAAGGGCCGTATCGGCGCGGCGTTGTAGAACCCGAAGCCCCTGCAGTGTCACGTCCCGTGAGAGGTAAGCCATGCCCATCGGCCACAGCGTGCGCAGTACCCACACCGGTTCCGACAAGCGCACCGAGCGCGACTACATGCCGGAACTGGCCAGCGCCACCTTGCAGGACTCGCCGCGCCTGTCACGCCTGACGGTGTGGCTGGCGGCAGCGTTGCTGCTGGTCGCCCTGGCCTGGGCGAGCCTGGCGGTGCTGGACGAAGTGACCGTCGGCGAAGGCAAGGCGATCCCGTCGAGCAAGGTGCAGGTGATCCAGAACCTTGAAGGCGGCATCGTCACCGAAATCTTCGTGCGCGAAGGCCAGATGGTGGAGAAAGGCGCCACCCTGCTGCGCCTGGACGATACGCGGTTCAAGTCCAACAAAGGTGAGAGCGAAGCAGACCGCTATGCCCTGACCGCCCAGGTCGAGCGCCTGTCGGCCGAGGCCGAGGGGCGACCGTTCGTGCTGTCCGAAGAAGTCCGCGCCAAGGCGCCGCAGGTGGCTAACGACGAGTTGGCGCTGTACGACTCGCGTCAGCGCCGCCTGGCCAGTGAAAAGCAGACCCTGAACGAGCAGTTGCGCCAGAAGACCCAAGAGCTGGCCGAATTTCGCTCCAAGGTCGACCAGTACCGATCGGCGGTAGGCCTGTTGCAGCAAGAGCTGGACATGTCGGCGCCGCTGGTGAGCAAGGGCGCCATTTCGCCAGTGGAAATCCTGCGCCTCAAGCAACGCACGGTCGAAGCCCGCGGCCAGCTCAACGCCACCAGCCTGGCGATCCCCCGCGCCGATGCCGCCGTGGCCGAGATCAGAAGCAAGATCCAGGAGTCCGACGCCAGCTTCCGCTCGGATGCCGCCAAGGAGCTGAACGACAAACGCACCGAGCTTTCCAAGATCACCGCCACCAGCATCGCCATCGACGACCGGGTCAACCGCACCACGGTGGTGTCGCCGGTACGCGGCATCGTCAAGCTGCTCAAGGTCAACACCATCGGCGGCGTGGTACAGCCGGGCAGCGACCTGGTGGAGATCGTGCCGATCGAGGACAACCTGCTGATCGAGGCCAAGGTGCGCCCGCAGGATGTCGCGTTTCTACACCCGGGGCAGCCGGCCATGGTCAAGTTCAGTGCCTACGACTACACCATCTATGGCGGGCTGAAGGCCAAGCTTGAGTTGATCAGTGCCGATACCGTGACGGATGAAAAAGGCAACGCGTTTTACCTCATCCAGGTACGCACCGAGAAGAACCACCTGGGTGGGGATAACAAACCGCTGTTGATCATCCCGGGGATGGTGGCGACGGTGGATATCATCACCGGGCAGAAGAGTGTGCTGGATTACCTGCTCAAGCCGGTGCTCAAGGCCAGGACCGAGGCATTGCGGGAACGGTGACCGACCTGCCCCGGCCCCATCGCCGGCAAGCCGGCTCCCACAGGGGGGGCACCGGCCTTGAGTAGTGTGCACAGCCGGTGGGAGCCGGCTTGTACAGGGGTATCACGGCCTTGAGTCGGGTGCACAACCTGTGGGAGCCGGCTTGCCGGCGATGAGGCCGGTACAGGCAGAAACCAATCTCAGCCTTCACCGTGATTACGCTCGAATGTCTCAACCCCCATGGCCCTGATCTGCCCCTCGATCAACGCCTCGAACGGGCGCAGCAACGCGTCGAAACACGCCGGCTGCTCCAGCACATTCAATGCCTGCACCACCGCCTCGAGGGTCGACAGCGCACCCGGCTCGGGTGCCTTGCGCAAGCGGTAGCGTGAGGGCGTGACCTGCGCCAGCGTCACCTTGGGCAACGCGTCGAGCAGCGGGTTGAGGTACAGCAACTTGCGCGCCTTGCGCCAAGTGCCGTCGGGGACGATCAGCAGCAATGGCGTGTCGTCCACATCGCCATAGGCCGTCAGCACCTGGGCTACCTCCCCCGGGAACAGCAACACCGGCCTGTAGCCTGGCCGGTTGAGCAATTCACCCAGGTCTTCGAACACCTCGCCAACGCGCAGCTCGGCATTGACCAGGCCAAGGGCGGCCAGGCGGGCGGTATTCAGCGCGTGCGTGGATTCACTGGGGTGCTGCAGCAGGACCACGCGGGTGTGGCTATCGAGCGAGGGAATCAGTGCGCAAAGGCAGTGATCGAGCGGGCGTTGGCAGCGCTCGCAGCGGGGTCTGGGCATGGGGCTCTCCGTTGGCGGAGGGATTTTGCCACAGGTTGGCACCCCAGGCCCGCCTGGCAGAAAGCCGCCCCCCCGGAGTATCGCATCGCCCGTAAGGGCAGCAAGATCTGTGTGGGAGCCGGCTTGCCGGCGATTGGGCTGCAAAGCAGCCCCCTGAGCCTCAGCGGTTAAACCGTTCCGCCAGGCTGTGCAGGTACTCGGCCATGCGCTCCAGGTCCTGGCTGATTTCCGCGCCCTGCTTGGCCTGCCCCGCCGTCTGGTCGCACAACTGGGCAATGCGCACGATCTGCTGGTTGATGTCTTCGGCGACGTGGCTCTGCTGTTCCGAAGCCGTCGCCATCTGCTGGCTCATGCCAGTGATGCGGCTGACCGCCTGGGCAATCCCGGCCAGCGCCGACTGCACCGCCTCCACACTGTGCACACTATCGCGCGAGATCTGCTCGCCGCGGTTGGCCGTGCTCACTGCCCGCTCTGCGCCGGCACGCAGGGAGGCGATGATGTGGTGGATCTCTTCGGTCGAGGAACGCGTGCGCTGGGCCAGCGAGCGCACCTCGTCGGCGACCACGGCAAAGCCCCTGCCCTGCTCGCCCGCGCGCGCCGCCTCGATCGCGGCGTTGAGCGCCAGCAAGTTGGTCTGCTCGGCAATCGAGGTGATGGTATCGACCACGCTGCCGATCGACTGGGTCTGCTCGGCCAGGGCATTGACCGCCTGGCCAATGTCGCTGACCGCTTCGCTCATGCTGCCCATCGCCCTCAGGCTCTGCTGCGCCAGCTCGCTGCCCTGCTGGGCCAACTGGTCGGCATCGCCGGCAGCATGCGCAGTGCTTTGCACATTGTGCGTCACCTCCTGGATGGTCGCGGCCATCTGCGCGATGGCGGTGGCCGACTGGTCGGTCTCGCTGCGCTGGCGGTCGAGCATCTGTGCCTGGGCATCGGACAGGTCGGCCGACTGCGCGGCCCGCGACTTGACCCCGACCCCGGCGTCCACCAGGCGCGTCAGCGCGGTCTGCAGGCGCGCCTCTTCGCTGATGATCGCCAGGTCCAGCTGGCCATGAAGGCCAGGGTTGTCACTGTAGGTCAGCGCCACCAGCGGGCTGGTGAAGGCCTTGGGGTGTTCTGCCAGGGTGCGGCGGATGGCCAGGTTCTGCTGCTGTTCGATCAAGTACCAGGCCACCAGCAAGCTGGCCATCAACACGCCCAGCGCTGCGTAAGGCGGCAGCCACAGATAGCCCGCCGCCGACAGCAGGCCGGCACCGATCAGCGGCCAGCCATGGCCCAGGCGATGCCCCAGCTGTGCCGCCACCGGCACGGGCGAGCGGCCGGCACGCAAGCGCGCATACAGCGCTTCGGCACGGCGAATCTGCTCGCGACTCGGCACCGAACGCACCGACTCGTAACCGCTGATGCGGCCGTTCTCGTAAATCGCCGTGACGTACGCGCTCACCCAATAGAAGTCACCGTTCTTGGCGCGGTTCTTCACCACGCCCATCCAGGGCTTGCCTTGCTTGATGGTGTCCCACATGTGGCCGAACACCGCTGGCGGCATGTCGGGGTGGCGGACCAGGTTGTGGGTCTGGCCCACCAGCTCGTCGTAGGTGAAACCGCTGATCGCCACGAAGGCGTCGTTGCAGTAGGTGATGCGGCTGTTGAGGTCCGTGGTGGAGATCAGGCGCTGGTCGCTGGAAAACGTTCGTTCGTGCTCAGTGACGGGCAAATTCATGCGCATCTCGGGCGATCCTTGCTTGTATAGATGAAAGGGAAAATCATCAAAGCAAGTAGAGGTTTAGCAGAGCGCAAAAGGCACAGTGGTCAGGTTTTGCAGGAAATTTGCTGATCCCGACGGAATGACTCAAACGCCCTGTCTATCATCCGACGTTAAGCTGGCTTTTGAGCAGGTCGCGGAAGGTCTGGATCAACGGCTCGCGGCTGCGCCCACGGCGCACGATCAACGAAAATGGCGCCTGATAACCGAATGTCGCTGGTGAAAGCACGCGTAAATCACCCTTGTCGACCCAGGCTTGCGCGTAGTGTTCCGGCAAGTAACCGATGTAGGCGCCCGACAGGATCAGAATCAGCTGCGCCTCCATGCTCTCCACCGTCGCCGCGCTGTGCTTGAAGCCATGCCGGGCCAGTTCGGCCTGGCTCCAGTAACCGCGCCCGACCATGCGCTGCTGGGTTACCACCGGTTCCGGGATACGCCGCTCGGTGTACAACGGGTGGCGGCTGCTGCAGTACAGCCAGTGCTGCTCGCGGTACAGCGGCTGGTACACCAGGCCGCTCATGCGCGAAGAAAACGCCCCGATGGCGAGGTCCAGGCGGTTGTCCTGCACGCCGAGTTGCAGCTCGTAGGGGCTGGACACCGACAGGTGCAAGTGCACTGCCGGGTGCTCCTGGCTGTAGGCACCGATCGCCTCGGCCAACGGCAGCGCGCGGTCGCCGACCGTGGAGTCGATCACCCCGAGGTTGAGCGTGCCGCGCAACTCGCCCTTGAGCGCGGCCGCGTACTGCTCGAAACCGTCCAGTTCGGCGAGCAGGCGCAAGGTCTCCTGGTGGAACAGTTCGCCCTTGCTGGTCAGGCTGAAGCCACCACGCCCCCGGTGGCACAGCACGATGCCCAGGGCGCCTTCGAGCTGGCTCATGTAGGTACTGATGGCCGAGGTCGACAGGTTGAGCTCGCGCTGGGCGTTGGCAAAGCCCTGGTGGCGCACCACGCTGACGAAGATGCGCAGCAGTTTCAGGTCGGGCAAGGTCGAGGCCATGGTGCAACGGTTCCGCTGTGACATTTGCGCGCAGTCTAACCGCTGCGGCGGCCTTTAGTTTAGAAAATCCTGAAGTAAGTATTTGCCGGTAGCGATTTTCCCCACGCACTACCTTCCAGCAGACTTGGCCGAAATGTCCCTGCCCGCCGGCATAACCACACTCGAAGGCGCGCGGCGGCACAGGTTCGAACAAACAAAACAATCGACCGACTGATGAGGCCCACCGTGGACAAAGTTCTCCATCAACCACTGGGCGGCAACGAAATGCCGCGTTTCGGCGGCATCGCCACCATGCTCCGTCTCCCCCACCTGCAAAGCGCTGAAGGCCTGGACGCCGCGTTCATCGGCGTGCCCCTGGACATCGGCACCTCGCTGCGTTCCGGCACCCGTTTCGGCCCACGCCAGATCCGCGCCGAATCGGTGATGATCCGCCCCTACAACATGGCCACCGGTGCCGCGCCGTTCGACTCGCTGTCGGTCGCCGACATCGGTGACGTGGCGATCAACACCTTCAACCTGCTCGACGCCGTGCGCATCATCGAAGAAGCCTACGACGAGATCGTCGAGCACAATGTCATCCCGATGACGCTGGGCGGCGACCACACCATCACCCTGCCGATCCTGCGTGCCCTGCACAAGAAGCACGGCAAGATCGGCCTGGTGCACATCGATGCCCACGCCGACGTCAATGACCACATGTTCGGCGAGAAGATCGCCCACGGCACCACCTTCCGCCGCGCCGTGGAAGAAGGCCTGCTCGATTGCGACCGCGTGGTGCAGATCGGCCTGCGCGCCCAGGGCTATACCGCCGACGATTTCAACTGGAGCCGCCGCCAGGGCTTCCGTGTAGTGCAGGCCGAAGAGTGCTGGCACAAATCGCTGGAACCGCTGATGGCCGAAGTGCGCGAAAAAGTCGGCGGCGGCCCGGTTTACCTGTCGTTCGACATCGACGGCATCGACCCCGCCTGGGCCCCCGGCACCGGCACCCCTGAGATTGGCGGCTTGACCACGATCCAGGCGATGGAGATCATTCGCGGCTGCCACGGCCTGGACCTGATCGGCTGTGACCTGGTTGAAGTCTCCCCACCTTACGACACCACCGGCAACACCTCGCTGCTCGGTGCCAACCTGCTGTTCGAGATGCTTTGCGTGCTGCCGGGCGTCGTGCGCCGCTGATACGGCTGTTTTACCCCGGCAGGAGCCATGCGGGAGGGCCATAGAGGCCCGCCAACACAAGACTAGACCGCCGGGCGCCGTGAAAACGCCCGCGCGGTCGATCTCGCCATAATAAAGATAATCGGGAGAACCCCAATGGCCTTGGACATCATTGTTGTAATGATCTATACCGCCGGCATGCTCGGGCTTGGCTGGTATGGCATGCGGCGCGCGAAAACCCACGAAGACTACCTGGTGGCCGGGCGTAACCTGGGCCCCACGCTGTACATGGGCACCATGGCCACCACCGTGCTGGGCGGTGCGTCCACCGTTGGCACCGTGCGCCTGGGCTATGTCCACGGCATCTCCGGCTTCTGGCTGTGCGCAGCCCTGGGCCTGGGCATCATCGCCCTCAACCTGTTCCTCGCCAAACCGCTGCTGCGCCTGAAGATCTTCACCGTGACCCAGGTGCTGGAACGCCGCTACAACCCCATGGCTCGCCAGGCCAGCGCCGCGATCATGCTGGCGTATGCGCTGATGATCGGCGTTACCTCGACCCTGGCCATGGCCACGGTCCTGCAGGTGCTGCTCGACTTGCCGTTCTGGATGTCGCTGCTGCTTGGCGGCGGCGTGGTAGTGGTCTACTCGACCATCGGCGGCATGTGGTCGCTGACCCTGACCGACATCGTCCAGTTCGTGATCAAGACCGTGGGCCTGATGTTCATCCTGTTGCCGGTGTGCCTGTACAACGCTGGCGGCTGGGACACCCTGGTAGCCAAGCTGCCGGCGGCCAGCTTCAGCTGGACCACCATCGGCTGGGATACCATCATCACCTACTTCCTGATCTACTTCTTCGGCATCCTGATCGGCCAGGACATCTGGCAGCGGGTATTCACCGCCCGTGACGAGAAGGTCTGCCAACGTGCCGGTACCACGGCAGGCGTGTACTGCGTGGTGTACGGCCTGGCCTGCGCCCTGATCGGTATGGCCGCGCATGTGCTGATGCCAGACCTGGCCAACCCGAACAACGCGTTCGCCGAGATGATCAAGAGCCAGCTGCCTGACGGTATCCGTGGCCTGCTGATGGCCGCCGCCCTGGCTGCGATGATGTCGACTGCCAGTGCCGGCCTGCTGGCCGCTTCGACCACCATTACCGAAGACCTGCTGCCCAAGCTGCGCGGTGGCAAGCAGTCGAGCCTGGGCGTCAGCCGCCTGTTCACCCTGCTCACCGGCCTGGTGGTGCTGGGCATCGCCCTGGCGGTGAACGATGTGATCAGCGCCCTGACCCTGGCTTACAACCTGCTGGTGGGCGGCATGCTGATCCCGCTGATCGGGGCGATCTTCTGGAAGCGTGCGACCACAGCAGGGGCGATCGCCAGCATGTCGCTGGGCTTTGCCACCGCGCTGTTCTTCATGTTCAAGGATGGGCTCGATGCCAACACGCCGATCTACTACAGCCTGGCGGTTGGGCTGGTGAGCTTTGTGCTGGTCAGCGCCCTGTCGCGCAAGCCAGTCGGCGTGGTGAAACTGGCGTAGGAGCAGGCTGGCCCGCGACAAGGCCAGCACACCCTACAAAACCTGCACAACCAAAAAAGCCGCGGCATCATCACTGATGCGGCGGCCTTTTTGTTTTCAGCGGCGGCGCGGTTGGCGCCGGCGCTGCTCTTCATCAGTCGGGATCGGCACCGGCTGCAAGGGTGGTGGTATCAGCCCCAAGGCAACAGCCAAGTCGTGGAGCCAGTTGAACATTTGGTTTTTCATAGTGCCCCCTTGACGGGTCAGCCTCACGGTCAATCAATCCTGCGATGTTTCATACAGATCATAGTCCGATGTCCTGTATTACGCATGCCCTTGTTCTTACAGATAAGGGTGAGTTTGACGTGAATCAAGCGGAAACGCTGCATTCCGACGGCTGGTTAATCGTTTCGCTTTGTTGCATATCGACCCACGCCTGCAAATTAGCCCCGCGCATGCCCTGCCGCCACATCAGCCAGGTTACCGCCTGATCGAACGGCGGCTGCAGCCGATGAGCCCGTACGCGGTCACGCCCGGGCAGGCTGTCGAGCATCGATTGGGCCATCAGCGCCACCCCTGCGCCAGCGATCACGCACGCCAGCATGCTCTGGTAGGACTCGATTTCCATCACCCGGCCCATCGGCGTGTGCGCGTGGGCATACCAGGCCTCCAGGCGCATGCGGTACGAGCAACCTTGGCGGAAGGTGAACACCGCCTTGCCCGCCACGTCCCGGGCGCTGTGCACGGCGGGATGCTCCGGGCTGGTAATCAGCACCAGTTCCTCTTCGCACAACGGCACACCGTCCAACCCGGCCAGGCTCGGCGGGCCATCCACCAACGCAGCATCCAGGCGGTGGCTGAGCAACCCTTCGAGCAGTTCGCCGCTGGGCGCCGCCTGCACCTGCAGGTTCACCGCCGGGTACGCCTGGTGGTAGCGCGCCAGCAATGGGGGCAGGTGAATGGCCGCCGTACTGTACATGGTACCCAGCACGAAATCGCCGGCCGGCTGGCCACCTTGCACCGCCGCCATGGCTTCATCGCGCAGCGCCGCCAGGCGGTTGGCGTAATCCAGCAGCACCTTGCCGGCTGGCGACAACTGCAAGCGCTGGCGCTCGCGCAGAAACAGCTCGACGCCCAGTTGCTCTTCGAGTTGGCGCAGGCGCGTGGACAGGTTGGAAGGCACACGGTGCAAGCGCTCGGCAGCCCGGGTGATCGAACCCTCTTCGGCGACGGCCTGAAAGATACGCAGCTGGCTGAATTCCACGACATTCTCCAAAACAGAACAACTTGATCATCATTATTCAATTTTATTGAAAGTGAAAGCGCCCTAACCTGCCTTCCATCGCTTACATCCGTGCAGGAGTGTCCTCATGTCGCCGTTCGTACAACTGCTGGCCAGCGCCGTGGCCCTGATGATGGCCATGGGCATCGGCCGCTTTGCCCTCACCCCGCAACTCCCGCAACTGATCGCTGAAGGCCAGTTCGACCTGACCGCCGCCGGCCTGGTGGCGGCGGCCAACTACCTGGGTTACTTCCTGGGCGCGGCAGATGCGATGTTTGCCCGCAAGCCGGCCCAGGTCAGGCTGCGCCTGCAGGGCGGCCTGTGGCTTTGTGTGGTGCTGACCTTGGCCTCGTGGGCCGCGCAAGGGTTCTGGAGCCACCTGCTGCTGCGCTTTGGTACCGGTGTGGCCAGTGCCTGGGTGCTGGTGATGATCACCAGCCTCAGCCAACAGGTGGCCAACGCCCACAACCGCCAGCGCCTGGGCGCCCTGGTGTTTGCCGGGCCGGGCCTGGGCATCGCCCTCACCGGCCTGCTGGCACTGGGTGCACACCTGCTGGGCCTGGGCTCGGCAGTGCTATGGCTGGTGTATGCCGTGGCGGCGCTGGTGATGTTGCTGGCGGTACGCCCTTGGCTGCCCCGCGCCATGGAGCCTGCGCTAACCGCGAACGTTGTGCCGGGTGCTACCCGCCGCGTGGGTATCGGCCGCCTTGCCTTGGTGTATGCCTTGTACGGCGTCGGCTACATCCTGCCAGCGACTTTCCTGTCGCAGATGGCCAACCATCAGTTCCAGGGCAACTGGATGGCCGACCTGTTCTGGCCGGCGTTTGGTGTGGCTGCAGCATTGGGCGTGGTCTTGGTGAGCCTGCGGCGCGGCGGCCGGACATCGGCTTGGCTGAGCGCAACCTTGTGGCTGCAAGGCCTGGGGGTACTGGCCTGCCTGATGGGCGGCGGCCTTGGCCTGGCCTTGGGCGTGGTGCTGTGCGGGACGCCATTTCTGGCCTGCATGCAGCTGGTGATGCAACGCTCGCGGGAACTGGCGCCGCATGCCACGCAACGTAATGCCGGGCTGCTGACTGCGTGCTTTGCCCTGGGGCAATTGAGCGGGCCATTGCTGGCCGCGCTGAGCAACCATTACAGCGGGAGCCTGCAACCGGCGCTGATGCTGGCGGCTGCTGGGTTGGGGCTGGCGGGGGTGTTGGTGCTTACCGGCACCCGCAGTAACCAGAGCTGCCGAATTACAGGGCGGGTTGCCTGACCAATCAAGGCTGATCAGTACCGGCCCATCGCCGGCAAGCCGGCTCCCACATGTGCTGCGCAGGTCTTGAAGGCTGTGCTGTACCGCTGGGAGACGGCTTGCCGACGATAGGGTCAGTATCGGTCATTCCTATCCCACAAACCTGCGCAATTGCTGCTTCACCCAAGGCTCGGCACTGACCAGCACCACCCCGAGCAAAACCATCACAGCCCCGAGCACAAAATTCACACTCAGCGGCTCATCGAGCAACAGCACGCCGAAGGTCACCCCGAACAACGGGGTGATGAACGAAAACACCGCCAGGTTCGAGGCCAGGTACTTACGCAGTAACCAGAACCAGGTCAGGTAGCTGACGAACGAGACCACAATGCCTTGGAACAACACACTGCCGATCGCCAATGGCGTCCACGCCACCAGGCCGATCTGCCCGCTTAGCAAGGCAATGAAGAGCAACCCGACAAAGCCGACCGCCAGCTGGTAAAACAGCGTCAATGTCGCCGGCGCCTCCGACAAGCGCGAGCCACGCACCACCACCGTGGTCGCGCCCCAGGCAAGTCCGGCCAGCACGCCAAAGGCATCGCCCAGCAGCATGCGCCCGTCCATCTCGGCAAACGACATCCCCCCGGCAAACGCCGTGGCAATGCCGCCAAAGGCCAGCAGGATACCCAGCCACTGCAGCAGGCGCAGGCGTTCGCTGGGCAGCATGAAGTGCAGCCCAAGGGCGGTGAACACCGGTGCGGTATAGAGGAACACAGACATGTGCGCCGCCGAGGTGAGCTTCAGCCCCTCGGCAATGAACAGAAACTCGACGCCAAACAGCGCGCCAGCCAGCAGCCCGCCTCGCCAGGTACTGCCGACCTGGCCCCAGCCACCGCGCCAGCAGATCATCAACCCCACCAGCACGGCAGCCAGGCCATTACGCAGCGCTGCCTGCATCACCGGGGCAATGTCGACCGCCGCCGTTTTGATCAGTACCTGTTGGCAACCCCAGATCAGGCACAGCCCCAGCATCACCTGGAAGGCAAAGGCATCAGGGTTCTTGCGGGCCGCGCTCATGGGCGGCCCTCCAGGGTGATCGATGACATGGGCAAAGGCTC
>Ga0160462_100478_pt1 | contig 11746 bp, 10 predicted proteins | sample HID1975K_E6MG_FD_108219 | JGI IMG/M metagenome (GOLD analysis project Ga0160462, IMG submission 108219) | Enriched soil microbial communities from UW Madison campus, WI, USA - HID1975K_E6 MG | ecosystem: Environmental > Terrestrial > Soil > Unclassified | place: USA: Madison, Wisconsin... | reverse complement strand
CTGACGGCCACCATTTTCTCGTTACTGGGCTTCGTCAACGCGGTGTTCGCGCGCAACTTCGACGATATCTCGATCATCCCTACCTTCGTGCTGACGCCGCTGACTTACCTGGGCGGGGTGTTCTACTCGATCAACCTGCTGCCGCCGTTCTGGCAGACCGTGTCACTGGCCAACCCGGTGCTGCACATGGTCAACTCGTTCCGCTACGGCATTCTAGGGGTGTCGGATATCAGCATTGGTACGGCGATTACCTTCATGCTGGTCGCCACTGCGGTGCTCTACTTGCTGTGCGTCCGCCTGCTGGTCAGCGGCCGCGGCATGCGTGCCTGAGCCTTTTGGCGAGCACTTGAGTTTGCGCCGGCGCCACTGCCGGCCAATCCACCAGCGCCAGTACAGCAGGGTGGTGAAATAGGCGGCGATGCCCAGCACCACCCCGCACACCACCGAGCCCAGCAGGAAGGGTTGCCATACCGTTGACAGCTGGTCGGTGATCCATTCGAACGTGAGGTTGTCGGGCAACGTGCGCGGAGGTGTCTGCAACAGCCAGGCGCCGGTCATGTAGGTGACGAAGAATACCGGCGGCATGGTCAGCGGGTTGGTCAGCCAGACCAGGCTGACAGCGATCGGCAGGTTGCCGCGTACCGGGATCGCCAATGCTGCCGCCAGCAGCATCTGCATGGGGATGGGGATCAACGCCGCGAACAGGCCTACGCCCATGGCCCTGGCTACCGAGTGGCGGTTCAGGTGCCAGAGGTTCGGGTCGTGCAGCAGCTTGCCGAAAAAGCGTAAGGACTTGTGTTCCCGAATGCTGGTCGGGTCCGGCATGTAGCGTTTGAACAGACGGCGCGGCATGTAGGCTCCCGGAGCGTTGATCGGGGAAGTATGCCTTGATTCCAGTTCCGCCTCTTTCAGAGTTTGTGACAATTGTTGAGCGAGCCAGGCCCGGTTTTCGGCTATGCCTCAGTGAGCGATTGTGCTTCGGGAGCTCTACCTCATGCGCACAGGGATGTTAGCGCTCGCGCTCGGGCTGCTGTGCCTGGGTTTTCTGCCGCTATTGCCATCGGTCGGATGGTTGCTACTGCTGCTTGTCGGCGGGCTGGTCGGGCTGTGCACGCGGCTGTGGCCGGCAGGCTGCTTTTTGCTGGGGCTGTGCTGGGCCTGCTGGTCGGCGCAGCAGGCTGTGGATGACCGCCTGGCGCCTGCCCTGGATGGCCGCACGCTGTGGCTGGAGGGCTGGGTGGTGGGCTTGCCGGCCCGCACTGAGCAAGGTATACGCTTCGAGTTGGAACAGCCCCAGTCACGACGTGCCGAGCTGCCCCAGCGCCTGCAGTTGAGCTGGTTCGACGGCCCGCCGTTGCGAGCTGGCGAGCGCTGGCGCCTGGCGGTCACCCTGCAGCGCCCGGCGGGGTTGCTCAACCCCCATGGGCCGGACCGCGAGGCGCAGCTGCTGGCGCGTCGGGTCGGCGCGACCGGCACGGTCAAGGCGGGCCAGGTGCTGGACGAGGTGAGCCCAGGCTGGCGGGACGCGCTGCGCCAGCGCCTGCTGGCGGTCGATGCCAACGGTCGGGAAGCGGCCCTGGTGGCGCTGGTGCTAGGTGATGGGGCGGGGTTGGCCCGTGAAGACTGGCAGGTGTTGCAGGCCACCGGCACGGTGCACCTGTTGGTGATCTCCGGGCAACACATCGGCCTGGTCGCCGGTTTGTTCTATGCCCTGGTCGCCGGCCTGGCGCGTTGGGGGTTGTGGCCGCGAAGGTTACCCTGGCTGCCATGGGCATGCGGCCTGGCGCTGGCTTCTGCACTGGCCTACGGCTGGCTGGCCGGTGCCGGCGTGCCAGTGCAGCGTGCCTGCCTGATGTTGGCGGTAGTGTTGCTCTGGCGCCTGCGCTTTCGCCACCTCGGCGCATTGCTGCCGCTATTGCTGGCGCTGGTCGCGGTGGTGCTGGTCGAACCGCTGGCGGCGCTGCTGCCTGGGTTCTGGCTGTCGTTTGCCGCCGTGGCCACGCTCCTCTATTGCTTCAGTGCCCGTTTGGGTGGTTGGCGGCCCTGGCAGGCCTGGACGCGTGCGCAGTGGGTCATTGCCATTGGTTTGCTACCAGTGCTGCTGGCTACAGGCTTGCCGGTGAGCCTGAGTGCGCCGCTGGCGAACCTTGTAGCGGTGCCATGGGTCAGCCTCGCGGTCCTGCCGTTAACGTTGCTGGGCACGCTGTTGCTGCCGCTGGGCGGGGTAGGGGAGGCGCTACTGTGGCTGGCGGGCGGCCTTCTGGATGGGCTGTTCCGGCTGCTGGCGCTGGTGGCGCAGCAGCGCCCGGCTTGGGTGCCGCCGGCTCTGCCGTTGTGGGCCTGGCTGCTGGTGTGTCTGGGCGCTCTGTTGGTTTTGCTGCCCCGTGGTGTGCCGTTGCGCGGGGCGGGAGGGCTGATGCTGCTGGCCCTGTGGGTGCCCAGGGAGCCAGTGCCGCTCGGGCAGGTCGAGGTCTGGCAGCTGGACGTTGGCCAGGGCCTGGCGGTATTGGTGCGTACCCGGCACCACACTCTGCTGTACGACGCAGGGCCAGCCAGAGGCGAAAGCGACCTGGGCGAGCGGGTGGTGCTGCCGACCTTGCGTAAGCTTGGGGTGGGCAGCTTGGACCTGATGGTGATCAGCCATGCGCATGCCGACCATGCGGGTGGTGCTGCGGCCCTACAGCGTGGTCTGCCGGTCAGGCGGCTGATCGGCGGGGAAGCGCTGGAGCATGTGCCATTGCAGCCTTGCGCCAGTGGCGAACAATGGGACTGGGATGGCGTGCGCTTTTCGCTGTGGCGCTGGGCGCAGGGACAAAGCAGCAATGATCGTTCCTGTGTGCTGTTGGTAGAGGCGCAGGGCGAGCGCTTGCTGCTGGCGGGGGATATGGAAGCTGCTGCCGAACGGGCCTGGCTGGCGGACACCGAAGCGCCGCGCATCGACTGGCTGCAGGCACCGCACCATGGCAGCCGCAGTTCGTCCACTGAAGCGTTCATGCGGGCTACCGCTGCGCGTGGGGTATTGATCTCGCGAGGACGCAACAACAGCTTCGGGCACCCGCATGTTCAGGTGATGGAGCGTTATCAGCGGCATGGGCTGGCGGTGCATGACACGGCTGTGGAGGGGGCGTTGCGGTTGGTGTTGGGGCGGTATGGGGAGGTTGAAGGTATGAGGGGGCAGCGGCGGTTTTGGCGAGGTCGAGCTGAGTGAGGGGGAGGCTGTCAGGTGCATGCCCTGAAAAACCAGGGCACGCACTTGCCAGCCCTGATACTAGCTCAAGGCATGCCCACCCAACCCAATTCCCTGACCTTCGGCAGATGAGGCCCCTGCGCGCGTATGGTAGAGTGGCGGCCTTTTTCCAAAGGGGCGTTTACTGTGTGGGAATTGGTCAAGTCCGGTGGTTGGATGATGCTGCCGATCATTCTGAGCTCCATCGCTGCCATGGCTATCGTCGTCGAGCGCCTGTGGACCCTGCGCGCCAGTCGCGTTACCCCGCCGCACCTGCTGGGCCAGGTATGGATGTGGATCAAGGACAAGCAACTTACCAGTGACAAGCTCAAGGCCTTGCGCGCCGATTCGCCGTTGGGTGAGATCCTTGCGGCGGGCCTGGCCAACTCGCGCCATGGCCGCGAAATCATGAAAGAGTGCATCGAGGAAGCCGCCTCGCGTGTCATCCACGAGCTCGAGCGCTACATCAGCACCCTCGGCACCATCGCCGCCATGGCCCCGCTGCTTGGCCTGCTGGGCACCGTGCTGGGCATGATCGACATCTTCAGTGCCTTCATGGGCTCGCAGATGACTGCCAACGCCTCGGTACTGGCCGGCGGTATCTCCAAGGCGCTGGTGACCACTGCAGCCGGCCTGATGGTGGGTATTCCGGCGGTATTCTTCCACCGCTTCCTGCTGCGCCGCATCGATGAGCTGGTGGTAGGCATGGAGCAAGAGGCGATCAAGCTGGTGGAAGTCATCCAGGGCGACCGCGAAGTCGAAGTGGCCGGAGGCAAGGCGTGAAGTTTCGGCGCAATCGCCAGCGGGAGAACGTCGACATCAACCTCGCGTCGCTGATCGACGTGGTGTTCGTCCTGCTGCTGTTCTTCGTGGTCACCACCACCTTTACCCGCGAAACCCAGCTGCGCGTCGAGCTGCCCGAGGCCGCCAGTGCCGAGCAGCCGCCAGCCGAGCAGGACAAGCTGGTGGAAGTCACCATCAGCGCCGACGGGGTGTATTCGGTGAACAACCACCTGCTGCCCAAGAGCGACCTGGCTACCCTGACCGAGGCGATCGAGCGTGAGTCCGGTGGCGACAACAAGCTGCCGCTGGCGATCAGCGCCGACGGCAAAACCCCGCACCAGGCCGTGATCACTGCAATGGATGCCGCCGGCAAGCTCGGTTTCAGCCACTTGCGCATGACCACCGTCGAGGCAGCCCAGGGGACACCTTGATGGCGCTTGCCGACCGTCTGCTTGCCGCCTGGTACGCCGGGCACCCGGCCCTGGCCCTGCTGCGCCCGCTCGAGGCACTGTACCGCCGCGTGGTGCTGCGCAAACGCGCGCGTTTTCTCAGTGGTGAGAGTGCCAGCTACCGTGCCCCGGTGCCGGTCATCGTGGTGGGCAACATCACTGTCGGGGGCACCGGCAAGACGCCGATGATCCTCTGGCTGATCGAGCATTGCCGCCGCCAGGGGCTGAAGGTCGGTGTGGTCAGCCGTGGTTATGGCGCCAAACCACCGCAGTTCCCCTGGCGCGTCGAGGCGCAGCAGGGTGCCGAACAGGCCGGCGATGAACCCTTGCTGATCGTCCAGCGCACCGGCGTGCCGCTGATGATCGACCCGGACCGTTCCCGGGCCGTGCAAGCCCTGCTGGCCAGTGAACCGCTGGACCTGATCCTGTGCGATGACGGCATGCAGCACTACCGCCTGGCGCGTGACCTTGAGCTGGTGCTGATCGACGCCGCCCGAGGCCTGGGCAACGGCCGTTGCCTGCCAGCCGGGCCGTTGCGCGAGCCGGCCGAGCGCCTGCAGGCGGCTGATGCGGTGCTGTTCAACGGTGCCAGCGGCGACCGCCCCGACGGTTTTGCCTTGCGCCTGCAGCCCAGTGCCTTGGTCAACCTGCGCAGCGGTGAGCGCCGCGCGCTCGACCATTTCCCTGCAGGCCAGCGCCTGCACGCGGTTGCCGGCATCGGTAACCCGCAACGTTTCTTCAATACCCTGCTGGGGCTAAACTGGCAGCCGGTGCCGCACCCGTTTGCCGACCACGCGCAGTTCAGTGCGCAAAGCCTTGCGTTCAGCCCGCCGCTGCCGCTGGTGATGACCGAGAAGGATGCGGTGAAATGCCGGGCCTTCGCCGCCGATGACTGGTGGTACCTGGCCGTTGAAGCACAGCCTGGGCCAGCTTTCAGCGCCTGGTTCGACAGCCAGCTGCAACGCTTGCTGCCAGGGCACCGAACGCCCTGAGCCCTATTCAATTTCCGGCCACCTGGCCTCAAGGAAGCTTTCATGGACACCAAACTGCTCGATATCCTCGCCTGCCCGATCACCAAGGGCCCGCTCAAGCTCAGCGCTGACAAGACCGAGCTGATCAGCAAGGGCGCGGGCCTGGCCTACCCGATCCGCGACGGCATCCCGGTGATGCTGGAAAGCGAGGCGCGTACCCTGACCGACGACGAGCGTCTGGACAAATGAGCCTGAATTTCACCGTGGTCATTCCTGCCCGGCTGCGCTCCACGCGCCTGCCGGGCAAACCGTTGCTGCTGATCGCTGGCAAGCCGATGGTCCAGCACGTCTGGGAGCAGGCGCGCAAGAGCGGCGCCAGCCGTGTGGTCATCGCCACCGACGACGCCAGTATTTTCGAGGCTTGCCAGGCTTTTGGCGGTGTAGTGCTGATGACCCGCGTCGACCATGAGTCGGGCACCGACCGCCTGGCCGAAGTGGCCGCGCAGCTCGGTTTGAGCGCCGATGAGATCGTGGTCAACGTGCAAGGCGACGAGCCGTTGATCCCGCCGGTGATCATCGACCAGGTGGCCGCCAACCTGGCCGCGCACCCGCATGCCGGTATCGCCACCCTGGCCGAGCCGATCCATGACCCGGAAACCGTGTTCAACCCCAACGCGGTCAAGGTTGTCAGCGACAAGAATGGCCTGGCCTTGACCTTCAGCCGCGCGCCGCTGCCGTGGGCGCGCGATGCCTTCGCCAACAATCGTGATCAACTGCCCGAGGGTGTGCCATATCGCCGCCACATCGGCATGTACGCTTACCGTGTCGGCTTCCTCCAGGACTTCGTCAGCTGGGGGCCGTGCGGGCTCGAGCAGACCGAGGCACTGGAGCAGTTGCGGGCGCTGTGGCACGGCGTGCGTATCCATGTAGAAGACGCCATCGAGGCGCCGGCCGTGGGTGTCGACACACAGGAAGACCTTGAGCGCGTACGGCGCTTGCTGGAGGCCTGATGCGCGTCCTGTTCGTTTGCCTGGGCAATATCTGCCGTTCGCCGACCGCCGAGGGTGTGCTGCGCCATCAGTTGCAGGCTGCTGGCCTGGGCGATCAGGTTCACGTGGCCTCCGCCGGTACCGGTGACTGGCACGTGGGCAAGGCGCCCGACAGCCGTACCTGCAAGGCCGCGCTGGCGCGGGGTTATGACCTTTCGCAGCAGCGCGCCCAGCAGGTCAAGGCGGCGCACTTTGCCGAGTACGACCTGATTCTGGCCATGGATGAAAGCAACCTGGGCCACCTGCGCGCCATGCGCCCGCACACTGCGCAGGGCGAACTCGACCTGTTCCTGCGTCGCTATGGCGCTGCCCTCGATGAGGTCCCGGACCCGTACTACGGTGGTGCCGACGGCTTCGAGCAGGTACTCGACCTGGTCGAGGCGGCCTGCCGGGAGCTGGTCGTGGAAATCAAGGGGCGGTTATGACGGGGCGCTGGCAGGAGCAGGTTTCGCTCAAGCCTTACAACACCTTCGGCATCGATGTGAAAGCCCGCTATTTCACCCAGGCACACAACGACGATGAGCTGCGTGAGGCATTGTCGCAGGCACGCCAGCGTGGGGTTGCGGTGCTGGTGATGGGGGGGGGCAGAAACCTGCTGCTGACCCGTGATGTCGATGCACTGGTGCTGCACGTGGCCAGCCGCGGTCGCCGGGTGCTCAGCGATGATGCGGACCGGGTGGTGGTCGAGGCTGAAGCCGGTGAGCCTTGGCACCCGTTCGTGCAGTGGTCGCTGCAGCAAGGCTTCTGCGGCCTGGAGAACCTCAGCCTGATCCCTGGAACCGTGGGTGCTGCGCCGATGCAGAACGTGGGCGCCTACGGGGTCGAGATCAAGGACGTATTTGCCGGGCTGACGGCGCTTGATCGGGAGACCGGCGAACTGCGTGATTTCAGCCTGGAGGATTGCGCTTTCGGTTACCGCGACAGCCTGTTCAAGCGTAACCCTGGCCGCTGGTTGATTCTGCGTGTGCGGTTTGCCTTGAGCCATAGCCTGCAGGCCCATCTGGACTACGGCCCGGTGCGTCAGCGCCTGGCCGAACAGGGCGTGCAGGCGCCGACTGCGCAGGCCATCAGCGATGCCATCTGCAGTATTCGCCGTGAGAAGCTGCCAGACCCGGCCGAGCTGGGTAATGCCGGGAGCTTTTTCAAGAACCCGGTGGTGCCCGCTGAACGGGTGGTGCGCATTCGCGCGGCGTATCCAGGGGTGGTGGCGTATCCGCAGGGTGATGGCTGGGAGAAGCTGGCGGCAGGCTGGCTGATCGAGCAGGCGGGGTGGAAGGGCTATCGTGATGGCGATGCCGGGGTGCATCGTTTGCAGTCGTTGGTGCTGGTCAACCATGGCCAGGCGAGCGGGGCGCAGTTGCACACCCTGGCGCAGCGCATCCAGGCGGATATCCTGGCGAAGTTCGGGGTTGAGCTGGAGATGGAGCCCAACCTGTACTGAGCCTCCTGCACGAGGAGGCGCCGAAAATTGATAATTACGCCGGCCAAGAAAAAGCCCCGCCAGTTCGCACTGGCGGGGCTTTTTCATTCAGCCGTGGCTATCAACCGTGATGAGGCTTGTGCTCATCGGCAGTTTCCAGCGCTGGCTCGGCGGCGGCAGCTTCCTGCGCAGCCTTGGCGGCGGCTTCGGCTTCACGCTTGCGGCGACGCACTTCACGTGGGTCGTTAGGCGCGCGGCCGTTTGCCAGCATCACGGTGGCGGCTTCGACCACGGCCGGTGTTTCGACCGGGGCGGGCTCGGCAACCACAGGTGCTACCTCTGCAGCGACAGGTGCTGCTTCAACAGCGACTTCAGGCTGGGCTTCGACGACCGGAGCAGGTTGCTCGGCAACTGGCGCTTGTTCGACGACTACCGGCGCTTTCTCGGCTTCACCGGCCTCTACGGCTGGCGCTTCGACGGCGGCCTCTACAGGTGCCTGGGTAACGACTACCGGCTCAGCTGCTGGGGCTTCTTCGACAACAGGCTGCGGGGCTACTTCGACCACAGGCTCGGCAGTCACTTCAACCGCAGCGACTGGCTCGCTGACCGGCTGCTCGACCACTGGCGCAATGGCAACGTCTTCGGCCTGGGCGACACGTTCAACCTGCTCGGCCGCCTGGGCAACTTCGCTGTTGTCGGTGGCAGCCGTTTCGGCGCTGGCGCGTTCGGCTTGCTGGTTGGCTTCGGCTTCGGCACCGGCACTGATGTTGCTGGTGGCGACTGCGGCGGTGACGGCCAGGCCGGCGGCCAGTTCGGCACCCAGCTCGGTAGCCTGGTGCTGTTGTGGCTGCTCGTCGCTGCCTTCTTCGTCGCTGCCGTCGATCAGGTCACCATTGGCATTGCGCTGGCGCTCACGACGGTTGCTGCGGCGACGCTGGCCACGGGAGCGGCGGCGTGGACGCTCGTCATCCGAACCTTCCTGCTCGTCCTGCAGCAGCTCTTCGTTTGGCAGTTGCTCTTCAACAAGCTCGGCAGCCTTTTGCGCGGCCTGTTCGGCTTCGAGCGGCTGACGTTCTTCGCGGGCAGGGCGTGGCTGGCGTTCTTCACGTGGGGCGCGCTCTTCGCGAGGTGCGCGTTCTTCACGTGGAGCGCGTTCTTCGCGAGGTGCGCGCTCTTCACGTGGGGCGCGTTCTTCGCGAGGTGCGCGTTCTTCACGTGGGGCGCGTTCTTCACGCGGTGCACGCTCTTCGCGTGGGGCACGTTCTTCACGCGGCACTCGCTCTTCGCGAGGTGCGCGTTCTTCACGTGGCGCACGCTCTTCGCGGGCTACCGGTGCTGCGTCCAGAGGTTCGCGCAGTTCGCGGACGCGTTCCTCGCGGTTGCCGCGGCGGTCTTCACGTGGCTGGCGTGGTGCACGTTCCTCGCGAGGTGCGCGCTCTTCACGGGGGGCGCGTTCTTCGCGTGGGGCACGTTCTTCACGAGGGGCGCGCTCTTCGCGTGGCGCACGTTCTTCGCGCGGGGCGCGTTCGGCACGCTCTTCACGCGGTGCACGTTCTTCACGTGGCTTGCGCTCTTCGTCACGACGGCCGTTGCGGTTGCGGCTCTGCTGGCGGCCGTTGCGACGCTCTTCGTTGCGTTGCGTGCGCTCGGCAGCTGGCTTCTCGGCAGCGACGACAGGCGCGGCGGCAGGCTCTTCCTTGCCTGCGAACAGGCTGACCAGCGACTTCACCAGGCCTTTGAACAGGCTTGGCTCCGGCACGCTCGGTGCTGGCGCTGCAGGCGCAGCAGGCTGTTGCTCTTCGACGGCGCTCGGTACCGGGGCATTGGTGCGCGGCGGGGCAGTCTTGACGGCAGCCTCCTGGCGGACCAGGGTGCGCGTAGCGGCCTGCTGCGGCACTTCTTCGGTTTCGGTGGCGGCGATTTCGTAGCTGGACTGGTTGTTCAGCACTTCGGGGTTGTCGTCGCGCAGGCGCTGGACTTCGAAGTGCGGGGTTTCCAGGTGATCGTTCGGCAGAATGATAATGCGCGCACGGGTGCGCAGTTCGATCTTGGTGATCGAGTTGCGCTTCTCGTTGAGCAGGAACGCGGCCACCGGGATCGGCACCTGGGCACGCACTTCGGCGGTACGGTCCTTCAGGGCTTCTTCTTCGATCAGGCGCAGGATTGCCAGCGACAGCGACTCGACGTCACGGATGATGCCGGTGCCCGAGCAGCGTGGGCAGACGATGCCGCTGCTTTCGCCCAGCGATGGGCGCAGGCGCTGGCGGGACATTTCCAGCAGGCCGAAGCGCGAGATGCGGCCAACCTGGACGCGGGCGCGGTCTGCCTCGAGGCACTCGCGCACACGCTCTTCGACGGCGCGCTGGTTCTTCGCCGGGGTCATGTCGATGAAGTCGATGACGATCAGGCCGCCGATGTCACGCAGGCGCAGCTGGCGGGCGATTTCTTCGGCCGCTTCCAGGTTGGTCTGCAGTGCGGTTTCCTCGATGTCGCTGCCTTTGGTGGCGCGCGCCGAGTTGATGTCGATGGATACCAGGGCTTCGGTCGGGTCGATCACGATCGAGCCGCCGGACGGCAGGTCGACGACACGCTGGAAGGCGGTCTCGATCTGGCTTTCGATCTGGAAGCGGTTGAACAGCGGGACGCTGTCTTCGTACAGCTTGACCTTGCTGGCGTACTGCGGCATCACCTGGCGGATGAAGGTCAGGGCTTCTTCCTGAGCGTCCATGCTGTCGATCAGCACTTCGCCGATGTCCTGGCGCAGGTAGTCGCGGATGGCGCGGATGATGACGTTGCTTTCCTGGTAGATCAGGAATGGCGCGGCGCGGTCAAGGGAGGCTTCCTTGATGGCGGTCCACAGCTGCAGCAGGTAGTCGAGGTCCCATTGCATTTCTTCGCTGCTGCGGCCAAGGCCGGCAGTGCGCACGATCAGGCCCATGTCGCCCGGCACGGTCAGGCCGTTCAGGGCTTCGCGCAGTTCGTTGCGCTCTTCGCCTTCGATGCGGCGGGAGATGCCACCAGCGCGTGGGTTGTTGGGCATCAGCACCAGGTAGCGGCCGGCCAGGCTGATGAAGGTGGTGAGGGCGGCGCCTTTGTTGCCGCGCTCTTCCTTCTCGACCTGGACGATGACTTCCTGGCCTTCGCTGAGGACGTCCTTGATGTTGACGCGGCCTTCGGGGGACTTCTTGAAGTACTCGCGGGAGATTTCTTTCAGCGGCAGGAAGCCGTGACGTTCGGAGCCGAAGTCGACGAAGGCGGCTTCGAGGCTAGGTTCGATGCGGGTGATCTTGCCTTTGTAGATGTTGGCCTTTTTCTGCTCACGGGCGCCGGACTCGATGTCCAGGTCGTAGAGGCGTTGGCCGTCCACCAGGGCTACACGCAACTCTTCGGGTTGAGTTGCGTTAATCAGCATTCTTTTCATGTTGTACCGTCGGTTTCCGGGCTGCCGGAAACGGCGTTCGGCACACACGACGTCTCATGGTCGGTGCCAAGGTGCGCAAAGGGTGGCGGGGCCACCCCCGTGTCGAGCGACGTTCGGCACCAGCCGGTTGCCCAGCCTGCCGTTGTCACGACGACGCGTCCTGTTTGCTGCGGTGCCTACCAGGCCCTTGTGGCTTTCGAATAGGTATCCGAATCAACCCAGCGGGCCAAGTGCACTCAGTCAGGAGGAGGAATCAACCTTCAGCCGTGGACGCCCGGAGGCATCTGTTTCAGGACCTTATCCGCTCGCCGCCCATGTCAGTGGGCCGGTGGCCGGACGCGGTGCTACACGGTCCGAGGGCTGTGCATCTCCACCCTGCACGTATCCCTGATAATTCGGGTGCTGCCGCGCGCTGAATCCGCAACGG
>Ga0160462_100474_pt1 | contig 11826 bp, 11 predicted proteins | sample HID1975K_E6MG_FD_108219 | JGI IMG/M metagenome (GOLD analysis project Ga0160462, IMG submission 108219) | Enriched soil microbial communities from UW Madison campus, WI, USA - HID1975K_E6 MG | ecosystem: Environmental > Terrestrial > Soil > Unclassified | place: USA: Madison, Wisconsin... | reverse complement strand
TGGATGAGTACATTCACTACTACAACCATGATCGCATCAAGCTGAGACTCAATGGCCTGAGCCCTGTGGAGTACAGGGCTCGGGCTGCAGCTTAGAACTGTCCAACTTTTGGGGGGCAGTCCAGGCTGTACTGCAAGAAGTTGGACACCAATCCAACCCTTGGGCAGTCCCGGTATGGCCCTGCCTTTACGGCCTGTGATTCCCTTGTGGGAGCCGGCTTGCCGGCGATGGGCTGCAGAGCAGCCCCTTTACACCTGGGCAAAGCGCATCTCGCGGGTTTCCCCCATCAACAACGGCGCATTCGCCTCGGTCACCCCACGAATGTAATCCCACAGCAAGGTAATGCGTTTCAACTTGCGCAAATCCTCCCGGCAGTACATCCAGAATTGCCGCGTCACCTCGATCTTCTCAGGCAGCACCGTGACCAACCGTGGGTCCTGCGCCGCCAGAAAGCACGGCAATATCGCCAGCCCGCGCCCCTGCAGCGCCGCCGTGAACTGGGCAATCACACTGGTGCTGCGCAGGTGCGCACTGGCATTGGGAATCAGATTGGCCAGGTAAAGCAGCTCGGAACTGAACGCCAGGTCATCCACATAGCTGATGAACGGATGGCCCGCCAGGTCGCTTACCTGGCGGATCGGTGCGTGGCTGTCGAGGTAATCCTGCGTCGCGTAAAGCCGCAACCGGTAGTCGCACAGTTTGCAGCACACATAAGGGCCATGCTCGGGCCGCTCCAGGGCGATGACGATATCCGCTTCGCGCTTGGACAGGCTGATGAAGTGCGGCAGCGGCAGGATATCCACCGAAATCGCCGGGTAGGCGTCGACGAAATGGCTGAGCTGCGGGGTCACGAAGAAGCTGCCGAAGCCTTCGGTGCAGCCCATGCGCACATGCCCCGACAGCGCCACGCCTGACCCGGACACCTGCTCACAGGCCATGTGCAAGGTGCTTTCGATCGACTCGGCATACCCCAGCAATCGCTGGCCCTCGGCCGTCAGCACGAAGCCATTGGTTCGCGACTTTTCAAACAGCAAGGTGCCCAGCGCACCCTCCAGCGAAGTAATGCGCCGCGACACCGTGGTGTAGTCGACGCTCAGGCGTTTGGCCGCGCTGCTGGCCTTGCGGGTGCGTGCCACTTCGAGGAAGAACTTCAAATCGTCCCAGTTCAGCGAACTGAGGGAGGTCAGGTCTTTTTGCATGTTGATCCGGTTTTTTTGTGCGTTCTTGTTGGATGTTTGCACATCTATACTCGAAAAAAGCCCCCTGACGCCACCTCGCGTTTGCACGGCGCTGGCGATCTCGTCCTGACAATAATTCCAAGGAGAACGCAGATGAACGCACCCCAATCCCCCAGCCAGGCCAAGGTCGAGCAGGTCAAACTGCTGATTGATGGCCAGTGGGTCGAGTCGAAAACCACCGAATGGCGCGACATCGTCAACCCGGCCACCCAGCAGGTGCTGGCGCGGGTACCGTTCGCCACCGTGGAAGAAGTGGACGCGGCAGTGGCCGCCGCCGAGCGCGCCTTCAAGACCTGGCGCGACACCCCGATCGGCGCGCGCATGCGCATCATGCTCAAGCTGCAGGCGCTGATCCGTGAACACAGCAAGCGTATTGCCGTGACCCTCAGCGCCGAGCAGGGCAAGACCATCGCCGATGCCGAAGGCGATATCTTCCGCGGCCTGGAAGTGGTCGAGCACGCCGCCTCCATCGGCACCCTGCAGATGGGCGAATTCGCCGAAAACGTTGCTGGTGGTGTCGACACCTACACCCTGCGCCAGCCCATCGGCGTGTGCGCCGGTATCACCCCGTTCAACTTCCCGGCGATGATCCCGCTGTGGATGTTCCCGATGGCCATCGTCTGCGGCAATACCTTCGTGCTCAAGCCGTCCGAGCAGGACCCGCTGTCGACCATGATGCTGGTCGAGCTGGCGCTGGAGGCCGGAGTGCCGGCGGGTGTGCTGAACGTAGTGCACGGCGGCAAGCAGGTGGTGGACGCCATCTGCACGCATAAGGACATCAAGGCGATTTCGTTCGTCGGCTCCACCGAAGTCGGCACCCACGTGTACAACCTGGGCAGCCAGCACGGCAAGCGCGTGCAGTCGATGATGGGCGCGAAGAACCACGCCGTGGTGCTGCCCGACGCCAACCGCACCCAGACCGTCAACGCCCTGGTCGGCGCTGCCTTTGGCGCCGCTGGGCAGCGTTGCATGGCCACCTCGGTGGCGGTGCTGGTGGGCAAGGCGCGTGAGTGGCTGCCGGATATCAAGGAGGCGGCAAGCAAGCTCAAGGTCAATGCCGGTAGCGAACCAGGCACCGATGTGGGCCCGGTGGTTTCCAAGCGTGCGAAGGAGCGAGTGCTGGGCCTGATCGAAAGCGGTATCAAGGAAGGCGCCAAACTTGAACTGGATGGCCGTGACGTCAAGGTACCGGGTTACGAGCAAGGCAACTTCGTCGGCCCGACCCTGTTCTCCGGTGTGAAAACCGATATGCAGGTCTACACCCAGGAAATCTTCGGCCCGGTATTGGTAACCCTGGAAGTCGACACCCTCGATGAAGCCATCGCCCTGGTCAATGCCAACCCGTTCGGCAACGGCACCGGCCTGTTCACCCAGAGCGGCGCGGCGGCGCGCAAGTTCCAGAGCGAAATCGACATCGGCCAGGTGGGTATCAACATCCCGATCCCGGTACCGGTGCCGTATTTCAGCTTCACAGGTTCGCGTGGTTCCAAGCTCGGCGACCTCGGTCCGTACGGCAAGCAGGTGGTGCAGTTCTACACTCAGACCAAGACCGTCACCGCCCGCTGGTTCGATGACGACAGCGTCAATGACGGTGTGAACACCACCATCAGCCTGCGCTAAGGAGAACGCCATGCGTATCGCATTCATCGGCCTGGGCAACATGGGCGCGCCCATGGCCCGCAACCTGATCAAGGCCGGGCACCAGCTGAACCTGTTCGACCTGAACAAGACCGTGCTGGCCGAGCTCGCCGAACTGGGCGGGCAAGTCAGCGCTTCGCCCAAGGAAGCGGCGGCCAATAGCGAGCTGGTGATCACCATGCTGCCGGCCGCAGCCCATGTGCGCAGCGTCTATCTCAACGAAGACGGCGTGCTGGCGGGCGTGCGCCCGGGCACGCCGACCGTGGACTGCAGCACCATTGACCCGCAGACCGCTCGCGAGGTGTCCAAGGCCGCTGCCACCCAAGGCGTGGACATGGGCGATGCGCCTGTTTCCGGTGGTACCGGCGGTGCGGCAGCCGGCACCCTGACGTTCATGGTCGGTGCCAGCACCGAGCTGTTTGCCACGCTCAAGCCGGTACTGGAGCAGATGGGCCGCAATATCGTGCACTGCGGTGAGGTTGGCACTGGGCAGATCGCCAAGATCTGCAACAACCTGCTGCTGGGCATCTCGATGATCGGCGTATCCGAAGCCATGGCGCTGGGCAACGCGCTCGGCATCGACACCAAGGTACTGGCCAACATCATCAACAGCTCCACCGGCCGTTGCTGGAGTTCCGATACCTATAACCCATGGCCAGGCATCATCGAGACTGCGCCTGCTTCACGTGGCTACACCGGCGGCTTTGGCGCCGAGCTGATGCTCAAGGATCTGGGGTTGGCCACCGAGGCTGCGCGTCAGGCGCATCAGCCGGTGATTCTCGGGGCCGTGGCCCAGCAGCTGTATCAGGCGATGAGCCTGCGCGGCGAGGGTGGCAAAGATTTCTCGGCAATCGTCGAGGGGTACTGCAAGAAGGATTGACGAGCAGGGTGGACTTCATCGTGGGCCAGGCGGCCTTCCCTCTGTAACTGCGCACCAGAGGGAAGGGCACCTGCCCCGCGATTTTTTTTGCCAGTACCGGCCCTATCGCCGGCAAGCCGGCTCCCACGAGTACTGCGCAGATGCTGAGGCCGGTGCAGTACCTGGAGGAGCTGGCTTGCCGGCGATAAGGCCAGCAAGAACACCGACGACTTCGACTCAGGCAAAAACGAAATACTTGCGCACAGTCTCGACCACTTCCCAGGTCCCTTTCATCCCCGGTTCGATCACGAACACATCACCCGCCTTCAGGTGCTTCGGCTCTTCACCTTCCGGGGTGATGATGCAGTAGCCGTCGAGGAAGTGGCAGAACTCCCACTTCTCGTAATTGACCTCGAACTTGCCCGGGGTGCAGATCCAGGTACCCATGATCTTGCTGCCGTCGGCCGACAGGTAGGCGTTGAGGTTGACGGTGTGCGGATCGCCGCCGATGCGCTTCCACTTGGTGGCGTCCACGACCGGCGTCGGGCAGGTTTCGCGCAGGACGGTAATGAAATCGGACATGGCACAACTCCTGGTGACTGGCTGAATGACTCGACACCATAGGGCCATTGCCCGAGCCCCAGTTGCCTGCGCTCGACGTCCAGGTGCCTGACTGCGCTATGTATGCTCTTTATCCACAGCTCAGGGCTCGCTGAAACTCAGCAGGCACTAGCACGAAGGTGGGGGCCGGCCTATTGACGAAGTTTCCGCCTATGTGCCGAGTATTCGCGGGTTTGCACTGTACGTGTAGGAGCTGGCTTGCCGGCGATGGGCCGCGAAGCGGCCCCAAAGTGTCAGATCCCACAAAAAAATCTTCAGAATTTCCCCCTTCCTTGTAGTCCATTTCCCAAAGATACTCCCGCCGCGCTTAAGTCATTGCGATGGGTATGTGTCGCGCTCTAGTCTCGGCGGGTCGTTGCAAATTCAACGGCCGGGTTTAGCAGCCCAGTCCATATCAGGCTTAAGCATTCACCTCCATGGTGGCTGTGCGCGGGGCACCTTCGGGTGCGCCGGGTGCCTGACTTGCCGGTCTGCTAACCCGCGTACAGCTGCCTCCATTCGTTTAGCAGCGATGTCCGGCAGCTCCATACCCGTCAGGAGCAAACCATGCTGAAAATCTTCCCCGATCCCCCGCTCAATTCCCTCGAAGACTCCCTCGCAGTCATTTCTGAATACCTGATGTGCGCCCACACCATTACCCAGCAATTGGTGTTCCTCAGCCCGAAGCAGCCCATGCAGGCGATGGGTTTGGCGGTGATGCACGAGATCGAGGCAGCTCGCGGCCTGGTCGAGCAAACCTTGGCCCGTGTGCAAACACGTCATTGAACAAGGAGCAAAAGTCCATGGACAATGAATTGATAACGCCCGGCGTCGCTACAGTGCGCGTGAGCGAATCGATCCCGGAACTGCTGCGGGTGCTGCCCGGCATTCCCGTAACCCTGGCGTTGGAGCAGGCTTCGATCATCCAGGACTGTGTGCGTCATTTGACACTTGAGTCCGCCCTGGCGGAACAGGGCGGCGGCAAATTGATGTGGGCAGCGCACTACCTGAGTGGCATGGCCAAAGCGTTGCTGGATGATGCGGCATGCGGGTTACAGGCCTGAGATGCATCGGCTTAGCCGGCCTAATCGCGGGTAAACCCGTTCCCACACGTACAGCGCAAACCTCTGGGGAGATTACCCAGCCCTTCGGGCTCCGCTGTCGCGCAGAGAACAAAGCCCGCGAGCGCGCCGCACACCCTGTGGGAGCGGCTTCAGCCGCGAAGCAGGCGCCGCGGTGGATGGCACCGGCTTCGCCGGTGTTCGCGGCTGAAGCCGCTCCTACAGGATGCCCGCCAAATCAGTAAGTTAGCATTTGTTCTATGAAAGCGGGCTTGCCCGCGAAGAGGCCCGCACTGGCACCCTCATCACTCAAGCCCACCAATATCGCACAAAGTGGAAGAACACCGGCGCCGCGAAGCACACCGAGTCCATCCGGTCGAGCATGCCGCCGTGCCCTTCGATCATGTGCCCCCAATCCTTGACACCCCGGTCGCGCTTGATCGCCGACATCACCAAACCGCCGAAGAAACCCATCACGTTCACAGTCAGCGCCATCAGGGCCGCCTGCCAGAAGCTGAACGGGGTGATCCAGCACAGCAGCGCGCCCACTAGCGTGGCCAGTGCCACGCCACCGACCAGGCCTTCCAGGGTTTTCGAGGGTGACAGGTTGGGTGCCACCTTGCGTTTGCCAAACAGCTTGCCGCATACGTACTGCAGCACGTCGCTGATCTGCACCACCAGGATCAGCCAGGCGATCAGCAGCAGGTTGCGGCCTTCGTAGCCGGGGATATCCAGGGTCAGCAGCGCGGGCACCGCCGACACGCAGTACACCGCGATCATCAGCCCCCATTGCACCTTCGAGGCGCGTTCGAGAAACCGCGTGGTATCGCCGCCGAAGCTGGCCAGGATCGGCAGCAGCAGGAACAGGTACACCGGGATGAAGATGCTGAACAGCCCGTACCAATCCATGGCGATCAGCAGGTATTGCACCGGCAGCGCCACGTAGAACGCTGCCACCAATGCCGGGTAATCGCTGCGCCGGGTCGGGGTGAGGGTCATGAACTCGCGCAGGGCGTAGAACGAAACGCCGTAGAACAGCACGATCACGCCGTATTTGCCGAACACGAAGGCGATGCCGATCACCAGCACCATCACCCACCAGGCATTGATGCGGGCGTTGAGGTTGTCGATCACCGCGTGCGGCGCCGGGCCGGCGCGCCACTTGAGCAGGCGGCCGATCACGCTGGCGAGCAGCAGCAGGGCGCCGATGCCGGCAAACAGCGAAAGGGTGTTGTCGTCCATGTCAGGCTTCCTTAGGGGCCAGGTTCAGCAGGGCCTGGCTGGCCCGCTCGAGAAACGCCTGCTTGCTCTCATCCGCATGCAGGTGAATGGGTTCGCCGAAGCTCAGCGTGCACAGCAACGGCAAGGGCAGCGCGCGGCCCTTGGGCATGACCCGGTTGAGGTTGGCGATCCACACCGGCACCAGCTCAACCTCGGGGTTGGCCATCGCCAGGTGGTACAGGCCGCTTCTGAATGGCATCAGCGGCTCGTCACTGAGGTTGCGCGTGCCTTCGGGGAAAAAGATCAGCGAATCACCCTGGGCCACCGCTTCCAGGATCGGCTGCAGTGGGCTGCTTTGGCCTTCGCTGCGCTGGCGGTCGATCAGCACGCCGTTGAACACCTTGCGGATCAGGAAATCACGAATGCCAGGTTTGGCCCAGTAGTCGGCTCCGGCCACGGGGCGCGTGCGTTCACGCAGAGGCGCTGGCAGCGAGGCCCAGAGCAGCACGAAGTCGCCGTGGCTGCTGTGGTTGGCGAAGTACAGGCGTTGCACCGGCAGCGGTGTGCAGCCGAGCCAAAGGGCGCGGGCGCCGGTGATCAGGCGGGCGGCGGAGGTAATGACGAAGGCGGTCAGGGCGGCGAGCATGGCGCGGTGGTTATCCGGTGAAGGGTAGTGTGAGCAGGGTAGTCAAGGTCAGTAACAGTTGCAGGGCCAGGCACGCGGCCTGGCGGCGTAACAGGGCCAGCGCAGCCTGACTGCGGGTGGGCCAGTCGCGGGCGTCGTCTGCTTGCGGCTTGAGCTGCAGGTCGAACAGGGCGCGGTCCAGGGCCTGGGTATCTGCAGGCAGGTCCGTGCTGGCGCTCAGCTTGGCAAACAGCGCTGCATCCAGTGCCACGCGGATCGCCCAGTACTTGTGCAGCAGGCCGAGCACCAGCAATACAATGCACAGCACGCTGGCCAGCGGCTGCAGTGGCATGCCGAGCAGAGGAGCCAGGCCGTAGGCCAGGGCGAGCAGGGTGATGCCATCCGACAGGCGCTCCATTTGCGCGCCACGGTCGAGCAGGCTGGCGACCAGGTGCAGGTTCATCCGTGCGCTCCCAGCTGTTGTAGCACCTGGTGATGCGCTGGGTGCAGGACGATGCCGGGGCGCGCCTGGCGGATCAGCGCCTCGGCCTGGGCTGCATCGCTGCAGCGGCCGCTGAGCAACAGCCAGGCGGCCACTGCGCTGGCGCTGCGCGAGTAACCCAGCGCGCAGCACACCAGCAGGGGCCCTTGGGTGCGCAGGTGTTCGATGGCGTCGGCGGCTTGTTGCAGCAGCTTGGCATCGGCGGCTATCAGGTCCAGGGTTGGCAATGATCGATAGGCTGACTGCGCTGGCCTCATCGCCGGCAAGCCGGCTCCCACAGGTACTGCGCAAACCTTGGAGGCTGTGGCCATCCCTTTGGCGGCCGGCAAGCCTTCACCTGCAGGTGCTGCACGAACCTTGGCGCCTGTGGCGATCTCTGTGGGGGCCGGCAAGCCTTCGGCTGCAGGTGCTGCATAAACCTTGGCCCCTGTGGCGATGCCTGTGGGAGTCGGCAAGCCGGCGCCTGCTGGTCCTGCACAAGCCTTGGAGCCTGTGGCGATCCCTGTGGGAGCCGGCTTGCCGGCGATGGCGGTGGTACAGGCAAGAAAGGGCAGTTCAGCGCAGAGGTCGACGATGCCAGCAAATGGCGCGCCCTCGCTGCGCCCCGGAATGCGCCCGAGGAACACCCCGTCACATACTTCATCTGGCTGTGGGTGCCGCCAGGTCCAGAATCTGGAGTTGATCCAGGCCGCGACCAGGTAAGGCGCCAACAGCCAGCAGGCGGCATTCGAAAGCCGCCCGTCGCTACCTTTCTGAAACCCACCCGCCCCGAGCACACCATAGTTAAGCGCGACCATGAACAAGGACACCGCCGGCCAAGCCAGCCATAGCCAGGCGCCGCCTAGCTTGCCCGCCAACACCGCGCACAAACATGCCCCCAGCCCATACCAGGCTGCCAGCCGCCAACGCTTGGCAGCGTGCGCCAGGCGCGCACCCTGCAAAGGCAGCAGGCCTTCACGCGGCCACAACCAGACACACACAAACCCCGCCAACGCCCCGGCAGGCAAGTCGATGAAATGGTGCTGCCAGGTCGTCAGCACCGAGATACCGATCAACCCCATCCAGCCATGCATCACCCATCGCCAGGGTTGCCGGTGAATGTGCCGGGCAAACATCGTCCAGATGATTACCAGCAACGCGATATGCAGCGAAGGTGCCTGGTTATAGGGTTTGTCGAACCCCATCAGCACATCGAACAACCAGCCGAACACGCCATCCAGCCCTGGCCGCTCGAAAGTGAAACGCAGCGGCCAGAGCAGGAAGCAGCCCACGCTGATCAGTTGCGCGGTCAGCAGCGCCAGGGCATGCCGGTCCATTTCCTGACGGGTGCGTGGAAGCAGGAAGGACAGCCCGTACAGCAGGTCGATCGACCAGTAAGGAATGATCGTCCAGGGCCACAGCGGCATGTGCTGTTCCCAGCCGAACACCAGGCTGCCGATGTCATCGCGGCCAGCGGTGTAGTTGTTCGCCAGGCCGTAGCTGAGAAAGAAGAACGGGCCCAGCATCAACAACCAGAGCACGCCCCGGCGGATCAGGCCCGGCTCACGGGGTGGGTTCATTCCCGCACTCGTTGCGCCAGGCTGACGCTGAAAATGCCCCATTCATCGATGCGCTGGGCAAGCTTGCGAAAGCCCGCCGCCTCGACCAGTTGGTCCATCTCGGCCTGGCTACGGCGGCGCATGACCCATGCCTCACCGCCGCGGTGGCTGGTCAGGGCGCGGGCGATCATTTCCAATTGCGGGTGCCACGGCTGGCCGGTGTAGACCAGGTAGCCGCCATCCTCGACAGCCTCGGCCAGGCCTTGCAGCGAGTCACTCACCAACGTGTTGCTGGGGAACAGTTCATACAGGCCGGACACCACTGCCAGGGTAGGGCGCGGCTGGAGTGCAGCCAGGCTTTCGCGGTCGAAGGCATCGCCTTGAACGAAGCGGGCGATGTCGCCCAGGCCTTTTTCGGCGATCAGCGCGCTGCCTTGCTGCACATTCAGCTCGCTGTAGTCGCGCAGCAGGATGGATTCCGGCAGTTGTTCCAGCGCTTGCAAGGCTTCGAGGATGTAGCGGCCGTGGCCTGCGGCAATATCGGTGATATGCACCGGCCGCTGCTGCTCCCGCAGCCGAGCGATGGCGACGCGCAGCAGCTCTTCAATGTGCAGCTTGCGCTGGCGGATGCCGCGCCAGCCGATGGCGCCGAGGTAGTGCTGGTCGATCATCCGGCCCAGCTTGCCCTTGCCCGTCGGTTGGTTGCGGTAGACGTAATCCAGGGTGCTGCCGGAATCAAAACCGGTGTCGAAGCCCAGCTTCACCCCGTCGGCGAGCCCTTTGCCCAGGCGCAGGCCGGCGCGGGTGGCACGCCAGTAAAGGTCGCGTGGCGAGTTGCGCGGCAAGGGCGCCGCCAGGCTTTCGGCCTCGGCACAGCTGGCGCCGACTTTGTCGGCATCGAGCAGCGACGGTAGCGGCGCGGGGCTTTCGAAGCAGTGCTCGACAAAGCGTTCGATGCGCCTCAAGGCATGCCCCCGTTCACGCTCGCCGAGGGTGTCGTGGAAGAACCCGGGCAGGATGTGAAGCTCTTTGCGTGCGCTGCCCAAGCGCTCGAAAAAACGCTCCTGCGGCTTGCGCTCGACCACCAGGTCGGCGCCGGAAACCAGCATCTGTGTCGGCACCTGAATGGCCTGCGCATCGGCCACCACTCGCTCGGCAGCCTCGTACAGGCCGAGCAGCATGGTCACCGAAATCGGCCGGCTGATCAGCGGGTCGGACACATACGACATGACCCGCTCCGGGTCGTGGGTAAGCAGGCGCGGTTTGACGTAGCTGTTGACGAAGAAGTTGCCGCGCACGGCCTTCAGCAGCTTCAGGCCGGGGCGGGCGAAAGGCACATACAGCTTGACCTTGAAGGCGGGCGAGGCGAGCACCAGGCAGCGCACCTTGGGCGCGTAGTCATGGGCCCAGGTGGCGATCAGCACGGCGCCGACACTTTGCGCCAACACCACCAGGTCCTGTTCGGCGATGCCGTGCCGGGCCTGGATATGTTCGATGAACGTCTGCACATCGCGCACGCTGGTGGCAAAGCTCGGGCTGTCGCCGCGGGCGCCCGGGGACTTGCCATGGCCGCGTGCATCCCAGGCGAAGAACTCGTACCCCGGCATGTCCAGTTCGTCTGGCAGGTGGGCCATGCGCCCGCCATGTTCATGGCCACGGTGGAACATCACCACAGCCCGGCGAGGCTGGTGCTGGTTACGCGTGGCAGGCCAGTAACGGTAGTGCAGCTCGACCCCGTCATGGGTGGAGAAGTGCAGCGATTGCGCTTGGCGCATGGCGAAAGTCCTTGTCCGGCGGCGATGGGCTCAGCGGGTCTCGAGCAACCCCTGGTGAACCCGGTTGTAGAGGGTATAGAGCGAGAGTGCGAGGATGACCAGCAGCAGGCCGTTGATCCATGGCGCAGCGAGCAGCCCGAAGGCCACGCCCGTGCCCAGCACGCCGAAGGCGAAAGCCCGGTCGCTCTTGCCCATCGGCCCGTCGTAGCGGCGCGATGCACCGGCCAGCGGGCCCATCACACCCGCGTATTCACTGAACGTGGCGCTGAGCACCACCAGCACCACCAGGCTAGGCCACACCCCGGCTAGCAGGGCGAACGGCAGGTACAGCGCGGCATCGGCGATCACGTCGCACAGCTCGTTCAGGTAGGCACCCAGTGTGGATTGCTGGCCGAATTCCCGGGCGAGCATGCCGTCGACGGCGTTCAGCGCCATGCGGAGCAGCATCCAGACCGGGATGAGGATGAACAGCCAGGTGATGTGGCTGAGCCAGACCAGCAGCAGGCCCAGTAAAACCGAGACCACCGCGGCGCTGACAGTGACCTGGTTGGCTGTGACGCCACGGGCATGCAGGCGCTCGACGCCGGGGCGCAGCAAGGCCTGAAAGCGGGGTTTGAGCTGGTAGATCGATGGCACTGTGAACTCCCTGTCGTGGTGCGGCGGTGGGATTGTGCGGCGGACATATCCCGTAACGCAAGAACACCACGATCGCCGTGGGAGATTACCTAGCCCTTCGGGCTGCGCTGTCGCGCAGAGAACAAAGCCCGCG
>Ga0160462_100459_pt1 | contig 11970 bp, 7 predicted proteins | sample HID1975K_E6MG_FD_108219 | JGI IMG/M metagenome (GOLD analysis project Ga0160462, IMG submission 108219) | Enriched soil microbial communities from UW Madison campus, WI, USA - HID1975K_E6 MG | ecosystem: Environmental > Terrestrial > Soil > Unclassified | place: USA: Madison, Wisconsin | collected... | reverse complement strand
GTGGGCGATAGAGCATGGTGTGAATCCTTGGGTGATGGGTGAATGGTGGATCTTGGGGCTGCCTTGCAGCCCATCGCCGGCAAGCCAGCTCCTACAGGGCCGGTGGTGATCTCTGTGGGAGTGGGCGATAGAGCATGGCGTGAATCCTTGGGTGATAGGGTGAATGGTGGATCCTGGGGCTGCTTTGCAGCCCATCGCCGGCAAGCCAGCTCCTACAAGGCCGGTGGTGGTCTCTGTGGGAGTGGGCGATAGAGCATGGTGTGAATCCTTGGGTGATGGGCTGAATGGTGGATCCTGGGGCTGCTTTGCAGCCCATCGCCGGCAAGCCAGCTCCTACAGGGCCGGTGGTGGTCTCTGTGGGAGTGGGCGATAGAGCATGGTGTGAGTCCTTGGGTGATGGGCTGAATGGTGGATCCTGGGGCTGCTTTGCAGCCCATCGCCGGCAAGCCAGCTCCTACAGGCAGCGCGGTGCTATTGTGGGAGCGGGCTTGCCCCGCGAATGGGGTGCGCAGCGCCCCCTTGAACAGCCGGCGCTGCCTCGCGCCTGGCCTCGGCAAACTGGTTCACCGCCTTGGGCAACCCCAGGTGCTCGCGCAGCGTCGTGCCGCTGTACTCGGTGCGGAACAGCCCACGTTTTTGCAGCAACGGCACCACCTCCTCGACAAACACCCGGGCGCCCGAGGGGAACATGTCGGGCATGATGTTGAAGCCATCGCCCGCGCCCACCAGGAACCACTCGGCAAGGGTGTCGGCGACCTGCTCCGGGGTGCCCACCGCCAACCGGTGCCCGACCAGAATCCGCCGCGACAGCTGGCGAATGGTCAGGTTCTCGCTGCGTGCGAGGTTCAGTTGGGCCTCCAGGAACCCGTGCGAACCGCGCTCGAAATCCGCCACCGCGCCAATCTTCGCCCAGGGCAGCGGCGCGTCCGGGTCCAGCTGGCTGGCATCGATGCCGATGCGCCCGGCCACTTGCTGCAGCAGGCCATGCTCGCCATGCCAGGCGTTGAGCTCGTCGAACCGCGCATGCGCTTCGGCTTCGGTACTGCCGATCACCGTCGACAGCCCTGGCATGATCTTCAGGTGCTGCGGGTTACGCCCCCAGGCCTTGGCCCGGGCTTTCATTTCCTGATAAAAGGCCAGCCCGTCGGCCAGGGTGGTCTGGGTGGTGAAGATCGCATCGGCGTAGCGCGAACCCAGCGCCTTGCCGCCTTCGGACGAGCCTGCCTGCACCACCACTGGCCGGCCTTGCGGCGAGCGCGGCAGGTTCAGCGGGCCCTTGACCTGGAAGTGCTTGCCCTGAAAGTCCAGGGTGTGGACCTTGCGCGGGTCGGCAAAACGCCCGCCGGCGCGGTCACCGATCACTGCATCGTCCTCCCAGCTGTCCCACAGCTTGAGCGTCACATCGACGAACTCTTCGGCACGGCCATAGCGGTCCACATGCAACGGCGCGCCCGCCAGGCCGAAGTTCTGCGCCGCCGCGTCACCGGCATTGGTGACCACGTTCCAGGCCGCGCGGCCACCGCTGATGTGATCCAGCGAGGCGATGCGCCGGGCCAGGTTGAACGGCTCGTTGTAGGTGCTTGAGCAGGTGGCGATCACACCGATGCGATCGGTGGCGGCGGCCACCGCGGTCAGCAGCACGGTCGGCTCCAGGCGCCCGCCGGGCTGGCTGGAAACATCCGGCGGCAGCGCCGGGCCATCGGCGAGGAAGATCGCATCCAGGCAGCCACGCTCGGACAAACGGGCGATGTCGCGGTAGTAGTTGACGTCGATGTAGGCGTCGATCGGCGCCTCGCCCTGGCGCCAGGCGCCGGCGTGCGAGCCGAAGCCGAGGATGTTCATGCCCAGGCTCATCTGTGCGGGTTTGTTGCTCATGGTGGTTCTCCTGTTCAGACCGCGCTGGCTTCGTCGCCGCTGCCCTGCCCTTCGCTGGCGGCGGCCTGGCGGGCACGCCAGGCCTGGGCCGGGCTGACGCCGTTGAGGTAGTAGTTGCCCAAGGCCTGCTCGCGGTAGATGGCCGGGTTGTGCGAGGCCAGGGTGCGGGCATTGCGCCAGTGACGGTCGAGGCGCCGGGCATTGCTGGTGGCCGAAGCGCCGCCAACTTCAAACAGCAAGGTGCTGGCCTGCAGTACCTGCGGCAGCACGATTTGCTGGGCCTGGAAGGTGTGGACCTCGGCATCGGTGTACAGCTGCTCCGGCACCTCGCCCGCCTGCCCGGCTTCGAACACGGCCTGCAGGCTCTGGCCCACCGCCGTCACCTGCGCTTCGGCGGCGAAGGCCAGGCTTGCCAGGCGCCCGATCACCGCTTGCACCAGTGGGTCGTCGGCCGGCTGCGACTGGCCCGGCACGCCGAAGGCACGGGTGCGGCCCTGAACGAAGGCCACGGCATCGGCTAGCACGGCGCGGCCGATACCGGCCAGGGTGGCCAGGTGCACAGCCTGGTAGAAGGCCGTGAGGTAGGATTCGGCGCGCAGTTCGCCTTTGGCGAAGCGCCGCAGCAGATGCTGCGGTTGCACCGCCACCTGGGTGAAGCGCGTGGTGCCGCTGCCGGTCAGGCGCTGGCCGAAACCGTCCCAGTCATCGGCCCGCTCCACCCCCGCAGCACGGGTGGGCACCGCCAGGCTGACGAAATCATCGCCATGGTTGGCCACCGCTGCCACCCAGTCGGCGTACAGGGTGCCGGTGCAGTAGTACTTCTCGCCGTCCAGGCGGTAGCCGTCGTCAGCGTCGCTGAGCTGCACGGTGTTGCCGGTGCTGTCGGTGCGTTCGGCCATGGCCGCGCCCCACAGCTCACCGGCTGCCACGCGGGCAAACCAGTAGTCCTGCGAAGCGGCATCGTTGGACGCCAGGCGCCCTTCGACGAAGCCGAAGTGGGCACGGAAGATCTGCGGCAGGTTGGAATCGGCCTGGCCCAGGCGCACCAACTGGCGCAGCAACTGCGGTAGGCTGGCACCCAGGCCACCGTGGCTGCGCGGCACACGCAAGGCCCCCAGGCCCGCCTCGCGTAACCAGGCGACGGGCTCGAAGGCCAGGGTGCGCTGCTGCTCACGTTCCACAGCGCCCTCGGCGATACGGGCATACACAGGCGCGAAGCGTGCATCCAGGTCGGCGTCGGTAAGGGGTGTTTGACTCATGAAGGTTCCTTTCTGTTGAATTCAGCGGCGCGCAGTGCGCGGGTCGATGGCCTGGGTCAGCAGGTCCACCAGCAGGTTCACAAGCACGTAGATGGCTGCCGCCAGCAGGGTCACGCCCAGTACCAGGGGCACGTCCTTGTTGCCGGTGGCTTCGAGCATCAGCCGGCCGATGCCCTGGCGGCCGAACAGCAGTTCCAGCACCACCGCGCCGCCCAGCAGGCTGGCGAACACGTAGCCGGCCAGGGTTACCAGCGGCACCAGCGCGTGGCGCAGGGCATGGCGCAGGCGTACGGCGGTGTCGGACATGCCGCGCGCCCGGGCCTGGGTGATGAAGGGTTGCTCCAGCACCTGCTCCAGTGACTGGCGCAGCACCTGGGCCAGCACCGCGGCAATCGGCAACGCCAGGGCCAGGGTCGGCAGCACCAGCGAGCGCCAACCGCTGGAACCTGAGGGCGGCAGCACGTGGAAGTAGAAGGCGAAGGCCAGCAGCAGCAAGGTGCCGATGACGAAGTTGGGGGTCGACGACAGCACCAGTTCCACACCCGACACCAGCGCGCGCAGGCGCCGGCCGCGGTTGGCGGTGAGCAGCGCCGACACCAGCGCCAACAGCACCGCCAGCAGCGCCGCGGCGCTGGCCAGGGCCAAGGTGGCACCGACCTGCTCGCCGATGGCCTGGCTGACCGGGATGCGCAAGCGGTACGACTCGCCCAGGTCGCCCTGCGCCAGCCGCGCCAGGTAGTGGCCGTATTGCACCCACAGCGGTTCATCGAGGCCGTAATCGGCACGCACCTGGGCGAGCATCGCTGGCGTGGGCATGGCGTCCGGCCCGCCGAGGATGGCCAGTGCGGTATCGCCGGCACTCTGCTGCACGGCGATGAAGGTCAGAGTGGCGGCAGCCCACAGCACGACCACGCCGTCACGCAGGCGGCGCAGCAGGGTTGGCAGCAGTTTCATGGTTGCTCCTTGGCCAGCCACACGCCGGTGAACAGGGGAACGTTGTGCGAACCGTCGAACAGCACACCGCCGACGGCCTTGCGGTAGGCGAGCAGCATCTGCGCCTCCACCGAGGGCACCGACGGCATGGTCTGGGCAAGGCGTTGCTGGGCCTCGCGGTACAGCTGCCGGCGGCGCGCCGGGTCGGTACTGCCGCGGGCCTCGCCCAGCAGCTGGTCAACCTGCGCATCGCGGAAATGGCCAACGTTCTGCCCGAGCATGCGGGCGCTCGGGATCGACTGGCTGTGATAGAGGATGTACAGCCCATCGGCGGTGTTGGTGTGCCAGTAGCCACCGCCGAGTGCATCGAAGTCGCCGGCATAGCGCAGCTCGGAAACCCGGGTAATGGGCAGCAACTGGATGTCCAGGTCGAAACCGACCTTGCGCAGGTCGGCCTGGGTGGCCACGGCGACGTTGGCGGGGAATGCCGGGTTGTCGTAGGTCAGCAAGGTCGCGGCCAGGCGCTGGCCGTTGCGGGTACGAAAGCCCTGGTCATCTCGGCCGGTCCAGCCGGCAGCATCGAGCAGGTGGTTGGCCGCTGCCGGGTCTAACGCCAGTGCCGCCTGGGCCGTCGGATCGTAGCCGGGTGTGTTGACGGCCAGGAAGCCGTCGTTGGCCAGGTATTCGCCAAAACCGGAAATCCACGCCAGGCCCTGGCGGTCGATGGCCTTGGCCACGGCCTGACGCACGCGCACGTCATCGAACGGCGCGCGCTCGACATTGAAGGTGATGCTGCGAAACGGGATGCCCTTGCGGATGCGGCTGCGCAACACCAGGCCCGGGTTGGCGCGGATTGCCTCGGCATTTTGCGCCGGTGCATCCAGGGCCATGTCGCTGTCGCCGGCCTCCAGCGAGGTGTAGCGGATCATGGCTTCGGGCACGTAGCTCAGCTCTATGCGGTCAAGGTAGGCCTCGCCCTGGTGGTGCGTGGCGGGCGGCGCCCAGTTGTAGCCACGGCGGCGCTCGAAGGTGGCGCCCTGCACACGCACCCAACGGGTGAGCACGAACGGGCCGCTGCCGACGGGTTTGCTGGCGATGGTCGCGGGCGCCTCGAGGATTTGCCGCGGCGAGATCATCCCCAGCCAGCCTTGCGACAGCACATCGAGGAACGGCGCATAGGGCTCGCGCAAAGTGGCCTCGAAGGTGAACTCATCGACCACGCGGCCCTTCAGGTACGGCGCGATATAGGCGGCAGCCAGCGGCGACTTGGTCTTCGGGTCGCGCATGTGCTCTAGGTTGACCCGTACCGCTTCGGCGTTGAAGCGCTCGCCGTCGCTGAAGGTAACGTCGTCGCGCAGGTGGAAGGTGTAGGTCAGGCCATCGGCGCTGATGTCCCAGCTTTTTGCCAGCCACGGCGTCAGGGTGCCGTCTTCGGTCTGGTAGACCAGGCAGTCGAACAATACCCGGCCCATCCAGGCAATGTTGCCGTGGGACAGCGCATGTATGTCGAAGCTGCCAGCATCGCCTGCGGCGGACACGCGCAAGGTGCCGCCGCGCCGGCCCGGCTGCTGTTCGACAAAATCACCCGGCGCATAGCGCAGAACACCGCCCACATCGCGCACCGTTTCACCCTTGAGGGTGCTGGCGGTGTCCGGTGGCGTCGGCGGCGAGCAGGCGGCCAGCAACAGCGCGCCGGCCAGTGGGATGAGGTGCTGCAGCGGCGCGCGCATCAGAATCGGAACGCCACGCCGGTGGTCACCGAGAAGGCGTCCCCCGGGTAGAAGTTGGCCGAGTCACCGCCATTGGCGTTGTAGGCGGTGTTGGCCGCGCTGGCGTAGCGCTCGTCGGTGAGGTTGCGCAGGTCGGCGAACACCTCCCACCGCTTGCTCGGCGCCTGGTAACCGACCTTGGCGCCCCACAACACGTACGACGGTGCCTGCCAGGTGTTGGCGTAGTCGATGTAGTAGCTGCTGGCGCTGCGCAGGTTGAGCGAGGCGTAGAAGCCGCTGGCCTGGCGGTAGGCCAGCTCTGCCTGGTACACCTGGCGCGGCAGGCTGGGCAGTTCGTTGCCGCCGAAGGTGTCGTCGTGGCGGTAGTGGAAGTCGTTGAGCGTGTAGGCCTGGCGCAGGTCCAGGGTATCGCCGTTGGCGCCAGCCCAGAGCAAGGCGTTGAGCCCGGCTTCGATGCCCTGGTGAATGGTCGGGCTGGCGTTGGAGGTGGCGGTGAGCTGGTCCTGGGTGGCGGAGGCCTGGCGCACCACCACGGTGAGCAGCTCCTTTTGCACCCACGAGCGGTACAGCGTCAGGCTGCCGTCGAAGATACCGTGGCTGCCGCGCACACCCACCTCGAACGTGGTCGCCTTCTGCGGCCGCACGTCGTACAGGAACGGGTTGCTGGTGGAGCCAAGCTGCCAGGTTACCGGCGGGTCGATGCTGCGGCTGACGTTGCTGAACACGGTGAAGTCGGGGTTGATCTGGTAGCGCAGGCCCAGGCGCGGGGCCAGGTCGTTCTCTACGTACTCGACACGGGTGGGGAAGTTGCTGGGGTTGGCCGTTGTGAGGGTGGTGCCTTCGATCTCGGCCTTGCGGCGGATATTGATGAACGACAGCCCGGACGACAGCCACAGGTCGTCCGCCAGTTGCAGCTCGTTGGCAAAGGTCAGCACGGTGTCGCGCGAGCCGGTGTAGTTGGTTTCCTGAATTTTCGCGCCCGTGGCGCGGCTATGGGCCTTTACGTCGGCGAGGTATGCGCGGGTGTTGCTGAAGATGATGCTGCTGTTGCTGGGCAGGCCGAGAAAGCGGTCACCGGTGCGCAGGTAGCGCAGGCTCAGGCTGATGTCCTTGGACCGCCAGTCCTGCGGCGCCACGGCGTAGCGCCAGCCGTTGAGCAGCGGGTAGTTGTTGTAGGCAGCGCCCACTTCGAGCTGGTTGCCGTCATCGAAGGTGTAGGTGGTCTTGTTGCCGACGAAGGTGGTGCCGTCCTTGCGTCGGCCGGTGGGTGCGATGTTGCTGCGCGGGTCGTGCTTGAGCTGCTGGCGGGTCAGGGTGTTGCCGTTGATCAACTGCTCTTCACGGTATTTGACGAACAACCGCGTCTGAAGCTTGGGGCTGAACACGTGGCCGAAGTTGGCGGCGAGGCCACGGCCCTCGTTGCTGGCATGGTCCTGGTAGCCGTCGCGTTCGTTGTGCAGCACATTGATGTAGTAGTCGCTGTCGCCGACCACGCCCCCGGTGCTCAACTGCTGCTTGCGGTAGCCGTAGCTGCCGACCTCGAAGCGGGCGTAGTTGCCCGGGTCGGTGCGCCCGGTCTTGCTGACCATGTTGATCGCCCCGCCCAGCGACAGCGCGGCGTATTCGTAGGCGTTGGCACCGTAGAGCACTTCGGTGTGGTCCACCGCCTGCATGTCGAGGAAGTCTTCCTGGGTGCCGCCGGGGCCGGTGATCGGCAGGCCGTCGAAGAGGAACTTGGTGCCCAGCACATAGCCTTGGTAGAAGGTGTTCAGGCCCGAGCCGCGGATGGAGATCTTGTTCGCTGCAGTACCGCTTGTGCCCTGGGCGAAAACGCCCGGTTGCATTGCCAGTACGTCCTCGGCGTTGGCCGCACGGCCTTGTTCGACCTGGCGGTTGTCGACCACCGCCGTGTTGCCGGCAACCTTCTGCAGGCGCTTCTGGTCCTGCTGCGCGCCGGTGGCCGCTGCGCCGGTGACCGTCACGGTTTGCAGGGTCGACTCCGCCGCCTCGGTTACCACGGCTGGGCAGAGCAGCGTCAGCAACACCGGCAGGCTGGCGGCCGTGGCCAGCGAGTGACTGTAGGGTCGAACTTTCGCACGCACTGCACATACTCCCTTTATATATAAGGCTGATACTCGCGACGGTTGCGAAGATCGCCAAACTGCTTTGCAAAGGGTATTGCAGTAGTCGTGCCAGCCTTTTGCCGCCTATTTGCTGGGCTTTTCCACGGTGGCAAGTTGTGATGCCACACAAACTGTTCATTGCCTGTTGCAGAGCGAACATCAGCGATGGTGCAGGCCCTCTGGCGCAAGGCTTTGATTTGGTAATTTGCATATAACAACAACTGTTCAGCCGCCAACATCCGTGCAACAAAACTTGTTGCTTTGTTCACTGACTTATTTGCAACAACCGACCAACCCCACAACTTCCGGCACTTTGCCATCTGGCACAAAAACTGCTCCTGCATTTTGTGACAGGCCTGACTATTCCCATAGAACGCCGAGGACCTACGATGACTTTCAAGGAATACGACGATGCGTGCGATTCAACCCCATCCACTGCGCCTGGCCATCCGCCAGGCCGCCCTGGCCACCGTGGCCACGGCCCTGCTGGCCCCGGTCACGGTACTGGCGGCTGACCAGGCCCTGGGCACGGTGACCGTGCAGGGCAACAAGCAGACCGAAGTGCAACAGGCCGCCAGCGCACTGGCCGAAGTGCCCGGCGGCACCAGCGTGGTCGACAGCGAAGAAGTCGCCAAGGGCCGCACCGCCACCCTGCAGGACACCCTCGCCTACCAGCCCGGTGTGTTCGTGCAGTCCACCGGCGGCAACGATGCGGCGAAAATCTCGATCCGCGGCTCGGGTGCCAACACCTCGCCGGGTTACTTTCGCGAGGGCATCAAGTTCCTCTTCGACGGGCTGCCGCTGACCGGCCCGGGCGGTACGCCCTACGAGTTCCTCAACACCAGCGGCGTCAACTACACCGAGATACTGCGTGGCGCCAACGCCTTCCAGTACGGCGCGCTGACCCTGGGCGGCGCGGTGAACTTCGTCAACCACAGCGGCTACAGCGCCCCCGGCCTGCGCGTGCGCGCCGAGGCCGGCAGCTACCACTACCAGAAGCAAAGCATCAGCTACGGCGGTGTCGAAGGCGACCTGGACTACTACCTGCAAGCCGACAATTACCGCAACGAAGGCTACCGCGACTACAGCTTGTCGAAGAGCTCGGGCATCGTTGCCAACGCCGGTTACCGCTTCAGCCCGAAACTGGAAACCCGCCTGCTGTTGCGCTACCGCGACGAAAGCCACAATGACCCCAGCGCCACCACCCTCGATGGCGCCCTGCACCACAGCCGCCGTGCCAGCGCCACCGCCGAAAGCAGCGGTGCCGGTGCGCGCCGCCCGGGCAGTATCTGGCTGGGCAGCAAGACCACCTACACCTTCGACGATGACGCCCGCCTGACCGTCGGCCTGTCGTACCACGACTACCGCCACACCAACAGCCCGCGCAGCCCGAGCAACCCCAGCTACTGGGACTGGCACGACCTCGGCCTGCTGCTGGGCTACGACCGCGTCGATACCCTGTTCGGCCATGAAAGCCGCAGCAACATCGCCTTCACCTCCACCCAGCACCTGCGTGGCGGGGTGAACTCGGCCAACGACGACAAGGTGTCGCTGAAGAAAGTTGACTACAAGGACTCGTTCGACCGGGTGATTGCGCTGGGCAACGACTTCAACCTGGTCGACAACCTGTGGCTTACCAGCGGCGTGTCGTTCGTCAACGTGCGGCGCAAGGTCGACATCGAACACGCGGTCAACCCCAACACCACGGCCTTCCCGCAGCACGTGGACTACGACAACTGGAGCGTGGCCCCGCGTATCGGCCTACGCTACGAGTTCAGCCCCAACCTGCAGCTGTTCACCAACTTCAGCCGCAGCATCGACCCACCTGCCTCGTGGGAATACTCCGGCTCCGGCCCTGCCCTGCCGTACATCCGCCCGCTGGTCGAACAGAAGGCCAACACTTTCGAGGTCGGCATCAAGGGCTCGCATGGCATCTTCGACGGTAGCCTGGCGCTGTACCGCTCGTGGATCCACGACGAGCTGCTGAACGTGCAGATCATCCCCGCCACCTCCACCGCCGCAGCGGTCACTGGCGCGTTCAACGCCTCGCCGACCATCCACCAGGGCGTCGAGGCCGGCCTTAATACGCGCTTGTGGAAAAACGGCCAGGGCGACCTGGTGCGCTGGCGTCAGGTGTACACCTACAACGACTTCTACTACCGCCACGACGAAACCTTTGGCGACAACCAGCTACCGGGGGTGCCCAAGCATATCTACCAGGGCGAGCTGCAATACCAGGACCACAGTGGCTGGTACACCGGGGTGAATGTGCAATCGGCGTCGCGCACCGCGGCGGACTACGCCAATAGCCTGTACGCGCCGTCCTACACTATCTGGGGCGCTAACCTGGGCTATGAAGCACCCAAGGGCAACTGGAAGGTCTCGCTGGACCTCAAGAACCTCGCCAACAAGGCCTATGTAACGGCGATCACGCCGGTGTACAACGCAGGCGGGCGGGACACGGCGGCCTTCTGGCCGGGCGACGGGGTCGGGGCGTACGTGGGGGTGGAGGTGCGTTACTGACCGCTGTTTTTGCGCTTGACCGAGGAAGGGCCGTGGTTGACGATCGGCGCTTCCCGGTAAAGGACTGACAGCATGTTACGGATATTGGGCAGGGCGTCTTCCATCAACGTGCGCAAGGTCCTGTGGGCCTGCAGCGAATTCGATATCCCTTTTGAACGCGAAGACTGGGGCACGGGCTTTCAAGCGACCGACGCCCCGCAGTTCCTGGCGTTGAACCCCAACGCCATGGTCCCGGTGATCCAGGACGGCGACTTCACGCTGTGGGAATCCAACACCATCATCCGCTACCTGGCCACGCGTTATGGCGATACGGCGGTGTATCCGACCGAGGCGAAAGCCAGGGCTCGCGTGGATCAGTGGATCGACTGGCAGGCCTCGGACCTGAACCGGTCATGGAGCTACGCGTTCATGTCGCTGGTACGGCATTCGCCTGCGCATCAGGACGCCCAGGCGCTCGCCGCAGGGTGCGCAGACTGGTCGCGGTACATGAGCATCCTCGACCAACAGTTGGCTGCGACCGGCGCTTACGTCGCAGGGGACCGCTTCACCCTGGCGGACATCCCCATCGGGCTGTCGGTCAACCGCTGGTTCGAAACGCCCTTCGAGCACCCGCCGTTGGCGGCGGTCAGTGAGTACTTCAAGCGGCTGACGGATCGGCCAGGGTTTGTACTGCACGGACGCAACGGTACGCCTTAGGGTTTGTGCTGCAGGGACGCAACGGTACGCCGTACGCTTTGCCCTGTAGGAACTGGCTTGCCTGCGATCGGCTGCGTAGCAGTCGTAAAACCGGTATCTGCGCAGTGCCAGACAACGCGCGGATGCAGCATTTACGACTGCTTCGCAGCCGATCGCAGGCAAGCCAGCTCCTACACGGATTGCGGCGCTTTCAGACTTTGGTCAAAACCTCAGGGTCGCCGACAGTAGCCAGGTTCGGGGTTTGTGCTGCACGGACGCAACGGTACGACGTACGCTTTGCCCTGTGGGAGCTGGCTTGCCTGCGATCGGCTGCTTAGCAGTCGTAAAACCGGTATCTGCGCAGTGCCAGACAACGCGCGGATGCAGCATTTACGACTGCTTCGCAGCCGATCGCAGGCAAGCCAGCTCATACACGGATTGCGATCGCTTTCAGACTTTGGTCAAAAGCCCAGGGTCGTCGACAGCAGCCAGGTCGGGGGTTTGTGCTGCACGGACGCAACGGTACGCCGTACGCTTTGCCCTGTAGGAGCTGGCTTGCCTGCGATCGGCTGCGTAGCAGTCGTAAAACCGGTATCTGCGCAGTGCCAGACACGGCGCGGATGCAGCATTTACGACTGCTTCGCAGCCGATCGCAGGCAAGCCAGCTCCTACACGGATTGCGGCGCTTTCAGACTTTGGTCAAAACCTCAGGGTCGTCGACAGCAGCCAGGTCGAGGGTTTGTGCTGCACGGACGCAACGGTACGCCGTACGCTTTGCCCTGTAGGAGCTGGCTTGCCTGCGATCGGCTGCGTAGCAGTCGTAAAACCGGTATCTGCGCAGTGCCAGACACG
>Ga0160462_100458_pt1 | contig 11977 bp, 10 predicted proteins | sample HID1975K_E6MG_FD_108219 | JGI IMG/M metagenome (GOLD analysis project Ga0160462, IMG submission 108219) | Enriched soil microbial communities from UW Madison campus, WI, USA - HID1975K_E6 MG | ecosystem: Environmental > Terrestrial > Soil > Unclassified | place: USA: Madison, Wisconsin... | reverse complement strand
TCGACGAAGAAGTGGCCCTGGAAATGGTCCGCGGCTTCGGCGGCGTGGTTACCCAACTGACCAAGCAGCAGGCCGACTACATCGGTGTGACTGTCGAAGGCCCGTTCAAGCCGCACGCCTACCGCTACTAAGCGGCAAGCGCCAGGGGCATGCCCCCTGGCGCTTGTAGTCGTTGAATCTTGATCGATGCCCAAGCCAGGCCGGCCCACACCGCCCTGGCTTTTACTTGCAGCTTGCGGCCCTGGCTTGCAGCTGAGGAAACAGAGATGTCACAAGAACGCCGCTACAGTTTCGAATTCTTCCCGACCAAGACCGATGCCGGTCACGAAAAGCTGATGGGCGTTGCCCGCCAGTTGGCTGGCTGCAACCCGGACTTCTTCTCCTGCACCTACGGTGCCGGTGGCTCGACCCGCGACCGCACACTGAACACCGTGCTGCAACTGGAAAGCGAAGTGAAAGTGCCGGCCGCCCCGCACCTGTCGTGTGTCGGCGACACCAAGGACGAGTTGCGCGCCCTGCTGGCCCAGTACAAAGCTGCCGGCATCAAGCGCATCGTCGCCCTGCGTGGCGACCTGCCGTCGGGCATGGGCATGGCCAGTGGCGAACTGCGCTATGCCAGCGACCTGGTCGAGTTCATCCGCCAGGACAGCGGTGACCACTTCCACCTGGAGGTTGCCGCTTACCCGGAGATGCACCCGCAGGCGCGCAACTTCGAAGCCGACCTGAGCAATTTCGTGCACAAGGTCAAGGCTGGTGCCGACAGCGCCATCACCCAGTACTTCTTCAACGCCGACAGCTACTTCTACTTCGTCGAGCGTGCGCAGAAGCTGGGCGTGGACATTCCTGTAGTGCCCGGCATCATGCCGATCACCAACTACAGCAAGCTGGCGCGTTTCTCCGACGCCTGCGGCGCCGAGATCCCACGCTGGATCCGCAAGCAGCTGGAAGCCTATGGCGACGACACCGCCAGCATCCAGGCCTTCGGTGAAGAAGTGATCACCCGCATGTGCGAACAACTGCTGCAAGGTGGCGCGCCAGGCCTGCACTTCTACACCCTGAACCAGGCCGAGGCGAGCCTGGCGATCTGGAACAACCTGAAGCTGCCTCGCTGAAACTTTTTGGCAAAGTCCCATTCAGAAATGCTTAAGGCTTTAGTCATAGACTAAGGCCTTATTTTTTTCTGGTTCAAATGGGTTTAGCCAGCCATGCAGCCTCTCACGCCCTTGCGCCCCCAACTGGTCTACCTGGCCTTCGGCCCGGCCACCTACCACCAGGAAGCCTGCTTCAGTATCGTCAGCGCCCTGGCCCACCTGGACACGTCAGCTGGCGAAGCCCTGGACATCCAGGTCTATACCGACAACCCGCTCCCCTACAGCCATCTGCCAGTTACCGTTCATCACCTCGATGAGGCAACGCGCACAGCCTGGAACCAGCCGCACGGGTATCACTTCCGAAGCAAGCATGTGCTGTTGCGTCAGGTACTGCAGCAACACCCGCTGGCCGTGCTGATCGACACCGACACCTTCTTTCGCAAGTCGCCGCTGCAGCTGTTCCAGCGCGTAAAGCCCGGCAGCCTGCTGTGCAACGCGATCGGCGGGCGCTACGGCGAAAACCAGAAGTGCCTGCTTTACAAGAACCTGCTGAACATCCTGCAGGCCCGGGGCCTGGCTGACTGCCAGATGCCGCTGGTCAACTCCGGGGTGATTGGCCTCAAACGCGAAGATGCAGGCATTCTGGACCACTCCGTCGCCCTGATGGACGAATTTCATCCACTGGCCCGCTCGGCCTACACGCTGGAAGAGTTCTGCCTGGCCGTGGCGGCTTATCGCAAGCTGGCGTTGGCCGAATGCACCGACGTGATCCACCACTACTGGAGCCGCAAAGCTCAATTCCGCGCCAAGATCCAGGCCTGGCTGCGCAAGCATGGTGACCAACCGCTAAGCGCCGCAGCCCTGGCCGATGTGCTGCTGGTGAACGATCAACTGCCCCGCCCCCCTACCCTGCAACGTTTGGGTTACAAAGCCTTGAGCTTGACCATGCCTAGCCGCGAGCGGCAATTCGCCCGTGAATTGCTGTATGGCAGCTACCCCTACCCCAACGAGTTCGACCGCGCCTGCGCTTCGGCCTGGTGGGACAAGGCGCTGGAGAACCTTAATGCGCGATATGGCCGCATGGAGCCGGAGCAGTTGCGCCAATGCCTGCGCCACCCGGGCCTGCGCCTCTCGCTGGGTGCCCGGCGCAAGGATATCGAAGCGCATCTGCTGAAAGCATCACAACGCTGATTCGGCCCTGCAGGGCCCTGCGGCTTCACTGGTTTTGCCCTGGCCGAGCGCGTAATCTCGCGCCATGCCACACATCGTCTACCTGTTCTGCATCCTGCTGCTCGCCTGCCTGAGCCCGTTGGCGCAGGGCGAACGGCTGCGCCTGGTCAGCGACGACTGGGCGCCTTATGTGTATCAGGATGCGGGGCAGGCAAAAGGCATCGACTACGAAGTCACCACCGAAGTGTTCAAACGCCTGGGCGTCGAGGTGGAATGGCTGTTCATGCCCTGGAAACGATGCCTGGCCATGGTCGAGCGGGGCCAGGCCGACGGCGTGATGGACATCTTCATGGTCGACTCGCGCAAGGCCTACATGATCTACCCACTCGAACCCATGTCGGACGTCGAGTTCGTGCTGTACCAGGCAAGCGGCCGCCGCCATGTCATCAGCCAGCTGAGCGACCTCAGCGACCTGACCGTGGGCACCTCCCCAGGCTATGCCTACGGCGCCGAATTCAACGAAGCTTCCGGTTTTCGTAGAGAATCAGCACCCAGCCACGAAGCCAATTTCGGCAAACTGGCGCTGGGGCGCATCGATTTGCTGGTCACTGATCGCCTGGTCGGGCGCTATTTGCGCCGACAGCTCGGCCTCGAGCAGCAGGTCGAAGAACTCCCTTTGCTGATCAGCCGGCAGGCGCAATACCTGGGCCTGGCGCGCAAACCTGGCCGCGAGGCGTTGGCCCAGGCCTTTACCGAAGAGCTGCGGCGCTTCAAGCAGGAGCCCGCATTCCTGGCGATAATCGAACGCTACATCAGCGACCCCGGCCATCTTCCTGACGCCGTTGAGCAGCAGGAAAGCAGCACGCCGCGATAGCTCTGTTATACTCGGGCCTTCCCGCCCGGCTCACGCCCGGACGCTCGGCCTCGCAACAGGCATCCCGATCGGCATCGACGCCCCCTTGGCGTCCACCCTCCGTTTTCCGGATGTGCAGTGAAAGCCCAGCTGGACCGGACGCGATCGCATCCCTCCGATGCCCGTCGCGCCAGGCAGAACATCCCTACGGGCCCAGCCCACACGAGAACAGGATTGCCCATGTCCTTTGCTTCCCTCGGTCTCTCCGAGGCTCTTGTCCGCGCTATCGAGGCTGCGGGCTACACCCAGCCGACTCCGGTGCAACAGCGGGCGATTCCCGCCGTGTTGCAAGGCCGCGACCTGATGGTTGCCGCACAGACAGGTACTGGTAAAACCGGCGGCTTCGCCTTGCCGATCCTTGAGCGCCTGTTCCCGGCAGGCCACCCCGACAAATCCCAGCGCCATGGCCCACGCCAACCGCGCGTGCTGGTTCTGACCCCGACCCGCGAACTGGCGGCTCAGGTGCATGACAGCTTCAAGGTGTATGCCCGCGACCTGCCGCTGGTCAGCGCCTGCATCTTCGGCGGGGTTGGCATGAACCCGCAGATCCAGGCCATTGCCAAGGGCGTCGACGTCCTGGTGGCCTGCCCGGGGCGCCTGCTCGACCTGGCCGGTCAAGGCAAGGTCGACCTGGCCCACGTTGAAATCCTGGTCCTCGACGAAGCCGACCGCATGCTCGACATGGGCTTCATCCATGACGTCAAGAAGGTCCTTTCGCGACTGCCGGCCAAGCGCCAGAACCTGCTGTTCTCGGCGACCTTCTCCAAAGACATCACCGACCTGGCCGACAAGCTCCTGCACAACCCGGAGCGCATCGAGGTCACCCCGCCGAACACCACGGTCGAACGTATCGAGCAGCGCGTCTACCGCCTGCCAGCCAGCCACAAGCGCGCGCTGCTGGCGCACCTGATCACGTTGGGTGCGTGGGAACAGGTGCTGGTATTCACCCGTACCAAGCACGGCGCCAACCGCCTGGCCGAGTACCTGGAAAAACACGGACTGAGCGCCGCTGCGATCCACGGCAACAAGAGCCAGAACGCCCGCACCAAGGCCCTGGCCGATTTCAAGGCCAACAGCGTGCGCGTGCTGGTCGCCACCGACATTGCCGCCCGTGGCCTGGACATCGACCAGCTGCCGCACGTGGTCAACTTCGAGCTGCCGAATGTAGAGGAAGACTACGTTCACCGTATCGGCCGTACCGGCCGTGCCGGGCGCTCGGGCGAGGCTATTTCGCTGGTCGCGCCGGATGAAGAAAAACTGCTGAAGAGCATCGAGCGTGTCACCCGCCAGAAGATCGCAGATGGCGACCTGATGGGCTTCGACGCAAGCCAGGTGGAAGCCGAAAAACCAGAAGTGCGCGAACGCCCGCAGGGCAACGGTCGCGGTGGTCGCAACCAGCAGGCGCGTGGTGACGGCAGCAAAGATGCCAACGGTGGCCGCAAGGACAAAGGCAAGGATAAAGGCAAGGCCAGGCAGCAAGCTGCTGACAAGCCTGCCGACAAGGAAAAGTCCGCCGACAGGCAACAACAGCCGCGCAAGCCACGTGACAAGAAACCGCGTCAACAGCAAGCCGGTCAGAACAGCGCGCCGAAAGCTCCAGCCGACCGAGCCCCGGATGAGTTTCTGGACGACGAAGTGGATAACTTCGGTAACCGTGCCGACTACGTCAGCCCGTACCAGAACGCCAAGAACCAGGGCCGCAACCGTCGCCCGGGTGCTGCTGCCGGTGCCGGCGGCCAGGCCAACGCGCCACGCAGCAACAGCGGTGGTGGCCAAGGCCGTAATGGCAGCCAGCCACGCAGCGCCTCTGGTGAAAAACGCCCACCCCGCAACAACAATGGTGGTGGTGCACGCCGCGACAACAACGGTGGCGGCCGCAACCGCTCGGCCGGTCGCGATGATGCATCGCGCCAGGAACCGGCAGTGCGCAGCTCGCGCGAGCCGCAAAACCAGCCGGTGATCATCCGCAAGGAGTCCAAGCTCGATCGTTACCCGACGCCTGAGCAGCTGGATGACCTGCCAAGCCGCCCACGCGGTGAGCGCCCAGCGCTGCTGACCCGCAAAGGCTCTTAACCGAGCTGCACAAAAACGCCGCCCAATGGGCGGCGTTTTTTATTGCGCAAGCAACACTTACTTCTGCTTCACGCCTTCCAGACTGATATCCAGGTCCAGGGTCTGCGAAGTGGCACCCGGGCCCTTGATGCCGAAGTCGTTCAGGTTGAGGGTGGTGGTGGCATTGAAGCCAGCACGCTCACCGCCCCACGGGTCCTTGCCTTCACCGTTGAAGGTGGCCTTGAAGGTGACGGGCTTGGTCACGCCGTGCAGGGTCAGGTCACCGGTCACGTCGGCGGTCTTGTCACCGGTCGATTTCACAGCGGTGGACACGAACTTGGCGTCTGGATACTTCTTCACATCCAGGAAATCGGCGCTGGCGATGTGCTTGTCACGTTCGGCGTGGTTCGACCACAGGCTGGCGGTTTTCAGGTCGACATTGATTTTACTGGCTTCAGGCTTGGCGCTGTCCCAGGTAAAGGCGCCATCGAAGTCCTTGAAGGTACCGTGGATGAAGCTGTAGCCCAGGTGGCTGATCTTCCAGTCGACGAACGCGTGCTGGCCTTCCTTGTCGATCTTGTAATCGGCTGCCATGGCCTGGCCAGCGGAGAACAGGGCGGTACCGAGCGCCAGAGCGGCAAAAGTCTTTTTCAACATCCTTTCTATTCCTTGCAATTGAGGTTGAGAGTCAAGCTTTGCGGCCCAGCATACGGCTCAGGGTCGCGTCACGGTCGATGAAATGATGCTTGAGGGCCGCAAGGCCGTGCAGCACGGCGAAAATCACCACGCCCCAGGCCAGCCACAGATGAATCACGCCAGCCAGGTCCGCCTGGTCGGGCAGGTCGCTGATCAGCGCTGGCACTTCGAACAGGCCGAACACCGGGATACCGACACCGTCGGCGGTGGAAATCAGGTAACCGGCGATCATCACCGCAAACAGGCCCAGGTACAGCGCCAAGTGCCCCAGCTTGGCCGCCACGCGGGTAACTGCCCCGTGGTTGGCCGGTGCCGGTGGCGGTGGGCTGATGAAACGCCACAGCACACGCAACAGCATTACTGCCAACAGCACCAGGCCGATGCTCTTGTGCAGGTCTGGGCCGGATTTGCGCCAAGGGCTGTAGTAGTCGAGCCCGACCATCCACAGGCCCAGGCCGAACAAGCCGAAGACTGCCAGCGCCACGCCCCAGTGCAGGACAATGCTGACCGCGCCGTAGCGAGAAGATGAGTTGCGCAGTTGCATGATGACGTGTTTCCCCGTGAAAGCTGTACACAGACTAACGCGTAACGTATCGAATAAAAGCTGAAAAAATTGCTTTGGATTATCGACAAATTAGATAGTTAGTGTGCGAGTTTGCTATTAAGGAAACATTAACGATAGCGGGTAATTCTAGGTTGTCAGCTGCAGCCCTATCGTCGGCAAGCCGGCGACAGGGCCAGTACTGGCATCACATCAGTTCGCTTTGGCCTGGGTGTTGGCCACGGCTTTCTTCGCAGGCTCCGATTTGGCGGTAGCCTTCTTGGGCTCGACAGGCTTGTGCGCTTGCTTCGCCGCCGGCTTGTGCGCTGGCGCATGCTTGGCCGGTGCTGCCTTGCTGGCCGCGGGCTTGGCAGGCTCTTGCTTGGCGACCGTTGCCGGTACCACAGGCGCCGGGGCGGCTACAGGAGCGGGCGCCGGTGCCACTTCTTCGGCCTTGGCAATTGGCGCAGTCTGCACCTCTGGCTTGTCCGCACCGCCGAACATACGCGAGAAGAACCCTGGCTTGTCCTGCTTGGCGTCTTCGGCCTTCACCGGTTCAGCCTTGGCAGGGGCCTTGTCGGCTTTATCACCTTTGTCGGACGAGCCGCCAAACATGTTCGAGAAGAATCCGCCCTTGTCTTTGCTCGCCGCCGCACCCGCCGCCCCTGCCGCCGCGACCGGCACAGCCTTGGCCGGGTCGAACGACTTGCCGGCCAGCAGGTCCTGCACCTGGCTGGCGGCGCGTTGGCCGCTGCGCAGGGCGCCTTCCAGGGTGCCTGGGTAGAGCGCATCGGTGTGTTCGCCGGCAAAGGTTATGCGTTGTACCGGGCGCTCCCACAGGCGCCAGTACTTGCTGATCTGCCCCGGCCCGTACGCCAGGTAGGCACCGCCAGTACCGGCGTCGGTGCTGTAACGCTTGACCTCATAGCCGGTGAACGCACCGCGGGCCTGTGGATAGAACGCATGCAGGCGGATCAGTACCTGGTCGACCATCTGCTTGTCGCCAAATGCCTGCAACAGGCGTGCATTGTCACCCGACAGGTTGATCACCACGTTGGCGCCACCCTTGAGCGCCGGTTCGATCCACAGCATGCCCAGGCCTGCGTTGCTGAAAATTTCACCAGACATGCGCGAGCGGCTTTCCCACACTGGCTGCTTGAACTTGAGCATCAGCTGGTCGCGCCAGCCATAGTTGGTGCCCTTCAGTGCCGCAACGTGCTGGGTATCCAGGCCCGGGGTCATCTGGATCTTGGCCAGCGCCCGCAAAGGCACGGCCATGACCAGGTAATCAGCCTGGTAGCTGGTGCTGCCGACCTTGACCGTGACACCGTCCTTGTCCTGCACGATGGCGGTGACCGGCGAGCTGGTCTTGATTGTTTTCAGCTGTTTGACGAAGGCCTGGGCCAGCACCGGGCTGCCGCCAGGCAGGCGCGATGCACGCAGGTCACGGTCGCTGACGCCGCGGTAGACGCGATTCTGCTGGGCGAAGTACAGCAGCGACAGGCGTGACGGTTCATCGTAACGGCTACGAATCTGCTGGTTGACCAGCTGCCGCGCGGTGCTCGGCAACTGCAGCTTGTCGAGCCAGGTGGACACGTTCATCTGGTCAAGGGCAAACAGCGTGCTGGTCGCCTGCGGCTTGAGCGGGTCATCGATCGAACGGGCCAGGTCGTCGAGGGTTTTTTCGTAGCGCTTGAGCGCCTCGGCAGTGGCTGGCTGCTTGGTCGCCAGATCGCTGGCGCTGAAATACTCACCGTCGATCAGGTAACCCGGCGTACGCACGAACTCCGGCGCCGGCAGGGTTTCCAGCTTGAAGCGGTCGAGGTACTGGTTGAGCACCGGCTGGGCCTTGCTGTTGCCGATCCACTCGCTGGTGGCCAGGCCCGAGCGGCCGCCCATGCCCGACTTGGCTTCCAGCAAAGTCACCTGCCAGCCCTTGTCCTGCAGTTCGTAGGCAGCGGTCAGGCCTGCCAGGCCACCCCCTACCACGATTGCCGAAGGTGCCTTGTCCTTCGCCAGCGCGGCGCCGCTGGACACACCGATCAATACCAACGCGCACAGGCGCACCCAAGCAGCAGCCATGATGGCGAACTCCGAGTTGACGTTACAGAAATGGGAAGAGGCAGGAATGCCCCGAGAGACTATGCGTTAAGAATACGTCAGGTCTGGGCACCCTGCCACCACAGCGACATCAAGTGCCTTTGGCAACTGGCATTTTTGCCAGTAGCCAAGGCTTTCGCGCCTGCGCAATGCTGCTGCACGGTAGCCAGAATTCCGACAAAAGGAGCCGCGCATGATCTATGAGGAGCATTTCGCAGACGTCGAACGGCAGTTCCTTACGCACAAACAGACGCTGCTCACGCCATCAGGCTTGAGCATCCGCTCGAACGGCACTTCCTGGACGGGCTTTCATGAAGCCTTCAAGGGCGATGAGGGTACCGAGCTTGTAATCGGCGAGCAGAGTGACGTGGAGATCACCTTCAATCAGGAGGTCGAGAGCCTTCGCCTCGAGTACTACGTGGTCAGCGACCAGCACTTCGAAGATGTGCAATTGCTGCTGGACACCGACGGTTACGACACCGCCCCCTTCGCCCAGGCCCGGCGCAATTTCTACTGGCTCACGCTTTCGGGCAGCGGGTTTACCGAGTTCATGCCCGGCCCGATCTCCACCCAACCCTACCATCAGCTGCTGGCCGGGCCGTTTCGGCGCCTGACCATTTCCACTTCACAAGCCGGTACCGTACACATTCGCAAGCTCGAATGGACCCGCACCTGCCGCCACTGAACCACAGCGGTTGTCCTGCCTCCCGGCATTGCTTAGGCTTACGCGGTCAAACCAAGCCGTAACGCCAGGAGAAGCGCCGATGGGCCTCAATGATCAGTGGATGCAGCGTGACCTCAAGGTCTTGTGGCACCCCTGCACCCAGATGAAAGACCACGAGCAGCTGCCGCTGATCCCGATCAAGCGCGGCGAAGGGGTGTGGCTCGAGGACTTCGAAGGCAAGCGCTACCTGGATGCGGTCAGCAGCTGGTGGGTCAATGTGTTCGGCCACGCCAACCCACGCATCAACCAGCGTATCAAGGACCAGGTCGACCAGCTCGAGCATGTGATCCTGGCAGGCTTCAGCCACCAGCCGGTGATCGAACTGTCCGAGCGCCTGGTGGCCATGACGCCGGCCGGGCTGGATCGGGTGTTCTACGCCGACAATGGCTCTTCGTGCATCGAAGTGGCGCTGAAGATGAGCTTCCACTACTGGCTGAACATCGGTAAACCGTCAAAAAAACGCTTCGTCACCCTGACCAACAGCTACCACGGCGAGACCATTGCCGCGATGTCGGTGGGCGACGTGCCACTGTTCACCGAAACCTACAAGGCGTTGCTGCTCGACACCATCAAGGTGCCTAGCCCGGACTGCTACCTGCGCCCCGAGGGCATGGGTTGGGAAGAACATTCGCGAAACATGTTCCAGGCCATGGAACAGACCCTGGCCGAGCATCACGAAACCATCGCCGCAGTGATCATCGAACCCTTGATCCAGGGCGCCGGCGGCATGCGCATGTACCACCCGGTCTACCTCAAGCTGCTGCGCGAGGCCTGCGACCGTTATGGCGTGCACCTGATCCACGATGAAATCGCCGTTGGTTTCGGCCGCACCGGCACGATGTTCGCCTGTGAGCAAGCCGGCATCCGCCCCGACTTCCTGTGCCTGTCCAAGGCGCTGACCGGCGGTTACCTGCCGCTGGCCGCCTGCCTGACCACCGACACGGTGTACCAGGCGTTCTATGACGATTACCCGACCCTGCGTGCATTCCTCCACTCGCACAGCTACACCGGTAACCCGCTGGCGTGCGCAGCTGCGTTGGCGACCCTCGACATTTTCGAGCAGGACAAGGTGATCGAGGCCAACAAGGCGTTGTCTGCGCGCATGGCCAGCGCCACGGCGCACCTGGCCGATCATGCCCACGTCGCGGAAATCCGCCAGACCGGCATGGCCCTGGCGATCGAGATGGTCCAGGACAAGGCCGGCAAGGTCGCCTACCCGTGGCAGGAGCGCCGTGGCCTGAAGGTGTTCGAGCATGCCCTGACCCGCGGTGCGTTGCTGCGCCCGCTGGGCAGCGTGGTGTACTTCCTGCCGCCTTACGTGATTACCCCGGAACAGATCGACTTCCTCGCCGAAGTTGCCACTGAAGGCATCGATATCGCGACCCGGGACAGCGTCAGTGTCGCCGTGCCAGCCAACTTCCACCCGGGTTTCCGCGATCCGGGCTGACCGAACAGCCATCGCACTGCCTTGCAGGAGCGGCCTTGTGTCGCGAAAGGGCTGCATAGCAGGCCCAAGGGTTCAGCATCGCTGCGACATCAACGGGCCGCTTTGCGGCCCTTTCGCGACACAAGGCCGCTCCCGCAGGGACGATGTTCAACCTTCTTTCCGAGCAGAACCATGAGACTGTCCCGCTTCTTTATCGACGCCCCCCTGAGCCTTGGCGAGCACGACCTGCCCGAGGCCCAGGCCCACTACATTGGCCGCGTATTGCGCATGGCCGCCGGCGATGCCGTGCAGCTGTTCGACGGCAGTGCCCAGGAATACCTCGGCCAGCTGCTGGAGGTGGGCAAGAAAACCGTGCGCGTCAGCCTCGATCAGGCCCTCGCCGGCCAGGCCGAGTCGTCGCTGCACATCCACCTCGGTCAGGGCTTGTCCCGTGGCGAGCGCATGGATTGGGCGATTCAGAAGGCCACCGAATTGGGCGCCAACGAAATCACGCCGATCGTCAGCGAGCGCTGCGAAGTGCGCCTGAAGGACGAGCGTGCCGACAAACGCCTGGCCCACTGGCGCCAGGTAGCGATCAGCGCCTGTGAGCAGTGCGGCCGTTCGACCTTGCCAATGATCCACCCCCCCGTGACCCTGGCGGAGTGGATCAAAAGCAGCGATGCCGACCTCAAACTGGTGCTGCACCCGGTTGCCGAACCGCTGACCAGCCATGACAAGCCGGCACGCCTGGCCTTCCTCATCGGCCCCGAAGGCGGCCTGAGCGATGCCGAGATCGAGCAGGCCAAGGGCGCCGGCTTCCACGCCGCCCGCCTTGGCCCGCGCGTACTACGGACCGAAACCGCGCCGGTGGTGGCGCTGTCGGTGGCGCAGCAGTTGTGGGGGGATTTCTCGTAGGGCATGACGGGGGCGCCGTGAGATGGATCGGCGCCCCACCGCGCAAACATCTAACGCACGTAAAGCGACACCGCGACGAAGTGCATCAAGCTGCCGGCAATCACGAACAGGTGCCAGATGCCATGCCAATGGCGGAAGCGGCTGTCGAACGCGAAGAAGATGATGCCCACCGTGTAGAACACCCCACCGGCCGCCAACCAGGCGAAGCCGGCGGTGCCGAGACTGTGCAGCAGCGGCTTGACTGCCACCAGGACGATCCAGCCCATCACCGCGTAGATGATGATCGACAAAACCCGCGCCTCGGAGCGCGGCTTGATTTCCTGGAGCATGCCAAGCACGGCCAGCCCCC
>Ga0160462_100453_pt1 | contig 12022 bp, 11 predicted proteins | sample HID1975K_E6MG_FD_108219 | JGI IMG/M metagenome (GOLD analysis project Ga0160462, IMG submission 108219) | Enriched soil microbial communities from UW Madison campus, WI, USA - HID1975K_E6 MG | ecosystem: Environmental > Terrestrial > Soil > Unclassified | place: USA: Madison, Wisconsin... | reverse complement strand
CCGGCCGCCGACGCGCGTCTGCAGCAGTTCGAACAGTCAGTGCTGGCCTACCGTGACGCCGTGCGCCAGTTCCGTGATGCGCTGGCCAGCATTACCAGCGCGCGCGCTGAAATGACTGTGCAGGGCGCCGACATCGTCAAGACCAGCGACGCGCTGTACAAAATCCAGCTGGAGCGCCGCGACATCGAGAGTGCGCAGGCCCGTAGCCTGCAGGCCATCGCGACCTTGCTGGCGTTGCTGGTCGGCGTACTGGCTGCGGTACTCATCACCCGGCAGATCACCCGCCCGCTGCAGGAAACCTTGCAAGCGGTGGAGCGCATCGCGGGCGGCGACCTGACGCACGACCTGCGCGTCACCCGCCGTGATGAACTGGGCGTATTGCAACAGGGCATCGCCCGCATGGGCACCACCCTGCGCGAGCTGATCAGCGGCATCCGCGACGGCGTCACCCAGATCGCCAGCGCTGCCGAAGAGCTGTCGGCGGTCACCGAGCAAACCAGCGCAGGGGCCAACAGCCAGAAAGTCGAGACCGACCAAGTCGCCACTGCAATGCACGAAATGGCGGCCACGGTCCAGGAAGTCGCGCGCAACGCCGAGCAGGCCTCGCATGCCGCCACCGGTGCCGACGACGAAGCCCGCGCGGGTGATCAGGTGGTCGGTGAGGCGATCAGCCAAATCGAACGCCTGGCCGAAGAAATGCACCGCTCCACCGAGGCCATGAACCTGCTGCAACAGGAAAGCCAGAAGATCGGCAGCGTGATGGACGTGATCAAGTCGGTCGCCGACCAGACCAACCTGCTGGCACTCAACGCCGCGATCGAAGCGGCCCGTGCCGGCGAGGCAGGCCGTGGCTTTGCCGTGGTCGCTGACGAGGTGCGTGGGTTGGCCCAGCGCACGCAGAAGTCCACCGAAGAGATCGAAGAGCTGATTGCCAGCCTGCAGCACGGCACCCAGCAAGTGGCGACGGCCATGCAGGGTAGCCGGACCCTGACCGACAGCAGTGTCGAACTGGCGCGCAAGGCCGGCGCCTCGCTGGAAAGCATCACCGGCACGGTGTCGAGCATTCAGTCGATGAACCAGCAGATTGCGGCGGCGGCGGAAGAGCAAAGCGCGGTGGCCGAAGAAATCAGCCGGAGCATTCTGAATGTGCGGGATGTGTCCGAGCAGACGGCAGCGGCCAATAACGAGACGGCGGCGTCCAGCGTTGAGCTGGCGCGGTTGGGCGGGCAGTTGCAGATGCTGGTGAGCCAGTTCCGCGTTTGACCTTCAGATAGCATTCGCGGGGCAAGCCCGCTCCCACAGGGACAGTGCAAATACTGAACGTTGCACAATCCTGTGGGAGCGGGCTTGCCCCGCGAAGAGGCCAGCACTGAGTCAACCGAATTACTTGACGATCATCCCCACCCCACGCCCACGTGGATCGGACGCCGTTTCCAGCTTGTCCCCGTTCACCCGGATCGCCTGGATATCGCCCATCTCCCAGCCCTGGTCCTCCAGCACATACCCCATTTTCTTCAAGTCATCCGCCACCGCGCCGGTCAGCGGTGCATAGCTGTCGAAGTAGATGGTGTCTTTAGGCAGCAACTGATGGTGCACACGCTGCGCCGCCACTGCCTTTTCCAACGGCATGTCATAGTCGTACAGGTTGTTCATCACCTGGAAGATCGAGGTGAAGATGCGCGAGCCACCTGGTGTGCCGATCACCAGTTCGACCTTGCCATCACGGGTCAACAGTCTTGGGCTCATGGATGACAGCATCCGCTTGCCCGGCTCGATGGCGTTGGCATCCCCACCGACAACGCCAAAGGCATTGGCCGCACCCGGCTTGGCGCTGAAGTCGTCCATCTCGTCGTTGAGCAGGAAGCCGGCGCCCTTGACCACCACGCCACTGCCGTAGTCGAGGTTGAGGGTGTAGGTGTTGCTGACCGCGTTGCCCTGTTTGTCGACGATGGAGAAGTGCGTGGTCTGGTGCGGCTCCAGCCCCGGCTTGACGTCATCGGTGACCGAAATGGCCTTGGGGTTGACCTGCGCGGCGCGCTTGGCCAGGTAATCCTTGGCAATCAACTGATCGACCGGCACCTTGGTGAAGGCCGGGTCGCCCAGGTAGTCGGCGCGGTCGGCAAACACGCGTTTCTCAATCTCGGCAAGCAGGTGAATGTACTGCGCCGAGTTGTGCGCCACGCCCTTGAAGTCTGCCGCGCGGTCTTCCTTGATGCCCAGCAACTGGGCCAGAGCGACGCCGCCGGAGCTAGGCGGTGGCGCGGTGTAGACCACATTACCGCGCCAGCTCAAGGCCATCGGCTCACGCCAGACCGCCTTGTAGTCCTTGAGGTCTTGCTTGGTGATCAGGCCTTTGTCGGCCTGCATCTGCGCCACCAGCAGGTCGGCGGTCTTGCCCTGGTAGAACTCGCTTACGCCCTTGTCGGCAATGCGCTCGAGGGTCTGGGCCATTTCTGGCTGCTTGAACAGTTCGCCGACCTTCATGTTGCCGAAGTAGTCGTTGAAGTTGGTCGCCGTCTTGAACAGGCCCTGGGCATCGTTGCGGTACTGGTACTGTTTTTCGGCAATCTTGAAACCGTTTTTGGCATAGCCGATGGCCGGCGTCAGCAGCTCGCTCCACGGCAACTTGCCGAACTTCTGGTGCGCCTCCCACAGGCCCATCACCGTGCCGGGTACACCTGCTGCACGCACACCGACCAGGCTGAGGTTCTCGATCACCTCGCCTTTGTCGTCCAGGTACATGTTGCGGCTGGCAGCCTTGGGCGCCACTTCGCGGTAGTCGAGGAAGTAGGGCTTGCCGTCGACGAACAGGGTCATGAAACCACCGCCGCCGATGTTGCCGGCTTCTGGGTAGGTCACCGCCAGGGTGAATGCCGTTGCCACGGCGGCGTCCACGGCGTTGCCGCCTTTTTTCAGGATATCGGCAGCAACCTGTGCACCATATTGATCGGGCGCAGCCACCGCGCCACCTTCCAGGGCGGCTGCATAGGCCGAGGAACAGGTCAGGATCGCGGCTCCGAGGGCCATGGTCGGGAACAGAACAATACGCATGACACTTCCTTGGTGTTGTTTTTGTTGATCACTCAGTAAGGCCGAAGCGTGTCGACTGTGCAATCCAATGTAGGAAGTTGCGCCGCCTTTGGGCAGGATGTGTCGCGTTCAGGCAACTCAGCAGGCGTACATCGCCAGCTTGCGCTGGATAAAATCGAGGAAGCACTGGATGCGCAGCGCCAACTGAGTGTTGCGGTAGTACACCGCATGGATCGGCTGGCGATAGCCGTTGTTGGCGTCGCCCAACAGCACCTGCAGGCGGCCGCTGCGGATGTCTTCGTGGGTCATGAAATGCGACAGGCTGACGATGCCCTCCCCGGCCAGCGCCAGCTGGCGCAGGGTTTCGCCGCTGGAGGCGATCAGCGCGGGGCGGATCGCCCAGCGGTCGCCCTGGGCATGGCGCAAGGGCCAGTGGTTGAGCGACTCGGGCTGGCTGAAGCCGAGCAAGCAGTGGTTGGCCAGGTCTTCGACGCGCTGCGGGGTGCCGTGGCGTTCCAGGTAGGCGGGGCTGGCCAGCACCTGCACCGGGCTGCACCCCAGGTTGCGGGCGTGCAGGCTGGAGTCGGCCAGCTCGCCGATACGGATCGCCACATCGGTGCTCTGTTCGAGCAGGTCGATGATCAGGTCGTCGGTGTTGAGCTCCAGCTCGATGCCGGGGTACTGGCGGCGGAACTCGCCGATCCAGGGCAGGATGGCGTGCAGCATGAACGGCGCGGCGGCGTTGATGCGCAGGCGCCCGGTGGCGGTCTGGTGGTTCATCGACAGGCGCTCTTCCATCGCGTCCATCTGTTCCAGGATCACGCGCGAGCGTTCAAGAAAGAAGCGGCCTTCTTCGGTCAGGTCCATGCGCCGGGTGGTGCGGTTGACCAGGGTGGTGCCAAGCTTGGCCTCCAGGCGCGACAAGGTGCGGCTGACGGCTGACGGGGTCTGGCCCACCTGCTCGGCAGCAGCAGAGATCGAACCGCAGTCGATCACAGCGACGAATACCTGGAGTTCTTCGGATCGGGTTTTCACGCGCTTGGCCTTGGCTGGAGTGTGCCGTGATTCATAGCGGGTCGGTGGGGTCTGTGCAAGGGGGGCCGCTGCGCGGCCCAATCGCGACGCAAGGCCGCTCCCACATTGAGCGGGGTACGCAGGGCATTTGTGGGAGCGGCCTTGCGCCGCGATTGGGCTGCGCAGCAGCCCCCGTCACAGGCACTTACACAGCCTTGCCAAACACCTTGTCCAGGTGCGCTTCATACGCTGCCAACGCCGCTGGCACATCCGGGCGCTTCATCACATCCACCGCCAGGAAGGTCGGCAAGCCGGTCATGCCAAGGAACTGGTTAGCCTTGTGGAACGGGAAATACACGGCGTCCACACCCTTGCCCTCGAAGAAATCGCTGGGGTCGTCAAACGCCTGCTGCGGGGCGTTCCAGGTCAGCGACAACATGTATTGCTTGCCCTGGATCAGGCCACCGCTGCCGTACTTCTGCGAGGCATCCGAACGGGTCCGGCCGTCGTTGGCGTAAAGGCTGCCATGGCCTTCGGTGAAGACGTCATCGATGTACTTCTTCACCGTCCACGGTGCGCCCATCCACCAACCTGGCATCTGGTAGATCACCACGTCAGCCCAGAGAAACTTCTCGACCTCTTCCCGCACATCGTAGCCGCCATCGATGAAGGTCTGCCGCACGTCGAAACCGGCACGGTCCAGGTGAGCGAGGGCCGCTTCGTGCAGGGTCGCGTTAAGGCGGCCATCGGAGTGGGCGAACTGTTTACCACCGTTGAGCAGAAGGATGTTTTTCATGCTGGCCTCGATTTGGCGATGTCGATCCGAGGCCGTGCTGCCTCGATCGAGTCAAATTGGATGACCGGCAGATTAGAGACTCAGCGGCAGGGGAAACAGCGGCTATGAGTCAAAATACAATTGACTTCAAATCACGAATGGCCAGCTAATTATTGCCTTAGAATCGGTTCATCATTCACCAGCGAGTAGCGATCCATGAGCGAGCAGTACGCTTTTATCCTCAAAGCCAAGACCCGCCCGGAAATGGCCGAAGCCTTCGAAACCCTGTTCCGCGCCTATGTCGAACCCAGCCGCCAGGAACCGGGCTGCATCGAGTACCACATGCTGCGCGACAAGGCTGACCCGAGCCTGTTCGTGTTCTACGAAGTGTGGGCGGACAAAGCTGCACTGGATGTGCACTCGGCCCTGCCGCACATGGTCGCGTTCTTCGAAAAGCGTATGGACTACCTGGAGCGCGAGTTCGATATCCAGTTGATCGACATGCTCAGCACCTCGTCTGCTAACCGTTGATCAGCAGATGGCCGCCGAGCACGGCCAGGCCAATGAAGAAGCAGCGTTTGAACAGCGCGGCGCTGATGCGCTGACGCAACCACTGCCCTGCCAGCATGCCCACCAGTGCTGGCGCCAGCATCAGCAATGAAGCACCCAGCGCCTGGCCGCCCAAGGCATCTTGCCCGGCCAGGCCCAGGGCCAGCGCCAGGGTCGAAACCGTGAACGACAGGCCCAAAGCCTGGATCATCTCGTCGCGGTTCAGGCCAAGGCTTTGCAGGTACGGCACTGCCGGCATCACGAATACGCCGGTAGCGGCCGTGACTACGCCCGTCACCAAGCCGCACAGCGGCCCCAGCCACCCTTCCCGCGCTTGCGCCACGCGCAACCCTGGGCCCATCAGCCCATACACCGCATACACCAGCAACGCGGCGCCCAGCGCATGCGCGGCCCACGCGCCACTGTTGATGCCCAACCATGCGCTGCCGACCAGGGTGCCGACACAGATCAGCACCAGCATCGGCCCCAGGCGACGCAGCAGCACCCACAGATGACCACCGGCAGCCAGCTGCCAGAGGTTGGTGAGTGTCGACGGCACGATGAGTAAAGCGGCAGCCTGCGCAGGCGGCATAGCCAGGCCCAGCAGGCCCATGGCGATGGTCGGCAAGCCGAGGCCGATGACGCCTTTGACGGTGCCGGCCAGCAGAAAGGTGATGACCACCAGCAGTGTCAGTGCCGGGCCAATGTGCTGATAGAACGCGATCAAGGTATTCATAGGGCCATGATGGCGTGCGCCAGGCTGGCTGAAAATCTGCCATATACTCAGCCTGACTATTGCCAGGACAGAGGCACATGCATTTCGACCTAATCGACCTCGCGCTTTTCCGGCACACCTTGGAATGCGGCAACATCACTGCCGGCGCCCGGCGCAGCCATCTGTCGCTGCCGGCTGCGAGTGCGCGCATCCGCGCGATGGAAGCGTCCCTGGGCACGCAATTGCTAGCGCGCAATCGACGCGGCGTACAGCCGACGCCTGCCGGGCAGGCGCTGTTGCAGCATGCCCGCCTGATCGCGCAGCAAGTGGAGCGCCTGCAGTTCGACCTGAGCCAGTACGCGCAGGGGCTGCAGGGCCAGGTGCGGCTGTTGTGCAACACCGCGGCGCTGACCGAGTACCTGCCCGAATTGCTGGCCAGTTATCTGGCACAGAACCCCGGCGTCAGTGTCGATGTCCAAGAGCTGCCAAGCTTGCGCATCGTGCAGTCGATTACCCAAGGCATCGCCGACCTGGGGATCATTTCGACTGCGGCGCCCAGCGAGCATTTGCAGACCCTGCCCTTTCGCGATGACCCACTGGTGTTGGTGACCCCCCTTGCGCATCCGCTGGCGGCATACCCTGCGCCGAGCTTCATTGACAGCCTGGCCCATGGTCATGTCGGGCTGGGAGCAGACAGCGCATTGGCCTTGTACCTGGAGGAACAGGCCCTGCGTGAAGGCTTGCGGATGCGCGTACGGGTACGAGCCGATGGCTTCGATGGGGTGCTGCGCATGGTCGCAGGGGGCGCCGGGGTCGGCGTTGTGCCCTTGGCTTCGGTGCAACGCTGGCAAGGGCTGTTGCCGCTGCACTGGGTGGCGCTTCGCGAGGACTGGGCCAACCGCCAATTGATGGTGTGCGCGCGGGATTTTGCAGCGTTGCCAGGGTATGCGGCGGGCTTGGTCAAGCGCTTGGTTAGCGGAACAACACCCTTACACCCCGTTCAGATGTGAGCCATCTCTCACCAACCCGCTTGCGGCCACTGGGGCTCTTTGCCCACAATCACGCTGCACCACGAAAAGGAGTTCCAAGTGCCCTCGATCTACCAGCTCAAGCCCCGCTTCCAGGCCTTGCTCCGGCCCGGCGTCAAGCGCCTCTACGACCGTGGCGTCACCGCCAACCAGGTCACCGTCGCCGCCGCCTTGGTCTCGGTCCTGCTGGGCCTGCTGCTGGCCGGGTTCAGCCACATCACCTGGCTGTTCATCCTGATCCCGCTGTGGATGTTGCTGCGCATGGCGCTCAACGCCGTGGACGGCATGCTAGCGCGGGAATTCGGCCAGCAATCCAAGCTCGGTGCCTACCTCAACGAACTGTGCGACGTGATCGCCGACGCCGCGCTGTACTTGCCATTCGCCCTGCTGGCTGGCGTCTGGCCCAGCCTGGTGGTGCTGGTGGTGCTGAGTGCGACCTTCAGCGAATACGCCGGCGTCATGGGCCCGCTGGCTGGCGCCTCGCGCCGCTACGACGGCCCGATGGGCAAAAGCGACCGGGCATTCGCCTTTGGCGTACTGGGCACCGGCGTTGCGTTCGGCCTGCTCAACGCCACCTGGCTCAACAGCCTCTTGCTGGTCATCTTCGCGCTCTCGCTCTATACCCTCTACAACCGGGTTCGCCAAGGGCTGGTCGAAGCCCGCTGAGCCCATCGCCGCCGGACAAGGATTCTCGCCATGCGCCAAGCGCAATCGCTGCATTTCTCTACCCATGATGGTGTCGAGTTGCACTACCGTCATTGGCCCGCGACACGCAATGAACACCAGCCGCGCCGCGCCGTGGTGATGTTCCACCGTGGCCACGAACACGGCGGGCGCATGGCCCACCTGGCCGACGAACTGGACATGCCCGGCTACGATTTCTTCGCCTGGGATGCCCGCGGCCACGGCCAGTCGCCGGGCGCCCGCGGCGACAGCCCAGGGTTTGCCACCAGCGTGCGCGACGTGCAGACCTTCATCGAGCATCTGCAGACCGTGCACGGCATCGCCGAGCACGACATGGTGGTGCTGGCGCAAAGCGTCGGCGCCGTGCTGATCGCCACCTGGGCCCACGACTACGCGCCCAAGGTACGCTGCCTGGTGCTGGCCTCGCCGGCGTTCAAGGTCAAGCTGTATGTGCCCTTCGCACGGCCCGGCCTGAAGCTGCTCAAGGCCGTGCGCGGCAACTTCTTCGTCAAAAGTTACGTCAAGCCGCGCCTGCTTACCCATGACCCCGAGCGGGTCATGTCGTACGTGGCCGACCCGCTGATCAGCCGGCCGATTTCGGTGACCATGCTGCTGGGCCTGTACGAAGCAGCCGACCGTGTGGTGGCTGACGCCCAGGCTATTCAGGTACCGACGCAGTTGCTGGTCTCTGGCGCGGACCTTGTGGTCGAGCGCAAACCGCAGGAGCGCTTTTTCGAGCGTCTGGGCAGTGCACGTAAAGAAATGCACATCCTCCCGGGCTTTTTCCATGACACCCTCGGTGAACGCGACCGCGCCCATGCGCTGAAGCGCATCGAGCGCTTCGTCGCACATTGCTTCGACAGCCCTGTTACCGCGCCTTCGCTGCTCGATGCCGACAAGGTCGGCGCCAGCTGCGCCGAAGCCGAAAGCCTGGCCGCGCCCTTGCCACGCAACTCGCCCCGCGACCTCTACTGGCGCGCCACCCGTGCAAGCCTGCGCCTGGGCAAAGGGCTGGCCGAAGGCGTGAAGCTGGGGTTCGACACCGGCTTCGACTCTGGCAGCACCCTCGACTACGTCTACCGCAACCAGCCGACGGGCAAAGGCAAGCTGGGCCGCATGGTCGACCAGAACTACCTCAACGCCATCGGCTGGCGCGGCATTCGTCAGCGCAAACTGCACGTCGAAGAACTGCTGCGCGAGGCCATTGCCCGCCTGCGCGCCGAGCAGCGGCCGGTGCATATCGTCGATATCGCCGCCGGCCACGGCCGTTACATCCTCGAAGCCTTGGAGGAACTCGAACAACGGCCCGACTCCATCCTGCTGCGCGACTACAGCGAACTGAACGTGCAACAAGGCAGCGCATTGATCGCCGAAAAAGGCCTGGCCGAGATTGCCCGCTTCGTCCAAGGCGATGCCTTCGACCGCGCCAGCCTCGCGGCGCTGCAGCCTGGGCCTACGCTGGCCGTGGTGTCTGGCCTGTACGAACTGTTCCCCAGCAACGCGTTGGTGAGCAATTCCCTGGCCGGCCTTGCCGATGCCGTCGAAGCAGGCGGTTACCTGGTCTACACAGGCCAACCTTGGCACCCTCAACTGGAGATGATCGCGCGTGCCCTGACCAGCCATCGCGGCGGCGAGGCGTGGGTGATGCGCCGGCGCAGCCAGGCAGAGATGGACCAACTGGTCGAGGCGGCGGGCTTCCGCAAGCTGGCCCAGCGCATCGACGAATGGGGCATCTTCAGCGTCAGCCTGGCGCAACGGGTGCGTGAATGAACCCAACGCGTGAGCCCGGGCTGATTCGGCGGGGCGTGTTCTGGCTGTTGCTGCTGGGGCCGTTATTCTTCCTCAGCTATGGGCTGGTGAACACCCACACCGCCAGCCGCAGTGATGTCGGCAGCCTGGTGTTCGGCTGGGAGCACGGCATGCCGCTGTGGCCCTGGACGATCATCCCGTACTGGTCGATCGACCTGCTGTACGGGTTGTCCTTCCTGCTGCCACGCACGCGCCAAGAGATGGACCGGCATGCCCTGGCGCTGCTTACGGCACAGGTGATCAGCGTCAGTTGCTTCCTGCTCTGGCCGCTGCGGTTCACCTTCGAACGGCCAGAAATGGCTGGGCTGTTCGGCTGGCTGTTCGATGTGCTGATGGGCTTCGACAAGCCTTACAACCAGGCGCCTTCGCTGCACATCGCGTTGCTGGTGATCATCTGGACGATGTTCGCCCGGCACGTGCAGCGCCAGCCCTGGCGCTGGGTGGTGCATGGCTGGATGGCGTTGATCGGCGTGTCGGTGCTGACCACCTGGCAGCATCACTTCATCGACGTGCCCACCGGGGCATTGGCAGGGTTTGTGTGCTTATGGCTATGGCCGTGGCAAGGTCGCCTGCCATGGCAGCAGGCCCGCCTTGCGCACGATGGCAAATGCCAGCGGCTGGCGCTGTGTTATGGCGTTGGGGCCTTGCTGTGCGCGGGGCTGGCGTACGCGGTGGGCGGTGCCGGGTTGTGGCTGTCATGGCCAGCCGTGGCGCTGTTGTGGGTGGCACTGAACTACGGCTTGTTCGGCGCGGGTGGTTTTCAGAAGGGCGCCGATGGGCGCTTGTCCAGCGCCGCGACCTGGCTGCTGCTGCCCTATCTGATCGGGGCGTGGATCAATTCCAGGGTCTGGACACGGCGCCATCCGCAGGCGGATGAGGTGTGTGACGGGGTATTCCTGGGGCGGATTCCTGGCCGTGGTGAGGGCGCGCAGTTCGCTGCCATCGTCGACCTTTGCGCAGAGCTGCCGTGCCGCACTGGGGCCGCTCTCACCGCTCAGAACTACCGCTCGCTTCCCACCCTGGACTTGATCGTGCCAGACAGCAACCTGTTGCACGAAGCTGCAAACGCTATCGAGCAGTTGCGCCAGCAAGGCCCTCTGCTGGTCTGTTGCGCCCTGGGATATTCGCGCAGCGCCAGCGCCGTGGCGGCCTGGCTGGTACTCACGGGGCGTTGCACAAATGCCGACCACGCTGAACAGCGGATACGCAGCACACGCGCTGGCGTGGTCTTGCACGCGGCCCATCGACAGGCCCTGCAACAACTTGGCGCACAGCGATGAACCTGCAACTGACTGCCAGCCTACTGGCCCGGGGCCGCCAGCTGGAGCGCCTGTCGGACGGCATCACGCTGCTCGCCCTGGGCGTTGGCCTGGCGCCCTTGCTGGGCGCCGCGTTGCCGCCACTGGGCAGCCTGCTGTGCGCGCTGCTGCTGGCGCTCGGCGTGCTGCACAAGTACTGGGCCATCCGCGTGGCCCTGGACGCCGAACTGTTCGCCCACCTTGGCGCCAGCCAAAACCTACCTGCAGACACGCAAGCGCTGGACCGTGCCTTGTTCGACCTCAACCTGAAACCGCACGCCAAGGATAGCCGCGACTGGCCCGCTCGCAGCCAAGCCGCATTAGCCCTGCTGCGCCGCCAAGCCATGTGCCTGGGCCTGCAACTGTTGCTGGCCTTGGCTACCCTGCTGACACTGCCCTTTACCGGATGACCACCGCCCCATGCTTGCGACCTTGACCGCTTTCGTCATCACCTCGGCCGCCCGGCTGATCACTGGCGCCCGTGCGTTATGGCTCGGCTGCACACCGCAGCCGGTGCAACGCCTGTACTTCGCCAACCACAGCAGCCACGGCGACTTCGTGCTGCTCTGGGCCTCGCTGCCAGAACCTTTGCGCAGGCGCACCCGCCCGGTGGCCGGGGCCGACTACTGGGCGAAGCCCGGGATTCGCGACTTTCTCATCCGCAAGGTGTTCAACGGCGTCTTGATCGACCGCCAGCGCGCAGAAGGCCAAGGCAGCCCCCTGCAGCCGATTCTTGAGGCCGTGGCCCAGGGCGATTCGTTGATCTTCTTCCCGGAAGGCACCCGCAACCTGGGCGACGAGCCGCTCATGCCATTCAGAAGCGGCCTGTACCATTTGGCTGCGGCCAACCCCGACGTCGAGCTGGTGCCGGTGTGGATCGCCAACCTCAACCGGGTCATGCCCAAGGGACGCGCCCTGCCATTGCCGCTGCTGTGCACGCTGAGCTTTGGCGAACCTCTCCACCTGCAGGCTGATGAAAACAAGCAGGCCTTTCTCGAGCGGGCCAGCCAGGCCCTGCTGAACCTGGCGCCGAAGGATGCCTGACATGGACGACAATACCCTTTCGCTGTTCGCCGGCATCGGCGCCCTGCTGCTGCTCGCCAGCGTGATCGGCCGCCTG
>Ga0160462_100417_pt1 | contig 12528 bp, 8 predicted proteins | sample HID1975K_E6MG_FD_108219 | JGI IMG/M metagenome (GOLD analysis project Ga0160462, IMG submission 108219) | Enriched soil microbial communities from UW Madison campus, WI, USA - HID1975K_E6 MG | ecosystem: Environmental > Terrestrial > Soil > Unclassified | place: USA: Madison, Wisconsin | collected... | reverse complement strand
CGCTTTATATAATCATCATAGGCGCCCGTAGCCTGCTTATCCAACCTGTTCACTTCACGATCTTCGGCGCCGGAAAGTTTCACCGTTTTTATGCCACCAAGGGCATCCTGCATTTCGGCCGATACCTCTTCCCATTTTTCATAGTACCCCGCCAGGCTCATTTCGAGTTTTTTGGTAGAGATGATCGTTATGATGAGATAGAACGGCACAATGGACAAGGCCAGCAAGGCAAGGATATAGTTTTGCCAGAACATGATAGCGAGAATGCCGGCGAGGCTGATGATCTCCGGGAAGATGCTTTTGGTAAAAACAGTTACCGTTCCTGAAATTTCTTCCGACTGATCAATCTGCTTGTGTAGCACAGCACTGGAACGTTTGGCAAAAAAGGCGAGGGGTAATTTCAATACATGGCTAAAGGTGCTTTGAATAAAGCGCCTTTCGATGGTGCACGAAAGCTTGATGTTCATGTTTTCTCCTATCCACCAAAAAATGAGGCCCAGCACATTGATGATGAAAAGTAATATCACCGCCCATAGCAGGGTATTGAATGCTTCATGCGAAGTACGGGGCGCCACATGGGTTTGGGTATGGGCCTCCTTCACCCTTTTGGGGTGCACGGTCTTCTTTCTGATCGTTTCCTTTTCACTACTGCTTTTATCTTTGAAGAGACCGGCAGCTGGTTCTTCTTCCGTTTCCCGCTCAAACCCCATTTCTGTTTTTACCTCATTCCTGGCCTTTTGTACAAACAAGCCCGCTATATCATTCACGGCTTCCCTGTAAATAAGCGGTTCCACCAAAGTGATGGCCGTACTGATGAGACTGATGACGAAAACCACCAGCAGTCTTGTTTTGTATGGCTTTACCAGTCGGTAAATACTTAACCATACATTGGTCTTTGTATTTTTGGGATCGGTCATAATTACCCTGAAATTATATAATTATTTATTATATTTGATTCCCTGCCTCAATAAACCTATTCCCCCGCCGACAGTTTTTGCCTGTTAGACGATAGTACCACTATTTAAGAAAATGCCTGACTTAGTTTTATTCTGAACTGAAGTTGTGTGATGTAGCGTATCCCTTCACGTAGAACTACAATAAACAACATATGAAGGTTTGTCATGGCAAGCAATATTATCCTGCACTTGTACTGGTGATTTTATTATCATGGTCTTGTGGTCAACATAAGAACACGACCAAACCCATTGCACCAAAGGATTATGCAGTGCTCGTGGTGCAGCCGCGCAGTGCAACCACTTATACTGATTTTCCTGCTACCATCCAGGGAGAGAATATCGTGGAGATCAGGCCGATGGTGGATGGCTACCTGGAAGCTATCTATGTACAGGAAGGAGCCATGGTTAAAAAGGGCCAGTTGCTTTTCAGGATCAAAAATCCCCAATACGAACAGGCGGTCATCAGTGCTGCCGCCGCTATTAAAATTGCGGAGGCGGATGTCAATGCAGCTAAGATGGACGTGGAAAAGGTGCGGCCCCTGGTGCAAAAGGAAATCGTCAATAAGTATCAACTAGAATCGGCACAGTATACCTTGCAATCGAAAGAAGCCGCCCTGGCGCAAGCCAATGCGGCTTTGGCCAATGCTCAAACCAACCTGGGATATACAATTCTGCGCAGCCCACAAAGTGGCGTCATTTCCTCCATACCCTATAAGATCGGTGCTTTGGTGAGCAGTACTTCTTCGCAGCCATTGACTACGTTGTCCAATATCGGTAATGTGTATGCCTATTTTTCTTTAAATGAAAAACAGTTGCTGACATTGTTAAACAATGTACAGCATCTTTCGCTGCAGGACCGATTAAGTAAACTTCCGCCCGCCACCTTATTACTGGCAGACGGTACGGAATATGGAGCAAAAGGAATATTGGAAGCAGCCAGTGGCTTCATCTCAACGGAAACAGGCGCAGCCAGTTTGAAAGCTACCTTTCCCAATCCGATGGGTATTATCCGTAGCGGAGCCAGTGGTACTGTACGCATACCGCGGCAGAATGATACCGCTTTAATGGTGCCACAGGCAGCTTCTTATCAAATTCAGAATAAGCAGTTTGTTTATACAGTAGGAGCAGGGAACCTGGTATTTAGCAGAGCGATCACTTCCACGGCCACGAATAACGGACAATTCCTGATCGTACGATCGGGATTGCTACCGGGAGATAAGGTTGTTGTCAATGGGATCAATCTAAAAGATAGTACCGTCATCAGGCCTGTGATCATCAATGCGGATAGCCTGTATAACCAGCCTCAATAAAGCAGATCAGAAATAATTGTATGCTGAAGATATTTATCAATCGTCCGGTATTTAGTACGGTGATCTCTGTGCTTATCGTATTGCTGGGGATTTTAGGAATGCTGAAATTACCCATTGCGCAATATCCGGATATCTCTCCGCCTACTGTGCAGGTGTCTGCTACTTATGCCGGCGCCAGTACAGATGTGCTGCTTAAAAGTGTGATCGTTCCGCTGGAGCAGCAGATCAACGGTGTGCAGGGTATGACCTATATTACTTCTACAGCCACCAACACAGGCACCGCTTCTATCAGCGTATTTTTTGCTATTGGTACCGATCCCGACCAGGCAGCTGTGGATGTTCAAAACAGGGTAGCGGCAGCTACCAGTTTATTACCCCAGCCGGTGACGCAGGCGGGTGTAACGGTAAGAAAGCAACAAAGCAGCAACCTCCTGATATTTTCGATGTACAGCGATAACCCTGCGTATGACCAAACCTTTTTACAGAATTATGCTGCCATTAATGTGATACCCCAGCTACAGCGTGTGAACGGAGTTGGAGCTGCTTCGGTGTTTGGTTCGGCCATGACTTACTCCATGCGGATCTGGCTAAAGCCGGATGTAATGTCTGTTTATGGGGTAACCCCGAAGGATGTTTCCAACGCGGTGAACGAACAAAGTGTGCAGGCTGCACCGGGTAAGTTTGGAGAAAACGATAACCAGCCTTTCCAGTATGTGATCACGTACAAAGGACAATTGCAATCACCTGAAGAATATGGCAATATCATTATTAAATCAACCGGCCAGGGACAATACCTGAGGCTGAAGGATATTGCCCGCATCGAACTGGGCGCTCAAACCTATACGGGTGCTACCATCACCGATGGCAAACAGGCGGTAGGCGTTTCTATTAATCAAACACCGGGTTCCAATGCCAAAGATGTAATTGATCAATCGAAGGCTGTAATAGAGCAGGCGGCGAAGTCTTTTCCCAAAGGGATCAGCTTTGTCTACCTGGTGGATGTAAACCAATTCCTGGATGCTTCTATTGATAAAGTGCTGCATACACTGGTTGAATGTTTTCTGCTGGTTTTCCTGGTCATCTTTATATTTTTACAGGATTTCCGGTCTACCATTATTCACGGTGTTTCCGTGCCAGTGGCAATAACCGGTACTTTCTTTTTCCTGTACCTGTTTGGCTTCAGTATTAACCTGCTCACCTTATTTGCCCTGGTGCTCGCCATTGGTATTGTGGTGGATGATGCGATTGTGGTGGTGGAAGCAGTACACGCCAAGCTAGAGGCAGGATATACCTCATCTCGTATGGCCGCTATTGATGCCATGTCTGAAATATCGGGGGCTATCGTTTCTATTACCCTGGTGATGGCGGCTGTTTTTATTCCGGTGACCTTTGTTACCGGCTCGGCCGGTGTGTTTTATAAACAGTTTGGTATTACACTCGCCATTGCCATTATGATCTCGGCCGTCAATGCGCTGACGCTTTGCCCGGCATTGGCTGCTTTGTTCTTACGTCCGCTCACCCAGGAACCAAAAGATACTCCTAAAAAAAGCCTGATGAAGAAGTTTCATGTAGGCTTTAATGCCGCCTATGATGGGCTTACAGCAAAATACACCCGTTCAGTAAAATTCCTGGCTGCTAAAAGATGGATCGTGATCCTTGTGATTGTGCTGTTTAGCGGTGGGTTTTATATGCTGATGAGGTCAACACCCTCCAGCTTTGTACCCAGTGAAGATATGGGTACTATCTTCGTCAATATCAGCCTGCCACCTGCTTCTACCATGGAGCGTGTAAAAAAAGAAGCCATTGGAATAGATAGCATCGCCCGTCAAATACCACAGGTGGCCAACACGATGATCACCCTGGGACAAAATTTTATTGCCGGTAGCGGCAGCTCCTATGGCATGGTGATCCTGCGCTTAAAGCCCTGGGGAGAGCGGCCTGGTGTGAGCCAAAATGATGTGATAAAAGTACTTACGCAAAAAACGGCGCATATAAGAGATGCCATCATCAATTTTATATCACAACCTACCATTTCCGGCTTTGGTACCAGTGGCGGGTTTACTTTCCAGTTGCAGGATAAAGAGGGACATAGCACAGCTGATTTTTATAAGGTGGCACAGACTTTCCTGGCTGCATTGAACAATCGACCAGAAATTCAATATGCCGTCACTTCTTTCAATCCCAATTTTCCACAATACCTGTTGAATGTGGATGTGCCCAAATGTAAAGAGGCTGGCATATTGGTAACCGATGTACTCGATGCGATGACGGTATTTTATGGCAGTTCATATGTCTCCAATTTCAATCAATTTGGACAACAATACAGGGTAATTATCCAGGCCGATACCAATTACAGGGCCAATGCCGCCGGATTGAATAAGGTGTTCATCAAAACCGGTGATGGCAGCATGTCGCCGATAACAGAGTTTGTTTCGCTGCAAAGAATATATGGACCGGAGACGGTAACACGGTTCAATTTATTCTCTTCCATGTCGGTGAATGGTTCTCCGGCCAGTGGTTATACAACGGGGCAGTCATTAACGGCTATAGCAGCAACAGCGAAGGAAATCCTGCCGGAAGGGTATGGGTTTGAATATTCAGGGATCAGCCGGGAAGAACAAAACAGCGGTTCTCAAACGCTGTACATTTTTGTATTGTGCCTGTTGTTCGTTTATCTGTTGCTGAGCGCTCAATACGAAAGTTATCTGTTGCCATTAGCCATATTGCTCAGTATGCCTGTGGGCCTATCAGGGGTTTACGTATTTGCCAAACTATTCGGGCTGGATAATAATATCTATATGCAGATATCCGTGATCATGCTCATTGGCCTGCTGGCTAAGAATGCCATCCTGATGGTGACTTTTTCATTGGAGAGGCGGCGGCAGGGAATGGCCCTGGTACAATCGGCTATAGAGGGAGCCAAAGCGCGGTTACGACCTATTTTAATGACCTCTTTTGCGTTTGTATTTGGTTTGATGCCCTTGATGTTTGCAACGGGCGTGGGAGCCAATGGCAACAGGTCTATCGGCACCGGCGCTATCGGGGGGATGTTATTTGGGGTGCTATTTGGCGTATTTGTGATACCTGTATTGTATATCATTTTCCAGGGCTTACAGGAGAAGGTAAGCGAAGGGCAAGTAAAACAACAATCATGAATCTACAGCGTACAAACATAAGGAGCCATCTGTTGACAGCTATGCTGATGGCCGGGTTGGTTACCTCCTGTACGGTGACGCAGAAATACCAACGCCCGGAGGGATTGGTCAATGACCAACTATACCGCGACAGTGTTGGTGTTGATACCACCAATATGGCTACGCTTTCCTGGCGGCAACTATTTACAGATACGCTATTGCAGGCACTGATAGGGGAAGGCATTGAAAATAACCTCGACCTGAAAATAGCTGTAGCACGTATTAAGCAGGCAGATGCCAATTTCAAACAAAGCCAACTCGCGTTTTTGCCCTCGCTCACTGGAAATTTGAGTGCCAGCCGGTTAAAATTATCAGATGCACAAGGTGGAAGTTCGCAGGTATACCAGGTTTATGGAAGTACAGCCTGGGAAGCGGATATCTGGGGCAAAATAAAAAGCAGTAAAAGGGCTGCGCTCGCTGCTTTGCTGCAAAGCGATGCATATAAACAAGCGGTACAAACACAGTTGATCGCCAATATTGCCACCAGTTATTATGCTTTGCTGGCCTACGATGCGCAATTAAAGATCACTTTAGCAACCCTTGAGAACAGGAAAGAAGATGTGGAGACGATGAAGACATTAAAAGAAAGTGATGTAGTAACGGGGGCGGCGGTAGTACAAAGCGAAGCCAACCGCTACTCTGTGGAGATCACCATACCCGATCTGCAACAAAATATCCGGGAAACAGAAAATGCACTGAGCATCCTGCTGGGAAGAAACCCCGGCAGTATTGTAAGAGATACTTTAGGTGCGCAACAACTAACAACAGACTTACGTACAGGACTTCCGGCACAATTGCTGGCCAACCGGCCGGATGTGCGGGAGGCAGAATACCAGTTGCGGTATTATTTTGAACAGACCAATGTAGCCAGGGCCTATTTTTATCCCACCCTAAGTATTACGGCAGAGGGCGGCCTGTATAATAACAAACTGTCCAATTTCTTTAGCGCTTCTTCTTTGTTTGGAAATATCATTGGTGGATTAACGCAACCCATTTTTAATAACGGAATTAATAAGCAACGGCTCAATGTGGCCAAAGCCCAATCGGAAGAATACCTCGTGACCTTTAAACAAACTTTGTTATCAGCAGGGCTGGAAGTCTCCAATGCACTTTTTGATTACCAGGCTGCCTCCGAAAAAATAACCAGCCGGTCCAAACAGTTGTACTTTCTGGACAAGTCGGTGGAATACACCAAAGAGTTGATGAAATACAGTTCGGCCACCAATTACACCGATGTGTTGACTTCTGAACAGAGTTTACTGGCTGCCCAGCTGAGTAGCATTAACGATAAGTTACAGCAAATGCAGGCCGTCGTCACCTTATACAGGAGTTTGGGTGGTGGCTGGAAATAAAAAGGCCTGGCCTCATAAAAAATGCCGCTTCCAATCGGATGGAAGCGGCCGTTACTCAGATAACCATTGTCTGTGACGACCAACGATCGGCTGTTCACCCACTGATATAGGGTCTTATTCGAAATAATAAGCGAGAACACCATGTACAATAGAGGTGCTCGTGTAGGTTTCTGTTTTAACCAATTTGTCGTTTACCAGTATCTCAGCCTTGAGATTGCCTCCTCCGGTTGCCGTAACACTAAGGCCTAAAGTTTCATATTGGGTTACCCTTTTTGTGATCTTCTTAGAGAATGGGATGGCTGCATTGTCTATATCCGACCTGCCCCCTGTTTCGTTATTATAAGTCACATCAGCGGCATTTAATCCAGACGTGGTAGTGGTGACCCTATACTCAATGGTCACATCTTTAGGATAGCCTGAATCGCCATCCTTGTCTTTTTTACAGGAAAATAATAGGGATACTGAGAGGAGTAAGGCGATCATCTTCACCGGGTGTTTTGTTGTTAACAGGTTCATCATTTATGTTTGTTTTAAATTGTGCTATACGGCCTGGTATGCCAGTTTTTTACAGAAAACAAGATAGTTCTACAGTGAAGGAGTTGCCATGATGCGGCCTTTCAATGCCGGTGGTCGGATAAAATGGACCATTGGCAGGGGAAAGACGCAGGTGTATCGGTTGCGGGGTTATGTATGCAAAGGTATCGGGCAGGCACACGGCGAACAATACGCTGAAACCGTGAATTTCATCTACTGGTATACCAGTATTCTAAATAAAAAAAACCCGGCCTGTAGAAGCCGGGATCTGGAAGAGAATTATCTGTCAGGGATCAATAGCTGGGTATATATTCTGCTACCATGCCCTGTGTAGACCAGGCAAAGATGCGGTCATTCACAAGAGCGAGATATGGTACCGTTCCATTGATGGATGCCATGCTTTTCCAGGTGCCAGGTACCGGATCATACTCAAACATTTTGCCGGTTTCGGTAACTACATATCCTTTGCCGTTCCGGGTAAAGCCATTAGTGGTCTGCGAGGCAACAGGCAAGTCAGCAATGGAATTCCAGGTTTTAGTGTTGAGGTTGTATTTGAAATATTTACCATGAACACCCCACCCGCAGGAGCTGTATCCCGCTCCATAATAGACATCATTGTTAATAACAAAGCAGGAAGAATAATATAAACAATTGTCGGTAATAGCAGGGCCGCTTGTCCAGGACCAGGTGGTGAGGTCATTGTTGCTTCCGCTCATTTCATATATATTCCGATTGTTGAAGCCAGCGCCTACATAGGCTTTATTGTTGTGTGTAAACGCAAACGTTCCATAAGTTCCTATTGGGAGATCCATATTGGGATAATCTGTAAAACTGCCATTGGCCGGATTGAATTGGTACCACTTCTTCGAGTAATTACCGTTGGCATCGGCTCCGGTACCGATAAATATCTTTCCATTCAATGTAAAGGTGACCGGGTGACTAACTTGCTGAATGGAAGGAATGATTGGCCCCTGGGTCCAGGTATTGGCTGCAGGATCATATATCCGGAAATAGGAGTCTGGAACAGGTATATTGTATCCCCTGTTTATGCCACACCATATCTTATTATCATATACAAAGGAAATAGATTCACCAATATCTGTGAGGCCGGCATTTTCTTTCCGCACCACCCAGGTATTGGTGATGGTATAAGTACCGGTAAATTCCTTTTGTATTCCACCCTGTTTGATGGCAATTTTGCCGGCAGTAACATTGGCTGGCACCTTAAATTGAATGGTAGTAGCAGAACGTCCGGCTTCAAAGTTGGTGACCTTTACATTGTTGAAATAGACTTCTGCATCTGTCGCAAAGTTCTTACCCGTTAAAGTAACCAGGCTACCGTACTCACCATGATCGGGTGTGTAGGAGGTAAGGGTAGGTAATAGTATAAAGCTACCTGTGCTTACAGCTTCCTGCGCTTTTACCGATACATGTATTTTATCGCTGGCAGTTCCTGCCGGTACTTTTACTTTGAGCTGGGTGACAGATACAGGCGTGATCTCTGTAGCAGCCACGGTGCCAAAGCTAATGATGTTCTCACTGGCGGTGAGACTGAAGTTGGCGCCATTGATCGTGATCTCTTTACCCTCTTCTTCTTTTTCCGGCAGGAATCCGGTAATAACCGGTTTCATCCAAAAGTCAACTGCACTTATGGCTTCCAGGCCGGAAGACAGCACCTTTACTTTGCCAGTTACTGCAGTGGCAGGAACCCTTGCTTTCAGGCTGGTTTTGCTCACAATGGTTATTGTAGTGGCTTCTATAGTGCCAAAATATACCTTCGTGCCGGCAACGAAGTGATTGCCTGTGATGGTTACTTCGGTATTCTCTTCTCCTTTTTCCGGGTTGATGCCGCTAATAACCGGGGCATTGGGATTGACCTTGAAATCCGTAGCAGTTGTAAGGGTTTTGTCTTGAATGGTCACCGTGATCTTCCCCGAACTGGCTCCTTCCGGTACTGTTACCGTTAGCGCTGTTGTCCTGGCGTCGGTAATCTCGGCAACAAGACCATTGAATTTGACCGTGCTCTTGGTTTTGTCATCTGGAAAATGTTGTCCTGTGATCACCACCGTACCGCCTGCGGCCGCTTCTGCCGGGGAAAAGGAGGTAAGGACGGGATCTGCTGGTTCGGGCAGATGATCATCCTTTCCGCCGCAGCTGGTGATCATTTGGGTGGCCAGACCTATAACCATGGCCAGGGATAATAAACGCCTGTAGTTGTTCATTGGATAAATGGATTTAAGGTATAATAACGTCGGTCAGGGATTGGAATGCCTGGAATACCTGTTGACCAGTCTGCTTAGGCAGGTGAATGGGAAGAAAGGGTGGCTGAGAGGCAGGGTACACGGAAACCGTGAACTTTATCTACTGGTATTCCGGTATTCCTGATATAATGGAAAAGTATTCAGCAATTGTTGTTTATTTTGCCTGCATGATCCGCCAAACCACCCTCGTTTGCTTCCTGATCAGTATCACGTTATGGAGTAAGGCACAACTGCCGTTGGACGAGCATAAATATGCCGACAGCCTGCAAACTGTATTGAAGCAAGCCACTTCCGATACTATCCGTGCCAAAAGTAGTTTTCTCCTGTCTTATTATTGGGTATTCAAGGATGCGGCTAAAGCACGGACATACCTGGATCAGGGACGGCAGTATGCAAAGAACAATCCTTTTCAGACGGCGGTCTCCTGGTTTTATGAAGGGATCATATTGTATGCTACCGGTGATATGCCCAAAAGTGAAGCGGCTTTTCTGAAAGCCGATAGCCTGTTGGCACAGTTTGACACAAAAATTGCCAAGCAATTCAGGGGGCAGGCACTACATAATTATGGCGTTTTGCAACAGGTAAAGGGCGATGAAAAAGGATTTGCTGATGTGCTGCTCAATAAATCAATACCACTGGCGAAGGAATCGGGCGATAGCTCGGGCCTGGCGAAAAATTATCATGACCTGGCGCTGACCTTTAAGAATACAGCCCAATATGAGAAGGCATCTACCTGGTGTCTTGTTGCAATAAGGTTGTTTACTGCTCTTCATGCTTCCAAAGAATTGGCAACGGCTTATGTAACGGCTGCAGAGAACTATGTTTTGTGGGAAAAATATGACCTGGCCAAACCAATGCTGGACAGTGCAAATGCCCTGCTGGCCCCTTTCCCGGAAAACCCGCTCTATGTAGATTATTATGCCGCAGAAAGTATCTACTTCAACGCAGTGAAACAATATAAAGAGGCATTAGTCAGTACAGGCAAGGGGATCAGGCTGGCTAAACAGTTGAACAGGCGTTATGAAGAGCAACGTTTATTGCTGCAACAATTCTATGCTTTTTATGATCAGAAGAATTACAGGAGTGCAATGCCGGTATTGACCTACTTGCTGGAGCAACCGGAAATGATGTCGCAGATCATTAACCGGTTGCAGCTCTACAAGGGAATGGCAGAAACCCATGCAGGGTTGGGCAGTATGCCGGCGGCTTATGAATGGTCGAAACGATATAGCCAATTGAGCGATAGTGTACACGAAAGCCAATTGAAAACGGATATCCAGGCACTGGAGCTGAAATTCAACGATGCAGAAAACCAAAAGAAAATAACAGCCCTCCGGGCGGAGAATGACAAGGCGGCGCTGACTGCCAGGAATACGCGGCTGGTGAACTGGTTTTTGGCTTCAGCCACTGTCCTTTTATTGATCGCCGCTGTGCTGGGCCTGCTGTACTACAGGAACAATAAAAAGCTGTCGGAACAAAAGGACCTCAACCATCAACAACAGTTGAAGGAATTGGCCCAGCAGCAGCAAATACAATTCAGTCAGGCCATGCTGCAAGGGGAGGAGCGGGAACGCCGGAGGCTGGCGGGCGACCTGCACGATGGACTGGGAGGGATGCTGGCCGGTGTAAAAATGAATTTGACGGGTCTCTCCGTTACGGCTCCTGTAGCGCAGGATGCTGACCTGAACAAGGTGATTGGGCAACTGGATCATTCCATCAGTGAATTGCGCCGTATTGCCCGTAATATGATGCCAGAGGCCCTGCTGAAGCTGGGACTGGAGACTGCCCTGAAAGACCTGTGTGATTCGGTGATGACCGACCAGGTACGTATCGATTTTCAATCCTTTGGTATTGAGAAGACGATACCGCAGCAAACACAGGTCACCATTTACCGTATTGTACAGGAATTACTCACCAATGCCATTCGCCATGGTCACGCTTCCGGTATTTTATTGCAATGCAGCCAGAATGAAGGTGTTTTTTTCGTGACGCTGGAAGATAACGGCAAGGGATTTGATACCCAACAGGCAACCCAGGCCAAAGGGATAGGATTGAGTAATGTAAAAAGCCGGGTTGATTACCTGAAAGGGAAAATGGACATAACTTCTGTTATTAATGAAGGCACTACTATAAATATTGAACTTTATGTTGCAGGATAAAGACGTTATCGAACTGGCTATTGTAGATGATCATCCTGTTGTGATTGAAGGGGTCCTAAAGCTGCTGGACAATAAGGAACACCTGCGTGTAGCTGGCAGTTTTACCTCCGGGGCGGAATTTATTGATTTTATAAGATCCGCTAAGGTGGATATTGTACTGCTGGATATCTCCCTGCCAGACAAAAGCGGGCTGGACCTGTGTAAAGAGATAAAACTATTGTCGCCCACTACCTGTGTACTGGTATTGAGCAATCACAGTGAGCGCAGCATTATCATGCAGGCGCTCCAAAACGGAGCCAGTGGCTATTTGTTGAAGAACGCTTCTCCCACAGAACTCATTACCTGCATCCATGAAGCATTGGCTGGTCAGATCACCTTCAGCCGGGAGGTGAAAGAAATTATCGCCCGCCCTTCAGTGACCGAGTTAAAAGGCATCCCCCAATTGACCAAAAGGGAAAAGGAGATCCTGCACCTGATCTCCGACGGGATGACCACGGCCAGCATAGCTGCGCAACTTTCCCTGAGTCCGCTCACGGTAGAGACCCACCGCAGGAATCTCTTGCAGAAGTTTGAGGTAAAGAACGTAGCGGCACTGATAAAGGTAGCGGTGCAGCAAGGAATGATCTGAAAAGGTATTAGCGGTTAGGTATAAGCTATTAGGTATTTGCTTTTAGGGCTTCTTGCGGAGCGGGGCAAGTTTTTGATACGCAAACGATGTATTACTAACAGCTAATTGCTAACGGCTAATAGCTGCATTTAATT
>Ga0160462_100401_pt1 | contig 12836 bp, 10 predicted proteins | sample HID1975K_E6MG_FD_108219 | JGI IMG/M metagenome (GOLD analysis project Ga0160462, IMG submission 108219) | Enriched soil microbial communities from UW Madison campus, WI, USA - HID1975K_E6 MG | ecosystem: Environmental > Terrestrial > Soil > Unclassified | place: USA: Madison, Wisconsin... | reverse complement strand
GTGTTTGCCTACGCGGTAGGGCAGAGCCTGGGCAACATCACCGTGCTCGCCACCCTGGTGCTGATTGCCGGGATGTGCGTGAACGGTGCGCAATCGGCCATGCCGTCGCTGGCGGCGCGCTTCTATCCAACCCAAGGGCGCGCCACCGGCGTCTCCTGGATGCTCGGCATCGGCCGTTTCGGCGCAATTCTCGGTGCCTGGAGTGGTGCGACGCTGCTGGGCCTGGGCTGGAACTTCGAGCAGGTGCTGACGGCGTTGCTGGTACCGGCAGCACTGGCGACCGTAGGCGTGATTGTGAAAGGGCTGGTAAGCCACGCGGACGCGACCTGATCGCGCCTCCAGGGGCTGCGCTGCAGCCCGCTAGGGAAATGGATAGCAAGGCAACATACAGTTCGATAATCGCACAAAGAGTCGATTATCGGATTGTAAGCGACCCACCACTCTCCTTAATCTGAGCTCAACGTAGCACCCTGACCAGGAGTCTCCTAATGGCTGCCATTCGGCCCATTCGCTTCGCCGACGATGTACAAACCACCGCCGAGCCGACCGATGTCGAACTTGGCGCCCTGCGTGACCTCGAATCCCGTACCGCCGCAGCCCATGGCCAAGTGGCAGGAGAAGCATAATGCGCGACGTATTCATCTGTGACGCCATCCGCACCCCGATCGGCCGCTTCGGCGGCGCCCTCGCTGGCGTGCGTGCCGACGACCTGGCAGCAGTACCGCTCAAAGCGCTGATCGAGCGCAACCCAGGCGTGCAGTGGGACCAGCTCGACGAAGTGTTCTTCGGCTGCACCAACCAGGCCGGTGAAGACAACCGCAACGTGGCACGCATGGCCCTGCTGTTGGCAGGCCTGCCCGAGAGCGTTCCTGGCGTGACCCTCAACCGCCTGTGCGCTTCGGGCATGGACGCCATCGGCACGGCATTCCGTGCCATCGCCAGTGGCGAGATGGAACTGGCCATTGCCGGCGGCGTCGAGTCCATGTCACGTGCCCCGTTCGTCATGGGCAAGGCCGAAAGCGGCTACTCGCGCAACATGAAGCTCGAAGACACGACCATCGGCTGGCGTTTCATCAACCCGCTGATGAAGAGCCAGTACGGCGTGGACTCCATGCCCGAGACCGCCGACAACGTCGCTGACGACTATCAGGTGTCCCGTGCCGACCAGGATGCCTTCGCCGTGCGCAGCCAGCAGAAAGCAGCTGCAGCGCAGGCTGCCGGTTTCTTTGCCGAAGAGATCGTGCCGGTGCGTATCGCCCACAAGAAAGGCGAAACCGTCGTCGAGCGCGATGAGCACTTGCGCCCGGAAACCACCCTTGAGGCACTGACCAGGCTCAAGCCGGTCAATGGCCCGGACAAGACCGTGACCGCGGGCAACGCCTCGGGTGTCAACGACGGTGCTGCGGCACTGATCCTGGCCTCGGCGCAAGCGATCAAGCAGCACGGGCTGACCCCGCGTGCCCGCGTGCTGGGCATGGCCAGTGGCGGCGTGGCACCTCGGGTGATGGGCATCGGCCCGGTCCCGGCGGTACGCAAGCTGACCGAACGCCTGGGCGTGGCGGTGAGCGATTTCGATGTGATCGAGCTTAACGAAGCCTTTGCCAGCCAAGGCCTGGCGGTATTGCGCGAGCTGGGTGTGGCCGATGATGCGCCGCAGGTGAACCCCAACGGTGGCGCGATCGCGCTGGGGCACCCGCTGGGCATGAGCGGTGCGCGCCTGGTGCTGACTGCGCTTCACCAGCTGGAGAAGAGCGGCGGGCGCAAAGGCCTGGCGACCATGTGTGTGGGTGTCGGCCAAGGTTTGGCGCTGGCGATCGAGCGAGTTTGACCAGTACCGGCCTCTTCGCGGGACAAGCCCGCCCCACAGGGGACCACGCCTCCTTTGTGGGCGCAGGCTTGTCCCGCGAAGAGGCCGGATCTGCAAGACACAAGGCGAATGGCCAGCCCCAAAGCGGAACGAGTGTGTTACTAGGTATGTCTAGACTTACCTAGGACCCTCCAGGAGTAAAATCGTCATGACCTCAACCTATTACACCGGCGAAGAGCGCAGTAAGCGCATCTTCGCCATCGTTGGTGCCTCTTCAGGCAACCTGGTGGAATGGTTCGACTTCTACGTCTACGCCTTCTGTGCGATCTACTTTGCCCCGGCCTTCTTCCCCTCCGACGACCCGACCGTGCAGCTGCTCAATACCGCCGGCGTGTTCGCTGCGGGCTTTTTGATGCGCCCCATTGGTGGCTGGATCTTCGGCCGCCTGGCCGACCGTCATGGCCGCAAGAATTCCCTGATGATCTCGGTGCTGATGATGTGTTTCGGCTCCTTGATGATCGCCTGCCTGCCCACCTATGCCAGCATCGGCACCTGGGCCCCGGCACTATTGTTGCTGGCCCGCCTGATCCAGGGCCTTTCGGTGGGTGGCGAGTACGGCACCACCGCTACCTACATGAGTGAAGTGGCACTGCGCGGCCAGCGCGGTTTCTTCGCCTCGTTCCAGTATGTCACCCTGATTGGCGGCCAGCTGCTGGCGGTGCTGGTGGTGGTGATCCTGCAACAACTGCTGACTGAAGACGAGTTGCGCGCCTGGGGCTGGCGGATCCCCTTCGTGGTCGGCGCCATTGCCGCCCTGATCTCGCTGATGCTGCGCCGTTCGCTGCACGAAACCAGCAGCGCCGAAACCCGCAATGACAAGGACGCAGGCTCGGTCAAAGGCCTGTTCCGCAACCACGCTGCAGCCTTCATCACCGTACTCGGCTATACCGCTGGCGGCTCGCTGATTTTCTACACCTTCACCACCTACATGCAGAAGTATCTGGTCAACACGGCCGGCATGACCGCCAAGAACGCCAGCTATGTGATGACCGGGGCGCTGTTCCTGTTCATGGTGCTGCAGCCATTCTTCGGAATGCTTTCGGACCGTATCGGCCGGCGTAATTCGATGCTGCTGTTCGGTGCCCTTGGTACGCTGTTCACCGTCCCGTTGCTGATGGCGCTGAAGACCGTCAGCAGCCCGTTCATGGCCTTCGTGCTGGTCAGCCTGGCGCTGTGCATCGTCAGTTTCTACACCTCGATCAGCGGCCTGGTGAAGGCCGAGATGTTCCCGCCACAGGTGCGGGCACTGGGTGTGGGCCTGGCTTATGCGGTAGCCAACGCGCTGTTCGGCGGTTCGGCGGAATACGTGGCCCTGGGCTTGAAAACCTTGGGTATGGAAAACACCTTCTACTGGTACGTGACGGCGATGATGGCGATCGCGTTCCTGTTCAGCCTGCGCCTGCCGAAGCAGGCGGCGTACTTGCACCATGATGATTAAGGACGTGGCATGACCAACCAGCTGTTCGACGCCTACTTCACGGCCCCGGCCATGCGCGAGATTTTCTCTGACCGCGGCCGCCTGCAGGGCATGCTCGACTTCGAAGCCGCCCTGGCCCGCGCCGAGGCTGCCGCCGGGCTGGTGCCGCACAGCGCGGTCGCCGCCATCGAGGCTGGCTGCCAGGCCGAGCGCTATGACGTGCGTGCGCTGGCCGATGCCATCGCCACCGCCGGCAACTCGGCGATCCCGATGGTCAAGGCGTTGGGCAAGGTGATCGCCAGCGGCGTGCCCGAGGCCGAGCGTTATGTGCACCTGGGTGCGACCAGCCAGGATGCGATGGATACCGGCCTGGTGCTGCAGTTGCGGGATGCCCTTGGGCTGATCGAGGGCGACCTCGCCACATTGGCCGACACCTTGTCGCGCCAAGCCCTGCTGCATGCCGACACGCCGCTGGTGGGGCGTACCTGGCTGCAGCACGCTACCCCGGTGACCCTGGGCATGAAGCTGGCGGGTGTGCTCGGCGCCTTGACCCGCCACCGTCAACGCCTTCAGGAGCTGCGCCCGCGTTTGCTGGTGCTGCAGTTTGGCGGTGCGTCAGGCAGCCTCGCGGCCCTGGGCAGCAAGGCGCTGCCGGTCGCCGAAGGCCTGGCCGAACAGCTCAAGCTGACCTTGCCCGAGCAACCCTGGCACACCCAGCGCGACCGCCTGGTGGAGTTCGCCTCGGTGCTGGGGCTTATCGCTGGTAGCCTGGGCAAGTTCGGCCGCGACATCAGCCTGCTGATGCAGACCGAGGCAGGTGAAGTATTCGAGCCTTCCGCGCCTGGCAAAGGCGGTTCATCGACCATGCCGCACAAACGCAACCCGGTGGGTGCTGCGGTGCTGATCGGTGCCGCCACGCGTGTGCCGGGCCTGGTTTCGACGCTTTACAGTGCCATGCCCCAGGAGCACGAGCGCAGCCTCGGCCTGTGGCATGCCGAGTGGGAAACCCTGCCAGATATCTGCTGCCTGGTTTCAGGCGCCCTGCGCCAGGCCCAGGTGATTGCCGAGGGCATGGAAGTGGACGCCGAGCGTATGCGCCGCAACCTCGACCTGACCCAAGGCCTGGTGCTGGCCGAGGCGGTGAGCATCGTCCTGGCCCAGCGCCTTGGCCGCGACCGCGCCCACCACCTGCTGGAGCAATGCTGCCAGCGCGCCGTCGCCGAGCAGCGCCACTTGCGCACCGTGCTGGGTGACGAGCCGCAGGTCACGGCCGAGCTGAACGAGCAAGAGCTCGACCGCCTGCTCGACCCTGCCCATTACCTCGGCCAGGCCCGCGTCTGGGTGGCGCGCGCCGTGGCTGAACATCAACGTTTCACTGCCTGAAGGAGACCGCTGTGGCGCATTTGCAACTGGCCGATGGCGTATTGAACTATCGACTCGATGGCCCGGACGATGCCCCGGTGCTGGTGCTGTCCAACTCGCTGGGTACCGACCTTGGCATGTGGGATAGCCAGATCCCGATGTGGAGCGAGCACTTCCGGGTGCTGCGTTACGACACCCGTGGCCACGGCGCTTCGTTGGTCACCCAGGGTCCTTACAGCATCGAACAGCTGGGCGGCGACGTACTGGCGTTGCTGGATGCGCTGGATATCCCCCACGCGCACTTTGTCGGCCTGTCGATGGGCGGCCTGATCGGCCAGTGGCTGGGCATCAATGCGGGCGATCGCCTGCACAGCCTGACCCTGTGCAACACCGCGGCGAAGATCGCCAATGACGAGGTGTGGAACACCCGTATCGACACCGTGCTCAAGGGCGGCCAGCAAGCCATGGCCGACCTGCGCGATGCCTCCATCGCCCGCTGGTTCACCCCCGCGTTTGCCCAGGCCCAACCTGAGCAGGCGCAGCGCATCTGCCAGATGCTTGCGCAGACGTCCCCTGAAGGCTACGCCGGCAACTGCGCGGCCGTGCGCGATGCCGATTTCCGCGAGCAACTGGGCCGTGTCCAGGTGCCAACGCTGATCGTCGCCGGCAGCGAAGACGTGGTGACCACGCCGGAGCATGGTCGCTTCATGCAGGCCGCCATCATCGGTGCTACCTATGCCGAGTTCCCGGCCGCGCACCTGTCCAACGTCGAAATCGGCGAGGCGTTCAGCCGCCGCGTGCTCGACTTCCTGCTGGCTCGCTGAGGATAACCCCATGGATGAGAAACAACGTTACGACGCCGGCATGCAGGTACGCCGCGCGGTACTGGGCGATGCGCACGTTGACCGTAGCCTGGAGAAGCTCAATGACTTCAACGGCGAGTTTCAGGAGATGATCACCCGGCATGCCTGGGGCGATATCTGGACCCGCCCGGGCCTGCCGCGGCACACCCGCAGCCTGATCACCATCGCCATGCTGATCGGCATGAACCGCAACGATGAGCTCAAGCTGCACTTGCGCGCCGCCGCCAACAACGGCGTGACGCGTGACGAGATCAAGGAAGTGCTGATGCAAAGCGCGATCTACTGCGGCATTCCGGCGGCCAATGCCACGTTCCACCTGGCGGAGTCGGTGTGGGATGAGTTGGGCGTAGAGTCTCGCCAGCAAGATTGACTGCACCGGCCTCATCGCCGGCAAGCCGGCTCCCACCGGGATCGCGCCAGCTTTTAGAAATTGAGCAAGACAGTTGCTCCCACAGGGTATGCGGCGCGCTCGCGGGCTTTGTTCTCTGCGCGACCGCGTAGCCCGAAGGGCTGGGTAATCTCCCACTGGGATTGCAGCGCTGCCAACGATGAGGCCAGTGACGACTAGATGGCTGCCTTCTTCTGCCGTAGCGCCACCGGGCCGGCATTGGCCTCCACGGCGCGTCTGAGCTCCGGGCACAAGCCCAGCATGAATGCCGCTTCGGCTACCACGAACAGCGGGCCGATGATCAACCCGCTGATGTCGTCGACGAACGCCGGTTTGCGGCCCTCGTAATGATGCCCGACGAACTGGATGATCCAGCCCACCACGAACGCCCCCAGCCCGGCGCTGAGCCATAGCGCAGTGGTTTGCACCGCCAGCACCTGGCCAACCCACAGGCACAGGCCCAGCAGCAGGCCCATGACCAACCCGAAGCGCAGGTCCAGGCGCAGGTAGAACCACACCGCGGCCGCCGCCGCCAGCAGGGCAGGGGACAGCCACATGCCCGCCACGTCCCAGCCCGGGCGCGACAGCAGGACGGTCACTGCCACCACGATCAGCGGGATACCAATGAAATGCGTGCCGATATTGCGCGGGTCGCGGTGGTAGCTGGCGTATTGGCTCAGGTGTTCGACGAGGTTTTTCATTGTTGTTCCTCCCTGGTTTACCTGTTCAGGTTGTGCTGGCTGTGCCGGCAGGCCCGCCCCCGCAGAGTGGGCGCGAAGAGGCCCATACTGATCAGAATAGCGCGTAGCTCACCATCATCATCCGTTCAGCGAATGGCAGCACTGTGCACGGGCGCATCCAGCCCAACCAGCGTCTCGATCATCGCCCGTGCGGCCGGTGACAGGCGGTAGCCGCTACGGCTGACCACACCGCAACGGACACTCAGCACCTCCAGGGCCGGCGGCAGGTTGCGCCAGTGCAGGCGCACCAGGCGCCCTGCGGCCAGGTCGTCGGCCACGGCTTCCTCGCTGGCGGTGCCGATGGCATCGGTGGCTTGCACCACGCTGCGCAGCACCGCCAGGTGTTCGGTCTGCAGGTGCGGGGTGAAGTCGCTGCGCCCACTGAGGTTAGCCAAGCGCTTGCGTACGCCTGGGGCGAGCAGAGCGCTGGCCAGGGGGTAGGCGAACAGGTCGTTGGTCGACAGGCTGTCCTTGGCCAGCAGCGGGTGCCCGGGGCGGCAGAAGAACAGCCCCGGGCGCGGGCTGAGCGGTTCGGTGTGGAAGTTGGCGTCGGCTTCGAACGGGCGGATGTCATCGACAAAGAATTCGATCTGTTCGCGGCGCAGGGCCTGGCCGAGGCGTTCGGCATTGTCGACCAGCAGCGCGGTGCGGATGCCGGGGTGGGTGCCGATGAAGTGCCGCAACGCTTCCGGCACCAGGCGCACGGCCAGGGCGGGGCCGCTGCCGAAATGCAGTTCGCCGGCGTCGAGCTTGGTCATCTGCAGCACTTCGTTGCTCAACTGCGCGGCGCCCTGTACCAGGCGGCGGGCGTGTTGCAGCACCACCAGGCCTTCAGGTGTTGGTGGCAGTGCCTTGCTGGCGCGGTCGACCAACGGGCAGCCGAAGGTCTGCTCCAGGCCCTGGATGGCGCGGCTGAACGCGGGCTGGGTGATACCCATGGCTTCGGCGGCACGGACGAAACTGCGGTACTCGGTAAGGGCAATGAAGTAGCGCAGTTGGCGAAGGTCCATGTCGAGGCTCTGCGGCGGGTCGGACGTCGATTTAAGCGGTTACCGCATATGTCGTCAATAAAGGTTTATTTAGGTTGTTATTCGATAAAGTTATTTTAGGGTTTGACCGTCTCTTCGCGGCAGCCCGCTCCACCAGCAATGCGCAGACTTGGAGTGAGCGCAATCCTGTAGGAGCGGGCTTGCCCGCGAAGAGGCGGTGAAGTCACAGCAGATTCAGCGGATAACTCACAATCAACCGGTTCTCGTCGAACGAGTTGGTGCTGAAGTCGCGGCGCATGGTCGAGTTGCGCCATTTCACTGATAAATCCTTGAACGAACCTGATTGCACCACATAGGCCAGCTCGGTCTCCCGCGCCCATTCCTTGCCATCGTCAACACCGCCCGCGGTGACATTGTCACCCTTGATGTAGCGGTTCATCAGCGTCAGCCCAGGGATACCGACAGTGACGAAGTTGAAGTCGTGGCGCACCTGCCAGGAGCGTTCCTTAGCATTGTCGAAGCTCGAGTTGTAACTGTCGTTGGCCAACGTGCCACCGCTGGTGCCGTTGACCCGCAGCCAGGCATCGTCGCCGCTGACCTTCTGCAAGCCGACGTAGAAGGTGTTGCCCTTGTAGCGCGCCGAGAGCATCGCCGAAGCGGTGCGGTTGTCGAGTTGGCCGGCGCGTTCGGCGCCGTCTTCCTTGCCGATGAAATAGCCAAGGTTGGCGCCCAGTGTCCATTCGCCGAGTGGCTGGCTGTGCACCAGGTTGAGGTATTGCTGGCGGTAGATGTCCTTGAGCTGGGCATCCCACAGGCCGATCATGGTGCGCTTGTCGTTGAAGGTGTACTCACCGCCGCCGAAATTGAAGCGGTCGGAGGTGAAGGCCGCACGGCCGTTGAGCGACATGTCTTCCATGCTGGCATCGTTGCGCGGGCTGTTGCCGCGGAACTGGCCGGCATACAGGGTCAGGCCGTCGATTTCCTTCGAGGTAAGCTGGCCGCCGCGGAAGGTCTGCGGCAGTGAGCGGCCGTCATCCGAGCGCAGGATCGGCAACACCGGCATCCATTCACCGACTTTCAATTCGGTTTGCGACAGCTTGGCTTTCAGTGCCACGCCCAGCCGGCCGAAATCGTCGGCGGGGCGGCCATCGTCGTGTACCGGCAGCAGGTGGGTATTGGTGGTGCCTTTACCGCCATCGAGCTTGACCGAGTACAAGCCCAGGACGTCCACGCCGAAACCTACGGTGCCCTGAGTGAAACCGGAGCGGGCATCGAGGATGAAGCTTTGCGTCCATTCTTCGCCTTTGGCCTGGGGGTGGGCCGGGTCGACGAAGTTGCGGTTGATGTAGAAGTTGCGCAGGTTGAGGCTGGCTTTGGCGTCCTCCATGAAACCGCCTTCGGCGGCAAACGCGGGGAGCGCGCAGGACATGGCCAACAGGCCGGGCAGCAGCTGGCGTGCGGTGTGCGAAGTGCTCATCTGTCGTGGATCTCTTGTTTTTATTGGCGAGCCGCTGTGCTGCAGGATGCGGCCTGCAGGGCGGGTCTTTTTGATGAACGTGGGCAACGTTGCTGGGGGCGATGGTGCGGGGAAGGGAAGGGGCGAGGCAATTCGTCGCACACGGTAGCGGGCGATAATCGAACGGAATGTTCCGGCTGGTTAATTATGTGTGGTGGCAACAAAAAGCCCACCGCCAGGGTGGGCTTGATGCTGCTGCAGTTGGATCAGCCCTTCGGTGTATTCACCGAGGCCTGCTGATTGGCCTGGCCGGTCCGCTCGTACCAGCCGCCACCCAGTGCCTTGTACAAGTTGACCTCGCTGGTCAGCTGCGACAGGCGATCAGTGATCAGTGCCTGCTGCGCGCTGAACAGGTTGCGCTGGGCGTCGAGGAAGGTCAGGTTGCTGTCGATGCCGATGCGGTAACGGCGTTCAGCCAGGCGGTAGTAGTCCTGGTTCGCTTGCACCAGGTCACGTTGCGCCTGCAACTGCTCTTCGAAGGTCTTGCGCGCCGCCAGGCCATCGGAGACTTCCTGGAAGGCGGTCTGGATGGTCTTTTCGTATTTGGCGACGTTGATGTCCTTCTGAATCTTCGAGTAGTCCAGGCTGGCCTTGAGGCTGCCGGCGTTGAAGATCGGCAGGTTGATCTGCGGCTGGAACAGCCAGGTACCCGAACCTCCCTTGAACAGCCCGTCCATGTCCGGGCTCAGGGTACCCGCGTTGGCGGTCAGGCTGATGCTCGGGAAGAACGCAGCACGCGCAGCGCCAATGTTGGCATTGGCAGCTTTCAGCAGGTGCTCGGCTTCCTGGATGTCCGGGCGCCGGGTCAGCAGGTCGGAAGGCAAGCCCGCCGGAACCTCGGCCAACTGGTCGGCATCGAGTTTCAGCGGGGCCGGCAGGTTGGCCGGCACGCCGGTGCCGAGCAGCACGGCCAGGCTGTTGACGTCCTGGGCGACCAGGCGCTGGTACTGCGAGTACTTGACCCGGGCGCCTTCCACGGCGGTGCGTGCCTGGCTCAGGTCCAGCGCCGACGCCACACCTACCTCGTTGCTGCGGCGGGTGAGGTTGTAGCTTTCCTCGTAGGTCTTGAGGGTATCTTCGGTCAGCTTGAACAGCGCCTGGTCGGCCTGCCAGGTGTAGTAGGCGTTGGCCACGCTGGCCACCAGGGCGATCTGCGTGGAACGGCGGGCCTGCTCACTGGACAGGTAGGTTTCCAGGGCCTGCTCGGTGAGGCTGCGTACGCGGCCGAACAGGTCCAGCTCATAGGCGCTGACGCCCAGGGTGGCCGAGTACTGGCTGGTGATGTTGGATTCGCCGGTGGTCGACATGTTGGCCGGGACGCGCTGGCGGCTGCCGCTGCCGGTGGCCGAAACCGCCGGGAACAGGTCGGCACGCTGGATGCGGTACTGGGCGCGGTAGGCGTCCAGGTTCAGCGCCGCGACGCGCAGGTCGCGGTTGTTCACCAGCGAGGTCTGGATCAGCTGCTGCAGTGCCGGGTCCTGGAAGAACTGGCGCCAGCCCTGTTCAGCGGCGGCCACGTCGGCCGACTGGGTCGGCGAGTACGCAGGGCCTTGCGGCCACTGCTGGGCCACCGGGGTTTCCGGGGTCTGGTAATCAGGGATCAGCGAGCAGCCGCCAAGAATGAAAGCGGTTACCGCCAGGGACAACAAAGACTTGGTCATTGCCCAGCCTCATAACGTGGAGTTTCAGGGGTGGCGTCTTTTTTCGGCTCTTTGCTGCCGAACAGCGACGACACTGCGACGAAGAATAGCGGTACCCAGAAGATTGCCAGGATGGTTGCACTGATCATGCCGCCGATCACGCCGGTGCCGATGGCGTGCTGGCTGCCCGCGCCGGCGCCGCTGGCGATGGTCAACGGTACCACGCCGAGGATGAACGCCAGCGAGGTCATGATGATCGGGCGCAGACGCATGCGGCACGCCTCGATCGCCGCGTCGTACAGGCTGCTGCCCTGCTCATGCAGTTCCTTGGCGAATTCGACGATCAGGATCGCGTTCTTCGCCGCCAGGCCGATGGTGGTCAACAGGCCGACCAGGAAGTACACGTCGTTGGACAACCCGCGCAGGCTGGTGGCGATCAGCGCACCGATGATACCCAGCGGTACTACGAGCACGACGGCGATCGGGATCGACCAGCTTTCATACAGTGCTGCCAGGCAGAGGAACACGAACAGTACCGAGAGGGCGAACAGCGCCGGCATTTGCGAGCCGGAGAGTTTTTCCTCGTAGGACATGCCGGTCCAGGAGAAGCCGATACCGTCCGGCAACTCGCCCGCGATTCGCTCCACCTCGGCCATGGCATCACCGGTACTGTAGCCCGGGGCCGGTGCACCGAGGATTTCCATCGCCTCGACGCCGTTGTAACGGGACAGCTTGGGCGAACCGTAGGTCCACTCGCCTTTGGCGAACGAGGAGAACGGCACCATCTCGCCTGCACCGTTGCGCACGTACCACTTCTGCAGGTCCTCAGGGCTCATCCGGGCGTTTGGTTCACCCTGGATGTACACCTTCTTGACCCGGCCGCGGTCGATGAAGTCGTTGACGTAGCTGGCACCCAGGGCAATCGACAGGGTGTTGTTGATGTCGGCGATGGTCACGCCCAGGGCGCTGGCACGTTCGTCATCGATGGTCAGCTGGTACTGCGGCTCATCGTTCAGGCCGTTCGGGCGCACGGCGCTGAGCAGTTTGCTCTGTGCCGCTTTGGCCAGGAACTGGTTGCGCGCTTCCATGAGTTTGGCATGGCCGACACCGCCGCGGTCCTGCAGGAACACGTCGAAGCCGGTGGCGTTACCCAGTTCGAGTACCGCAGGCGGTGCGAAGGCGAACACCATGGCATCGCGGAAGGTGAAGAAGTGCTGCTGGGCGCGCTGCGCCAGGGCAAACACGCTGTTTTCCTTGGAGCGCTCGCCCCACGGTTTGAGCATGATGAATGCCATACCGGAGCTCTGGCCGCGACCGGCGAAGTTGAAGCCGTTCACGGTAAAGACCGAGGCCACGGTGTCGGACTCTTCCTTCAGCAGGTATTCACGCATCTGGTCGACCACCACCTGGGTGCGCTCGGCGCTGGAACCCGCCGGGGTTTGCACCTGGGCGAACAATACGCCCTGGTCTTCCTCAGGCAGGAACGCCGTTGGAATACGGGCGAACAGCCAGATCATGCCGACCACGATCAGGGCGTAGGCGAGCAGGAACGGCACCTTGTTGCGCAAGATGGTCCCGACGCTACGCTCGTAGCCGTTTACGCTGCGGTCGAAGTTGCGGTTGAACCAGCCGAAGAAACCACCCTTGGCCACATGGTGCTCGCCCTTCTTCAGCGGCTTGAGCATGGTGGCGCACAGCGCCGGGGTGAAGATCAGCGCCACCAGCACCGACAGGCCCATGGCCGAGACGATGGTGATGGAGAACTGCCGGTAGATCACACCCGTGGAGCCGCCGAAGAAGGCCATTGGCAGCAGTACCGCCGACAGCACCAGGGCGATACCCACCAGGGCACCCTGGATCTGCTCCATGGAGCGCTTGGTCGCCTCCTTGGGCGGCAGCCCCTCTTCGGACATCACCCGCTCGACGTTTTCCACCACGACGATGGCGTCGTCCACCAGCAAGCCGATGGCCAGGACCATGGCGAACATGGTCAGGGTGTTGATGCTGAAGCCCGCGGCGGCAAGGATGCCGAAAGTACCCAGCAACACCACCGG